>Ga0137378_10006068_pt1 | contig 10471 bp, 9 predicted proteins | sample SagtaG_21_FD_104813 | JGI IMG/M metagenome (GOLD analysis project Ga0137378, IMG submission 104813) | Vadose zone soil microbial communities from Sagehorn Ranch, Mendocino, California, USA - Sage2_L_60_16 metaG | ecosystem: Environmental > Terrestrial > Soil > Vadose zone | place: USA...
GAAGAGGTTGCCCATCATCACAGCGGAGGCGCCGAGCGATAATGCAACAGCAGCATCTCCCGGACCCCTGATTCCTCCATCTGCAATTATTGGAAGCTTCGAACCGTAGGTTCTCACTGCATCGGCCACCTGGGCTGTCGCATATACAGTGGGAGACCCAGCCTTGGTTGCCTCCATCGTTGTGCAGATGGATCCTGATCCGATTCCAACCCTGAAACCTGCTACCCCGTCCAGTTTTGTGAGGATATCCTCAGCGGCTTTGTAGGTTCCTATGCTTCCAACTATCACATCAGTATCGACCTCTTCGAGTATCTTTTTTGTCGCACTGAACACGTTCGCATTGTGGAAGTGAGCCACGTCGATGACAAGAATATCTGCGATCTCGCTAAGTGTCTTCGCGCGTTTGAGATCAAAAGGTGAAACCGCGGCTCCGCAGAGGAGCTGTCCCTTCTCATCGCGAGCAGCGTTCGGAAATCTTCCACGCAAGAGAATGTCCTTTATCGTCATGAGACCTCGGAGACGGCCTTCCTTGTCTATCAGAGGCAGCTTCTCTACTCGATGCTTGTGAAGGATCTCCTTGGCGCCTTCGGTATCAGTGTCCGCGGGAGCAGTAATGACTTTCTTCGTCATAACATCGCTGGTTAGAAGACTGGGATCCGCAAAGCGGACGTCTCGCCCAGTCAAGATCCCGACGAGATGCTCTCCTTGAACAACTGGCAAGCCCGATATGTTGTGTTTCTGCATCAGCTCCGTAGCGTACTTGACGGTCTCGCCGGGGCTGATTGTGATTACATCCCGGATTATCAGGGATTCTGCCCGCTTAACTTTCCTCGCCATCTCCGCTTCTTCTTCTAGGGTGCAGTTTCTATGAAGAACGCCGAGTCCTCCCAGACGCGCCAACGATATGGCCATTTCGCTCTCGGTTACAGTATCCATCGGGCTTGAGATGAACGGAATATTGATCGAGTGATTTAGCGAGACCTGAGTGGAGAGTTCGACTTGGCTTGGTTCAACTTCAGTCCATCCGGGGAGAAGAATCAGATCCCGGAACGTGAAAGCGACATCCGAATCTTTGAACTTCGCCCTGAATCCTTTCTCCGACACCTATTCCCAAGTGCTCCCAGTAGGTTTCACCGTAGCATGACTTCTTTCCTTATTATACATGGCGGCAAATGGTTCTCTCCCTATGCCGCGTGTCAACGATCGCAGAAGTAGTAACACGGAAATGTTACATCCGGAGAAACTATCTTTGCAAACCGCTCATTCCGATAGGAATCACCATCTGCCAGAATATATATAATCAGAATATTGAGACACTCCTCCATCCTAGTCTTGAGCCAAGTAAAGGATCCCACACTCGCTCCATCTGGCCGTGTCAAGATAGAGTGGGCTCGCGACAATATGCCAGTCCTTGCTAGAATTGCCAAGCGGTTCGCTGCCTCCAAAGTTTTCGAGGGACATGTGGTGGGGATGTGTCTTCATCTTGAGGCCAAGACAGCAGTACTCTCTGAAGTGTTCTTGAGAGCAGGCGCAGAGGTCGCTATCACAGGAAGCAATCCTCTCTCGACGCAAGACGATGTGGCAGCGGCGTTATCAGAGACCGGAGTTCACGTGTACGCCTGGCGAGGCGTATCAGAACAAGAACATAGCTCCAATATCGACAGGGTTCTCGGTTTGAAGCCTGACGTTCTGATAGACGATGGTGCCGAACTCTCGATCGCCGCGCACCTGAAAGGGTTCCGCCTCGTCAAGAGGATGATTGGTGCCTGTGAAGAGACGACTACGGGAGTATCTCGATTGAGGGCAATGGAGAGGGAGGGTCGTCTAAAGTTTCCGGTAATTGCCGTGAATGATGCTTACACCAAGTTCCTGTTTGACAGCAGATACGGGACCGGTCAGTCAGGCCTCGAAGGGATCATGCGCGCGACAAACCTTCTCCTGGCTGGAAGGACGATCGTATTAGCCGGGTTTGGCTGGGTTGGCCGGGGCGTGGCTCTGAGAGCGAAGGGAATGGGGTCGAGGGTGATTGTCACCGAGGTAGATCCTGTGAGAGCTTTAGAGGCACTGATGGAAGGATTCGATGTGATGCCGATGTCCGAAGCAGCCCGACTGGGAGACTTGTTTATCACCGCGACCGGCAACACGGACATCATCACCTCGTCTCACATGTCTGAGATGAAAGACAAAGCAATCCTGGCCAATGTGGGGCATTACGATGTCGAGGTCAGCGTGAAGAATCTTGAGAAAATCGCAATCAAGAAGCGCAAGGTAAGACCCGAGGTCACTGAGTATGAGTTGAAGTCCGGCAGAAGGCTGTATTTGCTGTCTGACGGCCGACTAGTTAACCTAGCTGCGGCAGATGGGCACCCGGCTGAGGTTATGGACATGAGTTTTGCTGGCCAGGCACTGTCAGGAGAATACCTCCTCCAGCACGGCCATAGCCTCAAGCCCAAGGTCCTTCGCGTTCCCGAGGAGTTGGATCTACAGATTGCGCGCTGGCGTCTTGAAGCGTTTGGGAAGAAAATTGACACTTTGACAAATGCCCAGCGTAGGTACGCCAAGTCATGGCGCCTCTGAGCATTCTGCACAGAGTTATGCACAGCGGTGCACAGCTACATCCCGACCAGAGGTGTGGAGTTTTGAACTCAACTCAGTCAAATACGCGAGACCCTTCGCTCCGATCTTTCCTCGTAACCGGTAACCCTTCCAGCGGTAAAGGAAAGGTCGAGCCTCATATCAGCGTAGGCTTTTACCTGAATTTCGTCCAAAGCTAATTAGTTCTGACGCCCTACTTTCGACGCCCCGGAGGTTATTGGGGTGCCCTTCCGCCTATTCGGTCCAAGAGCCTTTCACCGAGTACACGACAAGACAAGGAGAAGATTCCGTCCACCTGCCTGGCTGCTCTCCCTGATCGCCATCTTTGCCTTCTGGGAATCGATCTCGGCATCTGGGCTCATACCCAGCGACCAACTTCCACCTCTTCACGAGGTCCTCCTGACTCTCGTCCAGCTCGCTGTGACTCCGTTCTTCATCTCTCACGTCGCTCAGAGTCTAGCAAACGTCACAACGGGCGTCTCATTGGCCCTCGTGCTCGTACTACCCCTCGCGCTTCTGGTCGGGATGCGAAGCCAGCTTGACCAAGCACTTACGCCCATCATCATGCTAGTCGGAGCACTTCCTGACCTTGCGATTCTAACATTCTTGGTGACGATAATCGGCAGAGGGAATGTTGCAGCCGTAGCGATCTCTGCCTTCAGCGCCTTCTTCCCCATCTACTTCACAATCAGACAGGGCGTGAAGGAGATACCAGCCGACTACTTCCACGTCGCTTCGGTGTTCAGAGCAGGAAGGGCTCAGACACTCACGAAAATGATCCTACCCTCGATCTTTCCCAATCTTATGACAGGTCTGCGCTTGTCCTTCGAATTCAGCTGGAACGTGCTACTCGCCGTCGAGATAATCGCTAGCGTTGCAGGGATTGGAACTTTCATCTCCACAAACCTTGGGAGCTCCACGCACTCGCTAACCTATGGACTTGCAGCAATCATGACCGTTGGAATAATCACGATCACAATGGACAGGGCGTTCTTCGAGAGGTTGGAGAATCGCACAAAGAGGTGGCATTAGCCACTTGCACGTCGAATTATCTAACGTGACCAAGGTCTACGAGGACCCACCCGAAACGGTTACTGCGCTGAAGGATATTTCCTTCAACGTTAACGAAGGAGAGTTTCTATGCATCGTGGGCCCCAGCGGCTGTGGCAAGTCGACCCTTCTGAGAATGATCGCCGGGCTCGACCGGCCATCTTCCGGCCAGATCCGTTTTAGAGGAGATCCCCTTACCGCCCCACACTCTAAGATAAGCATGGTCTTCCAAACATTCGCCCTTCTCCCTTGGAGAACCGTGATTCAAAACGTAGAATTCGGTCTAGAGATCCAGGGAAGACCGAAGATGGAGCGGCAAAAGGTCGCGATGGATCTATTGGATATGGTGGGGCTCCGAGGCTCCGAGAACCTCTATCCTAAGCAGCTCTCAGGTGGAATGAAGCAGAGGGTCGGGATCGCAAGGGCTCTGGCAATAGACCCAGAGGTTGTGTTGATGGATGAGGCGTTCAGCGCAATCGACGAGTTCACTGCGGAGGCTTTGCGAGCCGAGGTCTCGGATATCCACAAGAAGAGTCGCAAGACCTTCCTCCTGGTCACTCACAACCTTCCAGAGGCAATAGAACTTGCAGACAGAATACTCGTATTGTCGGCGAGGCCCGCGAGAGTCAAGACTATAGTTGGAATAGCCTAGAGCGGCCACGCACTTCGACTGACTCAGAGTTCGTAACTATTCACAAAGACATCTTCTCGCTTCTGCAGGCAGAGTTGGAGAACAGTATCATGCGTCACAGACTCGGCGAGCTACAGGAGTTCAAGAAGCTCAGAGACATGGAGGACCGGTGAAGGCCGCATGAAATTCACAGCGGTCCTTTTGGGAGCAGTGCTTGTTGTAGGCGGGCTTCTCGCCTATTCTGTCATCCCTAACGTTCATACAATTCCAGTTCAGTCCAGTCTCGTGCTCGCTAGTCCTCTTCCGATAGTTGTCCGTCCCGGTTTCCAAGCCGAAACTCAGCAGAACATTACCATCTTACCGGGGAGGAGTAATTTGATGATCATCAACGTGACCGCTTCGCTAGACTCAGGAAGTCCCTCCTCAATCAACTTCAAACTCTTCACAGGGTTCCAGATGAGTAGCTGCACGAACGACACGAACCCGAGTGGATGCCTGGTCAACGAGATTGTCTCTAATGAGACAATTCGAGTACCGCTAAACGCGTCGACTACTTACTATTTTGTCTTCGACAACAAGGATTCGAGCAGTTCTCGAATAGTATTGTTTTCGGCTTCGCTGTTTACTAGCTCAGTGAAAACTATGGTTGCAAGGGACGGGGAACTCAATTTCGTGGCACTAGGCTTTGGCGGTGTTGGGCTTCTCGTCATTCTTTATGGAGTCGCCACCAAGACCGTTATTCCCTGGGAGTAGAGTCGTGTCTTTAGCCTCGATGGTTTGACTCTCGGATCTATGGGACGGAAACCCGACCCCTGCTGAAGAATTTCTCTTTTGCCGCATACGATTGAATGCTATCCCGGCCGCAACTACTCCAAGGATTAGGGCGGCCGTTACTGCCGTAGCGAAGGATGGTTCTACCGTTACACGGTAGGTTGCTGTGAGGACCGTGTCCGTGACGACAGAAACCCATCGCGGGTTCGCAGTGTTTCCATCGTCCCACGATGCAAACGAGTCCGTCAGTCCAAGCTGAATAGAGGTCGCTCCTAGTGAAACGGGCACATGAGCCTGCACATAGACTTCATGGGGTCCGTAGTGGACAGGCATCCTCAGCTCCTTGGACTGGTCCGAGGACGAGTCTACACCGTCAACTGAGACTGTTATGCCTGCCGCTGGAGTGTTAACTTGGAGCAGTAAGAGCGGCGAGCTCGTCCTATCGACCACTATGGTATATGCGGTGGAGTTTGCGCCTATCACGATGATCTTCGCGAAACTGGAAGGGTCCCAGAAGGTGTTGTTGCTGACGCAGGGAGAGAAACAAGGGCCGAATCCCGCGTCATTTAGATCGCCTCCTGGATGAGCGTCGATGAGTCTAAGATTGCCATGTCCGTCTGCGATACTCTCGTTCACGTCATAGATCAATAGAGTTGCACCTGGATAGTCTGAGGGAAAGGGCAGGTATTGGTCGTAGGTTCCGAGTCTTCCTCTCATTTCTACCAGGTAGTAGGAGAGTGTTCCGTCGGAGTTGACGCTGATGGGAATCTTGACTGCTTGGATTCCCGAGCCGGGTAGTTCGAGGTTTTGGAGGGTCACGGCTGTCATGTTGCCCGGATAGACGAGTCGTATGCTCGAATTGGAGATCCAACCGAGCCTGACTTTTGACCATGCTGAGTGTTGAGACGGGTAGGTTCCGGGTGACGGTTGGAGAGGGTTTCCATTGTTCGGATTCCATTCCCCGAGGGCCATGATTTCCCAGTAGCCTACAAAGTTGTTCGTCGGGTCTATCCTCTGCGTGAGGTCGTAGAGGTCAGGGAGACCTAGTAGGTGGCCGGCTTCGTGGCAGTATACGCCGACAGGGTCAGTTTCTGACACGACGGAGGTTGAGATCTGAAACGAGTTTATCGGAGTCGGGCTGAACACATAGCCGGGAATCGTGAATGAGTGGATGTCCGTGGATACGTGAGTAACCGCCTCGTCGTTTCCAGCATGCACGACGAGCGCGTCCATGTAGTTGTGAAAGTTAACCCCGGCATTGTAGGCCGACGTGAGAGAGTCTTCCACGAGTTGGCTATCTGCCGAAGCAGTGTCTGAACTGTAGTATTCCATGTTCTGTGGCAAGGAGTACCATGTAGTTGTGCTTGGACTGATGGTCGTTGCGAATGAGACTAGTCCGTATGAATCTTCAGAATAGTAGCTGTTGAGTCCAGTCAGCATGTCGGATATCTTGGGGGGTGAGGTAGCGTTGGCTTTGTCTGGAAACTGGACGAGAATTACTATTGTCGTCCTGCTACCGATGACCGGAGGGAGTGACGCGTTCAGTCCCTGTGCTATAGGCATTGTTTGATTATGGGCTGGCGAGTGGCTGATGCTGAAACCCGACACTACCAGGCCTAAACCCAGAATTGAAAGAACGATAAGGCGTACGCAGTCTGACACCGTTAGGGGCTCTTTGGTTCAACTGCGGAAGGAACCGCAAAAAGCGACTGTAACCGGTTGAGCTTGGACGCAGTTTCAGCTAGGAGCTTGCGCTGGTTTCTGGCGCTTGTTCTAGGGAGGATCCCCGGATTAATCGGCGGGATAAGCGATTTCTTTGGAATGGTCCGGGTAATCTTAAATACGATGCCAAGAAAGAGCCGCTTGTCTAAAGAGGGGTCGTTTCCCAGGATTCTCAAATGAGCCACAGAGGCGTGGGGATAGTCGGGTACGGGGTCTACATCCCATGGGAACGAATTGAGACTGAAAAGATTGTCCGAGAGCGAGAACGAAAGCGCGGGAAAGAGCTCGAAAAGGTCATCGAGAAAGTAAGACACGGTCTTCTTCTGAGAGAGAAAGCCCTAGCAGGTCATACTGAGGATACGATCACAATAGCCACGGAGGCTGCTGAGAATGCAGTCCGGATGGCCGGGATCTCGCCAGAGGAGATTGGGAGCGTCACTGCCGGATCTGAGTCGAAGCCCTACGCGGTCGGAACCATTGCCCGGCATGTTGCGTCATTCATCGGGATGGGCCAGAACGTATTCATCGCCGACCTTGAAGGAGCCTGCAATTCTGGAATGCAGGGTCTCGGATTCATCGACTCCGAGATTCGCAGCGGCCGAATAAAATACGGGTTGGCAATAGGCTCGGACGTTGCTCAGGCCGAACGGGGCGACCCATTAGAGTATTCCTGCGGAGCCGGGGCAGGCGCCTTCGTGGTGGGGAGGACTGATCCGATCGCCACCATAGAGGACATCGCCGCATTTTCGAGTCTCTTCATGGATTTTTGGAGGAGAGACCAGGCTCCAGTGCCCAAGCATTTTGGCCGCACAACCGTCGAGGCGTACAAGTCTCATATCATCGGAGCAATAGCCAATCTATTCCGCAGGAATCCGGACCTTTCCCTCAGAGAATTTGATGCCATAACCTTCCATCAACCCTCCGGCTACCTCCCAATGAAGACCTGCAACACACTGACCCAGGACGAGATACCATACGTGGAAGACAAGTCGATCGCCGACCGAATGAGACTGACAGAGGAAGATATCGAGAAGAAGGTAAAGCCGTGGCTGAGGGTCTTGGACACGGGCAACACCTATGCAGCTTCCACCCTTATCTCTCTCGCCTCCATATTCGACCACTCGAAACCCGGCGACCAGGTTCTAGCGGTATCGTACGGGTCTGGTGCTTACGCGAACGCGACATGGTTTGAGGTCCAAGACGGCATAGAAGAGAAGAGGGGACGGACCCCAACCGTGGAGGACTATGTGAAGAGGAAGACTACGATTAGAATCGAGACGTATCAGGACCTGATCAGGGTCCGACTGTCAAGGATCAAACAGAGGCTTGAGATTCCTCGATTCGTTGGAGAAGTCGAGCCGACGAACGGGCGAGCCTTCACTCTCAGCCTCTGCCAGGGATGCGAGAGAATCTACTATCCAGCCCGAGAAAAATGTCTAGATTCTGAGTGCGTAGGGGTCATGGACGTCAAAACATATCCTCTAATCGCTCGGTTGAAGACGGTATCCAAGCTGCCTCTCAAGAAGAGATTCACATCCAACTTCGAACTCTTGGGACAGGACAAGGTGCTCTTCGTTGACGCCAAGCTGCAAGATCTAAAGCCCGGTGCCAAACTGGAGGGAGTAGTTAGGAGACTCGACTATGAGGGAAAGGACGGGCTGATTATGTACGGGGTAGCATACCGGCCATTATTCAGGGAAGCACTCGCACAGGTCGCGAGACCAAAGGCGATGACCGTGGCACCCCCACAGTATGCCTAAGCTCAGGGTCTGAAAGGCTAAGCCTCTCCCTGACCCTCAGGTCGTCAACTCTTGGCAAATGAGCTTCTCCGACTCGCCATCTGAGCGCAGGTTCAGGGAGAAGGTCCGACAGTTTGCCGATCGGCACATAGCGCCGATCGCGCAGAAGGTTGAGGATGGATACTTCCCTAGGGAAGTCCTTCAACGCCTAGGAGAAGAGCGCCTTCTAGGAGCAGCGTTTCCCAAGGCAGATGGTGGCCTCGGGCTCGGATGGGTCTTCGAGACTATAGTCGCCGAGGAAATTTCTGCAGTCAGCGCAGCCACCGAGATGGCGCGCTTGGCCTCAGGAGCCCTCTATGCGGCTCCGTTTGCATACTTCGCGACAAAGGTCCAGAAGCGTCAGTATCTCCTCCCTGTGCTTGCAGGTGTCAAGGTTGGGGCCTTGGCCTTGACAGAGCCGAAGGCTGGCTCCGACGTGGCATCCCTCAAGACATATGCGCGAAGAACCGGTCGCGACTTCGTCCTCAATGGGGAAAAGCGTTTCATCACTAACGGCGGAGTAGCGGACTTTCTCTTTGTCTTTGCAGTCTCGGACCGTTCAAAGCCTTCAACCTCTGGTCTCAGCTGCTTCGTTGTACCAAGAGAGTCGAGAGGTCTGGAGGTCGTCAAGGCCTATGGTCTTCTCGGCATGCACGGCGCGAACGTTGTCCATCTGAGATTTCGAAACGTGAGAGTCTCCGAGGACAATGTGGTAGGTGGAATCAACCAGGGTTTTCCGATTCTCTTGGACGAACTTGACAGGGAACGACCCGCCGTTGCGGCTGGCATGCTTGGGATAGCGCGTTCTGCCTTTGAGTCCGCGGTTGACTATTCCATGCAGAGGGAACAGTTTGGCCGTCCGATAAGAGAGTTTGAAGGTGTGAGTTTCAAGATATCTGACATGGCTGTACAGCTTGAAGCTTCACGTCTGCTCATCCTCAAGGCTGCACGCCTACTCGACGAGGGGAAGAGTGCTCGCCTAGAAGGCGCCATGGCGAAACTGTTCGCGACGGAAGCTGCCTTCGACGTCGCGCATCAGGCTCTTCAGATTCATGGAGGGATCGGATACACGAGAGATCTGCCCATCGAACGATACTTCAGAGACGCCCGGTTCATGATGATCGGCGGAGGGACAAGTGAGATCATGCGATTCTTGATCCAGAGAGAAATCTATCAGGGTAGGACGCGACGGTCCTGTTGACTGTTACCGGGAATTTTCTCCACAGGTTACGCGACGCTTTAGTCAAGTCGGGAGAACGGGTCGTACGGAGAATGGCTCCGTTTTATGTCCACTGTCGAGATCGAAAATTATCGGTGGAAGTGCGAGAACTTCTTGAAGGGCTACTGCCCGGGAAAGGACTGTGATATCTGCGCGAAGTTGACGAACAGGTTACTGCTGAAGGGTTTGTCTAAGATAACTCACGCGGACGAGGTTCTTCAGCCCCAGCAGGCTGCTGTGCCCAGCAACCAGCCCTAGTTCATATCCACGCTCTGGAGCCCACTCGATATTCCTATTGAGATTTTGCCGACATTTTGTCGAGGTAGGTTTATACTTCGTGTCGGCTCATATAGCATATGAGCTTCGAGCTCTCTCCACACTGCTCTCCACAACAGACTCGGGCTGGCCCGGGGGACGCCTGACAAGTGGTCGACTTTCACTACTTCATCTTCATCATCAACGCTGACTCAGCTGTCTTCGGTTCCGTTGTCTTTCTGATGAGCTATATCGCCTTGAGACTCGTCTACAGGATGTGGAGGCGCAGCCTGCGCTGTCCTCATTGCGGCGAAGCCTACAAGGCCAGACCGGTGGTACAGGTACAGGAGAGGACTCTCCCGAATACTCTCTGGACCTGAGTGGCTACTGAAGATAGCTCGTCGATGTGCGGCGGAGGCGCGGTAGGCAGAGCTAGTCTGTCTTGAGGAA
>Ga0137378_10006074_pt1 | contig 10467 bp, 19 predicted proteins | sample SagtaG_21_FD_104813 | JGI IMG/M metagenome (GOLD analysis project Ga0137378, IMG submission 104813) | Vadose zone soil microbial communities from Sagehorn Ranch, Mendocino, California, USA - Sage2_L_60_16 metaG | ecosystem: Environmental > Terrestrial > Soil > Vadose zone | place: USA...
ATACCGTGAGGTATATCCTTGAGCATAATAGTAGTGTCGTACGAAGCTCCAAAGCAGACGAATATAGCATCAGGATACTTCTTTGCAAGACCTAGTAAGAACTCAAAACACTCTTCTGTGCTAAGACCATACTTATTGATAATATACTCACCAGTACTAGCCATAAGAAGTACATATATATGCTCATATACTGGCAGATCACGACCGGACCTGGTTTTTACATGACCTACTATTCTACTAGCGTTAATGCCCTCGCCATCAATCGCAATGAACCTATTTCTGACCCGACTGGTTCTTTGATAGTTGTCACCGTGCCGGTCACTACTATAATTGTGTCTATCACTCTTGTCCTTGTGACGGTCACCATTGCGTTTATCAGGCTTGTATTTTGGGTTAGGCGTACCATCATCCAGGTATTTATGTTGATATACTCTAGTTATGAAATACTCCTACTGCTTTGGTGTTTCACCAACTGGCCAATCCCACTCTGGCTGTCTCCTGCCAATATATACAAGAGCCTGAGCCTTTGGTCCATATGCTGAGTTATCCTCACTCATGAGTCCTTCAAGTACATTATCCTCAAAGTCTGTGAATACCTGACCTGCTCTGTATTCATCCATAGACTCATTGCCTGTAGAGTCAAGCATACCGTTCTCCCTTGCATATTTGGCATATGAGTTAACTGCATCCATATATGCGCCTCTTGCACTTCCGCTATACTCTGGTCGGTTTATAGCCATAGCCATGAACCATTGGTATGTGTCCCTAGCCATGTCTCGACTCCTTCATTGCCTTCACTACACCAATCGTAGTCATCACGTCGGCTAATGCACGATGTGCTCCGCTAGACTTAATACCGAATAGTGATGCTGCTTCGTCCAGGCTGACCCAGAAATCTAAATTCAAAAATGCAGTGGCAATCTTCATGATGCAGGTAGCTTCAAGGATTGGAGCCTCGATGTTCCACTTAAACGCACTGTTACGTATCGTTCTCAGGTCGAAATCAGTATTGAAGGCTGTAATAGGCTTTGACTGTAATATACCAACCACCTCAGGCCAGACCTGTAATATTGTTGGTGCATTATTTAGCTCCTGCGATGTAATACCATTTATTTTACTGGCGTCGGATGTTTCGTAGAGGTGGAGCTTGTAGGGACGGAGGAGCGAGTTGAACAACACTTCGCCGGACTTATAATCCACAATCGCAATTTCGATGACCTCCGCGCTCTTGCCTATGCCTGTCGTCTCGCAATCTAGCACTACAAAATCATTTAATTGGTGAAGAGCACGAACAGCGTGACTACGGTGAAGTCTGGGATAGGTAGTGGTAAAAGATGATTGTATGGTCATACTATTACCTCGCTCTCAAGTTCATTTAGCAGTTTTTGTTTGTACCAGGGTGTGTACTCCTCATTACTCAGTATTTCAGATCGAATTATTTCTTTCTGTTGTGCTGGAGTAAGTCTATTCCACCACCTCAATCGCTCTTCATGAATAGTATCCCATTGGTGATTTACATACTCTTGTGCTTCCTCATAGGTCTTAAAGTTTGGCACTGTGCTTCCATTCTACGAGTCCTTCTTTACTAGCTAATGCCCTTCGTACTGCTTTGCATCCTCTACGATTGCATTTTTGATAACTGGGAGTAACTGTAGTTACCCAATCGTGAAGTCCTTCTTTACATAATCTATTCATACATCACCCTCAAACTCACGACTCATTCGGAAGAGTAGTTCGTTGATGGTTATATTAAGTTCCTTACTTAGGAAGTCTGGGGAGATACTGGGATGCGCTAATGAAAACTCATCAATCTTACTTAGCGTATCACTGGAGATAATACAGAGTGGATTTTTAATATCATCGTACCAGATAGATGCGCCTTCACTTGTAGTCTCAATGCACCCTTCAAATCTGGCTAATGCTTTCTGGTAGGCTTCTGATGCCTCCCATTCGGACTCGAATGATCCAAGGTAGTAATTCTTGTTACCAACAAATATTGCTGGTATCCATCTGCCAGACTTATTGTGCCAGTAAACACCTGGAAAAATTGACGAAGTTTTGTATTCGCGTCTAGCTCGGTTATTCTGTGTGTTTTGTCTACGTGTCACCACTCGCAAGTTTTCGATGCGGTTATCAAGTCCATTTCCGTTGATGTGGTCAATTTCCATTCCTTTTGGAATATTACCCACAACATATTCCCATATGTAACGGTGCATATATACCTGTTTACGGACGGTACCATCATACATTTGAGTCCATGCATAATATACGCCATATTTGCTAGTTTTTTTGGCGTACCAGTTGTGACCAGAAAAGGCCTTAGCGTGCTCGCCATCTACAACTGCTGTCTGCCCATGCGTGAGTGGAACTTCTACTGTGGTATCTTGCTCAATCATTTACTTTTCCTTTCTGAAAAACGGCTCTTCTTTATAAATGATCTATCAGCTAGATGTGTAATTAATTCTATTATTCCTCAGGCTTGACAGTTGTCTATCTTTCGCTGTATACTATGTATAGCAGAATGATACGGATAGAACTGTACTGTACTTTAGCCATCTGACTTCTGCAACTGACAATCCCGGTATCACTCTGACAGGTAGCCGGGATTTGTTTATGTACTATTCATAACTACCTCCAAAAACAATAAAACCGCTCTTCCAATTGGTGCTTTTGGAATTGCGGTAACCAACCAAGCCTTTATAGGGCCCTAATGTAACTTATTTAACTATGCAGGTATCTGCTCCTCAATACCTAAAATCTTCTTTACGCTTCTGGAGTAAATGCGCCAGTATGCCTTGCTAGGTTTGGCTCCAATGTTTACCCCTTCGAGTCCGTTACCAATCATCCTAGCTGCGGTTACCCATGATACCCTTAGTATGCTGCTAACTTCAGAGACAGTAAGCAGTTCCTTATCTAGCAGATTTCTCGTTTCGGCACTGGTCAGTCCCTCGTTCTGTAGCGCTCTCATTAAGTCGCTCCTCCTGTTATTGACATTTAGCTATCAGTTTGCTATCTGTCAATATAATATCATATCTGGACGATAATGTCAATATGCATAACATGCATCAGATAGCAATACTCCAATGGATGAGATTAAACTATTGACATTCTTAATGAAACAATGTATCATTATAATAGATACACAAACACACGTATAAAATATAATTGATGGAGGCACTATAACTGTGGACGAGGAAAGGAGGCATCTATTATTGGGTAAGGAGGAATTAACTATTCCTGAAGTTATGGAGTTGTGGGGCGTGTCCACACCAACCATTATCAAATGTATTCAGGAACATAGGCTTGACGGTTATGATGCTGCACCTCCTGGATTGAAGAAAGCACGGTGGAAAGTGAAAACTGCAAGTCTTAGAGAGCTCATTGGAATATGAAAGGAAATACCAGCCATGATACTTAACCCATTAATCAGACTATTCAAAAGACCGCAACTAGTAATGGCAAAGGATATACCTCAGGAGATAGTTACCCCTGAGCCAGAGCCAGTTGCTCAGGAACAGCCAGCGCAGGTAGAACGATGGGAGGAAATGAAAGTAGATGGTAAGTGGGAGCCATTAGAGGACGATGATTGGGAGCTAGTCTTGTAATAGCAAGGAGTGACCATGATACAAAGACCAGATAAGCCAGATGATGCAGCGTTTAAAATAGAAGTTTTAGGATGTGCAAGTCTCTTCCTTATAACCTTTGTATTAGCATGGGCTGCTCCTTTTCAGTACATGCATAATGATGGGCACGACGCTTCTGCTGCTTTTTTCAATGTGTTTGTTTCAGCTGATTATATTACAAGAGGCGTTACTTCATTTGGTCTTATGATTTTCATGGCAATACTTGCCAGTAAAGGCTGGGAATATCTCAATAAGAGACTTAAGGAACATCATCAGGTAAAGAGTGTTAAGTTGAAGAACCAACTAACAGAAAAACAGCTAGACCTTCTTCCTCAAGTTATACAAAGTGGCATAGAACGTGGTTACAGTGTGAAATATGCTGGGGCTGAGGTTTATAACCCTGTTGAGCGTATTCATGAAAGCTTCAAGTACGACCAACCAAAGGACGAGCCGCTTGACCAACCTCCAGAACCATATAACCTCAGTCAGGCAATTTCTGACTATGAGCCATCAGAGAGAGGTATTATTCTTGGCAAGTCCAGCAAGGAACTGATTACTCTACCACTTGGTGACTCAATATGCCATATCGCTGAAGCTTCTAAGACTGGTAGCGGCAAAACTCAGTTGAACAGGAGCCTTACAGCGCAACTACTCTATGCAAATCAGGAAGTGTACTTCCTTGACCCATTCTTTCGTGAAGTGCGAATTAATTACTCAACCGGTCAGAAGTTCGATTACCGCCCATTTGTTTCTAAGCTTGCAGGACTTGGTGGCGATGTAGAAACCTGTGTGAAGTTACTGAGTGGAGCTTATGAGGAAGTGAAAAGGCGCCAAAGAATTCCACCAAACAGGCTTGTACGTTTATCACGTAAGTACTATATACTCGATGAACTTCCTTACTTAGCATCTGAGGATAAGCAGGTCATGACCTACATTAACACTCTGGTCCGTGTTGGTAGAAACTTCATGATCTACCTTGTCATAGCTGCTCAGGACTGGCAGAATAATACACTACAAGTTATGAGCGGTTCCTTCCGAGGTAATTTCATTACTAACTTCTTCGGTGATGGTGATGCTGCTACAGCCAGGATTTTACTTGGCATCAAGTCCGGCTATGCAATGCCGGACATGACTGGTATTGGCAGGAATGGTAGTTGGCTACTCAAGGCCGATAGTTACAGTAGTATACCAGTAAAGATACGCACTCCACTAGCTGATAATGAAGCCATTTATCAGTTACTTGGTAAACCAAGTGTACCACTAGATAGTATTCCAGTTGAGGACTATGAGTCCGATATGGAGCCATTTCCCTATCGAGTGGTAGATAGTGATTTATCATCTGAAGCTAACCCCGACTTAGAAAAGGTCAAAGTGGCGTGTGCCGAGATTGAAAGTCGTGGTAAGTCACCAAGTAGACGCAAAGTTGCCGAAATAACAGGCTTTAGTGAGACGAAGGCAGGTGATCTTTTGAATATATTACGAAGGGAGGTGAGGTTATGAACTTGACCACAACGATTATGTACATCATGTTAGTTACTGGTGCTCTGACTGCATTGAGCCATTTCCGGCCCAATCCTTTCCATCGTAGTTAGTTATGAGTAGCATAAGCTTAGACAGGACTCGTAGAGTGGAACTTATGTGTGATTTTACTATCCCTCCCGGTATATCCAATTCCGTTGGTAAGGCTCTTATCAGGGCTGAGGCTAACGGTTTTCATATTGACAAGGAAGACTTGGAAACTGCTTATATATTAGCCTACGATGGAACAATTGACGTGTCTGAGGTAGATCGCCAGCTGAAGTTCTTTGATGACGATATACAATATGCAAGTCTATGTGAAACTGCTATAAGAGGATCAGAGTTCAATACTATTTGGGAATTACATGGCGGAACAAGAGCACGAAACTGGCTTCAGAAGTTACGTTCACAGATGACACTTAACGAGTTGAGAAACCATCATGAGCAATAAAAAACGGAAACACATACCTGAAAGCTTAAAGCTGAAAGTACTTTTAAGGGACAGTTATAAATGTGTTGTATGCTACTCAGATAAAGAATTACATGTAGACCATATAATACCAAGAAGTAGAGGGGGTAGTGATACAGAAGAAAACTTGCAGGTACTTTGCAGGATATGTAATGCTATCAAACAAAGCTACTTACTTACTGTTGACGATTTAAGAGAGTGCTTGAAAATACATCAAGAACTACTTGAACGAGACCGTCAGCGTTATGGAAATCCTCATTATCGACCAATTATTATCGGGAACCGCTCTGAACAAGAACGTGAGCTACTTCTTGAAAGTATGCAACGTTATCACTCTATTGACCACATTCACGCGCAGTGTATTATTATGAAATACTGTAAATCCCGTGACATATCGTTATTGGACTTGTAGAAATATAAGGTGTGATATGACTATCGAGTTACTACCAGGAATAGAAGGAACCGTCTCCGTCCCTATCAGCGAAATAATGTACCTATGGGATGCTGGTTTTCCTGGTGCAGAAGTACTTCAGAATAATAGGGCACTTGACCGCTCACACGTTCGTAGGCTTTCTGAGTCTCATGGCCGCTGGCCTCCTATTGAGTTAGTTCACTTCCGTGACAATGATAGGCTCATCGGCAACTACCAACCACTAGAAGCTTATGCTCTAGTAGACGGACGTCATAGGCTAGCAGCTGCAACGAAGATGAAGTATACGCACATCAGGTCTAATGTAGAAACTTACATATCACTTGAGGAAGTGGTACAAACAGCTCTACTCGCCAATGCACAGCATGGCATTGACTCAAGCCCTAGGCTAAGATCAGCTCACGCCCTTTGGATGTGGAAGAACCACGGCGATACCATGACCATCGAGGACATTGCACGAATAGCCGGAGTCATACCAAGGACACTCAAGGATGCTATTAAGCGTGAGCAGAATAAACATGACGAAGTTGAGGAGGAGGAAGAAGAGGAGTTACCACCTCTCGCTCAGTTCTCTCATGTGCTATTCACGTCACTCACTAAACTCAATACTATGTCCGAAGCTCTGGGGATACTCTATGAAGTCGAGGAAAGGGACGAGGTAGCCAAGGCTCTACGTGCATTAGTAGATATTATGCCTATAGGTGACCGTGGCGATATGGTGGCATTTATAAGAACCATCAGGAAAATACTCGAGGTGTCAAGGCAGTAAGAAGCCCACCTGCACATGCTTTTCCCGTTCCCCAACATGCACAAGTGGACTTCAGCCTAGGAAAGGAGTTTGATGACTATACTAAGGACCGGTAAAGAACAGGTACAGTCACCTATTCAGTTGTTATCGAGTCCTGAATATATTCTATCACAGTCCGCTTGTATTGTCAACAGGAAGTTTGATCTATAAATTATTTGTACAACATATTCAACTAAATAGTGACTCTTGACATTCTTGGATATCGCGTGTATAATATAGATATGGTAGTACATGTTGGATAAATACACTACAACAGGAAGTAGAGCACATGTCACTAAAGTACAACAGCGAGGTATATCTAACATATGACGAGGCAATGAAGGAGCTTGGCTTTACAAAGCAGGGTATATCAATGATGGTCACACAAGGCAGACTCCAGAGTTATAAGCTTGGATATACTCGTAATAGGTACGTGAAGAAGTCGGACATTGACCAAATGAAAGTTCTTACTCCAGTTCATCGAGCTGGTTGATTGTCGTCTGTATTGAGAGGACTCGTAGACTGTGAAAATACGTTGTCAGATAATAGTGGAGGACTCAATTGGAGTTCCTTAGTCCTCGTAGGTCTTGGTGGAATACTTCTCGTAACCGCATGGGAAGGAACTCACCGTAAACTGTGGTCTGCTATCACAGGCCAGAAACAAACTTCACCAGACCAAACGTCCTCAAACCAAACATCCTCGAGTGGTACACCGTCTACTAGCAATACCAATTACCAACAAGTAGCAGCGCAAGCAGCGCAAACAGCTGGTATCAATCCGACCTACTTCTTAAGACAAATCCAAGCCGAGTCAGGCTTCAATCCTAATGTACAGTCCCCAGCCGGAGCACAAGGTATTGCACAGTTCATGCCTGCTACAGCTAAAGGAATGGGAGTTAATCCCTGGGACCCTATAGCATCATTAAAAGCAGCAGCTCAACTTATGGGAGCCTATATTCAGAAGTATGGCGGAGGACTGCAAGGTGAGGAAAAAGCACTTGCGGCCTATAACTGGGGTAGTGGGAACCTGGAAAGTGATATAGCATCTCATGGCTCGAGTTGGCTCATGTATGCACCATCAGAGACTCAAAATTACATTAATACTATTGTGGGTACATCGGCCAACCCACGAAACGTAAGTTAGGAGAAATCATATGCCAGATCAAGTACAAGCAGTTCCATCACCTGGTGGAGCTGGCGGTAAAGCAGAACATGGCTTCGTAGGCCATCTTAAGAAACACTGGGTAGAGTACACTATTGGTATAGGTGGTGCCGGACTCGTTATCATGTTTCTCATGTATAGGTCTCAGTCGCAAGCAGCCAGTGCAGCAGTTACGTCTGGTAACAGTGCATCTGGCACTACTGGTCAGCCGTCAACTATAGATGGTTCCTGGGGCTCTCAGTTAGATGCAGACTATCAGCAGCTCACCTCAGTAGAGACCACCAATACAGGATTGTTACAGGGCATCCTGAACCAGCTGCAAACGACTCCAACCAGCACACCACCAACAGCTACAACAACACATAGCACAAACCCTTTTACACCATTACTGGGTAGCTCTCCAATACATAATCCTATGTTAGGTCAACAGTTTGACTTTGAGGGCATAGTGTACCAGCTAGACCCTGGACCTCAGAATAGGGTATGGGGAGTACAGGAAACAGGCGGACAGAGACTTACTAATCAGCAGTTAATCAATGCTCCAATAGGATTTGGAACTGGTCAGAAAAGGCTTCTGACTACTGGAGGGTAAAATGGCACAACCATGGTACACATATCGTAGCGACACTCCAGGCAGTGGAGCATATGGTGGTATAGAGCCACAGTGTCCTGGATGTTACGATAAGCCTGACACGAACATTGCTGTACCGGCAGGAACACCTATCACAGCGTTATTGCCTGGAGTTATAACTGACGTAGAAAATCTAGGCACAAACGCTGGTGGATTATCAGTGACAGAGAGGCTGACTAATGCCATAAACAGCGCAGCTCAGTACATGTCTTTTAATTTCTTAGGTGGAACAAGCGTAACGAAAGGACAGCAGATAGCTGCAGGTCAACAGGTTGGTACTGCTGGTAGCCCTACAGGAGTGAACTTTGCTCTAGGGTTAGGATCCGACCCTGTATGGGGAGGTTCTAGTTTTAGTCAGCATCAAGGTGTTGGTGACCCGTTGACTAATCCTCAAACTCAAGTGTTGGATAAACTGAAAGGAGGGCAGTCATTGGCTAGTAGTTCGTGCCAGTGCCCATCAGGCTCTATAAATGTAGCGGGCTGGTGTATAGGTGGGGCGGGCTCAATCGCAACACCATGTGTAGGCGCACAAGGCATGCAGCCTATAACACCTGGGCAGGTATCAGTCCAAGATACAGCGTGGGCTAAGATAAGTAAGATACTGGATGAACTTTCAACACCTACATGGTGGATACGTGTTGGTATGGGTACTGTGGCCATTCTTCTTGTACTTGGAGGTCTTTACATGTTTGTGAAGGATACTGGACCTGCTAAATCGACAGAAAGTGCAGCTGTTACAACGGCCAAAGTAGCAGCAGTTTAAGGAGATAACATTATGGACGGTCTAATTTTATTCGTTGGAGGTACTTTAATCGTCGCCTCCGGGGCTACCAACGGCCAATTAAAGAGCCTGTATGATATCGTCGGAGATAGCTCTAAGCAGGCAACTCCCGATGACCACAAACATATCGTCATGTTCTTTGGCGAATGGGTGTTTGTGTTTATACTGGCCATGGTCGCAGGCACTAGTGAAGATGCAGGTAAGATGATACTTGCATTGCTGCTAGGATTATGGCTCGTTTATACCATGGCTAACACACAAAAGATTAACAGTTTCCTTTCAAACTTTACACCCAAGTAGGAGGACGTATGAAAGTTATCACATTTAATGATGCACTAGTGAGTCAATATGCAGAACAAGGCGCAGAGAGAGGTATATCACCAGATCACCTCGCTATCACCAACGACTCGACTTACTACAGCATTGCTGATGCTATATCGGAAGTATCACACCCAATGAGCACCCCATCAGATTGTGGTTGTGGGTCGAAGAGTAAGGGAGCCAACTTTACCACTGAGCAAAAGATAATTGTTGTTGCAGTGGTCATTCTTGGAGCATTTGTTTTAGTATCTCACCTACACCTAGCAAGAATTAGGAGGTAAAACCATGACCCAAGCAACACACAGACAGGACGAACAACTAGTACCCGACCATCAGCTAGCAGAAACATCCATTAAGTTCACCAAACAAGAGAACGGCGAGAGGCTTAGTAGATGGTGCAATGATGGTACATTCCCGTACCCATTCAGCGGTATGGAAGAAATCATTAATAAGTCTACATCGATTAGCCTTGCTGTAGTGATTGATGGTGTACTCTACCAGCTGCAAACGGTAACGTTCTCACCTACGCCAACCCTACACGTTTCGTCGAGGTTATAGAGTGTCTATTAATCTTGGGCCGCTCATAGTCGTTCCTGGTGTAACATCAACCGTTAGGTTAGTGAACCTTGGAGACATTCAAGCTATCAAGGTCAGTAACGGTACGCCATTCGATCTAACAATATCAGGCTATATCAACGGGAGCGAGATAGTTCCAGCAGGCGCGGAATATCTCTTTCATGATACA
>Ga0137378_10006085_pt1 | contig 10459 bp, 15 predicted proteins | sample SagtaG_21_FD_104813 | JGI IMG/M metagenome (GOLD analysis project Ga0137378, IMG submission 104813) | Vadose zone soil microbial communities from Sagehorn Ranch, Mendocino, California, USA - Sage2_L_60_16 metaG | ecosystem: Environmental > Terrestrial > Soil > Vadose zone | place: USA...
GATCTGCCGCGCGTTCCGGGGGATCGGATTCAATTGCAGCAGGTCATCCTCAATCTCATCATGAATGCCATCGATGCCATGAGCAGCAGCCAGTGGCAGCGCGATCTGTTGGTCGCAACCGCGAAAGATGAATCGAACGGTGTGCTGGTAACGGTGCGGGATTCAGGGGGCGGGCTTGATCCGGCGTCGCTGGAGCGAATTTTTGAAGCCTTCTACACCACCAAGCCGGACGGCATGGGAATGGGGCTGGCGATCAGCCTCACGATCATCGAAGCCCATGGTGGGCAATTATGGGCGACGCCAAACGTGCCTCATGGCGCGGTATTTCGGCTCAGGCTCCCGGCCGACAGCGGGGAGGTTTCATGAGGGAGGAGCAGCCCCTTGTGTTCGTGATCGATGACGACGAATCGGTCCGCGCGGCTATCGCGGATCTCCTTCGCTCGGTCGGCCTCGGGGTGGAGTCATTTGGATCGACCGAGGAGTTCCTGCAGTGCGAGCGCCGGGATGCCCCCGGCTGTATCGTGCTCGACGTCAGATTGCCGGGGCCGAGCGGCCTGGAATTCCAGCGCACGCTGGACAAGTCGGACATCCATCTGCCGATCATTTTCATCAGCGGGCACGGCGACATTCCGATGTCGGTGCGGGCCATGAAGTCCGGAGCCATTGAATTCCTGACCAAGCCGTTGCCCGAACAGCAACTGCTCGACGCGATCCAGACCGGGATCGCGCGCGACCGCACGCGGCGGCAGGAGGCCAAGGTCGTTGCCGAACTGCGGGAGCGTTTCAATTCTCTGACGCCGCGTGAGCGGGAAGTCCTGGCGCTCGTTGTCACCGGTCGCCGCAACAAGCAGATCGCCGCTCAGGCGAAGTTGAGCGAGATGACCGTGAAGGTGCACCGCAGCCAGATCATGCGCAAGATGCGGGCAAAGTCCCTGGTCGATCTCGTGCGCATGGCCGACGCTCTCGGTGTATCCCCCGGAAAGTCGTAGACGACCTAAACCAAAGCACTAGGCGCCTCATCCTGTTCGCGTAGGCCAGCCCCGCGTTCGTGCGGGCGATCCCGACACACGCGAGGGCCGTTCGCACTTATGCGTGCTCGCTTTCAGCGGTCGAGCGGCGCAATCTCCCACTCGTTCAAGAGCATTCTCCTCTCCCCGGAACTTGGCCCCGCCGCCCGCAACCGGCGGGGCCACTCTTGGATAGACTTACGATACCAGTGTGGTGGTTCAGAAGTCCGCCTCTCGGTTTCACGGCAGCAATGATGCGGACTTCTGGACCACCACACTGGCCACCGTTGCGAACTTCGGAATCGGGAGCCTCGACCATGATGCCGGAGGCCGCAGCGTTGAAGAAGACCATGATCTCGATCGTCGATGACGATGCGTCGGTCCGCGAGGGCACGATGGACTTGCTCAACTCGATTGGTTTTACCACAGAGACATTTCAGCACGCCGGCGATTTCCTGCAGGCCAATCGCCTGCGCGACACGTCCTGCCTGATCGCGGACGTGCACCTGCCCGGGATGTCGGGGCTTGATCTCTATGATCATCTGGTGGGCTGCGGCAACTTCGTTCCCACCATCCTGATTACGGCATTTCCCGATGAGGCAGATCGCCTGCGCGCGTTGCAGGCCGGTGTGTATTGCTATCTGGCCAAGCCATTCAGCGAGAGCGAATTGCTCACATGCATCCAGTCGGCTCTCAAGTGTCAGCGGACGGATGCAAGAGGATCATGACGGCGGCATCTTGATCTGCCGGTACGGAGGCATCCGCAATGGACTCTCTCTGGAAACGCATGAGATTGGCATACGGCGCGGCCGCGATCTTGTTTATGGCCTCAGCCGCCGTCGCCCAGCATCGACATCCGCCGCAAGACGAAGCGCTGCACGAGAAGTTCTACTCGACCTGGTACATGCCGGACAATCCGACGAAGAGCTGCTGCAACAAGGCTGACTGCTATCCGACCGAAATCAAATATGTCGGCGGCAAGGTTTACGCACGGCGCCGGGAGGACGGGAGGTATCTCCCTGTTCCGGCTCAGAAGCTGGAGCGCAACCGCGACAATCCGGATGGCAGAAGCCACCTCTGCGCTCCGCCGCCCGAGAGCTCCTACCCACCCGACACTGTGTTCTGTTTCTCGTTGGGAGGCGGCACATGAAATTCATCCTGGTCAATGGCAGGACACCGAGGCCGGCATCTTTCTGCGCACTGTGCTGCGAGCCGATCGGAGACAGCTACCTGCGAGAAGCCGCAACACGGCTCTCCTACTGCGATCACAAGTGTTACGTCGATCACAGCAAACAGCCCGTCCGGGCACTCCAAAGCAGGAGGGCGTCATGACAACTCACGCTTCGAAGTACCTGCCGCACATGGGTCTCGACCCGCTGAAAGTGGTCTACTGTGCCGGAGCAAATTGTCAGAACTATTTCGCCCTGGCGAACGGATTTGCCATCGAGGCAATCGTCGGAGACGTGCCCTCCATCGCGTTTTTCTGTTCGGCCGACTGCTATCTCAACGAAATTCCCACGGACTGCTGTGCGAGGGCATGATGAAACGGCATCAAGGCTGTGATCATTGCGGCGGACGCTTCGGCCTGGCGACGTATCGTTGGTGGGGCGCCAGGTTCTGCAAGCGCATGTGCAAGGACGCGTACCTCCGCGACGTAGCACTCGGCCGGCGTGAGATCGTTTGCTGGCACGGATTCCTTCACGGGAGATAGTTTGGTCAGACCGAATCTCCGTGTGCGCTTCGGTGGTGCGTTCTTCGCATCCAGCGCATGTGGATGAAATTTGACGCCGATACCCGGAACTATTGTTCCGGCCGCGCGTTTCCTTCAAGCCCTACTGCCGCCGATTTGAAGTTCCTGCATCGCCTGCAGCAAGCGGGGGACGGGAATGAGCGGATCTGCCTTAGTGGAGGTTAGCCATGATAGCCGACCCCAAGGACCACTTTCATGTGCCGCACGAGCGCGAATGGGCGCTCCAACTCGTTGCCCTCATAGTCGCATTGATCATCGTTGCGAGCGGGATGTTCATCCTCTACTCCGCAAGTAAGGAATACCGGACGCCCGGCATTAAAGCCGCACCAATGCTCAACGGCGTCCCGGTCACCAATCCGGCGGCCGCTCCAGCGGTCGGGCCAGCGCTGTAACTGCCCATGATCGAGGGGATCAGCGCGGTCACACTGAGCACCCACGAAATGCCGCGAGCTGTCCGATTCTACCGCGCGCTGGGGTTCGAGGTCCTGCATGGCGGCGAGGAGTCGTCATTCACCAGCTTTCGAGCAGGGACGAGCTATCTTAACCTCATCGCCCAGCCTGCCGAGCAGCGCTGGTTCTGGTGGGGGCGCGTGATCTTCTACGTCGCCGATGTTGATGCACTTTACCACCGTGCGCGCGCCGCAGGGTGCCAGCCAGCTAGCGCGCCCCGCGACGCCGAGTGGGGTGAGCGCTTTTTCCACCTCATTGACCCCGACGGCCACGAACTCAGTTTCGCTCGGCCTTTGCTTGCGGTTTCCCTCCAGCGAGAAGCTCCGACATGAGCTGGCGGATTTGAGTCATGGTGGTGGCGAACGGTCGCATCGTAACTGTGTTCGGTGGAACCGGCTTTCTCGGCCGCCGCATTGTTCGGCATCTGCGCTATCGCGAATTTCCCGTTCGGATCGCGTCAAGGCATCCGGATCGGGGGCGCAGGCTGTTTGGTCCCGATGATCCGCAACTTCGATCCGTCCAGGCCGACATTCACGACGAGCGGTCCGTCGCGGACGCGCTCGCCCGCGCTTACGGCGTCGTCAATGCGGTCAGCCTTTACGTCGAGCACGGACAGGAGACTTTTCATTCCGTGCACGTCGAGTCTGCCCGACGGGTCGCGGCTCAAGCGCACCGCGGCGGAGTTGAACGGCTTGTTCACGTTTCGGGAATCGGCGCCGATGCTGCCTCACGATCACGCTACATCCGAAAGCGCGGCGAAGGCGAGCTGGCGGTCCGGGCCGCGTTCGCTGATGCACTTTTCATCCGCCCGGCAGTGATGTTCGGACCAGACGACGCGTTTCTCACGGCCATCCTCAAGCTCCTGCGCCAGCTTCCAATCTATCCGATGTTCGGCCGCGGCCGGACCAGATTGCAGCCGGCCTATGTGGAGGATGTCGCGGAGGCGATTGGCCGGGTCATGCAGCGAGCCGAGACGCCTTCAATGATCTTCGAGCTCGGCGGCCCTCGCGTCTACTCTTACGAAGAAGTTCTCAGAGCTGTTGCGCACCAAGCCGGCCTTACGCGCCTGCTGATTCCAATCCCGTTTGCAGTTTGGCACGCACTCGCACGGGCCTCCGAAATGTTCCCGAGCCCACTCCTCACTCGCAATCAAGTGGAACTGATGCAGGTCGACACTGTGTCGTCGCCGGAGATGCCTGGATTTGTTGAACTGGGGATTTCGCCGCGCTCGGTCGAGGCAATACTCCAGACGATGTTATCGAATTGCGGATGAAAGAGGCATCGAGACGTGATATGTTCTGAGGGGTCAAAGCAGGAAAGCCGGCATACGCCGCGTTATACAAAAAAACGACCGCGGCATTTGTATCGGCGTTAGTTGCAATTATTCCTCTCAGAGGAGGTTGCTATGGATGGCCCCAGCGAAACCAATGATCTGCTCTTTCGCGCCTTGGGAGAGGCTGTTGTCAGGATTTGGAGCACTTTGCCTCAAGCCGCTCAGCAGCACCTGTTCGAGGAGGCCGTAATGTCTCACGGTGAATTCATGAGACCGCGGCTTGCGGTCTTCCTGCATGACACACATTCGCGCACTTCGGATTCAATGAGAGCACGCGCAATGCGGGAGCCCGACAGCCTGGGAGGCTGACTGCGCCGCCTCGACCGGGGCGTGACTGAGCTTAGAGATCTCCGTTTGCAGCTCAGTTGCTCAGTTGCTCGATTGCGCGGTCTGGCGGCCGAGACGATTGAACTTCGCCTTCTGCTCGTCGCTGAGCGACGCGTAGAAGTCCTCGAGCGCCGGCCGAACGGTACTGGCCGCCGCGATCATGGCTTCCAACCGCTGCTGCATGACCTCAAGCCGGCCAACCGGCGTCAACGGGATGGTTGTCGGACAGGCGGCTTGCAGCGTGTCGACGGCTGTGTTGACCGCCTCGTTTAGGCGGTCAAGTGCGCGGAACTGCGCCTCTGTTGGCTGCACTCTCTCCTCGATCCGGTCGATTGCAAGTGAAGACAGGCCGGACTTGGCGCCGCCGCAATCGCCCCGCTGGGGTTTTTGCTGCAGCTCATTGCGCGCGGTGCGCTCCTGATCGCGGCCCAGCTCCGGCCCTATCTCGTTGAAGCGCGCTTTCTGCTCGTCGCTCAGAGACTCATAGAATTTCTCAAGCGGCGGCCGCACCTGCTTCACTGCATCGAGGGTTGCCTGCAACCGCATGGTTATCGCCTGCAAGCGTCCAGGCGGCGTCATTGGCAGGCTTCCGGGACACGCCTGCTTGAACAATTTGGCGGCCTTGTCGGCTGCTCGCTCCAAATCCTCAAGCAGCGCCTTCTGATCGCCCTTGAGCTGAACCGCCTGTGCGATCCGTTCGAATGGCCATGCGGTCACACCTTTGTCCGGCTCCGCGCAGACCTGACGCGCCACCTGGGTCACACGGCCGGGCGGCTCGCGGCTGGACACTGAGCCGATGGTGGCGCTTGCGTACGGTCCACCATACAGTCCGTCGGAGTATTCAATGTAAGGCGCGCCGTCCGGAAAGAAGACGCCATCGAAGAAATCGTCGTACGCCTGGGCCCAATAGCTTGGCTCGTACGCATACGGCCAGAATGTGTAGTAAAACACGTCAGTATAGGCGTATGGCCAATACACTGCGCTGAGCCACGGCACATAGCTCGCATAGGCGCCGCGCTGCCATGCCGCCCGCGCAGGAATTCGCAACGACCGCGGGATGGCACGCCGCTCTGCGAGGTTAACTTGCCGAGCGGCTTGAACCAGCGCGGTGAAGCGTCCGGTGCGCGCCTGCTGTTGCGTGACACGCTGCGCGCGGCGTCCTGCACGCTGGTCCTGGCTGGGTTCCTGGCGAAGGCCCGGCTGCGGCTCGCGCGCCTGCAATCGCTCGCGCCGTTGCTGAGTGCTCTGAAGCCGAAGCAGCTCGCGCTTCTGCGAACGATTCAGCCGCCCGCCGCGCTCTTGTGCCGCTTGTAGCCGGTTGAGGCGTTGCTCGGTGGCTTTCAGGCGCCGCTCTTCGCGCTGCTGTGTGCGCTGTACGTTTCGTTCTTGTCGTTCAAGAGCACGAAATTGCCGTCGCTCTCCCCGATTCAAGTCACCCTGCTTCAGCCTCTGCTGCAATTGTTCGCGGCGATCCTGCGCGGTTTTTCGGGTTGCGTCAGGTTGCCTCTTAACGCGCTGCTGTACGCTGCGCTGCTGTACGCTGTCTTGGCGGTCTTGCCTGCGCGGCTGGATTTGATCGCGCCGGGTCTGCACACGATTTGGCATCGCGTCACGCCGCCCGGGTGCACGCTGCTGAGCGAGGCCCTGGATGCGCTCCTGACGCTGTTGCGCCCGTTGCTGGAAACGTTCCTGCCGGGGAACATGGACGATGGCAGGCGGTCCCTGGCGCTGCGGCGCAGCAGCCGGACGCTGCGGAGGAGGCGCCGCACGCGCCGCGGGAGCCGGTCTCGCTATTGCCGGAGGCGGCGCCGGTCTCGCCATTGCGGGAGGCGGCGCCGGTCTCGCCATTGCGGGAGGCGGCGGGGTCGGTCTTGCGGCTGCCGGCGGTGGAGCAGGTCGCGATGGGGGCCCGGGACTTGCGGCGGGCGCTCCGCCTCTCCTCTTCTCGCCCGGCTGCGCGGAGGCACCACCGAACGTCGCCAGCGCGAAGGAAACGCTCAGTGCGATTGCTGCGATGCGAACGCCCAAACGAAACACGACCGTGCTCCTACGCTATCCTCCCAAATGTCTAAATGTGTAACGCGCGAGCGTGCAAATTGGTTCGCTCACCCCCGCGTATGTTGAACAAATTTCTTCTGTAAGCTATTCCCGGCTATTCCCCCGCTCGGTCGCAACAGACAAAAATAGATCCCCAAGAACCGGAAACAGCACCGCCGGCTCTCAGTCCGAGAACCGGCGACACAGCTTATGCTATCTTATATTATCGCCCCCTTTTATCGTTCATTTTGTCTCCGGGCGAAAACTCCGAGGCTCCGTGAGCACCTTTCGTGGGCCCACCCCTGTCTCTCATCGTGTCGCCGGGTGTAAATTCAGACGCACCGCGAGCGCCCGGCTTCGGACCGCCCGCATCTCTCATCTGATCACCGGGCGACATTTGGGAGGCCCCTGGTCCGCCGGCGCCCCTGGGGGCCGCGAAGCCGTAGACTGTTGAACCGATTAGAATGGCGAGCGCCAGCAATGGAATTTTCTTCATGTTCACCTCCAGAGAGATGCGTCGCACCTCGTTTCAAGAACGCCCATCACGTCGAAATGCTCGTAGTTCCAGGAGGAGGAGAGCGAAGAGCGCGCTTTCGGCGCCACCGCCGTCCCGATTTGCCCGATGCACAGAACTCCCCAATGCTCAAGCGTACCTCGTTCTAGAAGGACCGAACGTCCCGGACTTCGACCGGGACGTTCCGAAAGATTGGCGAAACCCGATGGTCAGAAACCAAACCTCAAACCAAAGCCTGGACCGCCGATGGTGACGCCCGGACTGTCGTAGTAGCCGTAGCGCGGGCCATATCCGTATCCGTATCCGTAGCCGTATCCGGGACCGTAGTATCGGCGCGGCCCATAGTAACCGTACCGGTAATACCGCGGGCCCGTACGCCAACAATGGCCCCACTCATTGCAAACCAGACGTACCTGCTCGATTGGCGAAGCCTGCTCACCGATCGGAGCAGCCGGAAATGCTGATGCGGCGCCGATTCCCAAAGCGGAAACCGCTGCGCCCGCTACCAAACCTAGGACCGTCTTACGCATGATACCCTCCTGGATTCTTCGGTGACGCTGGTAAACGCGCAGAGCGCTAAGTCGTTCCTTTCGCAAAGAAAAATCGCATTTAAAATGACCATCTGTTCACACTGGTGCCCCCCGCGGCCGCAGCGCACCGATGAGGATCTCGCACGAGCTGCGAGTGGACCGCGGTACGCGCCGCGCAGACATCTGTCGAGTTTTACCCAGCCTAAGGCTGGCCAACGTTCCTTCTCCGGCAAAGGCGGTTGAGACTTAAAGGAACTTTTTCTGCCGGCGGAGTATTGAGCGGAAGGGGTGAAGAGGAGAAGGAAAATGGGCCGATATGCTATACTTGGGGGCCTCGTCACTTGCCTGTTCTTGCTCACCGCGGCGCCTGGCGCGAACGCCTTGGTACCGACTCAAACGAATATTGCGACGGCTGCATTCAACACGAGCAGCGCCATCGAAGTGAAGCGCACTCGATCAGCCCGACCGCCCGGTTGGGATAGGGGGCGCAAGGTCGGCTGGCGAGGTGCCAGGAAGCCGCCAGGTCAACGACGTTAGGAAACGCCTGCTCAGGAAGGTTTGCACCGCGCCAACTGCGCGAAGCGAAACTCATAGTTCGCCCGAGGGCACATCCCCCGGCAACTTCTGCCGGGGGACATCAAATCTCAGTCGTCCTAGACAGGCGCGTACTCAACCCACACCTCTGTGACGATGACATCATCGGCTGGGTACCAATAATAATATTCCTCGGTCCCTGTATCGAAGCCGTACCCGTAATAGTAAACATCAAGCTGCGCGAGTTGAATGTCACCATTCGCCGCAAGCCTCAGTTTTTCAAACTCAAGGCCGGCCATCTTCTTTTTTGTCTTGACCTTTTTTGCCGGCAAGCTGCCGGCACGCATATTGACGACTTTGCCGTTGTTAACCTCGGCAACGACCGTCTCTTTGCCAGCCTTCCCGACCTCGTGTTTTCCGTTTTGCTTAATTTTCGCCCCGAGCGCGTTATGCCCGTTCAGGTGCTTGTGCGGCCCCTTGGCTACTGCGATACCGCCAAGACCCGCAACACCGGCGACGGCGCCGGCTACGATAAAACCTCGACGATTGAGCATTTGGTTCTCCATTCGAGTTCGTTGAGAGCTTTGCGCTGTGTCGGGCATTCGCTCTTCTCCCGTCAGTCCTCAAGCTCGGCTCGCACAACAGCGACTCCAATCGTGGCCGCAAGTTGGTGGAATCGGCTAAATATTTTCGGGGGATAGAGGGAACCAAGTGTAATCGAGGTGACGCGCGGCCGACTTGTTGGAGAACACATTGAACCAATCGGGAGCCCCGGAGGTGGTCGTCCGGGCAACAGAAAAAGTTACGGAGCTGTCATTGCGACGATGTTTAGTTGATTGGAAAAAATGCTGCCACCGAAGCGACCAGAAAATGGCGGATAATCACTTAAGCTTGTTAGTAGTGATTGCGCTTTGATATTGAATGCAGGCCGTTCAGGCCATCCACACCAGGATCTAGCGGTCGGTGGATTGTCGGCTCATCTCCTCCAAGAGTTCGCGCATTGCGTCAAACTCAGTGCCGAAACCTTTCCAATCTCCGGATTTCAATCGGTCCACGGCTTGATTGTAGCGATCGAGCGCCTCCTGTGCCCGGCTTGCTGCAGGGCCTGTGAGGGGCGTTTCCGCTGTCGCGTTCGAGGCGGCTGGCGCAACGCCGGGTTCTGCAAATAACGCCGACAAGGCCTCGGCGAGCGTCTCCTTCATCACGACGTGCTCGCCATAAGCCGCGATCACGCGCTTGAGCTCCGGCAAGTGCCCATGCGTCGCCCGCAGATACAGCGGCGTCACATAGAGAATCGAGTTCTCGATCGGGATCACGAGCAAGTTCGCGCCGCGGATCACCCGCGAGCCCATCTGGTTCCACAGCGTGAGTTGCTGGGAGATCTCAGTGTTCTGATTGATCCGCGCCTCGATCTGGAACGGTCCATAGACGAGCTTCTCTTTGGGAAATTCGTAGGCGATCAGCTTGCCATAGTCGGGCGCGTCGCACCGCGCGGCGAGCCAGGAGATCATGTTGTCGCGGCGGCTCGGCACCATGGGAAGCATGAGGAAGAACTCGGCCTGCGGCTCCCCTGGCAGCCGCATGATGATGTAATAGGGCGCCATCACCGCGGTGCCGTCGCCGCCGGGCTGGCGCGGAAATTGCCACAGATCCTCGCGATTATAGAAAACGTCGGCCGCCTCCATATGGTAAGTTTGATAGAGCCGCGCCTGAATCAGGAAGAGGTCCTCGGGATAGCGAATGTGCTTCTGCAGATCGGGCGGCATGGCAGTGAACGGCTTGAACAAGCCTGGGAAGATGCGCTGGTAGGTGGCGGCGATCGGGTCCCGGGAGTCCATCAAATAAAAATCGACGCTGCCGTTATAGGCGTCGACGACGACCTTCACTGAATTGCGGATGTAGTTGAGATCGAGGTCTTGCGCGGGCTGCGAATAGGGAAAATATTGGCTCGTTGTGTAGGCGTCCTGCATCCAGAAC
>Ga0137378_10006091_pt1 | contig 10456 bp, 9 predicted proteins | sample SagtaG_21_FD_104813 | JGI IMG/M metagenome (GOLD analysis project Ga0137378, IMG submission 104813) | Vadose zone soil microbial communities from Sagehorn Ranch, Mendocino, California, USA - Sage2_L_60_16 metaG | ecosystem: Environmental > Terrestrial > Soil > Vadose zone | place: USA...
CTTTGCCATCCTTTCTATAGGGCTTGGAGCGCGGGCGAGCTTACGCGCGAAGATTTGCGCGAATACGCACGTGACTACTTCCATCAGGTTGAGGCCTTCCCCGAGTATCTGCAGGAATTCGGGTCGCGACTTGCCGATGATCAGTTGCGGCGAGTGGTTTTTATGAACCGCGACGATGAGATGGGCGGGGATGAGGGGTCGCGCCCGCATGCTGAGCTTTGGCTGGATTTTGTGGAAGGCATGGGAGGCGAGCGCGCCGATCAGCGCGAGCCGTTGGCGGAAGTCAAGGAGCTTACGGATTTCTTTCATCGGGTTGCGTGCGAGGGTGCCCCGGAAGAAGCGTTGGCTGCTTTGTATGCGTACGAATCGCAAGTTCCGCGTGTGGCGGCGGAGAAGGCGCGGGGCCTGCATGAGCGTTACGGCGCGGATGAGAAAACCTGCGGGTACTTTACGCTGCACACCACCGCTGACGTGCATCATTCGCGGATCTGGCGGCATCAGCTGGCCAAGTTGATTGATGCGAATCCGGGTGCCGCGGAGAAGGCCCTGGTTGCGGGAGGGAATGGGGCGAAAGCACTGTGGCGGGCGCTCGACGGAATTGAGGCGGCGCGAGTGGCGCGGGCTGCGTAAAGTTCAGCCCTTATTCACCACAGCGACATAGAGCCGCAGAGAAAGCTTTTTGGGTTGCTGTCTTACTGCAAAGGTTTCCTGAGTAAGAGTTTGCTTGGCTTCATTCCTGTCTCTGTGGCTCTGTGCCTCTGCCGTGAATGATTTTATGCTTCGTTTAGGCCAATCCCATTACGATGCGCTTCGCCAGCACGGCGAAGAAACTTATCCGCATGAATGCTGCGGAGTGCTGCTGGGGCACACGGACGACGATGGCACGCGCGTTGTGACTTCGCTGGCGCGGGCCGGCAACACTCGCACTGATTCTCCGCAGAACCGGTACAACATTGATCCCAAGGAGCTGGTCCGTATTCAGCGCGAAGGCCGCGAGCGCGGAGAGGACATCATCGGCTTCTACCATTCACATCCTGACCACCGCGCCCAGTGGTCGCAAACTGACCTTGCCGAAGCCCACTGGTTCGGGTGCTCTTACGTGATCACCAGCGTGGAGAAGGGCAAGGCTGTGCTGACGAACTCGTTCGAGCTGACCGGCACGGATGAGAATGATAAGAAGCTGGTGGATGAGAAGATTGAGGTAGTTTGATCGGTGGTGGGTGAACGCCGTCTCGATCAAACGCGGCCTTTCTCTTTCAGAATCTCGTCGTGACCGAAATTGGCAAGATGCTGGTCGCACTGGGCCTCGTGATTGTGGCCGTAGGCGCAGTGTTCATGCTGCTTGGCCGCACCAATCTTCCCCTAGGACGATTGCCGGGGGACATCCTTTATCGGGGAAAGCACACCACGTTTTATTTCCCTCTGGCCACATCGATCCTATTTAGCGTGGTGCTGTCGCTAGTCTTGTACGTGATTGCACGCATCCGGCGATAGGTTATCGTCTCCGACGAAATGCAGGTTGGGGGGCAGATTTGTAGTCTTTGGGATAAAGCACCACTGATCGTTGCAAGCCCTCGCCATCGCTTTCCGTGCGAAGGTCGTGTTCGTCGCGCAATGCCAGGTGGACGATGCGGCGCTCGCGCGAGGACATCGGGGCGAAATGATATGGCGCTCCGGTTTGGCGGACTTTATCGGCGGCGACGCGCGCGGACAGGCGCAGTTCTTCAATTCGTCCTTTTCTGTGCCCCATGCAGTCGAAGCTAATTTTCTCGTGCTCGTTGCCGGGCAGGCGCAACATTTCCATGGCCAACAATTCCATGGAGCGCAGTAATTCAGCGCCGCGTTCGAGGAGCAGGGAAGAATCCGGACCGGCGAATTCGACCAGAATCTCCGGGCGCTCCCAGTCGCGGTCGGCGGCGATGGGAGGATCGACGGTAATCCGATATTTCAACTTGAGCCCGGCGTGCTTGACTACGCCGTTCAGAAACGTGTTTAGCTGGTTTGCAGATTCGATCTTATTCATAAAGCTTTTAGCTGTTAGCTTTTAGCTTTTAGCCAAATCCTTTTAACAGCAGGGATCGGTTGGTTCAAGCTAATGGCTAAGAGCTAACAGCTAAGAGCTGTTTTTCTTCCTCGCGCGCTTCGCCGCGATCTCGCGCATCTCGCGTCCTAGTTCGGTACGATTCATGATGGCCTGCTGCGCGATCATGATCAGATTGCTTTCCGCGTAATACAAGTTCAGTCCAGCAGCGAGATTGTAAAAGATAAAGCCCATCATCGCCGGCATCATGATGTTCATCATGCGCTGTTGTGATGGATCCATTCCGGCCTGGGGCGTCATCTTCTGCATGGCGAACATGCTGATCACCATAATTGCAGGCAGGATCAGATAAGGGTCGCGCGCCGAAAGATCGTGGATCCATAGCCAGTGCGCCTGGCGCAAGTCGATGGCCGCGCCCAGCATTTTGTAGTACGCGATCAGAAACGGCATCTGCAGCAGCAGCGGGAGACATCCGCTCACGGGGTTCACGCCATGTGTCTTATAGAGGTCGGCGACCTCTTTGTTCATCTCCTGCTTGCGCGGGTCGCGCATGCTATATTTTTTATATTTTTCCTGGATGGCCTTCATCTGCGGCTGAAGGCGCTGCATCTTGAGCGCCGACTTCATCTGATAAATGCGCAACGGCAGAAGAAGGAGCGTAATGACTAAGGTCTGAAGGACGATCGCCCAGCCCCAGTTGTGGACGTACTGGTAAGTCCATCGCAGCCAGATGAACAGGGGACGCGCAATTACGCCGAACCACCCAAAATCCACCATGCTGCGAAGGTCTTTGGGAGCTTCTTTGATCGTTGGCACCGAGACTGCCTCAAGGACCTGCAGCGATTTGGGCCCGACAAACAGCCGCTCGCTGGATTGGCCAGGATGTCCAGCGGCCACGCCTACTACATCCGCAGGCTTGGTCTCGTTTGGCTTGCTGGGGTCGGGTGGAACGTCGATTGAATTGCGCAGGCTGACGACGTTCACATTCTCAATGTTGTCAGGAATAAATAATGCGCCGAAGTACGAGTCGCTCACTCCCGTCCAGTTGAACGTGCCGTGCAGCGTGGTGCCGCCTGAGACTTTCTTGACGTTCACATGCTCAGTGTCATTGTTGAGCTGATATTCGAATTGGCCAGAAGCATATGCAGGATGAGTGGTCTGGTCGCCGAATCCCGAGGGCCAGGCGGGAAATGCGTATACCGGGCTTTCGTTTGCGAAAACTGAAGTCTCCACATGGACTACGTAGCTGTCATCGAACTGGAAAGTTTTGCGGACGTCGAAACCTGCCTCTGAGTATTCAAAAACCACGGTTGCGGGCGCGGGCAGCGTACCCGATTCCGAGGTTAGATAGAGCGCAGAGTTCAATTTGTTGCGTTGGGCCTCGTCATAGGTCCAAAGCGAAAGCGGATATCCGTATTTCGCGGCTGCCGCCGCGTTCACTAGATCGAGCGGGCGACCCTGGTCGTCCGAATATTTCTTGAGTATCCAGGATTTTGCTTGCGCACCGCGATTGGTGAATGTGACTCGGTAGAAATCATTCTCGATCACCGTCTCGGATTCAGACGACGCCTGCTTGGAAGAACCGGGTTCTGTCGAAACCGGCTTTTGAGTCGTGCGCGTTTGCGCTGGGGCCGGGGTAGCAGGGCCAGACGGAACTGGAGGCGTTTGAACCGGTTGGTTGGGGCGGGCCGTACTCGGTTGCTGCGGCGCGTATTTCTTCAGGAATAATTGAGAACCAAAGATGACTACCGCCATCAGGAGAAAGACCAGCAGGAAACGCCGCTCCATGCCAGATTCGGATTGTGGGTTCTTGTATTCGGGCATGAGGAGTTAGTGGAGGTGTTTTGTAGGGGCGGCTACACGATCTAAAGAGGCTACACGATGTTCTGGGGCTACACGATCTAACGGGACGGGATCATGCCCGCCCTGCACGAAGGGATGGCAGCGAAGTACGCGCCAGATTGACATTGCTGACCCACGCAGCGCTCCGTAACGCTCAATCGCTTCGACGGCGTATTCAGAGCATGTGGGAACGTAGCGGCACGACGGCGGCAGAAGTGGCGAGATCGCCCACTTGTATCCTCGCAGCAACGCGAGCATCGCGGTTTTGATGGTCCTGCTAATCACGTTCACTTAGTTGCTTCCGTCGATATCCTGATCGTCGCCAACGCTGGTGCCCCGTCCTTGTGGTCTGCTTTTTCTGCGTCGACAGAGTGAGTTTTGATACGTTTTACTACTGTACGGAGTTCACTTGCTCTTGATCCCCGGCGAATGCTGAATCACCTCAAAAGCGCGTTTCAGTTCAGATTGCAACTGGCTGAATTCCGCGTTCAGAAGCGACTTCTTCGGATTCACTACCACATCGACTGCTAAATCCGGCTGCGCTGCCAAACGCACGGCCTCGCGGAGGCGGCGCTTCATGCGATTGCGCTGGACCGCGCCGCCAAGAACTTTTCCCACAGTGAAGCCGACGCGCAGACCTTTTGGAGTCTGTTCGTCGCGCCGGTGCAGATAAAACACAGTCATATGCGCCGCAAAATGCCGCCGCCCTTGCTTGTAAACCTTCTCAAAATCCGCATGCCGCAGTAAGCGCCGGCTCTTTGGAAACCGTTTCTTCGCGTTAGGCTGGGCAGGTTGATTCACCTTCAGAGTTGCACGGGCGAGGACGCCCGTGCCTCCATAAACGCCATTTCGGAGGCACGGGCGTCCTCGCCCGTCCTTGCCTATTCCCTAAATCCTGGCTTTACGGAAACTCGCTTGCGGCCCTTGGCCCGGCGACGGGAGATGACCGCGCGTCCGCTCTTGGTCTTCATACGGGTGCGAAAGCCGTGCGTCTTCGAGCGGTGGCGACGGTTGGGCTGGAATGTGCGTTTCGGCATGAAAAGTCCTGCGCTCCTGTCCCCAGCAACTGCATTGCTTCAATGTGGTGAAGGAAAAGTATAAATGACTGCTTGGCAGAAGGGAAACCACACTGGACGCGAGTGGTAGGCTGAATCGCATGGCAGGCTCCGCAACACCGGTGTCGGCTGCACAGGTGGATGTCGTTCGGGATAGGGGCCGCTCCCTTCGCGACGTTGTCGAAGCGGTCGCGTTGGGCTTGCTTGTTGCCGCCGCCGTGTTCCTGATCCAGTGGCGCTACGGTTTCAATTGGGGAGATGAGGGCTGGCTGTGGTATATCAGCCAGCGCACAGCATTGGGGCAAGTGCCGGTGCGGGATGTCTTCAGCTACGATCCCGGAAGGTATTACTGGTCGGCAGCGGTCTTCAAAGTTCTCGGTCGCGACGGATTCTACGAGCAAATGCTCGCAAACTATTTGTTCGGAGGGATTGGCCTGGCGATCAGTTATCTCGCTCTGGCCCGTGCCGGAGTGAGTCGGGGTTGGCGAATTGCCGTGCTGGTGCTTCTGGGAGTGGCGCTCGGGTTCCCCCGGCACAAGATTTACGAGCAGACAATATCTTTGGTAGCTGCGGCAGGCATCACCTTCATTCTTAGCGGGCCTGAAAAACTTAGACGTTGGTTCATTTATGGCACAGCGGCAGGACTTGCTGCTTTTGTAGGCAAAAACTCGGGCGTCTACCTCGTGTGCGCTGCAGGGCTGACGTTCTTGCTATTGAAGGTTGGTCGTGGAGCGGCAGTCCCACATGGCGCGCTTGCTGCATTCTCTGCCGGCGTTGGAATCGGCTATTTGCCGATGATCTTCATGGTCATCCGCTTTCCTGGATTCGGTTCCGCATTTCTTCAGTCTGCGCTCCTCGCGCCGCATTGGGAATGGGGACTGCGCATTCCCTTCCCGTGGAGTTCGCATACGAGAGGCCTACATGGTCTGGACGTATTACAAGTTCGAGCAGTTTCATGGCTATGTATTGCGGTGCCTCTCACATACCCGCTGACTGTGTGGAACGCTTGGCGTACCCAGCTCCGAGGGGCACAAGCGCTCGCAGTTGGCGCATCATTGGCCGGCATTCCCTATCTTCATCATGCTTTCTATCACGCGGATTTCTTCCATATCGCGCAAGGCGTTGTGCCGTTTGTGGTGGCTTTGGGCGCATTCTCATGGCACCTGTTCGAGATCGGCCGGCGTTTTTGGGCCTTGGTGTGCTTCACGGCGCTAACTTTGCTCGTGCTCGGCTGTTGGCTGCCGATCGAGCCCGCGGTCCAACATTGGCGGACTAAGGCCAGAGCGCCGCAAGCGGTTGAAGAAATCAGAATGGATGGCAGAGATTTCGAGGTTCCTGTGCAACAGGCATCGGTCATGCACACGGTGGATGCCACGTTTCGAACTTGCGGAGGGCGTGACGGTGGATTCCTGGAGGCGCCGTTCTACCCAGGGCTGTACGCCTTTCTGAGAACGCGAGCTCCTTTCTGGGAGACATACTACTTTTGGCCTCGAGACGAAGCTTTGCAAGAGAAGCACATTCAGGCGCTCATCCAAAATCGAACGTCGCTCGTCCTGATCAACCCGGACGCCTCATTCGACGGCCAGGACTGGTTGCGAATCGGAAGAACCTATCCAAGACTTGTGCGTTTCATCCAGACACACTACGAGCGAGTGCAGGGCGCGTTAGCGCCTGGTTTTGAACTGTATTGGCTGCCAGAGGAGTGCCGTATCACGCCTTCACCAGAGTGATTCGTCAATTATGAAACCTGCCTCCGAACTCGAGGAGATCGCCGGTGCTCCGGCCAAAAACACGAGACAGACCTTCGCCTTCGCCCTCTTCACCGCATGTCCGACGTTTGCTTTCGCCTTTTGGACGGTCACGACTCACTTTGCGGTCGCCGCTCATTTGTCGTTTGCATCCTTGAGCCGCGTCGGGCCTTTCGTTTTGCTGGCGGGCATCGTTTGCGGAGTATTCGCCGCTCGCGGCCGCGAATCGGGCGCGAGTCCGCAACCTCTGACGTCAATGCCGCTACCCAGCTGGAAATGGCCCGGCATCGCCGCTGCCCTGGTCTTATTGCGCGCTCTGGGGATGGGATATTCCGCGTTCTGGATTGGCATAGTTCTGTTCTTAATTGCAGCGATGGCGCGGCTTGGACGCGCGAACCCGCCCAGCGAGTCACCTGCGCCACTTACATCTCGGCGAGCGCTTGCCATATTTCTGCTGGCTTTCGCTTCAGCTGCCGTAACCTATGCCGCTCACCGCCCCAACATTGATGACGCAATCTATGTGGGGACTGCAACCGATGCGGTTGCTCATCCGGATCTTCCTGTGCTCTCCCACGACGTATTGTACGGCGGTGACAACCTTCCCCTGATGCTTCCGTCATATGCTGTCGAAACATACGAGCTGCTCATTGCGCTATTTGCGCGCTTATTCGGAGGAGAGCCGATCTTTTGGGCCCATGCAATTGTTCCCACGCTGGTTGCCCTAATCCTACCCTTCGCTTGGGGGAGCTTGATGCGCACCCTAGTTCCACGGCGCTGGGTCGCGGCCACCGCGGTGGCGTTGTTCGTGCTTTCCCTGCCTGGGGTCTCGATTGGCTTGGGCAACTTTGCCTTCGTCACGTTGTTTTACGGGAAAGCAATTCTGGTAAGCGCCGGAATTCCGCTCCTGTACGCCTTTGCATGGAAATTTCAAGAAACTGGTTCGATATGGGATTGGCTATTGATAGCTTGTTGCACCATTGCATGCGTGGGACTCTCCTCGTCTGCGATATTCGTGGCACCGGTGGCACTAGGAATCGCCACCCTCTCCGGTTGGCGCGAGGGAGAGAGGAGGCGAGCTGTTCTGACGTTTGTTCCCGTAGGTTACCCCTTGGCTTGCGGCCTTGCAGTCCGCGGCGGCTTCAAGGCCCTCGAACCTATTTTTGCTCACCTGCCGGTCAGGGCACACTTGGCCGTCAGTCTCGTCTTCACCGAACATGCGCAGTATTTGTTTCTGTTCGGTCTGCTCGCGTCCCCTTTTCTTGTGCGCGGGCGCCCTTTGGGCTGGAAGCTTACAGTTATAGCACTGGTTTATTTCCTCGGGCCGCTCAATCCCTTTACTTTTAAATTGCTTTCCAAGTTAACGACGCGCGAAGTTGTTTGGCGGATTCTTTGGAGTGTTCCCATTGTGGCAATGGTGGCAGCGGCAGTGGTAAACACGATCCATATAGCATCCGAGCGATGGGGAAAGCGCGGAAGCGCGGTTGTAGGTTTGGCGCTGCTGTGCGGTTTCGCCTATCTGTCGCAGTACTCAAGCTTCGTTCCTTCGAACGGCGTGAGCTTTTCCTGGGCGCCGCTGAAAGTCCGGGTGCACGATTGGGAGACTGCGCGCACCGCAATTGCTGCGACACCGCCCGCTGCCGCGCTGCTCGCCCCTGAAGACGTCGCGGTGTGGGTCCCCACATTCGTGTATCGCCCTTTGCTAATCAGCGTGTGCGAGTTTTATGACGAGCATACGGGAGTACAAATGGGGTCAGACGAGGCAATTAAACGGCGCGAGCTGCGCGAATTGGTTTCGGGCCAAGTGTTTCCGCGTCAACGCGAACAGGAGTTGCTCAATGTGCTTCCGCATTATCAGGTGGGATTGGTCCTTGCTACTGCGCCTGCCGCCAGTCGCCTTCAACCCGCTCTGGCCGAACGCGGGTATGCAAAGATGCGCGAAGAGAACGGATTTGTATTTTTCATTTCGTCAAACAAAGTGATGACAAGCACGGATCTGACGTATTCTTTTGCCTCCGCCAACATTTCTATTCGCCACTGAGTCGTCGAGCTACGCCGACATCGCCGCGATCCAGATCAGGTTTAGCTGACGGCTGATTAGCCGACAGTTGACAGCTACTTGCACCACTCCTGCGGCATTTACAACTTCAATACTTGACAGAAAATTTCCCTTCGCGATTGAAATGAAAGGACCGCAAAATTTTCGCGAAAAGATTTCCACAAAGAGAAATATTTTGTGCTAGCATGACGCTCTGTCGAAGCTAATTGGATTTTGCCAGCGCCAGCTCATGAATCAGGCTTCTCTGCTGGCAATTGAAGCGACACTGCAGCACTCCGCCACGCCCGAAGCAGGCGCGTCGGGGGCCTCGTAACCGAAAGCTGAATTAATACAGGCGCTGCCCCAGCCGCGGCCGACGCGAAATTTCATATGTCTGTTCCAAGTCCTACGCTCACTCCGAATCCGTGGTTGCGCATCCTGGATGCGCTCGAAAAGAAAATCAACCGGCACTCATACGACACCTGGCTCAAGCCGACCCGCTACAGTCATTCGAGTAACGGGATCATGTACGTCCGCGTTCCCACAGTCGAATTCCGGCACGTGGGCGACAAGTACGCTGACCTGATCCAGGAGGCGCTCGATAATCTGAACATGGATTATCAGGACGTGCAGTTTGTCACGCCTGAGGATGATCCAGCGGCGACTCCGGTCCGCCACGATGGCGGCTTGTCTGCCCCCGCGGCAGCTCTCGCCAGTCAGCACATTTCGCAGGCGCGGTTCGACTGGGATGGCGCTGCGCAGTTGAACGCGCGCTACACATTCGATGCCTTCGTGATCGGCAGCGGAAACCAGTTCGCGCACGCAGCATGCCAGGCGGTCTCGCAAAGACCGTCCAAGGCCTACAATCCGTTGTTCCTCTATGGCGGAGTCGGAATGGGGAAGACCCACTTGATGCAGGCGATTGGGCATGAAGTCAAGCGCATGCAGCCGCAGGCGGCCATCTGCTACATCTCCAGCGAGAAGTTCACCAACGAAATGATCAACTCGCTGCGTTATGACAAGATGACTACCTTCCGCGACAAATACAGGAATGTAGACGTCCTGCTCATCGACGACATCCAGTTCCTGGCGCAAAAGGAACGCACGCAGGAAGAGTTTTTTCACACCTTCAATGCCCTGCACGAGTCGATGAAGCAGATCGTGATCGCCAGCGACCGTTCGCCGAAAGAGTTGGCCGAGATCGAAGACCGTTTGCGCAGCCGGTTTGAGTGGGGCCTGATCGCCGATATTCAGCCGCCCGACCTTGAGACGAAAGTCGCCATCCTGCAGAAGAAAGCTGAGCAGGAGCGAGTGACCCTGCCGACCGAAGTGGCGCTCTTTATCGCTTCAAATATTCGGTCGAACGTGCGGGAACTTGAAGGCGCGCTGATCCGGTTAGTGGCGCATTCGTCGTTGATCGGCGCCGAGATTACGCTGCCTTACGCGCAGCAGGTGCTTAAGAATTTCATCGATTCGCAGGCACGCAAGGTCACGATTGAATCCATTCAAAAAGCCGTTGCCGAGCAGTTCGGGCTCCGGTTGATCGAGATCAAAGCAAAGAACAATTCGCGGGCGATTGTTTATCCTCGGCAAATTGCGATGTATTTGGCGAAGCATCTGACCGAGGCGTCGCTGCCCGAGATCGGCAGGCAGTTCGGCGGCAAGCATCATACAACTGTGCTGCACTCGGTCGAGAAGATCGAGGAGGTCCGAAAGACCGACAAGGATTTGAACA
>Ga0137378_10006096_pt1 | contig 10454 bp, 11 predicted proteins | sample SagtaG_21_FD_104813 | JGI IMG/M metagenome (GOLD analysis project Ga0137378, IMG submission 104813) | Vadose zone soil microbial communities from Sagehorn Ranch, Mendocino, California, USA - Sage2_L_60_16 metaG | ecosystem: Environmental > Terrestrial > Soil > Vadose zone | place: USA...
AAAACCATGCTTCCCCATCAAGGCTACTCACGACCCGAAAATCCAAAAAGGCACGGATTTGACTCTTCCATCAAGCTCAGCCCCCTGCAAAACTATGGTATCATGAATCTGCAAAACCATGGGTTAAGTGACAGAACGACGTGGTGGCGGCCAGGCAGCGTATCTGCAGTTCATCAGCTGTCCCTCTTCCCTGCTCCATCTTTACGCGTGGGCCCACGCCGGAAGGAGAACAGGGAAGAGGGATCTCCAGGTCCTTACACAGAGGCAATAGTGCTATGAAGCCTTTTCTCAGGCTCATTGTGCGCTAAGCCCATCCCGGCGATCGCTATCCGCAGCCACAGACATTCGAGAAGAAGCTGGCGCATGCGCGCGATTACCAGGCGCGTGACCAGATTCCCTGGCCTGTGGTTGTTGACGATATCAATGGGAGCCTGCACCAGACGCTGGATGCACGGCCAGAAGCGGCCTATCTGATGGACACAGACGGTACCGTCGCCTTCCGCGCTCTCTGGGCCAATCATGAGCGGGTGCTGCGCCAGGTGCTCAAGGCCATTGTCTCCGGGCAGCCCTCACCCCTGGGCGAGAACCAGGAGAAGCTCATCCCGATGCTCAAAGGCATGGGGGGCATGTACGAGATCCTCGGTTTTGCTGGAAAGCCTGCCCGGCGGGACGTGGCGCGCGAAGTGCCACCAATGTATGGCATCGTACGCCTGGCTGCGCTCTTCCGCACGCTGCCGCCATTGGGACGCAGCCTTGCTGCCATCACCATCGCTATGGCGGGGATGCTGGTGCTGATTACGAGCGTACGCCGGCTGCTCGCAACAGAGGGCGTCACCTATATCTTTTCCATTGCTGCCTCGTCGCTGGCCCTCACCGTGTTGTTCCGCCTGTGGCGGCACTTCATCTACGCACGGGTATTTGGGCCAGCACCATGAGGTGCCGTCGTCACTCCGCAGCGCAAGAGACGGTAGTGCATGCGCCACAGAACCCAGTTCAACCCACATAGCACCATGTTCGGGACATATCCTGCGCAGGCAGTTTCGTCGATGGTGGCATCAGCGCAGGCGGAGAATCTCGCTCTCGGCAAACAGAGGACCCACCTGAAGTGCCAGGGCGGGCTCGGCATAGAGGGATGGGGGAACGCTGATGTCGGCCAGGTAGAGTTCCCCCACCAGTGTCTCCACCCCTGGGGCACGCAGCCCTGCTTTGGGCAAGGCTAAGGTCATGGTCGCCGTCGCCTTGATCGCCGGATCAAAGACGGTCCCGCTGGTGGTATCGACGCCAGAGGGGACATCCAGGGCCAGAATGGGCGCAGCTTCTACGTTGGCCCAGTGGATCAGGTCCGCGACGGGTCCATGCGGGGCACCCCGCAGGCGGTAGCCAACCAGACCATCCACGATCAAGGCTGGACTTCCCAGCTGGTTGACCGCTTCAGCCTGAGCGACAGGCACCTGCATCCGCCGCAAACTATCCAGTTGATGCGCACGAAGAGGGGTAAAGTTCTCGGCAGGATGGGTCACCACCACCTGCACCCGGGCGCCCCAGGTGTGTAGTCGGCGTGCGCACACCAACGCGCCACCACCGTTGCCACCCGTTCCGGCCAGCACGACCACGTGTTTGCCGTGGGGATTGCCATCGAAGAAGCGTATGCGGGCGAGGTGAGCCAGGTTGCGCCCGGCGTTTTCCATCATCTGGATCAGCTCAATGCGGACATCTTCCACCATCGCTCGATCGACCTCGATCATCTGCTCGGTGGTCACGTACGGTATGGTGCCCGAGAACATAGGAATCGTTATACTCATGCGCTCTCCTCTCCTCAAAAATTGGCGCGGCATCCCCCTCCCTCGAGGTGGCAGGTATGGTTTCAGGAGCAGAGCGTTCAGGCCGTGCTCAAGAGCATACTCGGCATACCAGGACGGGCGCACCGTCCCTTTGATACACAGAGATGGCCTGGCAGAAGGGACGCAGCAGCGAAAGCCGTGGCCTGGCCTGCAGCACATTCAGTGGGTTTCGGGGGAGCCTGCTTTTCCAGAAGATCATATGCCCCACAAAGCCGTCTGCTTCCTGCATGGCAAACAGGCTGTTAAGCGTGCGTTTGGCCAGGTCGTACTCGCCCAGGGCGCAGAGCATAAAGGCCTCAAAGCACGTATCCCACCGCCACTGAAACGTGTACGTGCCTGGCGACGGTTTGGTATAGCAGTAGTCGGTCTTGAGCAGCCTGGAATAGCCCTGACTGACATTGGAACGCAGCAGATCTTTGAGACACTCGCGCAGTTGTTCATCCGTCATGTGTGCTCCCTGCACCTGGTGCCAGCGGGCGCTTGCTGCGGACCTCTTTGGGAGGCCTCACCGTCACTCCGGGTTGCTTTGTTGCGTGCGTAATAGACAACGCTTTTTTCTCGCCTCTTCGATCTCTTTCTGCACGTCCTGCCTCCCAGCAACCTGGAGGACCGTGACTACACCACTACCACCGACAGAGTCGTTTGCAAGGTGAGAGACGCATTGTCACCAGGACCTGGTGCAAGCTGTCAGTTCACCAAAAAGAAGACGCTCATCCTCTTGCTTGTAAGGGGAGAGTGATCCCGAAAGGATGGAGGAGTGTGCCTCTGGCTCTCGGTCTGAAGGCGTCCATGCTTGCGAGAGACAACACTTCACCACGCTTCATTGCTCCTTCGGATGCTCTTGTCTCTCTAGCAAGTATAGCTTCGTCTGCGCGCCCTGTCTGTATGCTAGACTACATTACAAGGGGTGCGACCGGTTACTCCTCCATCCGCGCCTGGAGGCCCACCACGTTCCGCAGGACGATGCGCCCGCGGGAGAGCTCCACCAGGCCTGTCTGCTGGAACTCATCGAGCGTCTTGGTGACTGTCTCCCGCAGTGCTCCGATCATATCGCCCAGTTCCTGGTGCGTGATCTCCACCACCTCATCAAGCTGCTCCTGGCTGAGCCGCACAAGGACCGCGGCAATGCGTGCCGGAACACTCCGATAAGCCACCTCTTCGAGACGCGCCTCGCACTGTGCGAGGCGCTGACCCAACACCTCGATGATCCGCAACGCCACCTGTGGGTGCGCACATACCAGCCGCTCAATATCAGTGCGGCTCAAGACACAGATCAGCGCGTCTTCGAGCGCTTCGGCATACGTATTGCGCATCGATTCCCCGAGGAGCGGCATCTCCCCGAAGAAGGTGCCCGGCTCGATCACGGCCAGCTCCAGCCGCTTGCCGGAAGGCGTCAGGCGATAGAGCCGCACGCGCCCGCGCTTGAGCAGGAAGAGCGCTTCGACCGGATCCTCCTGTGAATAGAGGATCTGGCCCTTGCAGCAGGTCCGCTTCTCAATCTCATGGCCGATGACCCCAAAATCCTGTGATCCCAGGCCGCGAAAGATGTCTATGGTGAGCAGATGATCGCACATGCTCTGGCCTGTGGGCGACTCCATGAGCGCTACAGGTTCACTGAGCCTGTTCTCCTGCCGTGCGAGGAGATGACGTACACGCATCGTGCTTCTCCTTCGATCTGCGATCCAGCCGGGCAAGGAACTCCTCGGTTGCTGTCACGTTGACCGTCCTGACTTCTGACTTTCCTCACCAGGCCACTGCGATCTTTTTGAGGAAAGCGTCGAAAAAAACTGCAATGGAACTTCCTATTTGATATAGATACGATGCGGTTGCCAGACACGATACAGCGCTACGCACGCCCAAGCAGACACATTCCTGATGACGACGGTCAAGAAACCAATGGAGGAGAGAGCGCTTTTCGCGCATACCACCATTCCTTCAGCAGGGAGGGATATCGCCCAAGCAGTTTACCTGGTCGGGGTCGGCCGTTCATTATGCTGTGCATAAAAACGGGCAAGTGAACATACGAGGAGAAAGTAACTTTTGTAGTCTACGCTACAGAGCTCTTCCTGGTTCAGCACTCTACTTCAGGAAAAGGGGGTTCTCTTCATGCCACGTAACTGCGTCCTCTATGTCAACAGAACACCGCTTGATCTTCGTGAGGTGGCCAGCCATATGCTTGAACGTGAGCATGAGAAGTCGCTCAACCCGGCTTGGCGGCGGTCATCAGTGCATATCCAAAGCGCCCATCTTTCACCGCGTCGGCGGCCGCGCGAGCAAGCGATTTGGCCTGCTCAAAGTCGAGCGAGGGCAAGTTCATTTGTTTCAGTTTCACCAGTAGCTCAGCCGCGAACAGCTTCGTGCGAATATCGTGGACCATAGTGGTCAACGCATCGTCATGTGGTTCGATACGATCAACTGTGAGGCCTGCATCGCTCAGGTAGCGCGCGTACTCGTCGATCCTCAGTGCATCGGCGATGCAGGCAATCCAGGCAAGCAGCCCTTGCAGTTCTGGAGGCACCGAGCCTTTGCGCGTCAGGTCCGTCAGACCCATGCTGCCACCAGGCCGCAGCACGCGGGCGAACTCTTCGGCAGCAGCAATTTTGTTCGGAAAGGTACAGAAGGCGCATTCGCAGATGATGGCATCAAACTGGCCATCGGCAAACGCGAGGCGCTCTGCATCGCCCTGCTCGAAGTGGGTCAGGTGGGCGATGCCAGCAGCTTCGGCTGCGCGCGTCGCCTCTCGCACCGCCTCCTGTCCGTACTCGACACCGTTCACCTCACAACCAAACTGTTGTGCCAGAAAGATGGCACTGGCCCCTTTGCCGGCAGCCACATCCAGGAGATGCTTGCCCGGTCCAAGGTCGAGGAGTGTCCCCAGGCGTTTGGTCAGGAGAAGGCCGCCGGGATGGAACGACTCACCCAGCAGGTGGCGCGCCCAGTCGCTTGCGTATGCTGCGGCGCAACAGGCCTTGACCTCATCGGCCTGGACTCCTGCCATGTTGTCTGCTCTCGTGTCCATGCGGGTCTCCATTCTCACGAGTGCGTCCGCGTCTTGGCGTGTTGACCATTCGAGCCATTGGCAGGGTGAGCCTGATCCACTGGCTGATCAAACGTAAACGTCAGTGGCGGCGGAGTATACGAGGTGCCATCACGTCGAGCCCGATTGCGCGCTCGTTCGCGTGCGGCAAGCTGCTCTCTCGCCTGCTCGCGATAGCCGACGCTGTTGTACGCGCAAAAAGGAATTTGCTTGCCGTCGGGCAGGAGGATTTCCTTACAGCACTTCATCACGTTCTTCTGGTTAAAGGTCCAGGGGTCCATGAAGTCCTGCAGCATAATCATGAAGATATGCTGGGCAAAGGTGCTCACATCAAACCCATCCGCCAATCCGCACGCGGCACACGACAGCGCGAATTGCCGGGTGGCTTTCTCTGACCCGGCGACGGACGAAGAAGACCAGAGGCCCTCCAGCGCTCCTTTGATGTCGTCGGAGAGATCAGGGGTGACCCGGTTGGTAATATAGTCCAGGTAGTCATCCACGTTGAGCACACGCGGGAGCGGGAGAATGGTCTCGCCGTCGATGAGGGCATACGTCACCGAGTTGCACGTCGGGAAGCAGCATGGAACGGGAACAAAGTCACTGACCAGGAACGTGCCGTTGGTCTGCTCTTCCATCGCCTGGAGAATATCTGGGATGGTCAGGCGCTGCAATGGATCGTGCTCGCCATGGCGCCCCGCATGGAAAGCAGGCTGAAAATTGATGCCACGCACGGCTGGATGCCCGATGGCAAATTGCACGATGGCCCCGACCTCATGGAGGTTGACACCACGTTCGACGGCCGGCACAAGTACCACGGACAGACCGATGGCGGCCAGGCGATCCAGGGCGCGTAACTTTTGCCCAAGAATGTCGGGCTCACCGCGAAGCATACGATAGGTCTCCGACCCAAAGCCATCAAACTGAAAATAGATCGAGGGACGAATGTCGGCCAGTTCGGCGAGAAAGTGGTCGTCCTCGGCGATCCGCTTGCCGTTGGTATTGAGCATGACGTAGCGGATGTTGCGTGCCTTGGCCGCATGCATCATCTGGATAATCTGTGGATGGATCGAGGGCTCGCCCCCTGAGAACTGGACCACTTCAGGGGTGCCTTCGGTCTCGACCAGGTGATCCAGCATGCCCTCCACCTCATCGAGCGTCAGGTTAAAGCCAGCCCCCGCGTTGGCAAAGCACAGCGGGCATTCCATGTTGCACGCGCTGTTCACCTCGATGATCCCCAGACAGGCATGCTGCTGGTGATCGGGGCACAGGCCACAGTCGTGAGGGCATCCATGGACGAGCGGCGTGGAAAATGCAAGCGGGATGGTGCCGGGTTTGTTAAACTTCGCCGCCGACGTATAGGCCCTGGCATCGCCGTAGACCAGGGCTTCACATGGCCCGTGCTCAGGACATCTCTTGCGCATGTAGACCTTATTCTCACGGAGGAGGATATGCGCGTCGATGACCCGGCGACAGTCAGGGCAAATACTGCGGGTCAACTCATAGAAGACGTAGTCAGCGTCTTGCTTCGTGCGAACAGCGGGGATGGTGTTGACCGGGCTGATATCCATGTTAGCTCCTGTACTCCTGGCTCTATTGGAGGGCTCCTTTTCTCTTTTCTTAGTAAAATCATCATGACGCAAACAAGTACCTTGCGCTACACGATGATGTAAAGAGAGTATAGCAAGCTGCAAACATTTTTTCTGTAGCCTGGACTACAAATGGGAGGCTTTCCTCTGGATGCCTGTTGTGCTTGCCAGTTCACGGAGTCATTCGTCCTCGCGGGCCACGTTTCTTCAAGAGCCATCGAGACGCCAGCCAAAGCTCCACCACAATCGCTGAAAGGCCCAGCATGCCGAAAGCCAACGCAAGGAGAGGCGCAGTGAAGAGCGTATCGTAGAAGCTGAAGACCCCATTTTTCAGGTCGTAGATCATCCATGCTTGCTGATAGAGTGGGATGGGAGCAGTCGTATAGTTGATCACCAGCACATCGCCATCGCTTTCGTAATAATCTCCTCCCCCATTGCGGGCAGAGAAAATGGGAGGAGTAAATGCTCCATACTCTTCATCTTTAACCAGCCCGGTTTTTTCCAGGTCAGTGCCGACGGTATTTCTTTCCAGATCAACGGTCGGAGCAATGTGATGGGTGGGAAGATGGTTGGTGCCACTGAGCTCAATCCCCCGATCATAGGAGGCTTGTCCCACCCAGACGAGTTGTCCCCCGAGGAGCATTCCGGTCTGCCAGAGGCGAATATGCCCGCGGTTTTGGACATCGTTGGTGGGCCTTTCAAAGGCTAGATCCTGGACTCTCCCAAAGACGTAGAGATTACTGACTGGGGCCGTTGGGTAACTTCGGTGAGCAAGACTCGCAACCGCAATTTTCTCGGATGTTTGGGAGGTAATGGGATCAGGAATCAGCCATCCGGCTTGTTGAAAGCTGTGCAGAATCTGCTCTTTCGTCCCGACCAAGATCAGGTTCACCGGGTCTCCCTCTGCCCCTGCTTGGGTGCGGGTGATTCTTGGAAAGGCAGGGAAATTAGAGGTGTACGGGTAAAAACGGATGAGCACTATGCATGCTATCACGAGCGCCAACAACGTACTTATCATACTCAGTAATATAATACTCTTTTTTCTCATAACGTTTCTCATACAAAATCCTGAGCCACCTCCATGTTGCCCTCCTGTTCTGGCAAGGCCCGTTCCGCCTCGTCCGCCAGACGCTGTTCGTTGCGGCGCACGATGACAAAGGCCGCGAGAATGAGGAGCACGGCCAGCACGACCGTCACGATGCCGATAGGCCCTGCCAGTCGGTGGACATTGTCGCCAAGCAGGTAGCCGCCCAGTCTGTAGAGCGTGGCCCAGACGATGCCCCCAGGGCATTGAAGAGCAAAAAGGCGCGGTCAGCGCATGCGGTTGGTCCCGGCCAGGAATGCCGCCCAGGCCCGGAGTACGGCGACAAAGCGCCCGAAGAAGACGACTTTGCCGCCATGCCGCATGAAAAGATACTGTCCCAGTTTCAGCCTGCGCTCCTCCAAACGGATATAGATGTTCCTCCTTCAGTAATGACGAAGAGGCTGCGCTAAGAGTACCATCCTCCAAAGGTAGGAGGAGACCGATGAGTGCCGTGTGCTCTTCTTCCATCGTCTTTTGACTGTACGCTCCGCTTTGGGCTCAGACGAACTCCCCAACGATGCCTTTGCTCTGCCAGCAAGACCACTGCGCGTTGGGATCCATTTCACACGCCTTCCTCCGCCTGCCCGGTGCCTTGCCGCTCCTCTGGTACACTCGGTGGAAAGACGTAGAGGGTATCCAGCGGTGGATCGGGTGATCCATGCTCCAGCGTGACCTACATGGCCGATTCGTTGTCATCCTCTCTTTGGGAGGTATTAGCGCGAGCCTCCTATGTAATATGCTCAACGAACAACAAGATGTCAGACAGGGAGGAACTCTGGTGTCTGATACCGCGGCGATTCTTTTGATCTTGTCAGACAGCAGCAGTGCAGAGAGGCATCAACGCTCTACGCCTAAATCCCCGCACTCTCGCCATTTCATGAGGGTCTTTGTCGATCTCGTTCGTCGTGAACGTGTGTGAGCGACCTGTTTCTGTTTGAGTCGAATCTGTATGGCTGACGATCATCCTGATCCAGGTTGAGCCGCAGCCAGGCACTCCGGGTTTCCGCTCTTCTCCTTGACGAGCTATGACAATGCTCGTACACTGTGCATAAGAGGAGCAAGAGATGAGAACGCAGTCTGTTGATACCCATCCCGATGCCGAGCAGATCATGATTGAGATGATCCGCAGCTCTCCTCTGAGCAAGCGGTTTCGGCTCGTGCAATCACTGACCCGGAGTATGGCATGGTCAAGCATCCATACCTGGCAGGAGAGCCACTGCGAGGCCAGCGAGCAAGAGGCAGCGGTTCACTGTTCACGTTGCTTCAGCAGCACTACCTCCTCGACGTGGATGAGACCCGAAAGGCCGTTCGAGCACGCACCTCGTTTCCCTTGATCCATCTGGACTCGCTGATGAAGGTCGATGTCGTCCTCCCGAAACGAGATGCGTTCGATACCTCCATACACCAGCTGATCGCCCATCACACGCTTGATGACCGCTATCCCCCCTTCCGGCTTGCCTTGGCCAGTGAAATGATCTTGTTCAAGTTGCAACGCTACCGGCGAGACGAGCAATTGCGCACCGATGGTATGCAGGACGATGCCGAATGGAATGACCTCCTGGGCATGCTCAAAGTGCAGGGACCAGACCTCGATCTGGCGCTCCTCGCGGAATGGGTCAGCAAGCTCGACGTGATAGAGACGTGGCACCGGGCGCTGGTGGATGCAGGACTACGAGACGCCTGATCGCGACGAACCAGCAGCAGGCAGGGATTGGAAAGCTGCATCAACATCCCGGTTCTCTCATTGGTGATGGCAAGAGTGACGAGCAATGCGGTAAAGAAAGGAACAGACCACCGATGTCGATGTATCACGATGTCATGGAGGCGCTCACTCCCATCGTCGACGCGTTCGAGCAGCTTGGCATTGCGTACTATCTTGGCGGCTCGGTTTCCAGCTCGCTCCACGGTCTGGCTCGGCGCACCCAGGATGTGGACGTGATTGCTGATGTTGAGCCCAGTCAGGTGCGCTCGCTGGTACCACTGCTCCAGCACGACTATTACGTCGACGAGCAGGCCTGGAAAGACGCGGTTCGACGCGGCCTGCCCTACAACGTGATCCACCTCAACACCATGCTGAAGGTGGATCTGATCCCGCTCAAACGGCGCGCCTTCACGAGAGAAGAAGCGCGTCGCGCCCAGCGGTGCGAGGTCACACACAACAACTTCTTCACCCGTCTCGCTTCCAGAGGTGATTTCGAGACCATCTGGTAAGGGAAAAAATGGGGATGCGGACATAAACCTTCTTGAGTAACGCTTCCTTGGCTGGCTAGAACAGATATTCGAGGATATTCCTTAGATGAATATTACGTTCGCTTCACCAAAAAGTTGGAAGGCCCAGCTGCGAGACATCGATCGTACTCATCTGGAGCTGGCGCACGGTCTCCAGTTTGGCGATCAGGATCTTGATAGAAGCGGGTGACGCTTTCACGGCGGGTTCTTTCAGTCAGGCGAAGGTCGAACCACGCTTGCCCTGGTCACGCTGCAGCAAATCTTCCAAGGCCTGCGCCTGGGTTGGGGTCAGTTGCGAAGTCAAGGCCGCGAAGGCCTGGTTTTCTGCCTGTGGACGAACTTGGGCGATGATTTTGTCAATGGTGCTTTCCGCCGGAAAGAGGATGCCCTCTTCGCGCAGCCAATCCTCTGCTTCTTCGAGCAAGACAGCAGGATCATCGCGAGGCCTTGCCCGAGCCAGCAGATACTCGGCCAGGTGAGGATCGTCCTCCTCATGGGAATAGGGACGCAGTTTGAGATAGCCACGAATCTGCACCAGGTGCTCGTCGCGCGTCTGTGGTCTCCGGGAGCCATACTCGGCGAGGACCTCTGGATGGACATTGAGCTGCATGGCAACGAACTGGACGATGCGCTCAGGGGTAAGATTCACTTCGGGAAGAGGACAAAAAAGCAAGCGA
>Ga0137378_10006098_pt1 | contig 10452 bp, 7 predicted proteins | sample SagtaG_21_FD_104813 | JGI IMG/M metagenome (GOLD analysis project Ga0137378, IMG submission 104813) | Vadose zone soil microbial communities from Sagehorn Ranch, Mendocino, California, USA - Sage2_L_60_16 metaG | ecosystem: Environmental > Terrestrial > Soil > Vadose zone | place: USA...
TCACGTACAAAAATTTGAGAGAGATTGCGTGGGTCGTATTTTACGAGGAGAGGCTGTTTCAAACGCCCGGCCCACGGGCTCAGAATGTTGTCCCAATAGCGAATGTTGTAGAAGTGAATCCCGTCCCTTTGTATTTGTCTTGGGACAGCGGGTAAGAAGTCGAGGAAAAACTCGCGTTCATCGGACGGATGGCGTAGCGGATTCCTTCTCTTCGCAATGCCTTCTTTCCAAGCGCCCAGAGGCGTCATCCCAAGAGCGGAATGGACCGACAGATGATAGACGCCGGCGATCTGAAGGGTGAGCCACCGTTCCAACTCCGGCAGGGTAAGCCGCGCGCGGTCCTCAGACGCGTAGGCGCCTTTCTCTTTCACATTCGAAAAAGTTGTTCCTGGGAGCAGATGAACAGCGCCCATCATAGTTCCAATTAACCGCTCGATATGGCCACCGTATTGCGGCCTTCCTCGTGGTCTGTGATCAAGTTGAATGCCATATTCTTGACAGCCTCGGACCAGCGCCTCCGAGTGGAATTCCTTCGCATTGTCCACATGAATCGTTCGCGGCAATCCCGCCACCGGCCAGTCGAGATTCTGCAGTTCTCGATCCGCCAGCCAATCGGTCTTGGACAGGACTGCGTGCGAAAGAGTAAGGGAGACGGACAATGCGGAAGGAGCCCAGAGAGAGACGTGAAAGCCGGCCACCATCCGTGCCGCCACGTCGATTGCCAAGGATAGCCACGGGCGACCGATTGGCAGTCGACGCTCGTTGTCTACAACGATCGCATCCACCGGCGTGTGATCCATCTGAAGAACGTCCAGACGGAACTCGGGCCTCAAAGTGGAAATGTTGACCGGGCCGAGCTTCTCGCGCGCTTTCTTCGATCCCTCTCGCTTTCGCATTACGAGCCGTAAATCCAGCCCCTCCACTCGCCGCTTCACCGTGCGATAGTTGGGAACGGCCAATTGTCGCTCGGCAAATTGTCATCTGACCTCTTGGATGAGAGCCGCGAACGACGGCCGCTCAGGCCTCAAATGGAATTCCCGTATGCAAGAGTCCAGTAGATGCTCGCGGGTCTGGTCCATAACTGTCCGGCCGATTTGGCAGCCTCACAAGCGTGGGCCCTATGTGAGGGAATTCATTCCTGCACTATCTTCGGAGAGCGCTCATCTACTTTTCAAAATGGAACGAAGTACAGAATTCGCTACCCGGGTAGCAAGATGCTGACCTGCTTCATGGTCGAAGCGGAAGTGTTGTCCAGCATAGATTCGACTCAACCCTGCCTCCACAGCCGCATCAGAAAAACTGTCGAAGTGACGAGTCACCCCGGGCAAGGATTCAGACGTTACCTCGAGATCTATCTCATCTCCCAGCAAGGTTCGCAAGACGCGACTTGCAGCAGTGCTGATAGCGCTGTGCGCGCCAGGGTAGGAGGGATCAGGGGCAGTCTTGGTAGAGAGTGGGATCCATGCTGTATCTGGTTCAGTGAGAGGACTACCGTCTGTAGCCGCCATTTGAATCGCGGTTACTGGCCGCCACAGATCGTAAGTGTACTTTGCTTCAAAGAAGGCGATTACCGTGTCAGCCATCGTGATATTCAAGAGAGCGAACAGGTGGGCACTCCCAACCACACCCAGCTGATGTTGTAACGCCGCGGTCTGAGCGATCTCATTCCAGAAATCCTGAATATTTCCGTTCCAGAATTTTCCGATCTGGGTTTGATCTGGAGTGCGGGTTGTGCTTGTAATCAATCCCAGACTCTTGACTTCGTCAAATGATTCGGTATAACGGTCGCTGGTCAACTCGGGAGGTGAAGGAGGAAGAAACTCGCGCGCAGAGGCTATAGCGAACGGAGTGACACGCGACCATTGAACGAAATCAGCCGGCGCAAAGTTCGGAGGCGTCAGCTGATAACTCCCGGGCTGGTCGGTCGGAACGAAAGGAGGAAGAGTTGCTGCCGATCCATCGCCATCTCGCAACGCCAGAATTGCTGTCGCAATCGCTTCACCAACCATCATGCCTTCGGCCTTGTGGCGATCATTCGGAATCATATCGAGGTCCTGCTGAAGTTCGGAATCGAGTGCAGTAGAAAAGGTAGGGTACAGAGAAACCAGGACATCGTGCGCGGCCTCGTCTGCCGCGGCCTGAACTGAAGCTGTTCGCGAAACATGCGGAAGCCTGACGGCGTACGGGGCGTATGTTCTGTCAATGGCATTGACGGCATCGAAGATAGCGGCGTGCAAGATGGCGAAGCTGCGCGTCGAGTGAATCGACACAGGCTGGGCACCTGGAGTCCGCACAATCACCAGAAGGGTCCTGTTCCATTCGACGACCGGATTGACCGGATCGATAGACGTCGCAGTTGAAGCGCCGTCATCGTTGGCCTGGAAACCGGTGGCCAATGTTGTTGCGGGCTTCCAGAGGGCAAGACCCAGGAGTGCGAAAGAGTAAACTCTCTTAGTCACAGCAAATTCCTCTCTATTTTGAATTCGGAGAGCAAGTTAGATGATTGACATGGAGAAGCCGGTGGAAGTCCCCTCACTCAATGGATAACTGGAAGAGGAGCAGAATATTCCGCTCCATTGCTCAAATTTTCAAACAGTCACGACTTTTATGGCTGAGGGGCTCCTAAGAGTCACGTAAAGTTCACGCTGCCGGCGACGAGAAGAACGCTTATCGCCGACCGGTCTGGTATTGGCATGATTTAAAAGTGGGCTTTGAGGGCGAACTGATACTCCCGCGGGGTGTAGTTTGGATCGGTTTGCGAAATGGCTCCGAAAGCCGGGTTTCCGAAGATTGCGCCGCTACTGCCATTTCCGATATAGAAGTTTGGTGTGTTTGAGATATTGAAGCTCTCCGCGCGGAACTGGACCTTTAAACGTTCCGTGATAGGAAAGTCCTTGAAGATGGATAGATCAACATGGCGGAAGTTGGGCCCGAACAACGAGTTTCGTTGGGCCGTTCCGATCGTTCCTAGAAGTTGAGGGGCGAAGGCTGTGGTATCAAAGAAACGGGCTAAGCTCTTATTGCTCAGCCGAGCATCCTTGATTTGATCAGGACGATCCTGGCCACCGCTGTTGAGCGGGGTGGCGCGATTGTTGTAGCCATGTTGTTTACCATCGCTTTCGACAGGATTATCGGCGCCGCTGCCGGTTTCGGTGATCGTAAAGGGCTTTCCACTTTGCCACGCAGTGATTGAATTCACCTGCCAACCTGCCAGGGCAAACTTCTTTACACCCGTGAAGTTCTTCCCGTACTGCAGTGCGTACTTGAGCGAGAGAGCAAACCGATTTTGAATATCGTTTTCTGCAATGCCGTACTCAATCTGACGAATGCGGGTGGGATCGGCGTTGCTCCAGCCCTGGCTGCCACCTTGCTGCGAGAAACCGGTGATGTCACTCAATCCCTTGCCCCAGGTGTAATTCGCATCGAACGCAAGGCCCCTGGTGAAGCGCCGCTGGAACGAGGCCTGAAGGGCGTTGTAATTCGAAATGCCCTCGCTTTGGATGTAGCTGACGCCGGCTAGATTGGGAAGCTGGTTGTTCAGAGGACGAGCTGATCCTCCAGGATCGGTGATGGGGCTGAACGGAGCCGGTTGGTTGATGTTGTTGATTGACTCGGGCAGATGCTGGCCAATATTGGCGACATAGCCGATAGTGGCGACGTTGGCACCGAACTGCTGTTCAAGCTGCAGATTGAACTGTTGAATGAAAGCCGATCTGAACTTTGGAGCTTCGGCCACAAACGACAGAGCCGGAATGCTGGCGAGGTTCGTAATATTTGGCGCCGACGGGGTCGGCAGTCCCTCATCAAAGGTAGTTGGCCCACCCGCAATAGTCGCACAACTTGGGTTTTGAGACCCGGGATTCACGCCCAGATTCTGTTCAATCTGAATCGCGATGTTGGACTGACAGTTGGGGCTGAAGACGGAAGTAAATGGAGCATTCTTCAGATCGGCGTTGGAGGTGTAGTTGCCAGGGAAGAAGCTTAATCCGTATCCTCCCCGCACCACTATTGTAGGTGTCACTGACATGGAGAAGCCGAAGCGCGGCGCAAAGTTCGAGTAATCGGTTGGAATGTTCGCGTGGCCGTCGACTCCGTTCACGTCTGCGATCTTGAGAGCGGCTGTTACGTTTGCCGGATTAGACAAAAGCGCCTGGGGGAAGTCGAAGTTAGAGATTCGATTGTGCGCTTCTGTGAAGGGAGTGAAGACGTCATAGCGGAAGCCACCCACTAATGTCAGCTTCGAGTTGATCTTCCAGCTATCCTGCACGAAACCGTTCGGCTCGTAGCTGCGGTAGTCAGGGGGAAACAGGTTGAAGTTGCGCGTATCGTTTTGAAAGGCGCCGACCAGGGTCGATGCAAGCTGGTTGTCTTGCTGCTTGGTCAGATCCGGATTGTTATCGGTCACTAGACCGAAGCCGTACGCGCCTGCTGCGGAGGCGCTTTGCACGTTGCGGGCCTGCCTGCGAAGAAAGCTCCCGCCGGCTTTTATATTGTGATTGCCTTTGGTCCAGCTAAGAGTAGCGGAGTACTGGAAGGTGTTGTCGATGTCCTGAAGGGGAACGAACGCACCATCTCCGAGATCGGAAAAGGGCCCCACGGAAACCGGTGTGAGGGAATTGGCAAAAGGACTGAAGGAGGTATGACTCGCGGGAAAGCCCACGGTCGTATCTGCATTCGCGCCGAAATTCAGCGGAAGTGAAAGGTTATTGATTCGAGTGAACCCAGCCCTCAGGTCGAGCAGAAGGCTTGGAGTGAAGGTCTGAGTGAAACCCAAGGCATATTGCTGGGCCACATCGGATGCGGGGCCATCAAAGTCGAACCGGCCACCGCTTATTTGAAGACCATTCACCGTTCCCAGACCTGGCGGGGTGAAAGTGTTTACCGTGTTGTACGCGAAGCGCGCAAAGAGCAAATTCCGGTCGTTGAGTTTGTGGTCAACCCGAGCATCGTAAGTATTGCCGAACTGAGTCTTGTTCGGGCTGATCGTAAAGTTATTCGACAACTGACCTGCCGCGCCAGAGTTCGGTGCCGGAAAGAGTTTGAGATAGTTCAATGCGATTGGGTCGATGGTGAGACCGGCCGTGCCATTGGCTGAAGAGAGCAGGTCCTGCGGGTTGGCGCCGCCGATGCTGTTGATGTCGTTGTACTCCGAGAGGGTAGGCACCGTCTTGACGTAGGTGACGCCCGAAACCACACGTAATCCCTCATAGTCAAAGTAGAAAAATGTTTTGTCTTTGAGGATCGGTCCACCAATGCTGCCTCCAAACTGGTTCTGTCGCAGCTCGGGCTTGGCCCCGCTCGTCTGGAAGACATTGCGGGCGTCAAAGATGTCGTTGCGGAAGAACTCGTAGGCGCTGCCGTGGAATTGATTTGTTCCTGAGCGCGTGACAATGTTGATCACGCCGCCGGCCGTCCGACCAGCCTCTGGAGCATAGCTATTGGTCTGAACCGTGATCTCCTGAATTCCCTCAACGTTCGGTTTGACTCCGATCGACCCGATAATCCGCTCGTTATCGTCAATTCCATCGACTACCCAGTTGTTGAGCGTGTCGTCCTGGCCGTTTACCGAGATGCCGGCGGCGTTGGTTCGCCGATCATCGGGTCGGCCGCCGCTGCTGAGGCCATTGCCGGGCCCTTCATTGGCGCCGGGAACAAGTTGCACAAGCTGAACGAAGTTACGGCCGTTGAGCGGGAGGTCCTGTACTGCCATCGCAGTGACGTTTGAACTTACCGTTGCGCGGTCAGCTTGCAAGAGAGGCGTACTCGCAGTGACTTCAACGACGGTTGACTCCGAGCCTAGTTGCAAATGGACGTCTGCTCGAGCGCGGTCACCTGCTTCCACGGCCAGATCCTTGGTGACCCATGCTTGGAAGCCATTCGCTTTGGCGGTGATGGAGTAGTGTCCGACGGTGAGGAACGTGAAGCTATAGTCGCCCGATCCATTGGACTGGACGGTACGCGTCTCGTTGGTCGCGAGGTTGACGAGTGTAATGTTAGCGTTGGGAACGACCGCGCCGGAAGCGTCAGTGACCGTTCCGAGGATATCGGCGGTGGTCAGCTGCGCGAACGCAGACGAGGTAAAGAAGACTAAGGTCGCCAGAAACCAAACTGTTTGCCCGATTTGCTGAGAGAGCACTCGCCTGCACTGGCCAAGGCGGCTTATGGCTGTGTTGTTCTCAAGGTTCATCATATCCATTCCCTTGTTTGGTTGAAGGTGCTGATTGATGAGGCGCCGATGTTCTGGCGTTCAATCTCAAACTCGCTGGAGATTCCGTCCATGGATACTGTGGGTTGTGCTTTGTGAGGGTGTTGAGCGTGCGATCTGGAGATGCTCATTGAAGCTTCAGACTTCTTCGAAGTTATCTGCGGTCTGCACAACTCCGCCAAGCGTTGCGTGCAGGCGCTTTGGCCGAAAATCAAGAGCCCCAGCCGGAGCACGGACACAATTTCCGTGGCGAATCCCATATTCAGCTCTCGGCAATGTGCGTGGTTGTGGTTGGTGGCTTCTCTTCTTCTTTCATCGCTGACTTGAAGCCGCGGATCCCTTCGCCGATCCCTTTGCCGAGTTCGGGAATCTTCTTCCCGCCGAACACAAGCAAGGCGATTCCGAAAAGGACGAGCAGGTGCGTTGGTTGAAACAGCCCTTCAAACATCGGTGCTCCTTAAGCAGACGTTGCAAAACAAGCTCACAGTTATGCGAATGATGCTGGCGCTGCGGCAATTGATCAGTCACAGCGCCAGCGCACGAAGTAACAGAAAGAACCATTGGCAATCAAAATCCCCGCACGACTGAGTCTGCTGCGATAGCCAGCTTCATAGACAGGTCAAAAAAGTCGTCCGGTTGACCGATGAACATGCCATCCTAGATGAAGGCTTTCACCGTGGCCACGGCGCCTCCGAGCTGCGTCGAAGTCGGTCGTATGACCGAACACCGCGGCAGACTCTTGCTGATGAAATTGCATGGCTCAGGCAAAATCTTGTTGGTCTGCGTCAGCTCTGTTGCAGGGTTGTTTAAGTCGGGGAAGGTCAGACCGGTCACTGGATCGACGACGCCGGCCAAGGGCTGGGATACTGCGTTCCCGCCCTTATCGTGCCACAACCCGAAATGATCAATCTCCACGCCGCTGATACTAACCAGAATCCGCAGCACAGTGGGATCCGTGGCTTTGAAGGCGAGCGTGGGATAGAGGCTGGCCCCGCCTTGCTCAATGAAAGCAAAGTGAAATCCAGCGGTGTTGGCGATTGCTTGAATGCGATTCGCGTCACGACCGGTGATGGGCACCGTTGGGTTAGTGGAGAGGGGAGTGTCCGTATCGTTCAACGGGATTGCCGGCTGATTCGTTATAACCAATGGCCCCTTAAACACCGCACCAAGATCCGGGTTCTGTCCACTGCGATACCGGGTATACCAACTGAGGTCCACGTTGAGGTTCATCAAGTTGGTAATCCGTCTGATTTGCCGCGCTCCAGTCGCCTGGCTGCTCGACAGGTTTTGAAATGGGCCAAGGTCTAGCGGGACTTCTCCTTTCGACCGCAAGAAGGCGGTCAGGAAGGCCGCATGGCTCAGCTCATCATCGGTGTTGTCAGTGATGTATTGCGGCATGTCTCCATCCAGATTTTCAAGTGCCAGAGTGTAGGCTGGATTTCCTCCGATGAATCCCTGGAATTCTTCGTCTTCCTGTGCGTCTCCGCGGCCGGAAGGTCCGACTCCCCCCAACTCCGCATACTGTTTCCAAAGATCGCTCTCCACAAGTTCGGCCCATAGCGCGAACTGCAGAAGAGCGACATCGCCAGGAGAAAGCCTGCCACGGCTTGACCTGCTCTGACCCTTGGTTTCGGTCGAAAGCAACGCACCCGCGGACAACGCTGCTCCGGTCATGCCAAGTCCCCTCAAGAACGAACGCCGCTTGACGACACCTTGCCAATGGCGTTGAACGTCTCCGCCCGTCGTAGATGTTTCTGGTGTAACTACCTCCAACCTAGATGGAAGACTCACTTCTTTCATGTGCGCTACGCTCCTGATCTGAAGATTGCCGTACAGTCCGGCTGCAGTAGGGAACTAGCGCAGGCGATAAATATTCCCTACTAGAGAAATTTCTTTTGCTCTCGCATTTGGTGCCAAGTGCATAAACGACGGGTTTTCTGGACGGTGTCGACAACAACGACACATCGATTCCCGGCACGGAAGCGGAATCCTCAGCAACAACCCCGACTCCACTCAGGAGTTCCGCGTAATTACTAACAACTTCGATCCTGAATTCGGCCGAAACACCGGAGTCATTATTGACGTGGTCACCCGCGGCTGAGCCAACAACGTGCGATGCTACTAGCGTGGCCGCTATAACGCGCTTGGGGCGCGAGATTACTTCAACTGGGTTCCCACTCCAGACAAACCCCGGTCCGGATCCGCAGAACCCTTACGTCCGCAATGATTGTGGTTTCTCGGTCGGCGGACCTATCATCAAGAACCGCACCTTCTTCTTCATCAACAATGAGCATCGGAGATTCCGAGCTACACTCACCGCGACTCCAGCTGTTCCGACGTCTGCATACAAATCTGGATTGTTCACTGCACCTGATGGGACACAGGTCGATGTTCGGACCCCCACCTGCAGCCGGCAACCTGACTGGATCAAACGTGGATCCGGCAATCAGCAAGGTTCTTGACCTTTTGCCCGGGGCCCATGGCGGGCCTGCGATTCCTGGAGTGAATGACCTGCTTAACTTCCCTAGTCCCGATAATTTGAATGGATACACCTGGACCGGAACGTTCGATCACAGACTGACGGCGAAACATCACTTATCGCTGCGCTATCCGTGGACTCCAATCGGCCAATCGAAGCTGTCTCTGCAGATATTCAAGGATTTGGGGCGCCACAAGATCCAACTCATAATAAGTTGTCGATGACAAGGAGAGGACGCCTCCGGATTCTGTTGCGCAGGCGTCCAATCGGTTAGTTTGCTGCGATTCCGTTAAATCCGGAATTTGCGGTGATACCGCCAGCGGCGCCTGCAGTCTTGAGTGTCCCATCTTTCTGGATCGCGAAGATGCCTATCGTTCCATTCTTCGAATTCAGTGTGTAGAGGAATTTCCCATCAGCGCTGATAGCGATGTCAAGATTTGTAGCTCCCTTGACGTTTGCTCCTACCACTGTGCCAGGAAGCGCCGACAAATCTCCATTTGCAGCGATTGCAAATCCTGCAATGGTTGAAGTACCGGCGTTCGAGACATAGACGAATCGGCCGTCCTGTGTGACTGCATTCCAGCAATTTGCCGCACCCAAAGTAGGAACGCTGCTGCTGATCGGGGAAAGCGTGCCATTGGAAAGAATCGCATAGGAAGAAACAGCGGATCCATTCGCGACGTTACCTGGCCCGGTTTCAGAAACGATTACAGCGCCGCCGGGTGCAAAAGAAACTGAGAACGCACCAGGCCCAACACTTGAGTTGACGACAACCGGCGAAAGAGTTCCATCCGCTAGCACCTTGAACAAGTCGATGCTGTTTGTCAAACGCTCTGTCACCGCGATGAATTCACCATCAGGGCTGATGGCAATCGATGCTGCGCCGGCAGTATTGGTACTAAGAAACGCGGGGGAGTGATCGATCTGGGTCAGATGGTCTCCTTCGAGGCGAAAGCCAACCACGTTACTACTGCCGCCTGTATTGAGTACGTAAACCAGATTCCCAAGTTGCGCTATCGCGTTGGGCTCGCTTCCGAAGGAGGACACTTTGTCCGACAGAGAGAGCGTAGATCCAAAGACACGGAAGACCGAGATCTCGCCGCTCCCCGCATTCACCGCAAAGAGTAACGAGCGATCTTGACTGAGAGTGAGGGAGCCCTGAGATTCTAGCGGATCGTTATTGCCTCCGCTTCCGCGGCCACCTGTCAGAACCCTCTCAGCTTCCCGTAGCGTTCCATCTTTGGCACGCTCGTAGGCGATAACTTCATTTTGATCTGCAGCGTTTGTCATCACAAACACTGCGTGATCGCTATCTTCTCTATTACCCTGGGCAGTGGCGGCCATTGGAATAGCAGCGGCGGCAAACACGAGAATCATTGACATGCTTTGAATCTGTTTGTGCATTACTTCACTCCTGGTTGTTTAGATTTGCACGGCACTGATTGGGGAGGACGAACTGCAATCATCAAGAGAGCCATGTGCACATAGATACTGTCGTTGAATGGTTACAAGAAAAAACAGAATTGTTGCGACACTCCGGTACAGGTAAGGACTCTATCGCCTCGCATACAAGCACATTTAGAGGACGGGCGTTGCTTTGCATCGTGAGGCACGATTCCTCATCGCGGCGGAGAGGCCTCTCGCATGCGTTTCAGGCATTTCTCGTGATCACAGAGAATTGAGAAAAGTGATCAGCGCGGCATGCTCTTGCGGAGTGAGCTCATCGAAGCGCCGTTCGGCCTGGCTGGCTTCACCTTTATGGCGTTCA
>Ga0137378_10006105_pt1 | contig 10449 bp, 8 predicted proteins | sample SagtaG_21_FD_104813 | JGI IMG/M metagenome (GOLD analysis project Ga0137378, IMG submission 104813) | Vadose zone soil microbial communities from Sagehorn Ranch, Mendocino, California, USA - Sage2_L_60_16 metaG | ecosystem: Environmental > Terrestrial > Soil > Vadose zone | place: USA...
GCTCCTCACGGCCCGTAACTTACGTCGGATACTCCCTTGACAGCAGCACTTCGACACCGGTGTTCGCAGGCCAGAGGATGAACGGTCCTGTCAACTCTCCTATCGGATGGCACACGTTGCACGTTAAGGTCTGGAACGACTGGGGTGCCATCTGTGTGACCGACGTCTCATTCGACGTTGCCGGAGGAGCCACTTCTATCATCCCGGCAAATGCAGTGAAGGTGAGCAGCATCCAGTCTCTCGGCAATTGGATTAAGGTCCATGACGGCGGTACACCCGGAACATCGAGTGGCTGGACAGGGACGCAGAGTGCGCCGTCGATGACCGGAGTGGCGAGGGAGTTCGCATCAGCCTTCAACTATTACGGCGGCCAACGGTACTCCGTTCAGTTCGATGACGATACGACCTCCACGAACTTCTTCTACGACACATGGTTCTATATCGCCGGCAACGCCGATGGCTTCTCAAATCTCGAGTTCGATTTGAATCAGACCATGTCGAACGGTGAGACGGTCGTCATGGGATTTCAATGCGACAGCTGGGTCGGCCGGTGGGACATAGCGCGCAACACCGGTTCTCCCACCGCTTTCAACGACACCTGGGCCCACTCCAACGTTCCATGCAAGGTTCATACATGGGGAACCAATCAGTGGCACCACCTGCAAATGTGGCACTCGCACGACTACTCCGGCTGGGTGACATACCACGCGGTGTGGCTTGATGGGGTCCGACACGATATCAACGCCACTGTCTTCTCTGGATATGAGCTCGGATGGGCGCCTGCCATTGTGACCAACTTCCAGATCGATGGCGCGAGCAGCGGCAGTTCATCTGGCATCGTGTATTTGGATGCCTTGGCCGTCTATCGCTGGTAACACCGGTGTTCGTTGCGACTGCCGGCCATCAACAAAAATGGGCCAGAGAAACCGTACTTCCGAATTGTCCAGGATCCGACCGGAGCCTAAAACACACCTCATTTTGGCTCAGTGAGCGCATTCGCCTGTTGGGAACAGTTGAGTCTCACAGACATTGCAGTTCCGAATAGATCGGGACTAATGTGATGTGGTCGGCACATCGGAAGGGAGTCCACCGCACTAAGAGCGTTCATGCATATGACACGACCGAACACGCAGGGCATTTCGCCCTTCTTCATCGTCAGCAACGTCGATCAAACCATCGCCTTCTATCGCGATAAGCTTGGTTTTGAGGCGAGATTCACGGAGCCGGACCTGGCTCCTTTTTTCGCCATTATCGGCCGCGACGGAGCGCAAATCTTGGTCAAATCCGACAAAGATGTGTCGCCGCTCCCGAACCCCAAGCGTCATCCCTCCATGAGGTGGGATGCCTTTGTCTATGCGCCAGACCCCGATGCGCTTGCCGCCGAATTTGCCGATCATGGCACAGCATTCAGCGCACCGCTTACGGATACACACGACGGTCTGCGCGGTTTCGAGATTTGCGACCCCGACGGCTACGTTTTGTTCTTCGGCCGTCCAAGGTAGCCGAGCCGTCGACTTCGCCGCCAATGGTCCCCCAGGGGCTTGCGTACACTTGATCCATGATTCGTCAGATCGCACCTCAGTTCTTCACCACCGACATTCCCGGCGCGCTCGCCTACTACAAAGACAAGCTTGGCTTCGAGTGTCTGGGGACCTGGCAGGATCCGCCGACCTACGCCATCGTAGCGCGCGACCAGCACGCGATTCACTTCCGCTGCGCTGAGCCGCCCACAGCCAATCCCGACAAATATGCGGACGAACTGCTGGACGCATACCTCTTTGTCGAAGATGCAGATGCGCTTCATGCAGAGTACGCAGCGAACGGCGTGGAGTTCACTCGGGAACTTGCGAACATGCCATGGCGCTCGCGAGAGTTTGTAGTGAAGGATTGCGACGGACGTCTGCTGGCCTTCGGCTCGAACTTGTAGTGCGTTTCTAAGCTAAAAGCTAGAAGCTAGAAGCTAGAAGCTAGAAGCTGATTTGCCGATAATTTCCCCCTCCCCGCGCACAATAAGGAAGTACAGCCATATTCCAATCGCAGAGGGAGAAAACCCGCATGACCGAAGATATTCAGACCGAAGACGAACTGACAGAAAACGAACTGACCAACGAACAGACCGGAAACCTGCAGGTTCAAACAAGAATATTTAGTCTGGACGTTTCCGGCCGCGGCGCCGAAAACCCCGCCGTAGCCCTCTGTTGCGCGGCGTACACCAAATCCTTCCTCGCTACTCTTGCCAAGGACTCCGAAGACGAAGTGTGTGCCAGGCTGGATGGCGAAGAAGCCTACCGCAAGGCCATGCCTCCGCTCCAAGGCTCCCGCAACACCCGCGACTTCATTACCTGCATCGCGCACGGCGTGCTCGTCGATGCGATCGACAATGCCCGCGCCGCCAGGCTTCTCTGCGCCGCTAAGGTCGCCCACGCGATGAGCCGAAGCAAATCCAGGAAGCAAAAAAGCGCCTCTGGAACCAAATAACCCGGCATATGGACCATTTAAAACGCACGTCAAACGAAGATAAGTATTTAGTAATCAGTTCTTTACCGCAGGGAGCGGTCATCAAAAAAATATTATCACCCTCCCTGTTGGGCCGCAAACCTAACGCCGCATGGTGCTCTTGTCGATCCGTACCATCAGCGAGCGGCCTTCCGCATGGGGACTTCGAACCACGTGGGGCGTGACGATAATCAGCAGCGTCGCGTAGTTCGCCTGCGTGTCCTTCTCGGTGATGTTGTTCATGCCGGGAATTTCAGTGAGTCCGGGCACTCCGCTGAGTGCCCGGCTCTCCTGTTTGTCCACCTCGCTTGCAATCACCACGGCCTCGCCCTGCCGAACCGTGACCACGCCGGAATAAGCGCGATTGGCGAGCACAGGCACACCGTTGACAGATGAACCTGCGAGCGCAGAAATCTTCATGTCCAGAGTCAGTGCAACTTCGCTTGAACGCATCACCTTGGGCGTGGCCTTCAGCGTCAAACCCAGGTCCTGATACTGTATCTGCGGGATCGACACAGTGGAGCCGGAAAGCGAAGAAAGAATAGACGAGAGACTGCTGGAGGTTCCGGCGCTGTTCAGTCCCGGGATATTCAATCCGCTGCCGCCAACCGTAGAGTATTGCCCTGTTTGGATCGGATAGCGGGAACCGTTGCGAAGTGTGCCCGCTTCGCCGTCTTGCAGTCGCAGTTGAAACTCATCCAGTTGTCGCGAATCCGATGAGTTCAGACTGAGGTTGGCAGTTATCGGTTGTGGAGAAACTCCCGAAAGCGTGAGGCCGCCGCCGAAGAGTGCCACTCCATTACTGAAAAGGGAACTCGATACCTGGCCCGACGCCAGCAAAATTCCAAGGATTGCCAGCGTATCGCCCGGCGCCGCTAATCCTGAAGAGATAATCTGTTGCACCAGCGCCTGGTTTGCATTCAGGATCGACTGCTCTTCGGCGTAAACGTTGAAGGCCGTCACCTGCTGCGGCAGACGCACTCCCGTGTTGCGGTCGCTGGTGTGTGCAAGTTGAATCAGGTTCACATCGAGCAGGACCTGGCTGCGGCCTTCCATAAGGCTGCGAAAAGTGGAGTTAAAAGCGTTCAACGTGGTTTCACTGCCACGCAGCGTCAACGTGCCCGCGGTAGGGTCGACGGAGCTCTGTTGAATCTCAAAAACGTTCCTTGCCAGGTTGCCCATATCCGTCATCTCGGTGGGAGTCAATCCCGACAGGTAAACTGTTTCGACGACGTTGCGCATGAACTGCTGACGGAACTCGCGTGTATCGCGTGCCACCACGACGCGATGTGCATCGATGGGCACATAGAACGAATTGGTGAGAATGCCCAATACCCTTGTGGCGTCCGCAAAACTCACATCATCGAGATCCAGACGAGTCGTACTGTTGCGGACACTTTCATCGACGGTCGCTGTGATGCCATAGGCCCTGAAAACCTGCTGAACGATTTGCCGCTGGTTGGTGCGCAGGTGAAAGCTGCGAACGTCAGTGGCTGGTGCAAGATCCTCCGGTCCGCCGATGGAAGCGGCGCCTTGTGCGTAAGGCGGCTGAGCCTTCCCAGCCAGAGCATCGTCTCCCAATTCGCGCAGGTGCAGGGCTACTTGTTCATTCTGCGGATCGAGTTGAAGAGCGCGTGTCAGAGCGTCGCGCGTTGCCCCGCGATCGCCGCGTGTGCGCGCCTTCGCCGCAGTTTGAATCAACTCGGTGACCACGTGGCCGCGTGCTACCTGTTCGGCCATCGCATACTGCGGATTCGTCGGGTCCAGTTCCGCAGCCTCGGTGTAGCGTTCGAATGCCTGCTCAAACTGCTGCTGCTCGAACAATTTTGTGGCTTGCAGATAGAGCTTGGCTGCGCGGCGACGTTCTCCCCGGCTCGGCTGCTTGCGGTCTTTTGTTACATCGGAAGCCGCAGGGGCTGGGGTCGCTTCCGGCGCAGCGGGTATCGGAGAGGCCTGGGCGGGCTCCTGGTGCGTCGGCTGGGAAGGCGGATTTGGCTGCTGTGCTCCAGCCGCAGCGATAGCCAGGGCGAGCAAAGCACTCGCCGAACTCAGTACCAGATTCGGGCAGCACTTCCTCACCGCGTTGTCCTTGTGTATGCCAGCAGGTCAGCCAGTGAGGTGGCGCATACCTCCGGCTTGAGTTCCAGCAACTCGTCATAGGTGTACCTGCCGGTGGCGACCGCAATCACAGGTAGAGAATTAGCATGAGCCGCCTCAATATCACGCGGTGTATCTCCGACAACGCAAATATGCGCTTCGCTGCCGGCCAGTTCGCGTGCTTTTTCTGCAGCCTGCGCGATCAATGCAGAACGATCAGGAAAGTGATCGCTGAAACCGCCGAAGCGAAACCACTCGCGTAGTCCGGCCTGCTCCACCTTGATCCAGCCGATCATTTCGAGATTGCCTGTGGCTACTCCCAGCAATGCGCCCTTTCCTGCGAGGTGGCGCAGCGCTTCTTCCACTCCCGGCATGCGCACCAAATCCATGGCCTGCCGCTGGTCTGCCACGGTGTTGCACATGGCCTCCAGAATGGCTTCGGTGTGCTCTTCGAGGACCCCGGGAGGTATTCCGGCCTGCTCACAAGCCTCGCGCAAGATCCTGGTATCGGTGCTGCCGTGCAGCACGATACCCGCCAGAGTGACTTCAAATCCAGTCACGCGTTGAACGCTGGATGCGAACGAATCCACGTGAATGCGATCGCGGCTGCGAAGGAGCGTGCCGTCAATGTCGAACAGATAGGCATTGTGCGCATCCCAGGCAAATCCCGGCTGAATGGCAATGCGCGGTTCCTGAATTGGTTCACTGATCTGGTTCTGCATGATCTCCGGACGGCGTTAGCCTTGGCGGAAGCCCTGGCGTACCGTGCTAAACACAGGACGCTCGCTCCGCGGCGGACGCTTGAGGCCGGCCCGCACTTCTGCGAGACTCAATCCCAACTCCGCCATGGCACGGCTGAGCGTGTTGCGGTGCATCCCCAACTCTTCAGCCGCCTTACACTGGTTTCCCCTGTGTGCCACCAGCACCTCGCGCAGATATTGCCGTTTGAATTCGCGCACCGCATCTTCATAGCGGATCCCGCTGGAATGCATTTGCGTCACCAGGCTGTCCAGTTCTCGTCTCAACGTACACCCCTTGCTCTTTTTACTAATTCTGCCCTATTCCCGTCGGGCAATGCGGTCTTGCAATGCGAAATTTAGCCCGGGCCTGGATGCATCCAGCGCGGAGATTGGCTCTCCCATATCTTGAGCCCGCTGCGCACCCGTTCACCCAACTCCGAAGGCGTTACATTGGTGCTCACGTGGCATGCGCCAAAAAACATGCGCGGCAGCGTGGCGTCGGTAATCCAATGAACCTGCGGAAAGAATGCCACGATAACCAATAGGCAGATGACAACCAGTACCACTCCCTGAAAAAAACCAAATACTGCGCCGGCGAGTCCGTCCAGCCATCCCAGGCCCAGTATGCGAAACGCCTTGGCCAGCAGATTCCCGATCAGTCCAATTACCGCCATTACCAGCAACGCGATCAGGAGAAACGCAATCGTATTAGCAACTGCCGGAATGCGAACCAAAGGCAACAGCACTTCCGCAAGGCGTCCGTAATTCCAGGCCGCGACCACCAATCCCAAAACCAGTCCGCCCAACGAACAGACCGAGCGGAAGAATCCCTGTGCCAGCCCGCCCAGCACGGCAGCCAGCATGATGATTACAACAGCCCAATCGACCAGCGTCATGTTCTTCTGCTCCAGCTTGGCGTCACACTTGGTGTCAGAGGATTAAATGCCGCCCCGTTAATCGGTGGAAGGCCTCAAGGTACTTTGCTTGCGTTTTCTTTGCCACATCATCCGGCAAACTCGGTGCCGGCGCCTGCTTATTCCAGTGGATCGCTTCAAGGTAGTCGCGAACGAATTGCTTGTCGAAGGACGGCTGCGCGCCGCCGGGTTTCCACGCGGCGCCATCCCAGAATCGTGAGGAGTCGGGAGTCAATACCTCATCGGCCAGAATAATGCCTTCCGAGGTTCTACCGAACTCAAATTTAGTGTCTGCAAGGATGAGTCCCTTGGATTCCGCATGAGCGGCAGCTTTGGCATAAATCGAAAGTGTCAGCCGGCGCAACTCCGCTGCATCCTCTGCGCCGACCGCGGCTTCCGTGGCAGCAAATGAAATGTTTTCATCGTGCGCGCCATCCAAGCTCTTGGTGGCGGGAGTGAAGATCGGTTCCGGCAACCTTGATCCATCTTTGAGCCCACCCGGCAGGGCGATCCCACACACTGTTCCAGTCTCCTGGTACTCCTTCCAGCCGGAGCCTGCAAGATAGCCGCGCGCCACGCACTCCACAGGAAACATAGTGGCCCGCTTCACAAGCATCGAGCGGCCTTCCAACTGATCGGCATACGGGCGCAATGCGGCAGGGAACTCACTTACCTCCGCGGTGATGAGATGGTTTGGCGCCAGCTCAGAGAGCAGGTCAAACCAGAACAATGAGATTTGCGTAAGAATTTTGCCCTTGCCGGGAATCCCTGTGCCCAAAACGTGATCGAAGGCCGAGATCCGGTCGGTCGCGACCAGCAGTAATGCGCCTTCGACGGCGTATAAATCCCGGACCTTCCCGCGGCCAAGCAGAGGCATCGCGCCTAAATTCGTTGTAAGGAGAGCTGTCACCGGAGGGCCTTCCATCAAGGAACTGAATCTCCGATTGTCGAGCCCTGTGCAGCCTTTGTCAATGTGCGCGAGAGGCAATAGACATCGCGGAAACAGCGATCAAAACATATGTGGAAAAATAAATCGACCGGTGTGACAGCCGTCACGGAATGAAATTCGCGCATACGAGACACTCCAGTTGTCAACATGGTTCGGAGGGCAAGCAAGAATAGCTCTCTTAGAGCCGGGCGACACGAGGCAGCCGTGGAAAGGGGAAGCCGCAGCTAGTCTCGTTAGTGCAGGGATCACCAGTAGCCGCGTGCTACCGACCTCCAGTGCCGGCTACTGGTCCCCGTTTTTTTTTGCTATCTTGGAACATGCAAGCGCCTCCGAAGCGATGACTTCCTTCGGAGGCGATTTTTTTGCTTCCAAGATCCAACCAGCTTCAGAAGACTTAGTTTAGATCGCCGATAAGGGGGCCTCTTCGTTGTCGTCCCATCGGCTGCTAACGCCTCATTCATTATGCAGATCTCGCGGAGTTGTTGAAGCCACACTTGATCACACCAAGGCCGTGAAAAATCACCGTAAAAAAGGATTGCGCATTGCCTCATAATGCCGCAACGCGCAATCCTATTACATCTGTTTTCAGGACTATTTACGCGGTAGCGCGCTGCGGCTCCTGATGGCCAAGTCGTACGCTTACAACCTTTGAAACGCCTGGCTCCTGCATGGTGACGCCGTAAATCATATCGGCGGAGTGCATCATGCGTTTGGAGTGCGTCACGAGCAGGAACTGCGTCTCTTTGCTGAGCGAGTGCAGCAGATCGGCGAGGCGCCCGACGTTGGTTTCGTCCAACGCTGCGTCCACTTCGTCGAGAACGCAGAACGGGCTGGGCTGGAACTGGAAGATGCCCACCAGCAATGCCAATGCGGTGAGCGCTTTTTCGCCGCCCGAAAGCAGTAGCACGTTCTGGAGTTTCTTTCCCGGCGGCGACGCCACGATCTCCAGTCCGCTCTCGGCTTGATTCTCAGAGTCGGTGAGGCGCAGGAAGGCCTGGCCGCCGTGGAATAGCCGCGTGAAGACTTGCGCGAAGTTTTCGTTAATACGCGCAAAGGCTTCGTCAAACTTCGTTCGTGAGATCTGATCGATTTCCTTGATGGTTTCCTGAGTGTTCTCGATTGATTCCATCAGATCTTTGCGCTGCGCCTCAAGGAAGCTGTGACGATCGGCAGTTTCCTTGTACTCATCCAGAGCCATCATGTTGACCGGGCCCATCTGCTCGATGCGCTGGCGCAACGTGCGGCAGGTCTCTTCTTCGGCAGCCAGTACCTCGCCATCGACGTGCACGAGCTCAGTATCCCCGCGCAGTACCGCGGCCTCGACATTGACTTCGGCGAGGCAACTTGCTTCAAGGTGCTCCAGATCAGAGCGGAGCTTGGCCACCTGGCTGGAACGGCTGGCGCGATCATCGCGCATCTGTTCCAGAGCGGCTCGCCCCGCCTTGAGTTGCGTTTCGATGGTGGCTAGCTGTTGGCGTAGTGCCTGGGCTTCAGTGGCAAGATCCTGCGCCTGGGCGAGTGATTCTGCGCGCAGGGCTGCCAATTCGGTTTGCCGCTCCGCCAGCGTGGCGCTTTCGCGGATGCGCTGTTCGCGTTCCGCTTCAGCGGCGGCCCGCTGTTGCTCGATGGCCAGGACACGGCGCTCGAGATCAGCGTGCAAGCGGTCGATGCGCTGAAAGGCTGCCTCTGCTCCACGCCTCCGCTCCTCAAGGCCGGCAAGCTCCGCAGTCACCTGCGCGGCTTCCTGCTGCAGACTTTCGCGCTTCTGCCGCATGGTAGCGAGTTCTGCCTGCAATGTATCCAGCGCAGCCTCGGCCTGCGCGTGTTCAGACTCCATTCGGGCCGCTTCTTCGCGCTTCTGGTCGATTGCTGCCTTTTTCGATTCACGCGCATCCTTGTTGCGCGCCGCCTGCAGGTTCCATTCCTGCAGCCGCCGATCGATGCGTTGGACTTCGGCTTCCATCTGCTTCAGAGCGGCACCCTGGTTGGCGGTATCGCGCTCTGCCTGACGGCGCTCTTCGCTGCGGGCTTCGAGTTGTGCGGCAATATCCTCAATCGCGCGAATGAGAGCTGCGCCTTGTGCTTCAGCATCGGAGAGCGTGGTTTCGACTGCGGACAGTTTTCTCTCGGTATCGCGAAGATCGCGCTTGAGAGCCAGCGGCCCTTCGCTCGCCGGCTTGCCGCCGGTAACCGTCGCGTTGTGGAAGCACTCGCCCCCGGGCGTCAGGAAAAATGCATTTGTGTACTGTTCCGATAACTGCTGGGCGCGCCCGGATTCCTCAACAATGTATCCATGCTTCAGCTTGGGAAGGATGGATTCCAGCGAGCGCCCGAATCCATTCAGAACCTTTATGGTGTCTTTGAGCGGAGTGATCCCATCGACGCTCACGACCTCATCGTGGTCGGCCCGGGCCGCAATCGCCGCCGGATCCTCAGGATGCACCAGGAACGTCGCGCGGCCATCGACGCCGGACTTGAGCAGGTTGACACCCTGTTCCGCTGCGGTCCAGCTATTCACGACGAGATAGTTGAGTTCCTCACGCAGAAACTCGTCGACTACCCCTTCATGCTCGCCGCTCACTTCAAGGAAGTCTGCAAGTGTCCCCACCGGGGCCATTCCCTGACCCAGCGCGCCGGGTTTGAGAAGTTGACGCACCGAGTTGGTGGAGTAGCTGTGATTGCGAATCAGTGCTTCGAGCGAATTGCGACGGCCGCCCAGAGAGGCGTGTTCGCTGCGAAGTTGATTGGCCCGCGCTCGCTGCGCATTTTCTTCGGCGCTGCGGGCCTGCAGAGATTCACGCAGTGCGATGATTTCACTCTCAAGACGCCTGAGCGTTTCGGTTGCCGATTGAAAACTTAGGCGTGCCTGGCCGCTTTGCACGCCGAGGTTTTCAAGTTCGTTGCGCGACTGGCCCATCTCTGCTTCGAGCCGGTCGGCTTCGCGTTCGAGCGCGGCCAGGCTCTCCTCGCCCTGCGCCGTGCTGTTGCGCGCGTTGTTGGCGAGCGTAAGGAGGTGCATGGCGTGACGTCGGCTGGACTCAAGCTGGCGTTCGGCGTTGAAGACCTCTTCGGCAGCACCGCGCGCTTCCTGCTGGCGCGCTTCCACTTTCTGTCGGAAGGCACGGGCTTCGCTGGCGGCTGTCTCGAGAAAACTATGTTGTTGCGCGCGCTCTTCGGCAATGCCGCCCAATTGGGCCTGGGTCTGCTCGAGTTCGGCAGCAGAAGCGGTGATTCTTGCTTCCAATTCGCCCAC
>Ga0137378_10006110_pt1 | contig 10446 bp, 8 predicted proteins | sample SagtaG_21_FD_104813 | JGI IMG/M metagenome (GOLD analysis project Ga0137378, IMG submission 104813) | Vadose zone soil microbial communities from Sagehorn Ranch, Mendocino, California, USA - Sage2_L_60_16 metaG | ecosystem: Environmental > Terrestrial > Soil > Vadose zone | place: USA...
GGAGAGTGCCTAAGGACAGGTCGTTAGTAATAGCGCTCCCTTGCTCCCAGAACCGTCTTGCTGGGCGAGCTTCGTGCGCCTTGTTTGCCCTTTCCATCCCCACCCTGGATTTTCGTAGGAATCCCGTCAAGCATCTTCTTTATTAGATCACTTTTAAGATCACTAGAGATATTTTTTGGAGGGTATTCATCCTATTAATCAATACATTACGCAATTCAGTGACAATACTCTCGACAGCGACCCCTACCATAACCGCTGTAGCCTTGTAGCAATTACTATTATATGTTTGCAATGCTTCTCGAATATATGACTCCGCAATAGGGCCTAATGAGCCTTGATTGCTGAGATACTGCATATAACCATCTGGATTCGCTGGATCACGACTTAAATTTTTGAGAGTGTTTCGTCCCTGCTCCGTCAAATGACAAAATGGAGCATCAGGATTACCAATATTATATCCCCAAGCAAGCTGACCATTTCGGAAAAGATCATGCCACATAGTAAGTAGAGCTTGCTGATCTTCTATTCTGCCATTGTAAATACCAAGCTTTTGCGCTGCCTTTTGTAGAACAACACCTTGTTGAAACTGTGATCCATAACTAGCATATTCACTAACTACTTGAAGCAACGTAGAACGAATTTGGTTCCCGTCCATCGTCAATCCCTCGCTATCTAACCCAACAATCCTTAAAAAGCAAAAGCTAGCATCAGTATACTAGAATTGTCAATGAAATCATTTGTTCTCAACTTTCTCTTGTCGTACAATAGCGCAGGCTGTTGAAAAACCAGCCTGTTGAAAAAAGCTCTTACAAATCTCATCAGTTTGTATCTGCACATCAAAATCTGAACGTCAATGAAAAATATGTGATGGGTAAAAGTCATCAATATAGGCATTTTTCAACAGGCTGTAGTAACACGCGCCCCTAGTTTTTCCTAGAAAAGCAGTATAAAAGCTCAACATGATAAGTAATAGAATTTTAACTCTAATCATCTGGCGGGCGATAAATACCTTTTAGGTCAGCAAGCAAGAAACTGGCATCCCTCGTATCAGTATCCTCCAAGTTAGCACCTGATAAATTAGCCAGGTTTAGATTAGCACCACTTAGATCAGCACCTTTTAGATCAGCGTGATGCAGATCAATAATGGACATACCATCGCCAATAAGATTAGCCTCATGCAAAAACCGTAGTACGCTTCCCTTGCGTTCTCCATCTAATCTAGGGAGAATGGTTAAAGTCCTTGCCCATGCGATTTCACGCACTTCAGCTTTTGAGTCTGATTGTCGCAATCCCTCTTTTTAGAAGAAGCTCCGACATGTTATCAAGATATGCCTGTAATAGGTCTTCTCTCTGTTTATCTAATGTTATTTTCAGATCATTTTGATAGCGTTGCTCAGTGATATTTTGCTCATCTTGATAACGTAGCTGAGCTATTTTTTGTTCACTACGTGTTGTCGCACGATTGAACAATATCGCTACGATAGCTAAGGCAACAGGGACAATGAGGAGCTGCATCCAATCCCAAAGAGTTTTTCCTGATTGGTAGGCTTCAGTTCTGGTAATAGTACCGGCTGTTGGGCCACTGAGAGTACGGATTGTCGATACCTGGGTGTATCCATTAAAGCCAGCCACATCAAACCAGTAGCCAAAGATAATCAATGCGATGACTACCACTATAATTGCCGAAGTGACTGCAATAGCCACCCGACGTTGCCTTAATTGCTGCCACCATGAACGAAACCTTGCTTGCATCACTTGCTCTCTCCTATGCAGTATACTCAGGCTGAGTATATCAGAAGAGCATACCAGTGCATAGAGCAAAACCTACTTTCCTACTTTACGGCATCCGACACGTTCGCTACTACCAGCCTCATCGGTGGCTTATCTGGGCTTGACCACTAGACAGTGTGACTCTACCACGCTCCATAAATCTGCAATAAAACTGTCATGTTCATTCTATGCGGAATGCAACAGCTTTTCCTTCGTCATCTCCCTGCCTTTTCACAATGCTGCTTGCAGGTAGCGTGCTGGCGACCTCCCGTCCCTGCTTAAAGACGTGCAAACGCGCCGGTAACAACCGCAGAGCCTCAAAAGCGGAGGGCGCATCCAGTACCAGGAAATCCGCCGGTTTGCCCTCCTCGATGCCATAGCGGTCTGTAATGCGCAGCGCCTTTGCCGCGTTGGTCGTAATCAGGTCAAGCACATCGTTGATCTCTTCATAGCCGCTCATATGACAGAGGAAGAGCGCCAGTTGCGCAGCCGCGAGCATATCACCCCTGCCAAGTGGAAACCAGGGGTCCATAATCGAGTCATGACCGAGCGCGACATTCACTCCGGCGGCCAGCAATTCTTTGACACGGGTGATGCCCCGCCGCTTAGGATAGGTGTCAAAGCGGCCCTGCAGCACAACATTATCAAATGGATTGGCGATTACATTCACCTGGGCGCGCGCGAGCAGGCGAATGAGTTTGAAGGCATAGGCGTTATCATACGAGTGCATGGCGGTGCAGTGGCTGGCCGTCACACGTCCCTGCCACCCCTGCTCAATAGTGTCAGCGGCCATCACTTCGGTGAAACGGGAAAGTGGATCATCGGTTTCATCGCAGTGACAATCAATGTCGCGGTTAAATTCCTTCGCCAGTTCAAAGGCGAAATGGACATCCTCGACACCCATATCACGTGTCCATTCGTAATGCGGAATACCGCCAACGAGATCACATCCCAGTTCCATAGCCTTGCGCATCAACTCACGCCCATTGTGAAAGGACAGAATGCCATCCTGTGGGAAAGCCACCAGTTGCAGATCACAGATATCACGCACCTCTTCACGCACCTCGATCAGGGCTTTCAGCGCGGTCAACGCGGGATCACAGACATCGACGTGGCTGCGTATATGGAGCGTTCCCTGCGCCACTTCCCAGCGAATTTCTTCCAGAGCACGCCGTTTCACATCCTCGTGGGTCAAAGAAGGTTTGCGCTCGCTCCAAATCTGGATGCCCTCCAGCAATGTGCCACTTGCGTTATAACGTGGTTGCCCTACCGTCAGCACCGCGTCCAGGTGTACATGCGCATCAATAAACGGCGGAGAGACAAGGTGGCCAGCCGCATCGATCTCACGTGCCGCGCTCCCGGTGATATCACTGGCGATACGAGCAAAATGTCCATCCTTGATGGCGATATCGATTAGCCCTTGACGACGATGTAGCCGGGCATGACGGATGATCAGATCGTAATCCATGATACTGTACCTCTAACAAATACTGGTAATATACAGATGCCTGGGCATGAAAAGAAAAATATGAGGCAGGCGGTGATTACCAACCGCCTGCCTGCACATATGGAAGATGAGCAGAGACTACTCGCCGCCCCCAGCGCCCACTTCTCCACGCGGACTGGTGTTCAGTTCGACACGCCGTAGGATGAGGTAGGATATACCGGCAACTACCAGGCCTAACTCAAAGCCAACGTCCATTCCAGTGGGCGGATTGACTAATTTTCCAACCTGCCCTGTAATAGCCCATAGACAACTGGAACCATTACAGAAGAGCAAGCTTTCATTGACGCCAGGAATGGGGAACAGGCTCTTTCCAATGGCGAGTACCTGGGCAAACCCCAGGTAAACACCCACCAGGCCAATCACCATAGACACGATAGCAGCCCAGCCGATCGGCAATCTACTGCGATTATTCCAATCATCAACATTGTATCGACCTCGGCGGAACACAAAGTGTTCGAGGATGAGAATGATGGCCCAGGGACCCAGCCAGTAGGCAACCAACAACAGGAAGCTGGTAAGCGTCTCATTAAAGTTGGAAGCTACCGGAAGCGCGATTGCAACATACACCACAGCGCCAATGAGCGTCCAGACGTAGCGTTTGACGCGCTGGAAGGCATGACCAAGCACCTGCATGGAGAGACCAAGACTATAGTCGTTGGGGATGTTGTTCGCAATCACACTGAGAGCGAGCAACACCACCAGGAATTTCCCGAAGCCGCCCAAAGGACTAGCAACCGCGGCAAGCAGATCACCTCCGCCCAACGCTTTCCAACTGGTAAAGGCCATACCAAGCGTTTCCAACAGCACACAAGGCACAAAAACACCAAGGAAAGTCAGCCAGAAGACACGCCTGGGAGAAGTGTTCTCAGGCTGGTTGACGTTGTAGTCAGCAGCATAGGAACTCCACCCCGTGGCAAAGCCATAGACAGCACCACCGAAGGAAACTAAGCCCGCAATTTCTGCTGCTGTGAACGCCGGCGTCGGGATAATAGACATATGGGGGGCGGCGACAATCAGTAGGATGAAAAAGATGATGGCCATAGGGATCCATGCATAGCGCTCATAGCGATGCACATAGCGGTAGCCATAAATACTCACCAACGTCGTGAGAATCGCAATGACGAGGATACCTGCCCATCTAGGAACGGCTCCATTGGTCAGTGCCGAGACCAATTGACCACCAATAATCACGTTCACAGCAGACCAGCCAATGCAAGCAGCCACGTTGAAGAGCGCCATGATGATGCCACCGACCCAGCCAAAAGCGAAGCGGGAAATCGTCATTTGGCGCAGACCTAACTTGGGGCCAAGGGTCGAGAAGAAGGCCACTGGCAGCACACCAAGCGCATTGAATATGATAATAACAGCTAAACCGTCCCAAAAGCCCAGAAAAAAGGCCTGGGTAGCTAAGGCACCAAGGGCAATGGTGGAGATCACCAGGTTGGCAGAAAGCCACATAGTGAAGTTGTCTAAGATACGAACATGAGTGCGGGTTGTAGGAGAAACACGTTCAATACCATGTATCTCTACACCACGTTCTTCGGGAATGGCAACAGTATCGGAAGCCATTTGTTGTCCTCCTGGAGAAAAAAACTAAAGAACACTTCCATTAAGACGACCTCATTGTCGCCTGCTGGTCGAACCTCATCTCCTCAGAGATGCCAGGCGCTCAGAAGTTCTCCTACACCTCTGAGGACTTCTTGTATCACCATACGATTCGTGTTCCTCTGGCATCACATACTACTTCCCGCGCGGCATGAAGAAGATGCGCGCGGGACCCGACGCCAGGGAGGATGTTTCTATGCCAAGTATACCAGAATCGCCGCAAACTAGCCAGTCTTTTCTCGCTGGACGGAAGAGTTATGCTAAATCCGTTTCAGCCCGAAATACCCTATGGTGAAACCATACATATAAACCGCGAAGCAGAAAAGCATTTGGAATCGAGAAATGCAAAAAGAACGCAATTTTTTTACGAAATTTCTCAAAAACCACCTGACTGAAAACAGGAATCGTAGTTTTTTGAGAAAGAACATCACCAATTAGTAAATTCGTGGAGAAAACTCTAGACGTTCCGCCCGAAAGCATGTACAATGGTTCCTATATACACATCATCCATATATCAGCTCAAATTGTGATACATTAATCATCATCGGAAGCAATCCAACAACATGCATGTCGCATCAGGAGGTCGGTATGTCGTCCAATAGAGTCTCTTCCACTGGGAGTATGGACCACCAATCCACTTCATCCAGCACAACTAAGCTAGAAGAACTTCACCAACATGTTAGCGAGTTGCAAGCAGCGTTGGAGGCACAAACTCGGGAAAATGCCCTGCTGAACGAAGTTATTTCCACGGTTGGCTCCACGCTTAAGCTCGATGAGGTACTGCGTCACCTGGTCGACACGATTATCCGCGCCATCTCGTGCCATGCTGCATTCATCTACCTGTATGAGAAAGAGAAAGAGCGCCTGGTCCTCGCCAGCACCAGCGCACAATACCAGCGACTGGTGGGCAAAATCGAACTGGCGCTGGGAGAGGGTATTAATGGCTGGGTGGGAATGACGATGCAGCCGGTCATCCTCAAAGATGAGGCTATGAACGACCCGCGCTTCCGCTATTATCCCGAACTCGAGGAAGAAAAGTTCCAATCAATTATGTCGGTTCCCATCATCGCGAAAGACCGCCACCTTATCGGCGTGATCACCCTGCATACGGCTGCTCCGCACGAATTCACCGAACAAGATCAAACCTTTGTCATGAACACCGCAGCGCTCGTTGCGGGAGCGATTGAAAATGCCCAGCTCTACGAGAACACCCAGAGAAAGCTCAATATCTTAACCACGCTCTCAGTATTAAGCCAGACGATTAGCTCAGGCCTGTATCTCGACGAGATGCTGCGCTCACTCGCCACGTTAACGGTCCAGATTGTGGAGGCAGACCAGTGTGTGATTATGCTGCTGGACCAGGCACGTGGGCGCCTGACAGTACGGGCCTCTTCGCCCAATTTGACCGAGCGCGCCTTAAGTTTCCAGTCGGTCGATGTCGATCGTAATATCTGGGAAAAATTGCGAGATTCCAGCGCGCCCGCATTGGAACGCCTGAACCCGTTGAAAGATTCGCAACAGAAAGTGCTGCTCTCGGTGCCGCTGGTGGCCGGGGCCGAACACCTGGGCCTGCTGAACGTGTATTCCAGCAAAACGCGCCGCTATACATCAGAGGATTCGACCCTGCTGGGGACGATTGCGAACCAGATCGCGATGGCCATTAAAAACAGCCACCTGGTTGATATGCTGGCGCAGAAAAACCTCGTGAAGGGATTCTTCGACGACCTCATGTACGGCACCTATGACTCGGAAGATGCGCTGCGACAACGCGCGAACTTCATCGGCTGTGATTTATCAAAGACGCACACGGTTACGATGATCGAAATCATGCACATGGATGAGGAGAGCGGTGAAGAGAGCGAGCGATTATCGGATACTGGCTCAAAGTCGCAAGCCCAAAGCGCGCCTCAAACGGAGGAAGACCGGCTGGCTTTGCACAAACGCATTACAGGACAGGTACGGCGCCGCATCCAGGATAGCTATCCCGGCTCGGTCCTCTACGAGCGTGAGAATTTACTCACCTGCATTATCTGCCTGAGCAAAGACCCGACCGGCTCGCGACTGAAGACGACGCTGCGCGACCTTGCCCGGCAGATGCGCACCGAGCATGGGGTACGCATGTCAATCGGCGTTGGGAACCCGTGCCAGCAGACCAGCGACTATCGTAGAGGCTTTGCCGAAGCGACAGAGGCGCTCCAGATGGGCCAGAATCTCAATCGCGACGGCGGGGTGACACACTTTAATGACCTGGGAGTGTATCGTTACCTGTACAAGATCGCGCGCATGGATGATTTGCGTGATATGTACCAGGATCAGGTAGCGCACATCGCGAACTACGACCGGCGCAAAGGCACCGATCTTCTGGATACCCTGGAGACCTACCTGGAATGCGCGGGCAACCTGACAAAGACCTCCAATCGCCTCTTTGTGCACCGCAATACCCTCATCCAGCGCCTTGAGCGACTCCAGTCGCTCTGCGAAATCGATCTGCAGGAGCGCAGCAACTGGCTGACACTTCAGGTCGCCATCAAGGTCTACAAACTACGCTCGAACAGGGCTTAACTTCTGACTCGCAATAGAAAACTGGCATCCGTGATAGGATGCCAGTTTTCTATGTACTCCTTAGTACTTCGATTAGATCATCGTCGCCAGGCTGCCTTCAGTTTCCGGGGCCGCCTCATCAAGAGCCTCAACTGCACTCTGCTGCCTGGTGGGTCCACCTCGCAGTGGAATCTCCTTCAGGAAGAAGACAGCTATCGTCCCGACAATCATAATCGCCATGCTCAAGACGAAGACGTCGTGTACACCCTGTGCCAGGCCAACTTTCACAGCCTCGATTACCTGGTTGAATATCTGCACCGCTTGTGGCCCTTGAGCAGCGGCCTGAGCGAGCAGTTGCGATTTCACATCCGGATTGAGCAAGACCTGTGGATTACTGAAAATCGCCAGGAACTGCGCAAACTTGGGTTGTGTTTTAGCGAGCAGCTTGATTGAGGTGGGCAGAGCGTTCTGGAATGCGGGCAGGTAAGCGCTATTCATAATCGAACCCATAGCCGCCAGCGCGATAGTGCCACCAATGGAGCGGAAGAAGACCAGCGCCGAAGTTGCCTGCCCAATCTTCCTGGGAAGGGCATTTTGTACAACCAGCGTGTACAACGACATACCAAAGCCCATACCAAGACCCAGGACCAGCATGGCAAGCAACACATCATTGTTTCCAGAATTGACATCCAGGCGCACCAGCAAGTAAGTTCCCGCGACACTGATAAGCATGCCCACAATGGCGAGCCACTTGTACCTACCCAGGCGCGATACCAGTTGACCGGAAACAATACTCCCTACGACAGAAGTCAACAGCAACGGCGTCAGAATGAGACCGCTATTCGTGGCAGATGTGCCAATCACTCCCTGCACAAAGAGCGGGATGAAGAAGATGCTGCCGAACAGACCCATGCCAAAGATGACTGTGACAATGGTCGAGACGGTAAAGATGCTGTTTTTGAACAGGCTCGGCTCGATAATCGGCTGTCCGCCGCGCCGCTCCAGCCGAGCTTCGTAGATTACGAAGGCTGTTAAGGCAAGCACGGACCAGGCAAAGAGTCCGATAATTTGCGGCGAGAGCCAGTCGTACTGCGATCCTGCCCAGGTGAAGCCAAGTAGCAGTGGAACGGTACCGGCTACCAGTAAGGCCGCGCCGATGTAGTCAATCGAAACCTCTTGAGACTTCCCGCGCAGCGTTGGCATAAGGAAGATCAGAACCAACAAGGCTACTATGCCAATCGGCAGGTTCACATAGAAGACCCAGCGCCACGTTGAGTTCTGTGTAATCCAACCGCCGAGCGTCGGGCCGATGATAGCCGAGAGTCCCCACACGCCACCGGTGATGCCTTGCCACTTGCCGCGCTCACGCGGGGTGAAGAGGTCACCAACTACGGCGATGGCGATGGGCATAAGCGCGCCAGCGCCAAGACCCTGGAACGCGCGGAATGCAATCAATTGATTCATGCTTTGAGCAGCACCGGACAGCGCGGAACCGATCAAGAAGATGACAATCCCAAACAGGAAGATGGGTTTGCGTCCGAACAGGTCGGAAAGCTTGCCGTAGATCGGCACCATCACTGTTGAAGTAAGCAGGTACGCGGTTGAGACCCAGGTATAGCGGTCAAAGCCCTGCAGGTCGGCGATCACGCGCGGCATGGCCGTCGAGACAATCGTCTGGTCAACCCGTCCGCTATAATGTCTGTGACGTTGAGGGATTGAACAAAGGAAACAACGTCAACAGGGAAAAACCACAGGGCGGTTATTGTGGTTTCCGTTCTCTTCTTGGCTTGTTGTGACATGATATTTATTTGCTCCCACAATAATATCCGTCGCTTTTCTGTTGTGGTAAACGCGCTAGCAGCTTGAAGATCAGCATACATCATATTCCATGAAAGCCGCTCCTCTTCATGGATATTTCGTTGCCTTCGGACTCTCAAAAAGGCAGCTCGGTTTTTCATCATCCCTGGCGATTTATTCGGTATTCCTTGCATAAGGACAAGCTGCGGGGCGTTGGAATAGAGGGCTTTTAATGCTTCGTCTTCTTCCTCTGTCCATTTACTGATCTCGTCACTTTTTGTTGGGGTAGCCCGCCACAGTAACGCTATATCGTCTCTCTCGGTTGCAAGGGGGCTTATCCACGTGATATGCATGGTAAACAAGTGAGGCGAGATAGCTTGTATTGTCACTTTCTCAATGAGCTTTCTCATGATGTCTTTTTTCGTTTGGGGCGGTTGTATCATGAACTCTGCCCGTAAGTGAGACAGCACATGGTAAAAGTTTGTGATAGAGGTAGAGGGGTCTTCTTTTGACTGTCGCGCCGCGTCCTCTCGCTGTTTTTGCAGGCGTCGAAGTTGCATGTACAAGTTACGCTGCTCAACTATGTTAGGGTCGTTCTCGGCAAGTTCAATAGGATTTCCCTGCTCGTCAACCAGTCCTTTTGTGATGGCAACAATTATTCTCCCTACCCGTTGTATTGCCTCCTGGGTGTTCTTGATAGCAGTGTCTAAGACAACGAGGCTATGTTCACCGTCTTTGTGCGCCTGCGCGAAAAATTGTCTTACCCGTTCAACTAACCCGTCGTCATATTCTGCTAAAGCTATAAGCCTGTCAAGCACAATTCTGTCAATTGGTCGTGCGGGTAAACTCCAGAGTGTTTCTGTCCGTCCTATGCCGCCTTTGTTGTAGTTTCTGAGGTCATAGATAGGATAGTCTATTTCAGCGTTGGCAAACACGTTTATATCCCCCTCATCACTACTTAATAATCCGTGTAAGATAGCATCTACCTCGCAAACTGCCGCTGATTTGTATTGGCGTGTTCTCGCAAAGGGTGTACCGTCTAAATGCTCACCTGTTAAAGAAGCGAAACAGGGGTCAAAAAGGTCTAGGGGGATAACCCTTTCAATAATGTTTGGAATTAAAATGGTGTCACCTGTTGCAATATCTTTTCCCGCTTTCACAAACCCTGCTAATGTAAGATTTCTCAAGTACCGTCGCAAGGTTTCCATATTGACAATAGTGTACCC
>Ga0137378_10006117_pt1 | contig 10439 bp, 6 predicted proteins | sample SagtaG_21_FD_104813 | JGI IMG/M metagenome (GOLD analysis project Ga0137378, IMG submission 104813) | Vadose zone soil microbial communities from Sagehorn Ranch, Mendocino, California, USA - Sage2_L_60_16 metaG | ecosystem: Environmental > Terrestrial > Soil > Vadose zone | place: USA...
CGCGCTGCGCGGCGAGCGAGGTCATCTTGCGCACGGCGAACTCGAGGGGGAACAGCTTGAGCTCCCGCACGTAGTGGCCGAGGATCCGGGCGAACGAGCCGTAGGTGCGCGGGTGGGCGGACAGCGCGCCGAACGGGCCATCGGGCGCGACGCCGCCGAAGTCCGTGTTCACCGCCACCCACCAGGTCTGCATGGCGGCCTGCACGTCGGGCTCGCTCATCACGAAGTAGACCGCGTCCGTGCGGTGACCGCCCTCCGCCAGCACGATGTCGAACACCGTCTCCACGGGATCGCGGTGGCGGACGCCCGCGATCTCGGTGATGCGCTTTCCCTGGAGATAGCGGAGCGAGTCTTGGAACGTCCCGATGATGAGGACGCCCGCGCCGCCTCCGGCTTCGTGGAAGAAGCTCTCGACGCCGTGCCCTGGATTCGCCATCTCGGCGTGGAGCCGCGCCCGGGTCCTGGGGTCGCGCAGCCGGGCGAGGAGGGAGTCCCAACCGCCGCTCTCCGCCCAGGTCGGAATCGACGCGTCCAGGGACGTGGCCGCGGCGATGTAGGGGTACTGGTCCGCCGTAACGTCGAGCCCCGCGGCGCGCGCCGAGTCGACGCGGGCGAGGACGCGCGGCATCCGTCCCCAGTTGTCGCGCCCCGACACCTTGAGATGCGAGATCTCCGCCGGGATGTCGGCCTCGCGGGCGATGCGGAACAGTTCGTCCAGCGCTGGATCGATCTGCGTCCCCTCGTTCCGCATGTGGCTCGCGTAGATCCCGCCGTGGCGGCGCGCGGCCTTGGCGAGCGCGATGATTTCGTCCGTCGTCGAATAGCTCGCCGGTGCGTACTCGAGTGCGGTCCAGACGCCAAGGGCGCCCTGCTCCATCAGGGTGTCCACGAGGGCGGTCATGTGCGCGAGCTCGCCTGCCGTCGGCTGCCGGTCCTCCTTGCCGACGACCGCGAGCCGCACCTGCGTCGCGCCCACGAACGTGGCGATGTTCACCGTCGAGCCGTTCCTGGCGAGCTCTGCGAAATAGCCGTCCAGGTCGCGCCAGTCCTCGCGGTACCTGTATTTCTTCATCGCGTCCGAGTCGTCCAGAGCCAACCGATCGGTGAGCGGGGCCACCGAGCCGCCCTCGCCCGTCACCTCGGTCGTGATCCCCTGCGTGACCTTGCTGAGCACGCGGTTGTCGATGAGGACGTTGATCTCGGACTGGCCCATCATGTCGATGAACCCCGGCGCTACCACGAGCCCGCTCACGTCCAGCGTCTCGCGAGCCTGCGATCCGCTGACCACCCCGACCGCCGCGACGCGGTCGCCCGCCAGCGCCACGTCGCCCTTGTAGCGCGGGTTTCCCGTCCCATCGACGATCCAGCCGCCCCGGAGCACGACGTCGAACGGGGTGGGGGTGCCGACCGGATGGCGCGCCGGGCGTTCACAGGCGGTGAGCGCCACGAGGAGGGCGGTCTGCCTGACCGCCTGACCGCCTGACCGCCAACGCATCAGTGCCATGTCCTCCTCAACGAATCGGGTCGTATCAGTCGGCCCCGGACCATCACCCAGGCGATGCGCCGCGTCGCCCCGATGCTCTTCGCCGGGTCGCCGTCCAGGACCACGAGGTCTGCGACCTTACCCGGTGCGAGCACGCCCAGCGAGTCGGCGCGGAGCAACTGCGCGCCCCTGCGCGTGGCGGCGGTGATCGCCTCGAGCGGCGTGAGCCCGGCCGTGACCAGGAGGCTCATCTCCTCGTGCAGCGAGAGCCCCGGAACGAGCAGCTGATTCGCGGCGTCTGACCCGGCCGCGATCAAGCCGCCCGCCCGCTTGAACTCGCGCACGAACTGGTCCTGGCGCGCGCGCGCGCGCCGGAACGCCTGAAAATCCGCGGGGCGCCAGCCGGCGCGCTGCAGCAGCCCGGCGACGTCCCGGACGCTCGCCGCCGCGGCCGGCACGTCTTCCATACCGGGGCGCGACAGCAGGGTAGGGTTGTCGAGCCGCGACAGCGTCTCGTGCAGGACGAGCGTGGGCACGAGGCCCACGTGCGTCGCCGCGAGCGCTCGGGCCACGCGCGCCGCCGCCGCAGAGTCCAGCCCGGCCCATCCCTTCTCCTCGAGCGTCCATCCGGTCAGGAAGCGGTCGTGCGCCTGGAAGTACGGCGCAGGGTCCGGCGCTGCGGCCTGGACCACGCCGGCCATGTGCTCGAGCGACGCCACCCCGGCCCGGGCGGCGGTGATCGCGTCGGTCTTCCCCAGATGCGCCGCGACCGGAAGCCGCAGGGTGGCCGCCTCGTCCATGATCGCCGCAAGGAGCTGCGGCGTGATCTTCGTGTAGATCTTCAGCAGGTCCGTCCCGGCGACGGCGCGCTGGTCGACGGCCTGGCGGCCCTGGCCGGGGGTGGCGACGCCTGTCGCCGCCGGATAGGTCGTGGGCACGCCGTCGATCATCGCGCCCGCGGTGTACATGCGGGGACCCAGTACGGAGCCCAAGTTCACGGCGCTGCGCAGCGCGATGCACGAGTCGGTGCCGCTCGCGCCCAGGTCCCGCACCGTCGTGACGCCCCAGACGAGATAGCGCTCGATCGCCCAACGCTCGACGTGGGCGTGGGAGTCGATGAGTCCGGGGATGATCGTCTTGCCGGTCAGGCTGAGCACGCTCGCGCCCCTCGGCACCTTCACGTCGTTGACGCGCGCGACCGCTTCGATGTGCCCCGCCCTGACGAGGAGCAGCGCGTCCTCGACGGGCCTGCCGCCCGAGCCGTTGATCAGCGTCGCGCCTTCGAGCGCGATCACGCCATCGCCGGACGCCTTGCAGGCGGCGAGCAGCAACGCCAAGGCGGCCCCCCGACCGCCTCTCACCTGGGGTCGCTCGATGTGTGGTCGTGGAGAATGAGCCACCGACTGCCGCGCTTCTGGAGCAGGAGCGTGAACGGCCCGCTCGCCGTCACCAAGCCGCCCCGGTGCAGCGCGAACCGGGCGGTGCACAGCGCCAGGTCCACGGTGAGCGGGCGCACGCGCACCTCATCGAACGTGAGCGAGTCACGCGTCTTGCCGGGCGCGAAATACGCGGCCTGGTAGCGGTCGAACAGCTTCTGCCAGCCGTACAGCACGTGCCCGCCGGAGACGTAGCTCGTGAGCGAGTCTCGGGCGTAGTCGCTCATGAAGCCGGCGAGATCGCCGCGGTTCCAGTCTCCGGCGCTGCGAGACAAGAGCGCCGCGATCTCTCGCTGCGGGTCGCCGAGCGGCAGCTTCGGCGCTGCGCAGGCAAGGATGAACGCGCCGCCCACGCTCCAGGCCCAACGCCGTGCACCCACGATCATTCCTCTTCGTTGCGAAGTCGCCCCAACGTACTTTCCATGATGGCCGACGCAACCCCGGCGCGCGGACGGCGGGTTCTTGTGGGAGTCGATCGTCAACGCGATTCAGGCGATGGTGACGCGGGGGACTGAGTGGGACGGCTCGAGAAAGCGCCGCGGGAGCGTCTCGAGGAGATGGCCCGAGCCATCCGCGAGGCGCTCCCGCAGTGTGACGTCGAGGTGTTCTAGCGGCGGCGCTTGCTCGCCGCCTTCTTCTTCTTCCCGCTCCGCTTGGCCTTGGCCTTGGGCCGCTTGCGGGCGGCCTGCTTCGCCTTTGGCCGCTTGGCCGCTTTCTTCGGCTTCTTCGCAGCCCGCTTCGGCCTCGGAGCCCTCATCGGCTCCTCCTCCATCGACCCCGGCGTTGGTGCGGGCGCGGGCGGCGGCGGGAACGTCGGCTCCACCATGCCGGAGCCGGTCCAGCTGCTCTCTGAGAAGTCGCTTGACTTGAGCATCCGATTTCTCCTCGCTGATTGTCCGTGGGGGTGGCCTATAGCTTACGCGAGGAATGCTGTCACGCAAGTGAGCACACCTCGGAGGCGGCGATCCCATGGACCGCTATCGAACGCGCGAGCCGCGCCTCCCGCCGCGCTGACAAGTTAGCTTGACAACGACACTTACGGGCGCTTACGTTGGCGCCGCTATGGCTCCTCGCGGCGTCACCTTGATGGTCTTTGCAGTCCTCATGCCCGGCGGCGCCGTGGCTCAGAGCGTGGCGGAAGTTCAGGTGGCCCCGCCGTCGGTGACGATCAAGGTCGGCGAGCGGGCCGCGCTGCTCGCCACGGCGTTCGACCGCGCCGGCAACGTGATCCCCACCGTAACGTTCATCTGGTCTTCGAACAACCTCGCGGTCGCGAAGATCGACAACGAGGGCACCGTGACGGCGGTGGGTGGCGGCGTGGCGCTCATCGAAGCGCGGGTGGGCGCACGCCGGGGCCAGGCGGCGGTGCAGGTGATTGCGTCCCAGCCGGGGGGGGGACCGCCGCTCGTGTCCGGTGCGTCTCCGCCTCCCTCCCAGCAGCCGGCCGCGGAGCCGGTCGCGCCGGCGGCCGATGGGCTTGCGGGGCAGCCGCCGGGCACCGGGCCTGCGTCCGTGCTGCGGATCGAGCCGCCCACGGTGTACCTGCTCCCCTCCGAGAACACGCGGCTCTACCCGCGCCCGCTCAAGGAAGACGGCTCGCCCGCAGCCCCCGTGTCTGTGACCTGGAGGTCATTGCGGCCGGACATCGCGAGCGTCGATCAGAACGGGTTCGTCGTCGCGCTCGCGCCGGGCCAGGGGACGGTCCAGGTCACGAGCGCGACGGGCCTCACTGCGACGGCGCCGGTCGTGGTCCAGCAGAGCGATATCGCGATCTTCGAGGGGACTCCGGTCGCGCTCTCGCCGGGAGGCGTCGACACGCTGCACGTCATCGTGCCCGCGCAGGGCAACCGGGTAGTGAGCCCCGTCGCGATGCAATGGGCCACGGCGGACCCCAACATCGCGCGCGTCTCACTCACGGGCGTCGTGACCGCGGTTGCGCCGGGGCGGACGACGCTGCTGGTGTCCGGCCTGCTGCAGTCCAAGGTCATCGACGTAGTGGTGCACAAGACGGTGGCCGAGCTGAGGGTGTCCCCCTCGTTCAAGCAGGAAGTGCCGCTGCCCATCGAGGGGACGGCGACGTTCCAGGTGCAAGCGCTCGCGGCCGACCAGACCCTGGTGCCGGAGGCGCCGCTGCGCTGGACGGTGGACGACCCGTCGCTCGCGGTCTTCGACCCCGCCACGGGAACGATGGCGGGGAAACGGGTCGGCAGGACGACCTTGACGGTGAAGGGTCCGGGGCCAGGGTTGGCGGTGACCTGGCAGGTCCGGGTCATCGCCGCGGGCGTGAAGCTCTCCGCGTCCCGCATCGGCCTGCCGGTTAACCGTCGCTATGCGCTGCGGGCGAGTTTCACCGACGAGGCCGGGGCGGTGATCGGCCCGGCGGCTGGCGTGGCCTGGTCCTCCGACAACCCGTCGGTCGCGACGGTAGGTCAGGATGGAATGGTCACGTCCCTCGACTACGGCCACGCTCGCATTGTGGCCACCGGGCCCCAGAGTCGGCGGGCGACGACCGAGGTGTTCGTGCAGGGGGAGATCGTCGTCGCGAGCTCGCGCTCCGGCCGGTTTCAACTCTACGCCACGGATCGCTCCAGCGTGTCCCAGCTGCGCAAGATCATGGATGATCCGGCCGCGGCGACCCAGGCGGCGTTCTCTCCGGACGGGTCGCGCATCGCGTTCGTTTCCACGCGCGACCGCCAGCCGGAGATCTACGTGATGGACGCGGACGGCTCCAACGCCGCGCGCCTCACCAACGCGCGGGGCGCGGACGCCGATCCCACATTCACGGGGGACGGTCAAGGCGTGGTGTTCACGTCGAAACGCAGCTCCCATCGCCAGATCTTCGTGCAGCCGATCACAGGCTCCGACGCGGTTCAGCTCACCCAGGAGCCCACGGAGAACTGGCAACCCGCCGTGTCACCCGACGGCGAGACCATCGCGTTCGTTTCGACGCGCGAGGGAAATCAAGACATCTGGCTGATGTCGAAGGACGGCTCGAATCAGCGGGCCTTCACTAAGACGCCCCAGGTTCGGGAGAGCTCTCCGCAATTCTTGCGCGACGGGTCGCTCGCGTACCTCGTCGAGCACAAACAGGGCGGCCGCACGGTGACGCAGGTCCTCAAGGCCGACCTCGCTACCGCGCAGGTGACGCCCCTCAGCGGGTCCAATGTCCTGATCTCCGAGTTCGCCGTTTCCGGGACCGGTGATCTCCTCGCCCTGGTGGGGGGCGAGAAGAACCTCTCCAGGGTATTCCTGCAGGCGGCGGGTGCGACCGCGGGGGCGCCCATGCCGCTCGCCGCCACAGGCTCCGAGCAGATGACCTCACCGGTGTTCATGCCGTAGCCCCCATCCTGGAAGGGTGGGCTCGGCGAGGCACGGTGCTGAGCGGCCTTCGCTTAACGATTCTCTTCGCTCGCTGCGCTTCAGCACGGCGCCCTGCCGAGCCCACCCCGGAGCTCCAGAACGCTCTGAAACAGTGATAGCAGGCACTCATCAACCCGGCGTCAAACACCCTGGCGTTGACCCACGGTCTGGCAGGCACTTTGGCGCCGCCGCCGGGTTGAATTTCATCGCCTAAGTGATTAACTTGCCGCAACTTAGGCAACCTATGACCTTAGCCCCTTAGCCCCTTAGCCCCTGACACCCGCCGCTCATGACCGCACCCAACGCCCGCGAGCGCATTCTCCCGCGCCTCATCGAGGACGAGCTGAAGGAGTCGTTCCTCGACTACTCGATGAGCGTCATCGTGCAGCGCGCGCTGCCCGACGCGCGCGACGGTCTCAAACCCGTCCACCGCCGCATCCTGTACGCGATGCACGAGCTCGGTCTCGTGCCGGGTCGCCCCTACAAGAAGAGCGCCACCGTGGTGGGCGATGTGCTGGGCAAGTACCACCCGCACGGCGACATCGCGGTCTACGACGCGCTGGTGCGGATGGTGCAGGACTTCTCGCTGCGCTATCCGCTGGTGGACGGGCAGGGGAACTTCGGGTCGGTGGACGGGGACCCCGCGGCGGCTTACCGCTACACCGAGGCGCGGCTCACCCGCATCGCGATGACGATGCTGGAGGACATCGAGAAGAACACCGTCGACTTCGTCGCCAACTTCGACGAGCGGCTCCAGGAGCCGACGGTGCTCCCGTCGAAGCTCCCGAACCTGATGGTGAACGGCGCCGCTGGCATCGCGGTGGGAATGGCCACCAACATCCCGCCCCACAACCTGAGCGAGGTGGTCCGGGCGATCAACCACCTGGTGGACCACCCCGACGCACCCGTGAAGGACCTCCGAAAGTTCGTGCATGGGCCCGACTTCCCCACCGGCGGGATCATCTACGGCCGCGACGGGATCCGGGAGTGCTACGACAAGGGTCGGGGGCGGATGGTGATCCGCGGGCGCGCGGTGGTCGAAGAGCGGGAGTCCACGGGGAAGCACCAGATCGTCGTGACCGAGATCCCGTATCAGGTCAACAAGAGCAACCTGGTCGCGCAAATCGCCGCGCTCGCCAACGACAAGAAGCTCGAGGGGATCTCCGACCTGCGCGACGAGTCGGACCGCGAGGGGATGCGCATCGTCATCGAGCTGAAGCGCGACGCGGTGCCCGCCGTGGTCCTGAACCAGCTCTACAAGCGCACCCAGATGCAGACCACCTTCGGCGCGATCATGCTGGCGCTCGTGGACGGCGTGCCGAAGGAGTTGGACCTGAAGGAGCTGCTGCAGCACTTCATCCAGCACCGGCACACCGTCATCACCCGCCGGACCGAGTTCGAGCTGAAGCGCGCCCAAGACCGCGAGCACATCCTCGAGGGCCTGAAGATCGCGGTCGACCACATCGATGAAGTGATCAAGATCATCCGCAAGTCCAAGGACACGCCCACGGCGGACGCGGCCCTGCGCAAGCGCTTCGAGCTGTCCGAGAAGCAGTCGGCGGAGATCCTCAACATGCGGCTCGCGCGGCTCACCGCGCTCGAGATCTCCAAGCTCGAGGACGAGCTGAAGGAGGTCCGCAAGTTCATCAAGGAGTGCAAGGAGATCCTCGGCTCGAAGCCGCGGCGCCTGAAGATCCTGAAGGAGGAGCTCACCGAGCTCGCCGAGGGGTTCGGCGACCAGCGCCGCACCGAGATCGTCGCCGACCAGGGCGAGTTTTCCATCGAGGACCTGATCGCCGAAGAGGACATGGTGATCACCGTGTCCCACGCGGGCTACATCAAGCGCCTCCCCGTCTCGGCCTACCGGCGCCAGCGCCGCGGCGGCAAGGGCGTCATCTCCGCCCAGACCAAGGAAGACGACTGGGTCGAGCACCTCTTCATCGCCTCGACGCACGACTACATGATGTTTTTCACCCAGAACGGCCAGTGCTACTGGCTCAAGGTGCACGAGATCCCGCAGGCGGCGCGGGCGGCGCGCGGCAAGCCCGTGATCGGGTGCATCGCGATCAGGCCGGACGAGCACGTGGCGGCGCTGGTCCCGGTACGCGAGTTCTCCCAGGACCAGTTCCTGTTTTTCGCGACCAAGCACGGAGTGGTGAAGAAGACCGCGCTCTCCGAGTTCGACAACCCGCGTTCCGCGGGCATCCGCGCGATCAACATCGAAAAGGGCGACGAGCTGATCGACGTGCAGGTCACGGACGGCTCGAACGACATCGTCCTCGCCACCCGGCACGGGATGAGCATCCGGTTCCACGAGAAGGACGTGCGAGACATGGGCAGGACCGCGACGGGCGTGAAAGGAATCGAGCTCGACAAGGGCGACCAGGTGATGGGCATGGTGGTGGTGCGCCGCGCTTCCACCCTCCTCACCCTGACCGAGACGGGCATGGGCAAGCGCTCGGAGCTCGACGAGTACCGGGTCCAGCACCGCGGCGGGCGCGGCATCATTACGCTCAAGCGCACCGACAAGACGGGAGACGCCGTCGCGCTGAAGGAGGTTCTCCCCGACGACGAGCTCATGATGATCACGAAGAAGGGCATCATGATCCGGGTGCCGGTCGAGGGTATCCGCATCTCCGGCCGCAACACCCAGGGGGTGAAGATCATGAACCTCACGCCCGGCGACCTGGTGGTGGGCGTCGCGCGGGTGGTCAAGGAAGACGTGGGAGAGAACGGCGGCGAGGGTGGGGAAGACGAGAACGACGCACCGGCGGGTGGCGCCAAGAGCACGGCGAAGCCGAAGGGCCGGCCCCGGGCGAAGAAGTAACGGTGGTCACGGCCGAGAGCGTGCGCGAGGCGGCCGCGGGCCTCCGCGGCGTGGCGGTCCGGACTCCGCTGCGCTACGTGGAGCCCCTGGACGCGTACCTGAAGCTCGAGAGCCTCCAGCCGACCGGTGCGTTCAAGGTCCGCGGGGCCTACAACGCGATCCGGAAACTCTCCGAGCCCGCGCGCCGGCGCGGGGTGATCACCTACTCGAGCGGCAACCACGGGCAGGCCGTGGCCTACGCGGCTCAGTACGTCGGGATCCGGGCGGTGGTGGTGATGCCCGAGACCGCGCCTGCGGTGAAGGTTGCGGGCGTGAGGAAGTGGGGCGGGGAAGTCGTGTTCGCGGGCCGCACCTCGGAGGATCGCCGCGTGAAGGCCGAGGAGATCGCGCTGCGCGAAGCGTTGGCCGTCGTCCCGCCGTTCGATCACCCCGACATCGTCGCGGGACAGGCCACCGTGGGCCTCGAGATCGCCGAGCAGCTCCCGGGCGTCGAGACGGTCGTGGTCCCGGTGGGCGGCGGCGGGTTGATCTCGGGCGTGGTCGTGGGGCTCGCCGCGGCGGGGAGCGGGGCGCGGGTGTGGGGGGTGGAGCCCAGCGGCGCGCCCAAGCTCCAGCGCTCGCTCGAGGCCGGGAGGCCGGTGCGGCTCGACCGCACGGCCAGCCTCGCCGACGGCCTCATCACGCTCACCGTGGGAGAGATTCCCTTCGCGCACCTGACAGAGCAGCGCGCGCGGCTCTGCGGGGTCGCGCTGGTGGACGATGACACGCTCCGGGAAGCGATGCATTTTCTATGGCGCCAGTGCCGCCTGGCCGTCGAGCCCTCCGGGGCCGCGACGACCGCGGCGCTGCGGGCCGGCGTCCTGAAGCCCGTCCCGCCCACAGTGCTCGTCGTGAGCGGGGGCAACGTCGATCCGTCGCTGCTCGAGGTTTGACACTACATGCCCGGCATCGCGGGAGCCAAGATTCTCCTCGCCGACGACGACCAGTCGCTGGTCCGCACCCTCAGCTGGATCCTGAAGCACGAGGGGTACGAGGTGGTGGTCGCGCCCGGCGGGGAAGGACTGCTCGGCAAGCTCGAGCAGGAGCGTCCGCACCTGCTGCTCCTGGACATCATGATGCCGCAGGTCGACGGCCTGCAGCTGCTCCAGAAGATCAAGGCCGACGAGCGGTTCCGCGACCTGCCGGTGCTGATGATCTCGTCGGTCCAGGACATCGAAGGGGCGACCGTCCGGTCGCTGGGCCTGGGCGCCGCGGACTTCATCGCCAAGCCGTTCCGGGCGCGCGAGCTGCTGGCGCGAGTCGAGGCGCACGTGCGCTCCTCCCAGGAGCTCTC
>Ga0137378_10006120_pt1 | contig 10438 bp, 11 predicted proteins | sample SagtaG_21_FD_104813 | JGI IMG/M metagenome (GOLD analysis project Ga0137378, IMG submission 104813) | Vadose zone soil microbial communities from Sagehorn Ranch, Mendocino, California, USA - Sage2_L_60_16 metaG | ecosystem: Environmental > Terrestrial > Soil > Vadose zone | place: USA...
CTCAAGCACCACTTCCCTCAACCCTGTCTTGCAAACAAAGCCTTTTCCACTTGCCGTTCTTGAAAAGAGCGACTCAAAGTAGTCACAATTTCCTTGGCTTCGGTTAATGCTGCGGAAGTTCGGTTAGCGTTCGGGAGCCGCCCGGGACCAAGACTCCCTCGGGTGGTGCCGGTCGCAACAGCGACAGACACTCATGAGTTCTTTGCCCTTATTACAAAGGCAAGCCAATCACATAGAAACTCGACCACTCTGGCGAGCCGACGGGCACCGGTTTAAGCTGGATGCATATTCCTGCCAGGACTCCCCCTCGCACACCATCTAAACGACCGGACTGAGCCTAAACGAGCGGGGACTGAGCCGGCTCGAAACTCATGTCGCCATCAATCACTCTTGCCGCGCTGGAATCTTTTTGGCCGGCCACGACGCAGCTATAGACACCCACTTGAACCTCTGCAACGCCGCGACCAATCTTCTGCTTACCGTGGCCGGTCTGCCGCCGTTTCCACTGCCCCGATTGTAGTGATGAACGGGCGTGTTTCATGCGCCGGTGCGGCACAAGCATCATGAGGATCTCAGGTGGCGACCCGCTGGCGCACCCCGATCTGGACCTTTCGATATTGCACTTTTTTGTGCTTCGATCATTTTCCCTTCTTTCCCCGCCGCTGCCGGCACCTCCCGAATCATGAGTGCCTGCGCCGCTTCCCATAGGACTCACGATCGGGGCGGCGAGGAATAGTCGTGAGCAATCCAATGAGTGACGACGTCGCGTCATTCGCACGCATGAATCCGGAGCTCCGCGCCCCTCTATCAGGCTTCGCAAAAATTGACCCCGGAGTGCAATAACGTGCAATGATCGACGGCAATCGTGGCGTTTGTGGCATTTGTGGTAATCTGTTTTCTGTGAGTTACGGACGGCAAAGGTGGCCTTAACGTTCGATCCCCGCTAGCCGGCCCAATCGAGCCAAGCCGCTTTTGCGGCTTTTTCTTTTTTCACACAGGAACGGTGCCGTCACTCGTGGCTGCCAACACTCGAACGCCCAACAAGAACGCCGCCGGCCGCGAGGTCTCGCAGGCGCCAGAAGAACTGGCTGCCGTGAGACACTTGCGGGAGACAGCCTCCATAGGCACCTCCGGCTGGGCTTACGCGAGTTGGAAGCCGGATTTCTATCCTCAGGCGCTCCCCCAGAAGAAGTTCCTGGAGTACTACGCGACTCAATTGAACTCCGTTGAGGTGAATTACACCTTCCGGCAATTGCCGACCGCGAGCATGCTGGCCGGCTGGATGGCCGCGACCGGCTCCGGCTTTCGCTTCTCGTTCAAAGCGCCGCAGCGGGTCACGCACATCCTTCGGCTTAAAGACTGTTCAGACGCAGTCGCCGCTTTGGCGCGTGCGCTCGCACCGGTCAATGCCGCCGTACGCATGGGTGTGGTGCTCTTCCAACTCCCGCCCAACTTCAAAGGCGACCCACCTCGCCTCGACGCCTTCCTTGCGGATGCGAAGACGTGCGGGCTGCGGATGGCATTCGAGTTTCGGCACAGCACGTGGTTTTGCGACGAAGTGTATGCCGTGCTGCGGAATCATGGCGCTGCGCTCTGCGTTGCCGAGAGCGAAGACCTGGAGACGCCGGATGTTGTGACCGCTCCCTTCACGTGCTACCGGTTGCGTAAGAGTGAATACTCTGCGGTGCAGCTCGATGAGCTCGAGAACACCCTGCGCCGTCGGTCTTCCGAGGGCGAGGTCTTCGCCTATTTCAAGCACGAGGAGCAGCCAACCGGCGCCATCTGCGCAGTCGATACGCTCCGAAGGCTCCGGCAGCAATGAGCGCTCCTCGTAGCCCGGCCGAGCTTCCCGTTCCACCCATGTCGCCTGCCTGGTTTGAAGAGTTTGTCCCACGCCGTGGGCTCCTCAACGGTCACCTGCAGACCATCGTGGGCAATTTTCTTCCTCGCCCGGCGTTTCGACTCATGTCTGTTACAGAAACTGTGGAGGTCGATTCCGCTGACGGAAGCAAGGTTCTGTGCCACTGCCACTGGCATCCTGGCGAAGATGCCAGTCGGCGCCTTACCGTGGTCATGGTTCACGGCCTCGAGGGGTCATCTGATTCTCGCTACATCCAAGGACTCTCCGCCCGGGCCTGGAACGCCGGCTGCAACGTGGTGCGCATGAACATGCGCAACTGCAGCGATTCCGATGTTTTGACGCCCACACTTTACCACTCTGGCCTTTCAGACGATGTGGGCGCCGTTGTCGACCACTATGCGAAGCGCTTTGGCCTGCAGCGCGTAGCTCTTGTCGGCTATTCGATGGGCGGCAACCTGGTTTTGAAGCTTGCCGGAGAGTGGGAAGCCCGCGCTCCTCTTTGCTCCGTCGCTGCGGTTTGCCCTGCCATCGACCTCGCGGCCGGCTCTGACGCTCTCCACGAACCCGCCAACCGGCTCTACGAATGGCACTTCCTGCGCCGCCTGGTGCGGCGCTATCGCCGCAAGACCTCTCTCTTCCCGGACATCTACGAAATGCAAGGCATTGGCCCCATCCGCTCGCTTCGGGAATTCGACGACAAGATTGTCGCCCGCTATTGCGGTTTCAGCGATGCCGACGATTACTACTACCGAGCCGCCGCCGCGAGAGTGGTCGATCGCATCGCCGTGCCAACGCTGATCCTGCTCGCGATCGATGACCCGTTCATCCGACTGACCGCCGAGACCCGCGCAAAAATCCTTGCCAATCCCAACATCCATTTCGTCGAAACCTCCCATGGAGGACACTGCGCCTATCTCGGGACGGAGCCCGGCAATGACATCCACTGGGCCGAATCCACGATTATCCGTTACTTGCTCCATCCAAGCGGCGCGTCCAATGGAATCTGACTGGGAGATCGAAATCGATTCGGATGCCTCGGTCATCGACGCTGCCTGGGAGGGATACGTCGATCTGCGGAGTGATCCGACCCGCGTGCAAGAGATCAGCGAGACTGCTCAATTCCCTGCCCTCGCTGAGGCGCTGATCCGCCTGAACTCTGCGTCGTCTCCGGTGTGGACCGCCAAGTGCGACGTTTGGCCGGTCGAGGCATTCGATCCCGACGAAATGGACGCGAATCCCGAAACCGCGACCGCGGCGCTGGGTTGCTATATCGATCTGCTTCCTGCCGATGTGCAGACACTTTCGACACTCGAGGCGATCGTAGAGTGGTGCACTCGGTTGTGCCTCGACCTCCGCGCCAGGCCTCTTCGCCAATCCCGCGCGGATGCCATTGTCCGGCGCGCCTTCTTCACACCCGATGCGGTTGGACTCGGTATCACCGTATATCTCACTACGTGCGCGGCTACGCCGCCGGAGGCAGCCGCAGTCCTCGCCGGCGCGCTCCCTTCGTTGGCAGATTCGGTCCTCGCCGCCGGCGTGAAAGGCGCGGAGGCTTCGAAGTACAATGAGAGCATTGTGGGCGAGTAGCTCAATTGGATAGAGCACCGGCCTTCTAAGCCGGGGGTTGTGGGTTCGATTCCCGCCTCGCCTACCACTCAAAATCAATAACTTACTGATTTCGAGCCGCTCCCCCTGCTTTCTGCTAAGGGGGGATTTTACGGCGACGTTTTCCTCCGTTTGGAACTATCGAGGACTTCCTCCGCGCGGCGTTTGAAAGTCGAGGCATGGATGAGACGAACACACAAGCGAAATCCACGCAACCAGCGCGGCCAGCTCCTCGTCTTGCGTCCACGGGGAACCAACTTCAGTCCCGAGATGGACAAGGCGACGGCTGAGCTCATCGGCATTCAGCTGAAGCGTGTGTGATGCTTTCTCGAACAGTCCCTTTCCTTGGCAGTGAACATCTCTAATCCGCAGCGCTCGCTCGCGCGAATCAGCACTTCACGAAAGAGCTCTCCGTCGGCGGTGTGAATCAGCGCAGGAGACGCCAGAATGTGCGACAGGTCCGGGAGCGGCTTTCCGGAGGCAAGTAAAAGACCACCGCATTTGAGTTCATAGTCCTGATCCTGAAGGCTAGATTGGACAGAGCTGATGGCATGACAGGCAAGGCTCCTCGCCTCGGATCGCACACGCGAGACGAAAATCGGAACCTTCCAGTGACTACCTCTTCTTAGCGGTGTGATACGGCTGACGAAACTCGTAAGTGAAAGTCTTGACGAGGTGAGGCCGCCCGCTCAACAGGGCGCGTGGGGAGGTATTTTCGAGCGCTATCGCGCCGAGGGCTGTCCAGCCTGAATGGGCGCGAAAGCCAAGTGCGACCTGCTTCATACAACCCCGCCAGCATCATCCGGGCACGTGGCGAAAGTATCACGCAGCGCGCACTTCAGCAAATGGCGGTGTCGAGTGAATGAAGATCATCTACCTCGGATCGGCAAAGCTGGCCATCACTTTGGGTTGATGATCATTCGCGGCTCTTTCATTCGCGCCGGTTCCGGTCTGGCACAACATCACGATGATCGTGATCGCGAAGATTACCGCGAGTGAGAAGAAATACACCACGATCCCGGCGAATTCCAGGTTGTTCCGCGACAGTGTGTATGCTCCGTTGATCGGGTTGTGAGCCGGGGGAACTTTGTCAGGCGTGAGCATGGTCGGCCTCCAGAAATTGGGTGGTGTCCAGATCGTTGGTTCGGATGAGACCGGAATGACGATAAGTACTGAAGGACGCTAGCCGAAAGGAAACTAAGGCTCCACGAATTGGCACGCGGAGTTCCTGAGATCGAAGTCACGGTCGCGGAGGAATGGACCGAACGCGAGTCAGCTCGGTGCTAGTGAACAACGTAGGCTCGGCTGGACGGTACAGGCTTGCCCGTGATCAAGAAACTTGTAAAGCTTTGTAAAAATCGGATACGTGTTCGGAGTGGGTTTGAATGCCTGCTCCATTTCTTCAGGGACTCGGCGATGAAAAGGTCTGTCGCGTCGGCTTTCATCAGGGCCATCATTTACTCACCAGGCAGGCGTGCTGGGTCACCAGAACCTCATTGTACGATCCCTTTGATCACAAGATCGCTTCTGAGGCGTTTGCAAAATTCCAGCAGTCGCATCGTGTCAGCGCGGCCACACACGTGTGTTTCGTGACACAGATCGACGATGCGTCGTCTCCAAAAGCCATTTGATTTCAGTGGCTCCCGAATGGATAGCTGTTTGCATTCTGTCGTCGCGCAGACAGTTGAGAACAACGGTCGGGGGACGCGATGACAGCTTTGAATCTCAGGAAATGGGCAGTGGCTGCAGGGTTGGTGGCAAGCTTCGCAATGCATGCAATGGCACAGGCGCCGCAACAGAATCGCGTAATCATCGTGAGCCTTGAAGATCGCAAGCTTGCCCTCGTTGAGGACGGGCAGGTCAAGAAGATCTACACCGTCGCAGTCGGCAAACCCTCTACCCCGAGCCCGGTAGGGACCTTCAAGATCGAACGCCGCGTTGCCAACCCGGTCTACCACCACGATGGCAAGACCGTAACGCCCGGCCCCAGCAACCCGGCCGGCACACGCTGGATGGGCCTCAACGTTCCCGGCTACGGCATCCACGGAACCAACGTTCCCAAGTCCATTGGCAAGGCCGCCTCGCACGGATGCATTCGCATGGCCAAGGCTGATCTCGAAGAGTTCTACAGCCTCGTTGCCGTGGGCGACACCGTGGAGTTGATTGGCCAGCGGAATAAAGAGACGGCCGCACTCTTCGGCGACGCACCGGCACCTGCGGCGCAGCAGCCTACCGTGCTTGCGCAGGCGGCTCCCTCACAGGAACCGGCGCCAGCCGCTCCGAAGGCGGATGGTCCGGCTCTGGTTATGGTCAGCGCAGCTGGGTCGCGCTGAGGAGGGGCAATCATGAACCTGCTTCTCGAAGCCATGAATGGTCTCGGTGCCGTGCTGCTTCCGGTGGTGGCGGCACTGCTGTTTGAAGAGTTCACATTCGGTGGACTGGTCCGGCTGCTCCTGGCTCGACGGCCGCATTCCAGCAAATCCAAGGGCCACTCTCACATCTTCGCGGAGGCACGAAATGCTCGCATTGAAGCTGTTGCTCACCGTCGCGGGAGGGCTGTTGATAGCTGCCGCACTGGCGATTCCGCTGTACACCCTCTTCTTGCGCATTCAGACGATGTGCAAAAGGACAACGGATCCCGATTCTGTCGTTGAACTCGAGCCAATCCCATGGCGCGGCCCTGTCGCACTGGCGCTTGCTGGGTGTCTGCCGTTTCTGATCGCCGGCAGCATCGTGGTGGTGCCCAGCGGCATGGGCGGCGTACGCGTGAGCCACATCGACGGCACGCTCCCGCGCACGCTATATTCCGGCGTGCATTTCATCAACCCCCTCGTCGACAGTGTGCAAATGTTCGACCTGCGAGATCACATGTTTACCGCCGGACTCGGGCAGGAAGGCGGCAAGCCCGCGATGCAGAAAGCCGGGCTCGACGTCCAATCGCGGGAGGGGCTCACCATCGGCCTCGGCGTGACTGTTCGTTATCGCTTCGACCCCAGCAAGCTCTCGAGCGTCGAGGCCCATCTCCCGCAGCCGGCCGACAAGGAACTCGTGCCGCCGGTGGTCGCAAGTGCGTGGCGCGAACTGGCGCCCCAGTACAACGTGCGTGAAATCTTCTCCTCCAAACGCGAAGAAGTGCGCGGAAAGGCCTCCGCGATCATCACCCGCAAGCTCGCAACGGACGGCATCGTCGTCGAAGAGGTGATGCTCTCTGAGATTCGTCTCCCTGACGAATACGCGAATGGCCTCGAGGGCCTGCTGCTGAAAGAACAGGAAGACGATCAACTCGGCATCCAGACCGACATTCAGCAGAAGCAGGTGAAGATCGCCGAATTACAGGCAGAAGCCGAAGCGAAGCAGAAGGTCAAAGCAGCGGAAGGCGATGCGCAATCAAAGGTGGTTGAGGCCAAGGGTGAAGCAGACGCCATGCAATACACACTGCCGCTTAAGCAAAAACAGATTGAGCAAAGCAAGCTCGAGGCACAAGCGCGCAAGGAGGCCACAATCCAGAACGCTGAGGCTGATGCCGAAGCCAAGGTGATCGACAGCAAGGCAGAGCTGCAGCGCCGCAACTTGCTTGCGGACGCCGAGGCTAGCCGCATCAAGCTGCTGGCCACCGCCAACGCCGAACGCATGAAGAGCGAAGCGGACCTGCTCAATCGCTCGCCGCTCCTCATCAACAAGATTGTCGCCGAGCGCCTCTCTGACAAGATCCAGGTCGTGATGGTGCCGTCCGACGGCAAATTCTTCTTCGCGAATGATGTGTTCAAGAGCATGGCCGCCAGCCCCGTGATCAAACAGGAGATGGACAACGAATCACAACCCGATCCCAAGCCTGGCCACTGAGCACCGGCCGCCAGGCTTCCGCGCCGCGCTTCGATCCCGCATCGCGTGCACTGCGGGATCGAGGGATCGAGGCGCGGTGCCTCACAATGAATGCGTATAAGAGTTGCAGAGCGGTCTCGAATGAAACGCGCGATCTCGCCGGCCACGCTCCGGCACCAGGGACCGGCAAACGTTATAATCCGCCCAACGAAGCTTGCGCAGAAAGTACAGGGTCATGAGGCTCCTTAGGCTGTTGCTCACACGTGCGATCACGATGCCCACTTCACGCCACTTGATCGCGCTCGCCCTCGCGGCCCTCTGCGCATCGGGCGCTCACGGTGCCCCGGTCAGCACGACATGGGATCAACCCGCGGACGCTCTCGCCGATCGAATCGCCGCGATCATGGGCCCGGGCCAGGCACACCTCACGGTGCGCAATCTCTCCACGATTCCCGCCGAAGATCTCGCCGCGATTCGCCGCCTGCTCGAGCAGAATCTGAGGGTTCACGGTATTACTTCTTCCACCGACGAGGCCGCCAACACTCTGCGCATCACGCTCAGTGAGAACGCGCGTGAACACCTGTGGATTGCCGAGGTTGTCGAGGGCAGCGAAACCAAAGTTGTGATGGTGACCCTCGCTCTCGGGCGTCAACCCGCAACGCAAACGGCCGCCGGCATCATGCTTCACAAGCAGTCGATCTTGACCTCGCCGGAGCCTGTCCTTGCCGCTCTCGAAATGTCCGCGTCCCTCGTGGTACTGGAATCGGAACAGATCCTCGTCTACGCGCACTCGCTTGCAGGCTGGAGCCAGCAAACCGCCGTCCCGATACGCCAGAAGCGCCCGCTCTCCCGCGATGCTCGAGGCATTCTCCTCGCCTCGGGCGACGGTCAGGGCTTTGAAGCCGACGTCCCCGGCGCGCACTGCTATGGTGCCTACAACGCGGCGATCCCAACCGGTCAGTGGACGATCCATTGCCGTGAAAGCGACGATCCCTGGCCCCTTGCCGCGCCATCGCTCATGGAGATTGGCAGTGCGCCTGCACCGCCGCTCAGGGCCTTTTACAATTCCACTCGCGATTACTTCACCGGGATCGTCGCTCCCAGCACTGGCGTCGATCTCCCCATGTTCTATACCGCAGCATGGCTCCCGCACGCCCAGGCAGCGGCGCTTCTCATCAACGGCATCGACGGAAAACTTCAACTCCTCGAGAACGCCTCGCTCAAGCCAATCGCGGGCGCTCGCGACTGGGGCAGCGACTTCGCCGTACTTCAATCCGCGTGTGGATCCGGCACTCAGGTCATCGCCTCGGGCTCCGGTCCCGCGGCGCAGGACAGTCTCCGCGCCTATGATATTCCGGCGCTCGAAGCTGTGCCTGCCAGCGCGCCGCTTGCCATGAATGGATCCGTCACAGCGCTCTGGACCGCTCCCGGCGGCAGAAACCTCTTCGCAGTCGTACGCACTTCGCCCCCTCCGGGCCAGCCGATTCAATACGAGGTGGACCGTGTTACGGCGACTTGCAATTAGCTGCCTGCTGGCCACGCTCGGCTCATCCGCGTTTGTGCGGCCCGCGACTGCGCGCACTCGCCCGCATTACGGCGGCACCCTGCACGTTGAAACCGCAGGCGATCCGTGGCAGCGCCCCAACGGCCCGGCGCGCCGCCTTGTCTTCGATGGGCTCACGCTCGTCAACGCAAACGGCACCGTCCGCCCCGGCCTGGCAACTGAGTGGAACTCAGAGAACGCCAACCATCGCTGGCAGTTCCGCCTGCGCCCCGGCGTGCATTTCCACGATGGCTCTCCTCTCACCTCGATCGCCGTCGTTGCGTCGCTCAATGCATCCTGCCCCACGAACTGCCCCTGGAGCGCCGTGCGCGCCGCCGGCTCATCAGTTGTCTTCACTGGCGACGCACCCATGCCCAACCTTCCCGCTTTGCTTGCCGGCGACGAATTCCTTATCGCCCTCACCATCTCCGCCGACGGCAAAACCCCCAATGGCGCTACGGGCACGGGCCCATTTCAGGTCAACGGCTTTAACAACAGCGTGCTGTCTCTCATCGCGAACGACACCTGCTGGCAAGGTCGCCCCTTCGTCAACGTCATCGAAATCCGTGCCCGCCGCGCCGTCAGCGATCAGTGGCTCGATCTCAGCACTGGCCATGCCGACGTGGTCGACGTGCCCGCCGAGGAATCGCGCCAAGCCCGCCAGCAGCACCTCACTGTTCTAGCGTCGCAACCGCTTGAACTACTCGCCTTGCAGGTCTCCGACACCGGCGCGCTCGCCAATCTCAACCTGCGCGCCGCGATCGCACAGGCAATCGATCGCACCGCGCTCGCTAACGTCATCTTCCAAAAAGAAGGCCAGGTCACCGCAAGCCTTCTTCCGCAGTCGCTCTCCGGCTACGCGTTTCTGTTTCCTGTGGAGCGAGACCTGAACAAAGCCCAGCAACTCCGCGGCGGCATCACACCTCCGCCGCTGTCCCTGCGAGTCGAAGGCGACAGCGCAATGCAATTGGCCGGGCAGCGCATCGCGCTCAACCTGAGAGAAGCCGGCTTCAATGTGCAACTGGCTCCGCCGGCTTCGCAACACACCGACCTCACGTTGCGCACGTTTTCAACTCAAGCGGCAGACCCCGCAGCCGTACTCGAAGACATTCTCCGCGATCAGAATCACCCCGCCGCCATCGACGCCGACGCCATCACGGAGTACAAAGCCGAGCGCGAGTTTCTCGATCGCAAAACCCTCGTCCCACTTCTCCACCTTCCCCGCGCCTACGCAATCAGCCCCCGTGTTCGCGATATCCAGTTGCGCTCCGACGGCTCACCCGATCTCGCCAACGCCTCGCTGGAGGCTGCACCGTGAGCCTTCGACAAAGGCTGTTGCTCCTCATGTCGCTCACCATCGCCGCCGCCGTGGCCGCGGTGGCGTGGACGGTGCTCGTCCGCATCCGCCACGTCTTCGAGCAACGCGATCAGGAAGAAACGGCGCTTTTCGTCAGCCAGTTTCAACGGGAGTTTCAGCATCGTTCCGCTGAAGTCGCCTCCTCCGTCGATCGTCTAGCTGCCAGCGAACGCGCTCGCAGCATGGCCTTCGAAATGGTGCAATCCGGCGATGCTTGGCCTTATCTCAAAGAAGCGCAGTCCATGGCCCA
>Ga0137378_10006127_pt1 | contig 10434 bp, 10 predicted proteins | sample SagtaG_21_FD_104813 | JGI IMG/M metagenome (GOLD analysis project Ga0137378, IMG submission 104813) | Vadose zone soil microbial communities from Sagehorn Ranch, Mendocino, California, USA - Sage2_L_60_16 metaG | ecosystem: Environmental > Terrestrial > Soil > Vadose zone | place: USA...
GAGCTTGCGGTGGCCGTAGGCGTCCGCCTCGCCGCGCTCGTGCAGCTCGCCGCCGATCATCCTGGCGCCCTCGCTGACCGTCACCATCGCGTACTTGGACGGGTTGCTGGCCTTGTCCTCCAGTAGGTAGTTGGCGAGCAGCTCCGGGTCGAAGGGCACCTCGGAGATGATCGCCCGATCCACGCCGGCCAGATAGGCCGACAGCAGCGAGGTCTCACCGCAGTTGCGGCCGAACAGCTCGATCACGGCGATGCGCTCGTGGGAGCCGGTCGAGGTGCGGAGCTGGTGGATGAACTGCACGCTGCGGGTCACCGCGGTCGAGAAGCCGATGCAGTAGTCGGTGCCGTAGACGTCGTTGTCCATGGTCTTGGGCACGGCGACCACCGGGATCCCCTCGCGGGTCAGCCGCTCCGCGTAGGAGAGCGTGTCGTCGCCGCCGATCGGGACCAGCCAGTCGATGCCGAGCCGTTCCACCACCCGCATGACGTGCTCGGTGAAGTCCAGCGTCCCCTCAGCGTCGCCCTTGCCCTGGCCCTGGAGGAACTCCGGGACGTCGTGCGGCTTGACCCTGCCCGGGTTGGTGCGACTGGTGTGCAGGAAGGTGCCCCCGGTGCGGTCGATCGTCCGAACGTCGTTCTTGCTCAAGGGGGCGGCGTTGTTCTCCTGCGATACCGGCGAGTCGAGGTCGTAGGCGAGCAGCCCCGCCCAGCCGCGGCGGATGCCGACGACCTCATAGCCGCGGTCGATCGCTCCGTAGACGAGGGTCTTGATGCAGGGGTTGAGGCCGGGGACGTCACCCCCGCCGGTGAGCACGCCGATGCGCGTCATAAGGGCAAGCCTCCATCGAGGAGTGTCGAATCTCTTTTGAGGTTCTGGCATCCGCACGCGGGAACCCCGGGCGGCGGGCGCCCGCTCGCGGTGCTCACGCTGCCGGCGCCAGCTCGGGGCTGGCGCCGATCGCGTGGACGACATGGTACTGGCCAGGGTGGGCAGGCGGCGAAATTCGGGGACGTCAGGCCAGCTCGGCGGTGATGCGGTAGACGTGGATGGCGCCGGTGGGCCCGTAGATGATGTAGTCGCTGGCTGACCGCGCGATGAAGCTGGCGCCGGCCAGCAGCTCGAAGTCCCGGAGTCTGGCGAAGGCGTCACGGCGGGCGGAGTCGCGGGCGCGCGTCATCTCCTCGATGTCGGGACGCTGCCCGCGGTAGCGGGCGACGCCAGAGAAGTTCATGACCGGTCCAATTCGGCGACGGCAGGAGTGGTGTCGGGTGGCACGAGAACCTCCGGTGGTGCTTGCGTCGTCCAACAGTACCGAGTGCCACGGGTCTCAGTCACTTTCGCCCGAATACGCTCGTTACTCTCGTAGCAGACTGGAAACGCCCGGTCGATCCCTCGAGCCGGACCAGAGAGATTTGAGCGTTCCGCACGGCGGACGGTAGCGTGGCCGGCATGGACGAGAGTCGCTGGCCTCGCCCGGGGCCGGGGATGGTGGTGCTGCTGGCGGTCGTGGGGCTGATCGCTGGCATCCTCGCCGGCCTGTTCAACCCCGCCGGCTCAGGGCAGGACCCGGGGCAGGGCCTCAGCCAGCGGCGCGGCGGACAGTCCACGACCACCCAGTCGCAGGCGCTTCCCGGCAGGTTCTACACGGTGGTGCTGGCCAGCATCCCGCGCTCCAGGGAACGCTCTGAGGCGGAGGCGCGCGCCGAGACGTTCCGCAACCAGGGCGTCGAGGACGTCGGCGTGCTGGACCCCGAGCACTACTCCTCGCTGAATTCCGGGTACTGGGCCATCTACAGCGGTGTGTTCAAGGACGACCGCGACGCCGCCGCCGCGCGCCGCGACGAGCTCCGCGACCGCTTCCCCAGCGCCTACGTCAAGCTCGTCAGGAACGAGTCCTAGCAATGCCCGAAGGCGCCGGCCAATGCCGGCGCCTTCGGCGTGGAAGCTCTGGCCCTCAGCGGTGCGGGGCCCGCGGGCGGCCCGGCCGCGTCGAGCCCGGTCGGATCAGCCGAGCCGCACCGTCCAGACGGCGGGGCGCTGGTCGCCGGCCCCGAACCGGAAGCTGGCGACGGTGGACGGGGTGTTGACGGTGTTGCTCAGGTACCAGAACTTGGCGAAGGTGATCCCGCTGGTGGATCGGACCACGCCCAGCCCGTCACGGCCGTCGCCGTTCCAGTCGCCGACCACAGGCCGGTCGAAGGCCAGCCCGTACAGCAGCGACCGCGAGGGCCCGGAGCTGTTGGCGTCGCGCAGGAACCAGCGCAGGCGGGTGCCGTCGTTGCGGGCGACGCCGGGAGTGTCGATCCCGTCGTTGTTCCAGTCGCCGGCGACCGGGCGGTCGGCGATGATGCCGAAGGTGAACGACTTGTAGGCGGTCGCCTGCGTCGAGGTGCTGGCGCGCTCGAACCACTGCGACGGGAACTTGGACCGCGCCCGGACCAGCCCGACCTCCTCACGGCCGTCGCCGTTCCAGTCGCCGACCACCGGCTCGTCGCCGGGCAGACCGAAGTTGAACGACCAGGACGATCCGGAGTTGTTGGAATTGCGCAGGTAGAAGCGGCCGAAGGTCGAGAAGCTCCGGTACACGCCGACTGTGCGGATGCCGTCGCCGTTCCAGTCACCCATGACTGGCCGGTCCCCCGGCAGCCCGAACTTGAAGCTGGTGCTGGGCCCGCTGCTCAACTGGCTCCGCAGCCACCAGGTGCCGCCCTGGAACATCGCCGGCCGGGCCGCAAATCCGGCCTGGCTCGCCGTAGCGGCCGGAGCGGCGGCCGCCGCGGAGCTGTCGGTGCCAGCGGATGGAGCGGCCACCGCCGATGCCGACAGCGTCGCGGCCAGCGCAAGCCCAGCACCGACCGCCAGCGCCCGCCGCGGCATCCTCGTTGATCGAAGACCTCTGAATCTGGATGAAATCGCCATTCTCCCCCTCCAAGAACGCAATGTGATCCGTGGTGACCGGTCCCGTGCGCGCACCGGTTGATGCAGGTAGGCGTGGCTTGCCGGCATGAGCCGCATACCTGCCGTTGGTGCGCGTCCGTAGCCTGGCAGTCAATTTCGCGCGGACGCCCGTTCGTGCTCGAAACGTTGCAAGCAACCATTCGCGGCGAGCGGATGGAAGCACGCAGACCTGGGCATTTGCGGCGCGCACGGCCGCGCTGCGACGCCAGATTACGAAACGAGACCGTTGCGTTTCTCCTTGGGCGCTGCTAGCCTGCACCCAGAGTTTCGAGACGAGCCCGTTTCGCTCATGTTCGACACGAAGGGAGCAACTGATTGGACCCCGATCGTGCCTACCAGCGCCGTTGGTGGACCCTTGGCGTCCTCTGCCTGAGCCTGCTGGTGATCGGCCTTGACAACACGATCCTCAACGTCGCCCTGCCCACGCTCGTCCGCGACCTCGGCGCCAACGCCAGCCAGCTCCAGTGGATCGTCGACGCCTATGCGCTGGTGTTCGCGAGCCTGCTGCTGACGGCGGGATCGCTCGGCGACCGCTACGGCCGCCGGCTGGTGCTCGGCGGCGGCCTGACCATCTTCGGCATCGGTTCGGTGCTGTCGGCGTTCGCCGGCAGCGCTGGCAGCCTGATCGGCTTCCGCGCGCTCATGGGCATCGGCGCCGCGCTGATCATGCCCTCGACGCTGTCCATCGTCACCAACGTCTTCCCTGCCGAGGAGCGCGGCCGCGCGATCGGCATCTGGGCCGGCTTCTCGGGCATCGGCATCGCCATCGGGCCGGTGATCGGCGGATGGCTGCTCGAGAACTTCTGGTGGGGCTCGGTCTTCTTCATCAACGTGCCGGTCATCGCCCTGGCGATCCTGGCTGGCCTGGTGCTGATCCCCGAATCGCGCGACCCGGCGGCGACGCCGCTGGACCCCGTCGGCGCCGTGCTGTCGACGCTCGGCCTCACCGCACTCGTCTACGGGCTGATCGAGGCGCCGTCGCACGGCTGGACGGACGGCACGATCCTGGCCTCGTTCGCCGCCGCGGTGGTGCTGCTGGGCGCGTTCGTCTTCGCTGAGCTCCGCGTACGCCACCCGATGATGGACGTGCGCCTGTTCGAGAACCGGCGTTTCACCGCCGCCAGCCTCGGCACCGCGCTGGTCTTCTTCGCGCTGTTCGGCTCGCTGTTCTTCCTGAGCCAGTACCTCCAGTTCGTGCTCGGCTACGGCACCCTCGAGGTCGGCGTCCGCCTGGTCCCGGTGGCCCTCGCGCTGATGGTCGCCGCGCCGCTGTCCGCCCGGCTCACCGAGCGGCTCGGCACCAAGGTGGTGGTGACCGGCGGCCTGACGCTCGTCACCATCGGCCTGGCGATCCTGGCGACCGCGTCGATAGCCAGTGGCTACGGCCTGGTCGTCACCTCGCTGGTGATCCTCGGCCTGGGCATGGGCGCCACCATGGCGCCCTCGACCGAGGCGATCATGGGCGCGCTGCCGCGCGAGCGGGCGGGTGTCGGCTCGGCGGTGTCGACCACCGTCCGCCAGGTCGGCGGTGTCCTCGGCGTCGCCGTGCTCGGCAGCCTGCTGTCCTCCGTCTACGGGGCGCGCCTCCTCGACACGCTGCGCGGCCTGCCGGCGGGGCTGAGCAACGCCGCCAGCGACTCGGTCGGCGCCGCCGTCCAGATCGCCGGCCGCATCGGCGGCGCGCAGGGCCAGGCCCTGGCCTCGGAGGCGCGGTCGGCATTCATCCACGGCATGGACGTGGCGCTGCTCGCCGGCGCGGGCGTGGCCCTGCTCGGCGCGCTGGTCGCGCTGCTGTTCCTGCCCGCGAGGGCTTCAGCGCCCGAGGCCGATGATTCCGGCACCGAGCGGTCTGAGGTCGGGCTTCACGTGGGATGATCGATACCATGACGACCATGTCCGATTCCCGCCCGGGACCCGCCAAGGGCCCCGGGCGGCCCCGCAGCGAGCGGGCGCACGAGGCGATCCTGAACGCCACCCTCGACCTGTTGCTCGAGGAGGGCTTCACCAGGATGAGCATCGAGGCCGTCGCCAGCCGTGCGGGCGTGGGCAAGGCCACCATCTACCGGCGCTGGCCCTCCAAGGCCGACCTGGTCGTCGAGGCGGTGGCCTGCATGAAGGAGCAGCCGTTCGTCGACCCCGACAGCGGCGGCGTCCGCGAGGACCTGGTCTACCTCGCACGCCAGGCCTTCCGGCCCAAGGACTCGGCCGAGGTCACCGAGCTCATGCTCAGGCTGGCCAGCGCCCGGGCCCGGCATCCCGAGCTCCAGGACGCCTTCATGCGCCACATCGTCGAGCCGCGCCGCCGGATCGCGGCGGACGTGCTCCGGCGCGGGGTCGAGCGGGGCGAGATCCGCGCGGATATCGACATCGAGCTGGCGCTCGACGTGCTGATGGGATTCGTCTCGTACCGCCACATGATCAGCGCCGGCCGGCCGAGCTATGACCGCGCCGGCATGGAGGGCGTCATCGACCTCTTGCTCGACGGGATCGCGACGCCGAAGGCCAAGGCCGGACGTCGCCGGGATGACGCGGGCGGCCCGGCGGCTCAGTCCGGGGACGACAGCAGCTCGCGGTAGAGCGCGGCGGTCTGCGCCGCGATCGCGTCCCAGCCGAACTCCTCGACAGCGCGCTTCCTGCCGGCCTGGCCGAGCCGCTCGGCCAGCGCCGGGTCGCGCAGCACGCGGTTGACCCTGGTGGCGATGTCCCTGGCGAAGGCCCGCGGATCGGAGGCCACGCCGGAGCGGTCGCTGGAGAACGGGACCAGCAGGCCGGTGACCCCGTCGGCGACAACCTCCGGGATGCCGCCGGTCGCGGTCGCCACCACCGCGGTCTCGCAGGCCATCGCCTCCAGGTTCACGATCCCCTGCGGCTCGTAGACCGAGGGGCACACGAACACGGTCGCGTGGGTGAGGAGCTGGATGACCTCGCGGCGCTCCAGCATCTTCTCGATCCAGACCACCCCGCTCCGCTCGGCCTGGAGCTTGGCCACCTTCTCGGCAACCTCGGCGCCCAGCTCGGGCGTGTCCGGCGCGCCGGCGCACAGCACCAGCTGCGCCGCCGGATCGAACTCGTGCGCCGCGTCGAGCAGGTGCGGGACGCCCTTCTGCCTGGTGATCCGGCCGACGAACAGCACAGAGGGACGGCCAGGGTCGACGCCGTAGCGCTCCAGCACGTCGGTGCCGTGGTCGGGCCGGTACTGGTTGGCGTCGATGCCGTTGTGGATGATCCGCACACGGCCGGCCTCGACCCGCGGGTAGCAGGTCAGCACGTCGTCGGCCACTCCGGCCGAGACCGCCACCACGGCGTCGGCCGATTCCATGGCGATGCGCTCGCACAGCTTGGAGACCTCGTAGCCGCCACCGAGCTGCTCCCGCTTCCACGGCCGCAGCGGCTCAAGGCTGTGCACCGTCAGCACGTGCGGGACGCCGTAGAGCAGCTTGGCCAGGTGCCCGGCCAGGTTGGCGTACCAGGTGTGACTGTGGACCAGGTCGACGCCTTCGACGCCCGCGGCCATGGCGAGGTCGGTCGAGACGGTGCGCAGCGCGCTGAGATGCCTGGCGTCGCCGGCCAGGCGCTCCCAGGGCTGGTAGGCGACCACCTTGGAGGGCCCGGGAGCCACCGCCGTCCGGGGCTCGCCGAAGCAGTGGATCTCGAGGTCGACGAGCCGGTCCAGCTCGCGGGCCAGGTACTCGACGTGCACCCCCGCACCGCCGTAGACCTCGGGCGGGTACTCACGACTCAGCACGGCGACACGCACGGCACCGACTCCTTGCTCTCGGGATCCTCTGGATCGTAGGCCCAGTAGGCTCTCGCGTGCCTTGCCCCCACAGCAAGCCGGCCGCGTTGACACCGGTTGCCGCGTGGTCCACACTCATGGCGCACTTGTGTACATTGTCCAATATCACGGGGGCGCGGAGGCAAGCGAGGCGATGGTGGCAACCAGCCGATCCGCCGTCCTGAGGCGAGCGGGGTCCTTCCTGTCCCTGCTCGCCTTCGAGGTCACGGCGGTCGTCCTCCTCACCCGGCTCGGAAGTGTCCCCGAGCTGCGGATCCCCTGGCACAGCCTGACGCCGTGGCTGCTGAACAGCCCGGTCGAGGACGTCCTGGTGGCGATCCTGCGCAGCATCGCGCTGCTGATCGCCTGGTGGCTGCTCGGCAGCAACCTGCTCTACCTGCTCGCCTGCTTGACGCGCGTGCCGAGCGCCATCCGGGCCGTGCGCTGGCTGACGCTTCCGGTTGTCCGCAGGGCCACCGACCACGCCCTCGCGCTCACGCTGGCCACCTCGCTGATGAGCGCCGGCACCGGCACCGCGGTCGCCGGCGCCGCCCCGATAGCCGCGATGGCGCCCCTGCGACCGGGGGCGGTCGCAGCAGAGCACCCAAACGCCGAAGCCGCCCGCCCCCTCGCCTATGCCCCCAACCCTGCCGGCCCACCCCGCGATCAGACGCTCGCCGACGCGGCGCTCGAGCAGGCGTCCGCCCGAGTCGCCAGCCTGCCCGGGTACCTCCCGCATGCGGCCGGGTTGCTGGCGCCGCAGCCGACCCAGACCACCTCGGGCCAGCCCGGCTACGTCCCCCGTCCCGCCGGCCACCCACCGGCCGCCCAGCCCCGGCCGACGTCGACCTCGCCGACCACGGCCGAGCCGTCGCCGAGCTCGACCACCACGCCACCGAGCACCAGGCCGCCCAGCACCACGACCCCACCGAGCACCACGGCGCCCACCAGTACCACGGCGCCCACCACCACCACCACCACCGCGCCGACGAGCACGGGGGTGCCGGGCAGCACCACGGCGCCGACGAGCACGGGGGCGCCGGGCACGACAGCGGCGCCGGGCAGCACCGCCGAGCCGCCGGCCGCGAGCCCGTCGAGCGGCGGCGCGCCGACCACCACGGGCTACGTGCCGCGGCCGGCGGGGCCGCCGTCGACCACGGCGCCGCCCAGCACCACGGCACCGCCAGGGTCCACCGCCCCGCCACGGTCCACCACCCCCAGGACGAGCCCGTCGAGCACGACCGCCCCGACGACCCCGCCGACCACCACGGGACCGCCGGGAGGCGGCAACCGGCAGCCCGCTCCCAGTCCGCAGCCGCCACCGGGGCAGCCAGCCAGGTCCCACCGGGTGGTGCAGGGCGACAACCTCTGGACGATCTCGCGGGACCACCTCGCCGCGGTCAGCAACCGGCGATCGAGCGACCTGTCCGATCACGAGATCGCCACCTACTGGTTGCGGGTCATCGCCGTCAACCGCAGTTCATTGCGGTCCGGCAACCCCGACGTGATCTTCCCGGGCGAGCTGATCATGCTCCCGCCTGTGAGCGGCGGGGCATAGCCGGCCCCTGTCGGGCGGGCCGCTCAGCGCTGGGGAGTGTTCGCGACCGTCCACACGCGCCAGCGGCCGCCGGCGCCGCGGTCCTGGCGCATGTAGATGTCCCAGCGGAAGGAGCGCGTCGGCTGGCCCTGACGGGTGCTCTTGACCACGCCGCGCACCAGCCGGTCGCCGCCCGCCTGCAGGACCGTCACCGGATCCTGCAACGCGAACTGGTAGGCGGGCGGCCCGATCGGGTGCTGCCGGAGCCGGGGCGCCTCGCGGGTGAGCTGCTTGTACTGAGGGCCGTCCGGCCAGAAGGACGCCTTCACCACGTTGAGGTCGCCACTCACGCCGAAGCGCCCCCAGTCCTGCAGGGCCTGGCGCGAGTCGGCCAGCAGCCGCTCCTGCGCCGAAGTGTCGACGGGCGTGGTGATGCCGCCGCCACCGTTGCGTGGCAGGAGCGCGATGACCAGCCAGACCAGCAGGCCGACGACTATGACGACGCCCGCAAGCGACACCCATGCCCGCCGCGTTCGTTGGCGGCGGGAGGAGCGCAGCCACTCGCGCTCGTTCTCGTCGAGCGGATCGAATCTATTGGAGGACACTGCGAACCTCGGCGACTGGGTAGGGATAGGTTTCACCGGTCACCGTGACCGGCCCGAGCGGGCCGCTCCCGCTATCTCCAAAGCCGCTCCATGTGTAGCGCCCGGTCCACACCATTGACAAGCTGACCGGGTAGCCCGCGCTCTTGGTGCTGTAGACGTGCTGCGCCGCGGGTGTCGCCGGGCTTCCGGGTCCTGGGCTCGTCAGCACGGACCCGTCGCCCGTCGACCACCGGAAGTTCGTCGCCGTGGCACTCGCCGCGATCGCGAACCCGCGGGCGCCGAAGCCCACCGACACGTCGGCGTTGCCCGGGTACCAGTACCAGGTCGCCAGGCCGGTCAGCCCCCGCTGGCCCGGGCTCAGCCGAACTACCGGCCTGGGGATGTACTGACTTCTAAAGATGCTCAGGATCTCCTCCGCAGTCGGCACCTGCACCAACTCACCCGGATTCACACACCCGAACCCCAACGGCACTTGATCCGTAGGGTCCTGCCGATTGACCGACACTACCTCCACGCTCTCCGTCTCAAGCGTAGGGTCTGCGCCAGAACCAAACCAGGGTTGAATTCCGGCCGGAGCCTGGAATGTCACTGGGGTGCACTGCGGCTGGGCGCCGAGTCGAATGTATCGAAGGGACCGACCGGTCATTGGTCCTCCGACTCGGCCCTGCGCTCCGGCTCCAGGTTGGCCAAGCCTCGCATTGATCCAGAGCCTGTTAGGTGAGATCCCTCCACCGCCGGGCTCCTCTTGGGCCCTGGCGGTGAAGGGATTCAGGTTCATAGCTACGAGGATAAATGCAATCAGCCCGAGTAGCTGGCACGCCGCCCTTCCCAGGCTCCGGTTCCTGTCCAACGTCATCGGGGCCTCTCAATCCTCAGGCTGGCTGATGCCAATGAGCGTGACTCGGTAGCGACCGTCTGTTCCTCGCAGAAGTTGATAGGCCGTCTTGCTCGGGCCAGAGCCAGCTTTCCGCTGAACAATTTTCCCGGCACGGTCGATTAGGGTCTGTTGCGGAGTCTGGCTGACCACTTCGACGGCAACAATCGAGCGGTTCGTTGCAGCGCGACCTAAGAGTTTGGCTGAGAGGACCTGGACTCCCTGGTCGGTGTACTTGAGGCCTCGGCGTTGGAGGTCGGCGAGAACGTTGCGTTCCTGGACGAAGCAGGGGCAGCGCTTGTCGTAGATCTGGGAGAGGAGGTTGGGTTGGGGGTGCTCGTAGAGCTGGTGGCGGTAGGTGAGGATGTCGCTCATGATCGCGAGCCAGTCTTCGCCCGTGGCTTTCGGGGGGTTGGGCTTGCTGGTGGTGGGGGGCGGCGGGATGGAGGAACTCGGGGCGACGGCGGCCGGGCCTGCTTGGCCGGCGGGGCGGCCCTGGAGGAAGGTGAAGACGAGCCCTAGGGCGAGCAGCAGGGGGATGGCGATGGCGGCGGCGAGGCGGGACCTGCTGATGGCTCTACCCTCCTTGCTCATGGGGTCTCCCCCTGGGAACGCTTGGCCTGCTTGTCCCTTGAGGACTGACGTGAGACGGCGTCCCAGGGGGTTGGCCCTGCAGGCCCGACGC
>Ga0137378_10006131_pt1 | contig 10430 bp, 7 predicted proteins | sample SagtaG_21_FD_104813 | JGI IMG/M metagenome (GOLD analysis project Ga0137378, IMG submission 104813) | Vadose zone soil microbial communities from Sagehorn Ranch, Mendocino, California, USA - Sage2_L_60_16 metaG | ecosystem: Environmental > Terrestrial > Soil > Vadose zone | place: USA...
CCTCTTGCTCGCGGCGATATTCATCGCGGACAGAGGCTTCGATCTCTGCGCGCAACGCGGCAGGGTCGCCACGTCGTTCAAAAGTAACCCGTTCGCGCATATCTTCCGCTTCACGCAAGACGCGCATTTCCCAGGGAGTCCAACCCTGGTCGTACGAGAAGATTTGTGAAGGATTAGTAGCCAGGATCTGCTGAAAAGCATTGCCGCAGTCTTCTATGGAGGCGGACAAATGCCGGAGGGCAATATGAAGCTGCTCATCCGTCATCTCTACGCCGCCAGTAAGCTGCGTCAGAAGATCAAGCGCCTTTTTGAGTTTGGTGTTTGATACCCACATGACAGAGAGGGGCAAGTAGCGCCGCACCTGATCGGGGCTGTTGCGGAGGTTAAGTCCCATAGCCTGTCCAGCCCAATCTTCCATACGATCGAGTGCATCCTTGGAGCCATCGAGAAAGCTTTTGAATTCGGCGCGCTGGTCTTCAATTACGGACATAGCCATACGCAACTGCCTGAGCATATCCTTGAGTGAGGAAGCCTGGACTGCGATAGAGCGGGTATCTTCGTACATCTCGGTAAATACTGTGGGAAGGGCAGACGCAGCAGCCTGTGGCACAGCGGGTTGCAGCGCAGGTTGAGCGATGAGAGATGGTTGTCGAAGATCGGCTTCAGCAAGCAGTTCAGTTTCTGGATGGGCTGTGATCTGCTCTTCTAAAGGCTGAGCCGGGGTCGGTGAGACAACAGGGTCAATGAGAGGTATTGCGGGTCGCTGAGATGTCGAGGCCACCAACATTTCCAGGGCACTTGGATTCACCGCTTCAGGTTCGGGTGTGGTGTTGGCTGCAAGGTTGGCGATTTCGGAAGTCAGTTCTTCGTAGAGGGAAGCCGCTTCAGGTTCAAGTTGAGATTCCTGGATGGGTTCGACAGGGAGAGCAGGGACAGCGGCTGCTGTCTCTTCAGGCCAGGCAATATCTTCATCTGCTGTTACAGGCGACGTACGGAATGAGGCCAAAACTTCGTCAAGCGACGGCATTGAGGAGGAAGCTGCTGAAGGGGATGACAGAGCGGCAGAGGACGGTGTGGCGGCCTCCAGCAGATGTTGATCTTCGGCACTGCCGTTCAATGCTGGTGTTGGAGGCTGCATTGAAGATTCTGTGAGAGCGCGGAAGCGCACATAATCCGCATCATCTTCCGCCATAATTGCTTCTTCGTTGACACCGCTATGAATACCTTGTAGGAGTTGGCGCATTCTTACGAGAGAGCGTTGCAACAATCCAATGGTTGGAGGGCTTAGAGTAGAAACCCCGTCTAACACGTCGCCGAGGATATCTTCCATACCATGGGCGACATGCGCTAAACCGGGAAAATCCATCATCGAGGCAGAGCCACCAATAGTATGGGTACGGCGGTAGGTTTCCTCAATAGCTTCAATGTCGCCGGTTATTGAGCCAGAGGGAGATTGTGCCAGATGTTCGAGGTTGCTCTCAATTTCTGGCAAATAACTATTTACTTCTTCGATAAACGAATCGAGTACTGAAAGTTTATCAAATGTATTCGACATGCTGCGCGTACCCACTTTTTCTAGCTACTGACCAAACTGTCCATTATTTGGGTATGAGGTCTGGTCCTGACCAAACTGCGACTGATCTGGTTGTTGAGCGTCTCGCTGCCTGCGTTGGCGTGATATCTGAGATTGACCGGGTTGTTGCTGGTTGAGCAGTGAGCCAGAATCTGGTGACTGTGGATTTGCTGCCTGGTTGGAGGCGGGAGCATACTGTTGTCCCTGAGCAGCATATCCTGGCATACCACCAAATTGTTGGTCACTTACCCCTTGCTGTTGCTCCGAGCCGCCAAATTCGTCAAAGCCAGGCTGACCGTTAAAGGGCTGTTGGCCACCAAAACTGTGTTGGTACTGGTTGCCAAATGCTTGCTGTCCACCAAAACCCTGTTGATACTGGTTATCAAATGACTGTTCGTTCGAACCCTGCTGGCCGCCGAAGCCTTGTTGTTGGTCAAAGGAGGAAGCAAAGTTTTGTAAATTGCCAAATGACTGCTGGCCAAATTCTTGTTGATCGCCAAAGCCGGGTTGGTCGGTGAAAGATTGCTGGCCACCGAAGTTTTGAGCACTGCCGAACGAAGGCTGGTTATAATCTTGCTGATTATTAAAGGGAAACTGGCCATTGCGAGCGGAGAGAGCGACCAGTGAACCAGAATTACCCGGTGCAGGAAAAGGAGGAAAGTTCCCAGAAAAATCCTGCGCCCAATTGTCGTCCGCGCCTGGGCCGAGAGAGGGCGGGAAGAATTGATTGCCATGTCCTCCCTGTAGCTCGCTCACCGATGTCATACCGGGAAAACCTCCCATGGCATCATTGCCGCGGTCCGGCAAGCGGAAGGTAGACACCGAGGAACGGAGTTGTTCGGTAAGTTCAGCGAGATAGCTTACACTGGCGGCAGCCTCCTGAGTACCAATGTTGGTTTGACGAGTGATGTCGGAGATTTGCCCCATAGCTACAGCGACTGCCTCAGAAACGGAGGTCTGTTCGTTTGCGGCGCGAGCGATACTTTCGATCATCTGGGCCTGCCGTTCCACGGCGGTATAGATAGAGTTAAGTGAACGTCCAGCTTCGTCGGCGAGTTGTGATCCCTTGACGACTTCTTGCGTGCTGTCTTCCATAGCTACGACAGCCTCATAGGTGTCGCCCTGGATACTTTTAACCAATGTATCGATACGCTTAGTTGACTCGGTTGAGCGTTCAGCGAGAAGACGGATTTCATCGGCGACGACCGCGAAACCACGTCCATGTTCACCGGCCATAGCCGACTGAATAGCGGCGTTCAGTGCGAGGAGGTTAGTTTGATCAGCGATATCTTCGATGATACGGACAATTTCGCCAATTTCATTAGAGCGTTCACCGAGGCGTTTGATTTTCTTGGAAGTCTCCTGGACATTTTCACGAATGAGGACCATGCCTTCAATCGTTTGACGAACGGAGCGCTGACCGCTATTGGCGTTGCGCAGGGCTTCCAGCGCGGCCTCGGCGCTGAGCTGCGCGTTACGAGCTACATTTTGAATGAAGATAGCCAGGGCTTCGACGGCCTCGGTAGTTTGAGAAATTTGAGACACCTGGGTTTCGGAAGCCTGGGTCAGTTCATCGGAACGATCAATGATACGGCGAGTAGCGTTGGTCACTTGCACGGCAGTTGTCTGAACACGTCCGACGACCTTGGCAAGTTCTTCGATCATATAGTTGAATGAGTCGGCCAGGACGCCAAGAGTGTCTGGCGTTACTTCGGCCTGGACACGCAGGTCGCCATCACCAACGGCGCTTACTTCCTGCAGCAGTTTTTCGATCTGAGCTTGCAGAGCAGCAGCATCATTGCCATTGGAGCCAAAAGCGGCTCCATTTTGCGAGGTTCCCTGACTATCGAGGAGGGCGTTGAGGTTCCTCGAGAGCATGGCGAACTCGTCGTCGCCGTTGATCTCTGCGCGGGCATTGCGATCACCGCTAGCATAATCACGACAAACATCAACGAGTCCAAGTATGCGACTTTTAACTTCGCGCTGAACAAAATAGTTAGCGGTCAGTACGCCGATTAAGGACACTATTGCGCAGGCAACAACTACAAGTACAAAGGTAGTGGTATCGCCACTATTGCTGCTACTCTGGAATCGTTGAGAGGCAAATACTCCCAGAAAAGCGATCATGACGACTGGAATTGCTGCTGAAAGAAATAGACCTATCTGCATCAGCGCATTGACAGTCATTCCGCCTCTGTTGCGATCAGGATTCATCCGCCAAGCCTCCTGTGTGTAAAATACATCCATAAGAGAGTAATTAAAGAGAAAGAAATTATTGTAGGGCTTCGTAACGCTGCATCTTGTCTGAGAAAAGCAGGCGCGCCGCGTCAACCAACACAATCACACGTTTATCGAGCAAAGCAACACCAGAAGCATAGGGAATAGCCCAGTATGGAATAATGGCCTGGCGTACATATATATTGGCAACAGCGGTAGGAGGTATCTGGGCCATCTCACTGACGCCGTCCACGACCAGGCAAATCACCATTTCATTGTAATGCACCGACAACAAACGAGTACGTGGATTGTAGGGCAGCTGCTCCATATCCAGAAAACTGCGAAGATCTACCACGGATGCGATGGAACCGCGCAGATTGATCACACCTCTAATCCAGGGTGCGACGTTGGGAAGGGGAGTGACATCAACTAAGCGTTCTACTCCCTGAATATGTTCAGCTTTGAGAGCACACTCTTGCTCTAGAAGAGAGAAGATCAGGTATTGCTCACCGACGGCATCAGCAGGAGCCTCGGCAGGAGCAGTACTGTCTGTACGAGCATGTGAGATTTGAGCAAGCTGAGATTGCAATGCCAGCACGGAAGCGCGGGAGCCGCGCTGGCTCTCGCGCGCATCATCGAGGGGATTGCCAATTTGTGATGGCGAGCGTTGTGAAGACGACTTCGCCTGTGCTGTCAAGGCATCCCGCTGCCGCATTATCAGATCATCACTGGTCACAAAAATCTCCTTGGGCGACACGCCAGGTCGCCGGAAATGTTCACTAGAGGTGTAGCGAGGGTACCCAAAATGAGGGCACCCGAGACAACCTACACCAGACTGCGGACACTAGCCACCAATTCATCGGTATTAAACGGCTTTGTCATATACAAGTCTGCACCCTGCCGTAACCCCCAGGATTTATCGAGGGGGGTATTTTTACTGGTCAACAAGATAATGGGAATATGTCGACTTGCTTCCAGGCTTTTAAGTTTTCGACACAACTGAAAGCCGTTTTGTTTCGGTAAGACGACATCTAAAACAATACATTGCGGGTGTTCTTTAAACACCTTTTCGACAGCTTCGTCACCATCAACAGCCGTAACCACATCAAAGCCACTATTACGCAGTGGAGTGACAATCATGGTCAACTCTGTCCAGCTATCATCTACAACGAGAATCTTCTGTCCAGGCATCACTATTATACCTTTCCGATATGCCAGTTACGCTAGTGAAATGGGAAATAAGGGCTATTCCACCAACGCCCATACACCTTACAGGAGCTACCAGTCCGGGGTGTACGTGGACAACGCCTAGCCACGGCGTCGCAAGCGAGTGCGCATACCTTCATATTGAGGAGGCATACGTTCTTGCCAGTTCACCAGATGTTTTTTCACGGTCTGCACTAATTCTGCCGAGTCAAAAGGTTTTGTCAAGTATTCAGTTGATCCAGCGAGGCGACCACGCATCTTGTCGAACAAGCCGTCCTTCCCACTGAGCATAATAATCGGTATTTGGCGAAACTGCAAGTTTTTTCGAATGATCTGGCAAATATGGTACCCATCCATACGAGGAAGTTGAATATCGAGGAGAATAACAGCGGGCATTTCATCGGCAACTGAAGTGAGAGCGCTCAAACCATCTCCAGCAGTAATCACTCTAATATGCTCCCGTTGCAGGGTCATTTGGACGATTTTGCGAACAGTGGGACTATCGTCCACAACCAGTACCGTCGGTTCAGCCATCAGATTGACCTCCTACGTGGCTCAGGTGACCTGTAGGGGACACCTTCATTATCAGGGACATTGAGATTCCAATTTTGTATGATACCCATGGGTGCGGGCTGCGGAGCGTCGCGACCACGAGAGAGCCGGGTGTTGCGTTGCGCGCGATAGAGCTGGTACTGTTGAATTTCCTGGTCAATTTCTGTGAGGAAGGCCTTCCAGGCGAAATTGAGATTGCGTCCTGTATGAGAATTCCCGACCTCGTCACGCAAAAGTTCTGCGAAAACCATGCGTAAGAATGCGGCCAAACCGAGGACGGCTTCCCAGTAAAATTCTTCCAGTTGCTCCCCTTTTACCAATTTATCCAGGGTAAGAATACTGGCGCAGTCGAGCCTGCCGTTGGTAAATTCAATAGTTTCGAGGATGGGGTACTGCTGCTTAGATAGAAGTTGAAACTGGTTAGCAAAGCGGCGCTCTAAATAGCGAATAATCTCAGCGTAGGGAAGTTGTCCTCGTCCGCGCAGGCTTTTCGCGTAGTTGCCATGGTGGATCAACAAGCCGTTGATGCAATCGGAAAGGATAGTGACGAGGCTGAGCAGGTGTTGTTCGGGGTTCGAGGATTGTTGTTGGCGCGCCAAAGCTGTCTGGCACTTAATGATGAGATTCGAGATGTCTTGTTGTACTTCGGCCTCCAAGGCGGTGTCAACGATTTCGATGAGGCGAAGTTCGAGCAGACGTGTCATGATACGCACGACACGCGCCTCCGGGGTCATGAGGACCAGGGCAATGGCCTGGAGAGGCAATTCTCCATTGGAGAGGCAGAGCACTTCGATATATTCCTGGCTCAGACCGAGGTTACGAACATCGTTATTAATCTCTGGCAGCCAGCGGGCAACGGTTGTGCGAGTCAGGTGGGTTTCGCCCATTTCTTCCCACTCATCGGCCTGGCGTAAAGCTTCCAGGAGTGTCGAATCTACATCGAGTGGTTGCATTCTATTCTCCATGGGAACCAGCTGGCGATGGAAAGCGAAACGACCGTCGACCCAACGCAAGGCGTGACTGATAGATTGGGTGACAGAAAATTCCAGGCGATGCTGCATATCGGAGGCGCTCATCCAATTGCGCTCGACGAGCATAGCGAGGGCGACCTGTATATTGGGACCCGCGTACTCACGAATTGCTTGAGCGCGCGGGGGATCAAGTTTATTCACGAGGCAGAGCATCATAAGTAAATCTGGCTGGGGCACGCCTTCTTCGCGTAATGCGACGATCTGGCCTTTGCGAAGGCTGATAGAGAGAGTCTCCGGCCCTGAATGGACAAAGAGAGTACCGGTTTTCCCACTCAGTGCAAGCATTTTCAGGATTGATTGGAGACCTAATGTTTGTAAATCTCCATCCATAATGCGGTCTTGCTGCTCCATTGTTCCTTCTGTTCCTTTCCCGGTCAAACGTGCAAGTCATTCATGCTCTACTATATACATGATACATGCTCGCGCAGTGCACTCTGTGACAGTTATCCATTATTTTGGACGAATGAGAGAAGAATACGTATCAGACACTGTACAAACATACCTGCTCAACGGCGGCGAGTAACTGGTCGATGTGGAAGGGTTTATCGACATACTCGACCATATTGCCACGCATATACGAGCGGTTCCAGGGTACCTCGAACTGATTTAACGCGCTCATGATAACAAAAGCGGGCCTGGTATGAAGGGAGGCAGCGTTTAGACAGCGCATGACCTGATAGCCATTCATCCAGGGCATGATCAGATCTGTGATAATACAATGAGGTCTCCAATCAAGGCATTGCTCTAATGCTTCCAGGCCATCATGGGCGACTGCTACTGCATAGTCTGTCGAGACGATGAGACATTGTCGTACGGCGTCGGCAATTGCGATATCGTCGTCTACGACCAGGACACGTCTCCTGTCGCCCAAAGGTCGAATTGCTTCTGGTTCAAGCAGGAGTCTTTGAAGCACGCGTAAATAGCGCTGCAGGCGGCCCATCTCAAATGGTTTTTGCAGTAAGGCTACAGCGCCCATTTGTTCGAGCGTTGAACGCGAGACGGATTGGCTGCTCAGCGCGATGGTGAAGCGCGCAGGAAGCCACGATGCCAGTGTCACGGATGTCGCCTGACTATTGTTGGCTGCATTCCCTTCCAACGATACCGACGTGAGGATGGCATGGTTGCCTTCCGTGTCAATTGAAATATGGGGCGCTTCATCCAGATCATACAATATGATATCGCCCTCAGCGTTGGTTGAGGGCGCAGGTACTACCAGTGCTTCATGTCCCCAGTTTTTGATATTTGTTGCAAGAATATGCTCAAAGCTGCTGCGCTGACCGATGATCAGTACGCGTAGTTGTGTGCATGTTCGCCGATCGGTCATTGTAATTTGTCCTGTAGCGCATCCATTGCAAAGTATGGCAACCCAATACCCGGCGGAATGCCGATGTCGATATCATCTCCCCCGGAGACCGAGCGCGACAAATCGGGTCCCTACAATCAGAAAAAACACATTAGTATATAGTGTACTTTATCAGGAATTAGGTGTTTATTAAGAGAACGGGAAAAGTTATTAAGATTGTATTAAATATTTCGTGTTATCACGTTGCCACGAAAAACATAGCCGATGCCGGGTTCAGTCATGATATAGCGCGGCTTAGAAGATTCTTTTTCTACTTTGATGCGTAATTGGCGCACATAGACGCGCAAGTAGTCGGCTTCTTCGCCGTATTCAGGTCCCCAGACCGCACGTAATAACGAGCGATGTGTGAGCACCTTGCCAGCGTAGAGCATGAGATGTTGTAGTAACTCGAACTCGGTGGGCGTCAAGCGCACGTCCTGCTCGCCAACGCGCACCTGTCGTTGGACCACGTTCATATATAAATAACCGTCTTCAGTGCATAAAATCTCGGGTTGTGCAGGCGAATCGGCGCTGTTATCCGAGGAACTGGCGCGCCGAAGACACGCGCGGACGCGGGCTTGCAGTTCGTCGTTGCTGAAAGGCTTGGTCAAATAGTCATCCGCGCCAAGGTCTAGAGCTTCGACTTTTTGTTTTTCCTCTGTGAGAGCCGAGAGCACGATGATTGGTGTTTGCATAGAGAGGCGGACCTGTCTACAGACTTCCAGGCCATCTAGCTCGCCCGGAAGACAGAGGTCGAGCAAAATGAGATCTGGTTGGTGGGCCCGAACCATCTCCACAGCCTGTTCGCCGTCGTCTGCAACCAACACATCATAGCCACTTACGGTAAGATTGCGACGCAAGATGCGTTGAATGGGTAGCTCATCGTCAACAACGAGAATGCGTTTGGCTTTGTTTTTCATGGCAGCTCCTCCGTTGTGGACGCAACAGGATGGACACCGAAAGATGATGGATGAAGGGTAGAAGCGCGCGAATTGGCTGACTGGGTGGGTTCAAGGAGCGCGTTCAACCAGTCTTCAGGAGAGGTGATCTCATTTACTTCTAATGAGGAGACCGGCATACTGTTATACGCGTGAATTGGCAATGTGAAGACAAAACACGAGCCAGCTTCGTCAGGGGCGGATTCGACGCCAATGTGTCCCTCGTGTGCTTCAATGATGCCACGACAGATTGCAAGGCCAAGACCACTACCGCGCAAATTCAGGCCGTAAAACGTCTTGAAGATGCGCTCGCGTTCGCCAGCAGGTACTCCTACACCACCATCAATGACTTTCGCGCGTAGATACTGCTGTGGAGCCTGGGGAGTGCCCTCGTCTAGAATATCCAGGGACACGAAAATTTCCGCATTTTTTGGACTGTGGCGGAGGGCATTTTCAATCAGGTTATAGAAGACACGTTCAAGCTGTACATGATCGGCATAGATGAGCGGTAGATTCGGCTGGATTGATGTGCGGACTACGCGCCCGGCGAGGATACGTTCGAGCCGGGTCAGGGCGCCATGAAGGATTTCAACGACATCACACCATTCTTTATCCAGCACCAAGGCTCCCATTTCTATGCGGGACATCTCGACAAGGGCATTGATGAGGACAGAAAGGTGTTCTGTCTCGGTGTCGATGTCTTCCAGGATTTCACGCCTGGTACTTTCGTCCCATGCGACGTCTTCTTGCAGTAGTCCCGTTACTGCCGCTTTGATGGTGGTGAGCGGAGTACGCAGGTCATGAGAGACTGATGAGAGTAGAGCTGACTTGTTTTTCTCATCGCGCACCTGCTCAGTGACATCATGAGCCTGTAAAACATTTGCTATATGCGCACCTTGCTGGTTAAAAAGGGGATAGCGCGACAGTTGATAGTGATAATCTGAAGGCGCGCTCTCCAGGCGCGGAGCGGTACGAGACGACATCTGGCGAGCAAGAAAGGTTTCTACATCAGGAGGTTGAGGAAGAGAAAGGGGAGAGACTGTACGGCGGTGTACCGGTTCTAAAGCAAGAACGCAGCGCAAGTCCTGTCTATGGAATTGGCCGTGATTGAAATCGCGCAGGTAGGCAGTGACTTCTTCAGAGTTGCGAAGGCGCGGCAACACATCGGTGAACATCCCTTCCAGGGTAGTCTCTGTGGAGGTGTCCGCATGTATACCACAGAAGACCTCCGCGGCAGGATTAAGATAGACGCAAAGTCCGAGGAGATCAACGACAAACCAGGCATCTTTTCTGTGATCGTTCGATAGTTTTAATTGCGTTAACAGGCGGCTCAGTTCACTCAATATCTCAGCGCGAGCTAAGGCCGCCTCAGCAGTTTGCGTAAGAAGCACTATACCATCCTCTTGAGTTGGAGGGAAAGCATGTTGAAAGTTCAGCGGCATTTCTTCAGCGAACGGAGTATGAAATGCTTCACGCGGCGGGAGGGAAGGCGAGGGATGAAATACGGCGTGAAGGTCCCGCTCGCTGCGCGTTAGCAGGTGGTCACTGATGAAGTGAAGGAGACTACTGAA
>Ga0137378_10006136_pt1 | contig 10427 bp, 20 predicted proteins | sample SagtaG_21_FD_104813 | JGI IMG/M metagenome (GOLD analysis project Ga0137378, IMG submission 104813) | Vadose zone soil microbial communities from Sagehorn Ranch, Mendocino, California, USA - Sage2_L_60_16 metaG | ecosystem: Environmental > Terrestrial > Soil > Vadose zone | place: USA...
CCGGATCGGTGTGCTACGGGCCGCTGCTGAACGCCGCGGCGATCCTGCTCACCGCCTACGGGAATGTGCCCCCGGAGCGGGCCGCCCAGGTGATCGGCATGCTGCTGCGGATGCCCGTCTCGGCCGGGTTCGCAGACACGGCGGCCGCGCGGCTGGATGGGCGGCTGCAAGACGGCGGGTTCGATGAGGCGATGCGCGCCACCACGAGACCCGTGCCTGGCACGTCCTGGTCGGCGGCACCCGCGTCGGCCTGGTCCGTCCCACCTGGCGGGGAGAACGAAGCCGGCCCGGATGGGAACCCGCCGACGACACCGGCCTCGCGCTGCCCGCCACCGGAATCGGCAGGGTCACGCCCGCAGGCAACGCCCGGACCCGCGACGCCGCAGCGGTCAGCCTGCTCCGCGCACTCCAGCGCCAGCAGGAGAACGAGCGCAGGCGCAAGCCGTCACGATGAAAACGTCCACCAATCGTGGACATCACCGCACCGCCTGGCCCTCATCCCGATCGCCGAGACTGACCTATTCCGACGGTTCCAATACCTGACTGTGCCGTTACACCAGCTCAAGCCGGTGATCACCAATGGCGCGCAGACCATGAACAACCATCTTCAACGAGGACAACAAGACCAGGTCAGCGTGAGCGCTGGCTCCCCGTTTGGCTCCCCAGGACTCTCTGAGAAGCGGAAAGGGACCCCGGCGCTAGCGCCGAAGTCCCTGTGACCAGCTGGTTTCGTGGTCGGGGTGGCTGGATTTGAACCGGCGGCCTCTTCGTCCCGAACGAAGGCAAGCCCGCAGCTAGCACGCCCGGCCGATGCCCTGACCTGCGAAAACTCGCCGCAGTATCCTGCACTACGCCGCAGCTTCACGCTGTCTTGACGCATGTGTGACGCACGGATGCCAGGGGCCGGTCAGTCCCGGCGGGCCGCGATGAACGTCCCCTTGGCAGGCAGCGTGACGACCAGGCCGCGGCGCCGAAGCTCCTCGATCGCGCGCCGCGCCGTCCCGAGCGCGACCGCGTACTCGGCGGCCAGGTCACGCTCGCCGGGCAGCCGCGCGCCGGGCGCCAGCTCCCCGGCCTCGATCCTCGCCGCGAGGTGGTCGGCCACGCGGGCGTACAGGTAGGCCGGCTCCCCTGCGGCCGGGTCGAAAGCGGGCACTCCTCCTGTCACACACGTCACCATAGAGCGGCCCTGTGCTGCGCAAACACACAGGACGCGCTCTACCGCTGTACACCGCTGCATGCCGCAACGTATGTTCGTCTCTGACAGACGAAGCGGCCCCGGCCGGTGCTCGCACACCAAACCGGGGCCTGACCGCCACCCAAGGAGGCGGCTGTGAACCAGCCTAACGACGACGACCGTGCACGACGCGAGATCGTGCTGCACGACACCGGCGGCTGGATATCCGGCCCGTCACTCGGCGCGCCGCCGCCTGACGAAGAGGCGGCCGGGCCCTGCGAGCACTGCGAGGGCACCGGCTACTGCGCCGACCCGAACTGCCGTGACACGACGTGCTCGGACTTCGGGCGCACCATGGTCGCGGGCGGGCCGAACCCCAGCGCCGGGCAGTGCGGCATGTGCCGCGGCACGGGCAGCGCCCGGTGAGCAGGCCGGGCCTGCCCGCGCTGATGCGGCTCGTGCGCCACAGCGAGCGGTGGCTGATCGCCTACCACCCCGAAGGCCCGTACTGGTCGGCCGAGCACGTCGAGGGCAGCCGGGTCCGGTACTTGTGGGCGGCCGACACGGCCGAGCTGGCCGACCTGATCGACGGCGCCGAGGCCCGGCCGTGACGCGCGTCCCGCGCCCGGCAGCGGATCCGCCAGTGACCGGCCCGTTCGAGACCGAGGCTGAGGCACGCGCCGCCGTCGCCCACGTCTACGCCGCCGCGCACGCGAGCAGCCGCCGCGGCGTCATGACCGAGGGCAGCCACCGGCTGCTCTGCGAGGCGATCGGCGCCGCCGGGGTCGAACTCGGCGGCTACGACCACCGGATCATCACGTGGCTCGCCGAGTCCGAGCCGCAGGCGTGCGCCGCCATCGCCGGGATCGTCACCCGCGCTCACGCGGCCGGGGCCGCCGCGACCGGCCGCGAATGAGCGCCTGGCCGGGGCGCACCAGGAAACGGCGAGCCCGCGCCCCGGCCAGGTCTTAACTCCCGCTGACCTGCGGAAACAGATTCGCCGTCCCGAGGACCGCTGACCCCCCGCCACGGCCCCCGGCGCGCCGGCCTGGGACCGTACCGGCCGCCGGGGGCCACCTCACCGGCACGCACGGTTTTCCACGCCGCGCAGAACCGGCCTGCCGCCCGGCGGCCCGGTGATCCCCGCCGCGAGCCGCCGGGACGTTTCTCAGCGTCGTTACTTCTCTTCCCGGCCGAACGGCTTCGCGTTGTGGTTCACCGTCGTGACGACGGCCGCGGTCGTACTCCCGCCGGACGTGACGTTGGTGTTCGACGCCTCGGTGGTCCCGTTGTTGATGACGCCCTTCGGCATGGTCACGCCACCCCCGGCTGCGGGACCTGCGCCGGGTCCGGCGCCGCGGGCGGGGGCGGCTCCGGGCGGCCCGCCGGGGGCGTGACCGGGATCTGCTCGGGCAGCCGCGACCCCGGCCCCGGACCCGGGTCGGCCCGCGACTCCGCGTCGGGCACCTCGATGCTCAGCTCGGTCGCCCCGCCGCTGCGGTAGTCCCAGCCGGGAAACGTGGGCCGCCATTACCAGATCCTTCCCGTGGCATCGGGTGTCGTCGCCGGGTCCAGGTACACCGGGTGCTCGGCGCTCCCCGCCTGCGGCCGGCCGCGCCGCGCGTCCTCGGACCGCCTGACCGCCCGCTTGTCATCAGCACGCCCGCCGGACGGCAGCACGTCGACGTCAGGGGCGTCCAGCATCGCGTCCCGCTCGTCAGTCCGCGTCGCCTTCTTCCACGCCGCCAGGAGCCGCTCCAGCCCTCGCCGGGCGGCGGCCTGCTCATCCGCGCCCATGTCATCGATGTCGGCGCCCTTCCCGGCCCGCTCCAGGCTCGCGGCGAGCAGCGCCGTCACCTTCTTGGCCTGCCACTGGACGCGCCGCAGCCGGAAACGCGCCCGCGACCGCGTCGGCCAGGTCAGCGAGCACCTGGACGGCCTCCTCGGTCGGCAGGTGCCACTCGCCGGCCTCGAGCGCCCGCCGCGACCGCGCCACGCTGCCCGCCAGGAACTTCGCGAGCGCCGCGTCGCCGCGCGGGTCGAAAACGAACTCCCGGAACAGCGGCGGCGGTTCCTGGTCACGGCGCCGCCACGGGTGCGACACGGCGATCTTCTCCTGCGCGTACGCCACCTGCGAGCTCATGTCCATCGCGGACCAGTCGGCGGTCACCGCCGCAGCGCCTCCCAGCCCAGCCCGCGGGTCACCTGACGGTCCGGCGGCGGCCCGTCAGGCGGCCGGGCCGCTGCCTCCCGTTCCCGCCGCGCACCCGCCAGGACCGCGACCGCCAGCGCCGTCGCCGCGGCGACAGGCTCACAGTCCCGGCCAGCCACCCGCGGGCCTGGCCCGCACTCAGCCCGGCCGCCTTGGCGGCAGGCCCGAGGTCGGTGCCCCACGCGACAAGGCGCCTGCCCTCATCAGAGACGCGCACCAGCTCGCCGACCGCCTCCGCCAGCAACGCCACGTCATCACTCACCGAATGCACGCCCACAGGGTCACCTTACAGCGTGCGGGTCGCCGTACCCATGCCCTGAGCAGGCACGGCTAACGGGTGTCACTCGGGCCGTAGAACGGGTGTTCGCGCAGAGCACGCGGAACCGCTCGCGGGCAGGGACGTCCCAGGCGGCCGCCGACACCATGCCCGGCTGGCGAACCCGGTATCCCCGGCCGCGCTGCTCCATCGCCGCCAGGTACGCCGCCTCGCCCATCGCCCGGTGCCTCGCCCATCGCCCGGTGCCTCGCCCAACGCCTGGTGCGTCGCCCACTGCGCGTCGCGCGCAGCCTGCTCAGCTTCCCTCTCCGCGTAGAACTCCTCGAGTTCGCGCTGGCACCTGATGCCAGGATCCTCGCCCGGGTCACGCCGCGCGGGCTGCGGCCCGAACGCCCGCACGTACGCCCTCCCGAGCGCCGCCGCCGGGTCGGCCTCGTCCAGCTCCCGCCCGAACGCCGCGCACAGCGCGTCGAGCGCCCGGTCCCGCTCCCGCTCCGCATAGCCGCTCATGCCTGCCCTCGTCTCCTCGCGTCACCGGCCGCGCGCGCGGCCCGCAGCTTGTCCAGCCCCGACTCCCGCCGCGGCCCCGGCGTCCCGGCCCTCGCCGACCTCGCGGCCGGCGTCGCGCCGAGCGCGATCAGGAGCTTCAGCAGCAGCGGGCCGAGCCTGCACCGGCGCCAGCGGCGGATTCTGGGCCTGATCGATCGCCCGGGCCGTCACGATGGCCAGCGCGCCGGCCGCCGCGAACTCCGGCGCCAGCTCGAGCGCACCGACGCTGACCTCGGCGGCCGGGGCCAGGTGCGTCACGGCGGGCTCGGGCGCCGCGGCCATCAGCGACTCAGCCCGGCGCCCGCAGGCGGGCCATGCGCTCAGCCGACGTGCTCACGAGCCGAATCTACGCCTAATGGCCCGGTGACAGCGAGTGACGCGCGTGACGCCCGGCATCCCCGGGCACAGTCACGCGCAGTCACCTCGAACGCGAGCGAATCAGGCCCCTGACCTGGACTATACCGGTCACAGACGGTAGCCATCGCGGCGGCCGGAAAAACGGTAAACAGCAAAGTATGTGAGCCGCGGCGTCACGCGTCACGCGCATTGCGATGGGGGAGGGGGAAACTCGCCTACTCTGGCCGGCAGTGGTAAACGATCATGGACTTTTCCGGTCCTGGTTCATGTAAGTGCACGTCCGTATTTTCCGGTTCGCGGTACGGGAAGTCTGGCGGGTCACACGATCACCTGTTTGTAAGTTGGCCAGGCGAACGTGAGTTAGCTGCGGTAGATGTCCTTGCGGTGGTCGATGTCGATCACGTCAATGACCTGCTTGTCCCTGATCACCATGTAGACGATGCGGTAGTCGCCGACCCTGATCCGCATGACGCCTGCCGCGCCTTTCAGCGGCTTGCATCCTGGCGGCTCGGGGTCGGCGCCGAGCGCGTCGAGTGCCTTGGCGACCCGGCGCCTCACTATCGGGTCGAGCTGCGCGAGATGCTTTCTCGCGCGCGGCTCAAGCTGGACCTGGTATGCGGTCGTCACAGCCCAAGGTCTGCTTTGACTTGCTCCCACGCGACCGGCTTCGCGCCCGACTCATGGTCATCCTGCGTGGCGATGATCACAGCCTTGTCAGCCGTGTCCTCGGCCAGCTCGATCGCCTCGTCGATGACGGCCCGGACTGCCATCCGGGTCGCCTCGTCCTCGCCGGCTACGTTCCGCCACATCTGGGCGCATGCCTCGACGATTGCTTCCTGCGCTGCCCTGGCCTGATCGGCCGCGAGCTGCCCGGCGGACACGACCAGCGCAAGGCGACGGCCGCGGCGGGTCAGGTAGGTGGCCTCGCCGCCGTAGACGGCGCGGTTGACAACATCGGCCAGGTGGTCGCGGGCATCGGAGATCGGCATTTCCGCGGCTGGTTCACTCACACCGTCAGAGTACCCGGATGTACGAACCGTACAAGTGAACTGATCGTGTTCGCGGGCCAGCAAGCCGGCACTCGGCATGGTCTAGCCTTCCTGGTGTGTGGCGGCCGTCCGGCCTGTTGGGGTGACCGGACGGCCGCTCGGGCGTTCAGGGTCAGAACTGAGGCCTGCGCTTGTATGGCCCACGCTGAGTAACAGTTGTCCCGCATGGGGCGCCGCCGCGGACTTCGCCTGCCTGGTACCGCTTCCACCACGGCATGTTGCCGAGTGAATGACGCGGTAGTGGTGTCCGTTGCTGGTTCGGGCTTCGCTGGCGCAGTCGGGCATCGGAGGCGGCACGTCGCGCATGACAGTTTCGGATGCCTGTCAGGGCGGCATGCCAGCCGGGTTTGGCTGACGGGCGCGGTGCAGGTAGGGCACGGATGTTCTTCTATCTGGTAACAGGCCGCCGTGTGGTAGGGCGGCCATTGGCGGGCATCAGGGCAGGCGTCCCACTTGCCCTCGATCAGATCAGTCAGATCGGTCATGGCGTTTCTTCCTTCCTTGCTGCCGCCCGGCTGGTCCGGGCGGTCGTCTGGATGCGGTTCGTTGGATGGGCCGATCATGGGCGCCTTGCCGCCGGTGATGCAGGGCCGGACGTGGCACCAGCCGGTGCCGGGCACCAGGCCGATGAGCACGCCGGTGCCGACCGGGTAATGGCACTTGGGGCAAATGCTCTCGGTCCTGGCCTTGCGGACGCGGCTGGCGAGTGAAGGGTTGTGAAGGGTTTCCGGCTTTACGCCTCGCGCGTGTGGGCGGTTAACCGATAGACCCGTCAGACCCGTCACCAACCCGCCACCTGGGACCGTCGGCTCACGCATCGTCATCACCTTCGAGGCCGAGGCCATCCCAGACCTTGCCGATGTTGGTCGTCCGCTTGTCGAACCCGCGATTGACGAGCGCGATGGAGAACGCGGTCTGCGTGCCGGCCTCCTCGCCTTCGGCGCCGCACCGGCGTGACCACGCGGCGAACAGGTCAGACGACCGCACGTGGAAGCGCGGCCCGGTCAGGCACCGCTCGCCGATGAACCGGGCGAGCACGTCGGATTCGGCCTGGTAGGCGGCCGTGGCCTGCGTCACCGGATCCGGGTCGGCGAGGCCGCGGGAGTGCCAGTCCCGGTATCCGCTGATCAGCCAGGCGAGCACGGCGTCTTGCTCCAGCGCGAGCCGGTCATCGAGACCGAGGTCGCACTCCCCGATCGGGATGACTATGTCCCACGGCACGAGCTTGATTCGCCGCCAGATTCTCTCGTCGGTGCCGCTGATGACGGGCTTGTGGTTGGTCAGCATCAGGAACGTGTGCGACGGGTCGAAGGACCAGAAGTCCTCGCGCATCCGCCGGGCCTTGATCCGGTCGCCTCCGGTGAGCCGCTTGACGGTGCCCTCGGCCAGCCGCCGACCGTGGTCGGACTCGTGGAGCACGGCCAGGCGCAGGCCGAACAGGTCGGCGGTGCCGGTCGGGTGGGCGTCGAACGTCCGGGCGGTCAGCAGCTCCGGGTCGGCGGGCGCGGCGTAGTCGCCGAGCGCGCCGAGCACCGCGCGGACGAAGGTGCCCTTGCCGTTCGCGCCGGGGCCGAAGTGGATCGGCAGGACGTGCTCGACCTGGGTGCCGTCCAGGCCGTGCCCGGTAATCCTGCTACCGCGATAGCCAAGGAAGGCGGGGAGGCCGAGCGCACGGCGGCGATCAGCCCAGCTCGCCGGGGCGAGTCGTCCGCGGCCGTCAGGGCGCGCTCACGCTGGCCGGAACCGAGCAGGAGATCGTGGTCACGCCCGACGACCTGGACGCTGACCCGTTCCTGCTCAACTGCGCCAACGGGACGCTGGACCTCCGCACGAGCGAGTTGCGCAGCCATGACCCGGCCGACCTGCTCACCAAGATGACGGGAGCCGCCTACCGCCCCGATTCGGCAGGCCCCGAGTTCGCCCAAGTTCCTCGAGCGCGTCCAGCCCGGCCCGGCCGTCGCGGCGTGAGGCACGGTGGCGGCCGGGGGCTGGCCCCGGGGCCGGGCCGGGCTCGGGAGGGTCGGTGCACCGGCCGGGTTGCTGCCCGCAGAACTGGCAGACCTCCACGAACCCCGTCTCGTCCACGCCGGGGGCGTAAGCGTGCCCGGTCATGCCCCCACCGCCTGGCAGGCTGCGCACGTCTCGCGGGGATGCGGCGCCAGGCCGAGGTCGGTTACGTCGTAGACCGGCCACGGCGTCACGACGCAGGCGGCAGGCTGTACCGTGGATGCGTCGAGCGCCTTCGCCGGGCTGATTGACGCCGGGGCCGCCTTGCCAGGGGCGGCCCCGTTCTTTGCGTCACGTGGCCGCAGCATCGCCGGCCGCCTTCCGCGTCTGCTTGTCGATGTACCGCTGCAGGTCGTCCTCGCGGATCCGGGTCTTGGAGCGCTTGCTCCCGGGCGGGGCGATGTCAACGGCAGGCAACTCGCCGAGCGCGACAAGCCGGTAGACCGAATCGTCGGAGCACCTGAGCCGGCCGCCTGTCTCTGCCGGGGTCAGGAGCTGGACGCACGGGCTCTGCGCTGGTTTCTTCATCGGCCGTCGGCCCGGACCTTGCGCGGGTCGGCGAGCAACCGGGCGTACCGCTCGCGGTTAGCGCCGCGAGGATCGTGAGTGCCGTTCTCCCACCGGATGAACGTGAGCCGGTGCACTCCCAGCTCGGCAGCCATGCGCTCCTGCGTTACTCCGGCCTCGACTCGGATGGAACGCCGAGCGTCGGCCGAAGGCAGCCGCCGTGCCCGTACCTCTTCTATCAGCCTCATGACTCGCTATGAGACACCGACGGCTACGTATATCGCTACAGTCCCGCGCTGGTGTCTCGTCTCGTCTCGATGCGTGATTCGTGAGACAGTGGCGCGCCAGTGCTTCACAACACGCTACGCCGAGCGCTACTGTGTTGGTCGTGGGAAACGATGGCTACGAGGCGTCCGACCCGGAACCGGACCGCGGTGACGGTGAACTGGCCATAAGTCGCGGCCCACACGGCCAGTACACCGTCACCGTGTTGCCTGGCTACCAGCGCAGCATGAAGCCCGCCGGCCCGTGGGTCAAGGTCAGCGGCGGCGATCTGCCCTTCCCTGTCGAGGTGCGCATGAACCAGCACGCGGACGGCCGCTACGTCATCACCGGGCTGCTGATCGGCGAAGCGTTCAGCCGTGAGGAGATCACCTCGCAGGACCTACGGCAGATCAAGCTCAGCAAGATCCTGGCCTGGCTGCTCCGCGACTACGATCCCGGCAACCTGCCTGAATGGAGCCCGCGCACGTCGATACGGCTCGTCGCCGAGATGAACGCCCGGCAAGGCGGCCCGGTGGTCACCGGGCCGTCGCGCGCCCCGGACGACGCCACCCTCCGCGACTTCGCGCGGACGTACCTGACCGAGCTGGCCCGCCAGCCCCGCCGCGCGATGACGGCCTCCGCGAGGGCGCACAGCATCAGCCGCGCGACCGCGAACCGCTGGGCGGCCATCTGCCGACAGGCTGGCTACCTGCCCGCCGCACCGAAGGAGTAATCGATGCCGTACTACCGGAAGCTGCCCTCGGGCATGTGGCAGGCCACCGTCCGCGGGCCGGACGGCCGCAGGCACAGCGAGACGGACAAGCTGAAGTCGGTTGTGCGGACGTGGGCGCTCGCTCAGGAGGCGCGCTTCGCCCAGGGCGAGGTCCGCGACCCGCGGGCGGGAGATGTCAGGGTAGGCGACTGGCACGCCCGGTACGCCGCGGCGAGCGGCGTGGAGAAGATCACGGCGGCCAAGAACGCATCCCTGTGGTCTACGCACTGCGAGCCGAAGTGGGCCGGGTGGCGGATGAGCGCGGTAACCCGGATGGAGGCTCAGGGGTGGGTCGCCGAGCTGCGCGCGACCCGCCGGGCACGGCACCAGGGACGGCCGGCCGAAGGCGATGACGTGCCGATGCTGTCGGCAGCCACCATCGCCGACATCGTGCACATCATGTCCGCGGTCTACCGCGCCGCGCTGCGGGAGCACCCGCCGGTCGTGCTGACCAACCCGTTCGCCGACCTCGAGCTGCCGCGCATCGAGCCGCGGCCGGTCGAGTTCTACGAGCCGGACGAGGCGGTCGCGCTGTACGCGGCGGCCGGGGAGCTGGGCGCGAGGTGGCGGACGATGGTCGAGCTGGGCATGCAGGTGGGCTTGCGGCCGGGCGAGGTCTACGGCCTGCACGGTCACCGGGTGGACTGGCTGCGCGGCCGGGTCGAAGTGGTCGACGTGATGACGCGCCGGGGCCTGCGGCAGTGGCCGAAGTCCAAGAAGTCGCACCGGGAAGTCCCGGTGCCGCCAGCCACGCTGGAGGGGATGTCGGTACTGATGGAAGGACGGCCGCGCGAGGCGATCGTGTTCACCGCCCCGCACGGCGGCCCGGTCACAGACGAGCACTTCCGCAACCGGGTCTGGTACCCGGCGGTCGCGGAGGCGCCCGTGCGCCGGTTCCCGCCCCGCATAATGCGCCACACCGCGGCGAGCTGGCTGGTCCAGGGCGGCGTTCCGCTGTACGACGTCCAGGCCCTGCTCGGCCATGAGGACTACGCCACGACGCAGCGGTACGCCCATCTCGCGCCGGACGCTCACGGCAAGGTCATCGAGTCGTGGACGCGGTCTTGACGCACCAGTGACGCACGGGCGCGGGAAGGCCCGCCCCTCACGATGAGAAACGGGCCTCTGACCTGGGTCGGGGTGGCCGGATTTGAACCGGCGGCCTCTTCGTCCCGAACGAAGCGCGCTGCCAAGCTGCGCCACACCCCGCCGACCGCGTAGGGAGTCTAGCCGATCCGCGGAACCAGCGTGAGCAC
>Ga0137378_10006140_pt1 | contig 10422 bp, 11 predicted proteins | sample SagtaG_21_FD_104813 | JGI IMG/M metagenome (GOLD analysis project Ga0137378, IMG submission 104813) | Vadose zone soil microbial communities from Sagehorn Ranch, Mendocino, California, USA - Sage2_L_60_16 metaG | ecosystem: Environmental > Terrestrial > Soil > Vadose zone | place: USA...
GACTACCCCGTCGCCTTCTGGTGTCGCGCTGGCCGGAATGCGGCCTGGGGTGATCGGGTAGGTCATGGCTCCTCCGGTAAGGCCGGGCGTCACGGCGGCCGCGCTATCAGCGTCACTCGCGCCCAGCAGGGGCGGGGCCCGGCCCGGCGGCCACGGCTCCGGGTGAGCGGCCGCGCCGATCCGACAGGGTTCTCCTGCTGATCCCTGTCAGCATTACACAATCCCGCGGTGGCTCCCGCTTCGGCCCGCAAACGATCTCCACCAAGATCTGCATGCGCGCTGAGCTGGTCGGGATGGCCGGATTCGAACCGGCGGCCTCCGGCTCCCAAAGCACACTCCGGCCGTCGCCAGACGTCGCCTGATGTGGCGTTCACCTGCACTGATAATCGCTGGACGTGGCCTGGCGTAGCCTGATGTCGCCCCTCGTTGGCTCCCAACTTGGCTCCCAGCGATCCCGTTAGCGCCGCTAACCTTCGACGGGCGCCGACCTTGCTTCCGGCTCAGGACCGGGACAAGATCGCCATGGTATGGAGCTGGCAATGACGCGATGGCGTTGCTAGCTGTCGCCCGACTTGGCTATAGCATCAGATGCATATAGCATCAGATGCATGGCTGGCTTGTACGAAGTGGAGGTCGAGCCCGAAGTCCGGTCCTGGCTGGAGAATCTGACCGACCGTGATTTCGGCCGGGTCGATTTCCTCGTCGGCCTGCTTGCCGACCACGCTGCCGACCTCGGCGAGCCTTATACCCGTCACCTTGGCGGCAAGGTCAGGGAGCTGCGGTTCCACCTGCTGGCCCAGCAGGCCCGCGTCACTTACTGGCTCGCTCCATGCCGCCGGCTGATCCTGCTGATGGTATTCCGCAAGACCCGGAACGCCGAGACCGCGGAAGTGGCCCGTGCCTTACAAGCCCAGAAGATCTGCGAAGCCGAGCACGGCCCGGCCCACGACGCTATCGACCGTGAGGTGACCTGACATGACCGCCGACCACAGCTCCTACGAGGAGGCGGCCAGCGCGCGGCGCGGCGGCCCGGACTACCGGGAAGGCTACGCCGAGGCGCAGCGGGCCTACCTGATCGGCCAGGCCGTCCGCGAGCGGCGCCTGGCCCTGGGATTCTCCCAGGTCGAGCTAGCCTCCCGCGCCGGCATGACCCAGCCGGCCCTCTCCCGCCTGGAAGCAGGCGGCGTCATCCCGACCATCCCCCTGCTCGGACGGATCTCCGCCGCCCTCGACGCCGACCTCATCGTCAAGATCTCACCACACGCAGCCTGACCACCGACCCTTCGCGGCATGGGCGCGAATCTGCCGAGAAGCGCACATGACCGCGTCCAGACCTTCGCCGACACGGCCTCTGCGCGCCCAGCGATCATGCTTTCTGCCGCTGAACTGCGGAGACGCCGCACAGTAACGGACTCATCAGCCTGAGCGCTCAGCTCGGGACTAAACGTGCCGAATACGTGCCAACTTCGCTGAGTTTCGAAGTAATTGACCGGGTAGGCGCCAACTCGCCATGTCGTATACGAGACGGCTGCTCTGCCTGCTGAGCTACACCGGCAGGGTAGCTGGCTAGAAACAGATCAGCACCCGCCTAAATCTCAGCGATGTGTCCGAACTCAAGAGATATGCTCACCGGCTCGGATCGGTGAACGCCTCGGAGTGGACGGTTCGATGATAGATCGCGGTGGCCAGGTGGAGCCTCCAGGGCGCCACATCTATCCCAGACCAGGTTTGCGGCGGATCACGTCCACGATAACGATGTGGGAGTAGCGGCTGCTCCTGGCGACGTGCACATCGTGCGCCCAGCAGGCTGACCGGAGGAGGTCGCGGGCAAATTCGAAGTCCTCGACGGTGGTGCCTGCGCGGCACCACAGATGTGCTTGCTCGCCGAAGGCTTTCGGTCTGGTGAACAGGAGGATCGGGAGTTTTCCGTGCCGCGTGTGGATCCAGGCCTGCGCGCAGCCGGTGCGCAGCCGGTGCGAAGTGACTACGCAGCGGGCGTGTCCGGCGATCCACGATCGGACTTCCGGCCACGTGCATGGGATCGCTGCCAGCAGCCCGATCGCGGCCAGGTTCCAGCGCCAGCCGTAGACGCGTGTCAGGGCGATCACGCCAACTGGAAGCCCGATGAGGAGTGCCAGCTCATAGCGCCACCGCCAGATGATGACGAGCAGGTTGGGTCGCTTGACCTGTGTGACGCCTCTTTCGAGCCCGGCCAGGAGGCGTGCCTCGCCAAGTCGTCGCGAGCGTCGTCTTGTCGTCATGCCGACCTCCGGGGTGGGAGGTTCGCGGTCTGGTCTAGGACGATTCGGCCGGTGCCGTTGCAGGTCTGGCACAGGTCTCCCGGAGCCGTGGTGCCGCGGCCGCGGCACCGTGAGCACGGGGCCAGACTGTCGAAACGCGGGTCGCGGTACCGGCGGCCAACGCCGGCGTGAGTAGAAGTGATCTGCCAGCCCTGCTCACGGGCGAATCCGTCGGTTGCGGCGAAGGCTCGCTCCCCGATCCGGGCCAAGCGGGCTCTCAACCAGGCAAGAAGACGGAGGCAGATCTTGCAACGGCTGGCATGGGTGATACGGTGATCCATGTCGACCAAATCCCTTCGCTCTTCGTGGGGCAGGGGTAGGTCACATACAGCTGGGCCGGTGTAGCTGCATCGGCCCAGCTTCGCTGTAGGGTCTCAGCGCGGTTGCTTACCGCTTGGCGCTACAGCGAGGGCACGGTCAATGGCGGGCCTCCTCTCCGTCGCGGGTCCTCGTAGGCCCGGCGCCGCTCTCGGGATCCTCGGCCTCGACGTCGGCAATGTCCCTTGATTCTTAGCTCTGTGTCTGCTCTGATAGTGAGCCGCAAAAGTCCATTCCGCAAGTGCGGTTTTGGCGCAAAAAACGGCTATGCGGTACGTTAGGGCGATCAACGGGACGCAGGACATCCTGCGGGAGGTATGGGGCCAAGGTGACGCGCGGCGGTAGTCCGACGGTTCGGCGCCGGGAACTGGGCGCGCTGTTGCGCAAGCTCCGCGCGGATCGGGGGCTGACCGCGGAGGAGGTCACGGAAAGGCTCTTGTTCTCCCCGACGAAGCTGAGCCGGATCGAGACAGGGCAAAGTGGCGCCAGCCCGCGGGATATACGCGATCTGTGCGACCTATACGAGGTGGCGGATCCTCCGGAGCGTGAGCACCTCATGCTCCTTGCCCGGGAAGGCAAGCAGCGAGGCTGGTGGCAGGACTACGATCTGCCGTACGCGACCTACGTGGGCCTGGAAGCCGAAGCGGCCTTGATCAATGTCTATCAGTCCGGAGCGGTTCCGGGTCTCCTCCAGACTGAGGAGTATGCCCGCGCGATGTTGCGGGCTCAGGTACCACCGTTCAGCACGCGGGAACTCGAACAGCGTGTCCAGGCGCGGCTCACCCGGCAAGAACTCCTCGTGCAGAGCAACGGGCCGCGTTACCACGCAATCCTGGATGAAGCCGCGCTTCATCGAGGAGTGGGAGGGCCGAAAGTAATGCGCGCCCAGCTGCAGCGAATTAGCGAGTCAGCGCAGCTCCCGAATGTCACAGTGCAGGTCATCTCCTTCGAGGCCGGAGCACACCCGGCGATGGAGAGCGTTTTCTCTATCCTAAACTTTGAGCAGCCTCTCGTATCGGACATTGTCTATGTCGAGGGTCTGGTCGGAAACATCTACCTAGAGCGATCCGCGGACATGGAGAGATATCGCAAGATATTTTCCCATCTCCGCACCATAGCATTGAATCCATCAGACTCGATTTCCTTGCTTACCAGAATTTCTGCAAGCTACGCTTGATTGGGTGACGTGACCAACCGTCCTGTCACCCATCGTTTTTTTCCGGCCTCACCCCGGCCACGAATCGTCATGGTCGGTTTCAATACAGACCCACATAGTTTAAGGAAAGCGGAGGTCATGGCTATGCCAAGAAGACTGACATTAACTGATCTGGAGCGCAGGAGCCTCGTTTGGCGCAAAGCGCAACTTAGTACCAATAACGGATCCTGTGTCGAGGTAGCATCCGTCGTCGGCAAAATCACCCTCAGGGATTCAAAAGATCCCAGCGGCCCCATGCTTGTCTACACGCCCGCCGAGTGGAGCGCCTTCCTCGATGGCGCGAAGAGAGGCGAGTTCGACGATCTGGCGTTCTGAACGCTCGCTCGTCTGCTCGTATGCGTCAACGAGGCAAGGGAGGGGCCAATCCGATGGCTGCTCTCCGCCGTTGCCTTCGCAGCAGTGCCGCGGCCGCTGGCGATCACTTTGATCTGCGTCCAGCCGACCCGTTGTGACAGAAGCGAAGCGCCGCCCTACTCCGGCTAGAGACCAGGCGGCGCCCGCGCAGATCCTCCTGGAGGAAGATCCATGCCCAAGTATGCACGCTCCGGCAATCCTGGTGGTCCCTTATTCGATCTGATCGCGTTTCTGGGCGTCCTCGCCCTCGGCGCAATCTTGGTCGCGCTCGGGCATGTTACCGCGGGTTCCCTGGCGGCCGTTTGCGCGGCGCTGGCTGGCCTCTACACCGCCTGGAAGCGCTCGCGGACATCTGAGAGAGGCTCGGACCCGGCAACTCAGCCGGACGCCAAACCGGAGCACGGTCTGCCGGCTCAGGATGCTGAGCTCACGGAGCCCTCAGAGCCCACAGACCCGCTGGGCTACTAGCGGATCACGGGCTTCGCTAGGCCATTTGGCGGCGGCGCGGCGGAGGCCGCCGCAGTTGTGAGAACGGGAGGGTGGCGGTGATTCTGGACGAGCCCGATCAGATCCCGGAAGAGCTGCGAGCGGTCGCCCGGTGCGCGCCAACTGCGCCTGCCTCACCTTCGCTACGCTCGCGTTCAGCCTCGCCCGCGCAGCCACCATCCGCCGCATTCTGATCGACATCCCCGCCCGGATCGCCGGCCCGGCCCGTCGCCTGACCCTGCACCTGCCTCGCGGCTGGCCCTGGGCCCGGCCCTAGCAGCAGCTCTTCGCCGCCAGCCGCCCACAACGAGCGGAGCGGGCTGGCAGCGCTGCTTCGCCTGCCGGGCGTTGGCCTGGCTGGCTAGGTCGGCGTGATGATCTCTTCGGCGGGTTGCCAGTGGTCGAGCAGGTGCAGGAAGACTTGTTTGGTGACCATCCGGACGCCGAGTTTCCTGGCGAGGTTCGCTTTCCTGACTGGGAGTACGGGCCGGCGGCCACGACTAGCGCGGTCCTGACGCTGACTGAGCTGGTGATGTGGAGTCCGGCGGCGGTGGCTAGTGCCCCGATCTCGGCTCTGCTCATGTTCCTGTCGCCGGTGAAGACCACTCGGCCGCGGGCGTGCAGGGTCGTGGCCTGGGTGCCGTGAGGGCTGGCGCGGGGTGTCGCGCGTGTCTTCGAGGATGGCGAGGGCTTCGCCGGCGGGCACGCCGAGCAGTGGGCGACTTCCAGCAGCTCGGCGCGTTCGGCGTCGGTTACCCAGCCAACCTGGCCCATCGCGCCCGCCGCCGGGCGCGATCGAAGTCATCGTGGGCGTCTGCCTGCGGGAATCCGGTCTGCACCGCAGTGCTTCCCAAAAAGACTGCAAGTCCCTGCGCCAGGGAAGGCTGTCATGGCGGCCGGCAACGAAAAGCAGGGCGGGGGGCCCGCTAGCTGGGTGACGATCTGGTCCCGGATGGCATCCAGGCCCGCAGGCGCGTGCCAGGTTTGCCTGATGGATCACCGCCGGCGAGATAGAAGCTGGACGGGTGCACCCTCACCATCTGCGACCCCCGGCCTGCGGCGGGTCCTTCTTGTCGTCCTTACCGCGTTCAATATTGGAGACGAGGTCATGCAGCGGCTTTGTGCCGGCGCCAACGACAAGACCGGTGACCAGCAGATCGGCCCAAAACGGCGGTTGCCCGGAGCCGTTGGCGCGGACGGTCTGCAGGAGCGTGATATTCAGCTGGGCGCAGAAGAGGAAGCCAAGACCCGTCGCCACGCCCCACGTGACGACCGCCGTGAGCCGCCGGCTCATTTCAACCGCGCTCTCGGAATCCACGGCGTTCTCTTTCTCGTCATCCGCCGGCGGACTGGCGAGGGCCTTGAGCTTCCTGTCCCTTTCGGCCCTGAGCTTCGTCGTGTCCGGTCCGAGCTTCCGGCTGAACGGCTCGAGGGCGCGCTCGATCGCAAGCGCCAGGATGAACAGGCCAGTCAAGGCGCTCCACTGGCTGTCGATGCGGTAGGTGCTCGAGTTGCTTCCGTGCAACCCCCAGGCCATAAAGAAAGCCGACGCCGGAATCCCCAGCCCGAGGACGGTGTACCACAACGCCCGGTGTCCCCCGAGCTTCGTGCCACCAAGTTCCCCGGAGGGCACCTCAACCGCCGGTGCGCCGGTCTGGCTGGCAGTCATGAGCGCCATTACGGTCCTCCGTCCCTCCTACCTGATATAGAAGAGCGAGAAGCCGCATCCGTGATACGCCTAGACGCGACCAGTGAAGGTCCAATCGGCACGAGCCGGGCGGAGCAATACGGCGCCGTTGCCGACTGGTCACCTGGTTCACGCAGGCCGCCGGGCACACCGGCGCCCCCGGATACAACCTCGGGCTGCGGCTGGCCAGCAAGCTGGACCCGCCGGAGCTGGTCGAGGCCCGCACTGATGGGACCCGGGCCGCCGAGGCTGGGAGACTCGCGCGCGAGATGCGCTAGCGGCTCGAAGATAGCCGGGCCGCCGCGGTCAACTGCTCTGCATTGCCGCGAGCCGACATGACTGAAGACGCCGCTGGCCTGCTCGGGAGCCGCACTGCGGCCGAGCGTCAGACGACGAGGCCTTCGTGGTTTCGCCCGAAGCTAGGCCGCGTTCGGTGATCCGTTTGCGGCTATCGTGATGCGATGACCGCATCCGGTCCCCCGACCCCGGGTCTCGTACCGCTGCATGTCGGCCAGCCCGCACCCACGCAGGAAGACCTCGCGGACGCGGTTGCGCGCACCGACGCGTTGGAATCGGGACGGCCGCCACGACGCCAGCGGCGGTCTGCGCTTGTCCAGCCTGGGGTCGAATGGCAGAAGCACGGTGCCGACCCCCGTTGGCTGGGCATGGAAACCAGCGATTGCGCGGCCGCTCTCAACCCGAGCGTCTTTCACGGCCGTGGCGCCGACGAGCTGCAGCGGTTCCTCGCGGGCGCCGCCGCACGCCGCGAGACCGCGCTCGTCATCGCCACTGTCGGCAACGCGGACGAGAATTCCCCCCGCTCGCCCCTCGACTCGTGCAACGCCTCTGTCGGCTTGCCCGGGCTCCGCGGCTCGATCCACGGCCGTCGTCTTCCCGCCGGAACCCGACCGGCTCTGGTGGCCGGACTGAGTCCAGCCGACCGAGACCTCGGTCTGCGGCTGCTGAACCGGCCAGTGGAGGCACCGTGGTCGGTCTACAAGCTGGGTGGTTACACTTTCGAGCGCGCAGATGGGGGACCGAGCACGACCCACGCAGCCGAGGGTGAGCTTCGTCCAATCCTGGTCGACACCCTCGGCGATCCGGTCGTCGCGGCATGGATACCGCCAGAAGGTGGTCAGCGCTGGTATATCATCCCGGACACCACCGACTGGAACGGCTTGATCGACTGGCTCATCCACCAGGCACTTCCCGCCCATGTCCCCGATGCGCTGCGCCGTGCCCGATCCCCGCATTTCGTCGATCCGGACATGCAGACTCAGGCTGAGTTGATCGCCGCGCAAGCCCTCGCCGAGATGACGGCAAGGCATGCAGAGGAGAAGGCACGGCTGGAAGAGGAGCTTGAGCGGGCCCGGGCCGCAGCCCAACCGGTCCGGTACGGGTTGCTTTATGGGACGGGCAATGAGCTCGTCGATTCGGTCGGCAAAGTCCTCACAGTTGCCGGATTCGTCACAGTGCGTCTCGATGAGGAACTCGGTGGGAGCCTGTCAGCCGACCTTCTGGCGACCTTCGAGCAGCAGCGCCGCCTGATCGAGATCAAGTCCGCAAGCGGCAACGCGTCCGAAGCCCTTGTCGGTGACCTCCAGCGGCACCTTGCCACGTGGCCCGAACTTCGGCCGCAGGAGCCCGTGGGCGGCGGTGTGCTGATCGTCAATCACCAGCACAAGCTGGTGCCATGCCAGCGCTCGCCGCAGGTATACACCCGCCCGGAGTTCGTCGGCGCGATCACCGTGCCTGTCATTGGCACCCGTGCCCTGTTCGGCTGGTGGCGAATGTCCAACTGGGCATCCATACGCGAGGCGATACTCGGGTCGGCACATCCCGTTGACCAAACTGCCACGCCGCCGCCAGAGGCGAGCCATGTCCCAACGCCGACATCGGCTGCGCCTGGACGCTAGACATGGTCACGGCGACTATGGCGGCGTAAGGGCGCGCACTAGCCGTCGCCCGTACCAGCCTGACGGTCCCGTACCTGGCGCGCGAACCACCGGCTGCCCGATGGGCCGCCCGTTCGTGCCCGCCACGCTCGCCATCACGGGCACCGGCCCCGCCGAAGCCGGGCGAGTATCACGCGCGGGGATGCGCCCCACGCCACCGCCGCGCAGGCGAGGGCGTAGGCGGTGCCGACGAGCAGGTGCCTGGCGATCCCGTGCTCGCCGAGGTACACGATGCACCGGACGGGCGTCGGTGCAGGCGCCGTTGGGCAGGCACTGCTGATCATCCGCCAGAACCATGGCAGCAGCGACTGCTCGTAGCACCACCGGCGCCGGGCCTGCCGAGCACGACGGAGATCAGCACGGTCAGGCCGATGCCGAACTCGTTTGGAGGCGTGGCCGCCCGAGCGCCTGGTCCAGTACTTCCCCGAGGTGCCGACCCCGGGCCTGGCCCGGCAGCTCATTGCCGGAGCTGCCAACTTCTTGATTTCCGTCGCGGTGCAGGTTAGCCGAGCGAGGATCTATCCGACGTCTTCCGGGAGCTGCGGTGCACTGCTTCTGGTTGCAGCCCCGCCCAAGGGTTTGCCCGTGACGAGCCCCCTGCGATCGCCACCGGCGCTAGGCATGGGCTAGCCCTTGGGCTAGCCCTTGGGCTAGGCCCACGCGGAGCCGGCGGGGGTGACGAACGGCGGCCCTAGCTCAGCCCTCGATTATGCCGAATGCGTGCCGAAATCTAGGGAAGTCTGAGTAACTCGCGAGGTCAAGGGCGGTACGACTGCCCGTTTACAAGACGGCCGCTCTGCTTGTCTTTGGTTTGCGTCTTGATCCGGCCGTTGACCCTGCGGCGCAGCCTTCTGCCGTCGGGTCCGTATCCCCCGCGAGACCGAGCCCCGCCACCGTCCCAAGCAGCCCTGGGGCTGCTCACAGTCGCAGCACTCCGAAGCGTGGTCAAAGTAGCCTGAGTCCTCGCCATGGCCGCGTTTCTCACAGTCCGCCGTGTTCAAAGCGCTGACACTTGGCTCCCATTGAGGCCCCGCAAACGATCTTCAACAAGATCCAAATATGCTCTGACCTGGTCGGGATGGCCGGATTCGAACCGGCGGCCTCCTGCTCCCAAAGCAGGCGCGCTAACCAAGCTGCGCCACATCCCGTCGAGCCAGCCGAAGCCTACCCTGTCGGGCGTGCCGCACGAGCAGGTCCGGCAGGTGCCCGCTGGCCGACCACATCGGGGGTGCAGAGCGCGGCCTGGCTACCTCGGCGGCATGAAGACGGTACGCTACGGCGTGGCGGCCTAGCCGCTGCGCGGGCGTAGCTCAATGGTAGAGCCCCAGCCTTCCAAGCTGGTCATGAGGGTTCGATTCCCTTCGCCCGCTCGAGGGTTCCGGTGCAGGTAGATTGCATAGTGCCTGTGCGAGATGGCAGACCGGAACCGACGGGTGGGCCACACACGGGCCATAAGTCACTTCTTGCGTGGCTGGCGGGCGAGTGCGCCGAGTGCCTGAGCAATGGCCTGATCGCGGTCGCGGGTAGCGTGCTGGTAGATCATGGCGGCACGCGGGCTGGCCCTTGGCGAGAGCATCACAGCCATAGTGCTCACTCGCGTAGCCCTGGTCCTGGCGGGCGTGGCACTCACACGTCACCATGCTGCCACCGGCACCATTAGCCCCTAAGTCGCGCGTAGCCCTCTTCTTGCCTAGGTCCAACTGATCGTTGACGGGGCGGATTCAACTGATGGTTGACACCCGTTCGGGCTCCTCGATCTGGTCCGTCACGCAGAGTGATAGCTCGGCCCGTAGCTGCGGTGCGACCCATGGCCCTGTCCGCGGCCGATCCGTGCACCATGATCTTGACTGCGCCCTCGGGCTGTCCCCGCACGGCCAGGCACGGGCACGTACGCAGCGAGTACAGGCAACGGACGTCCCGGCCCACACCGGTTTTCCGCACGTACGGGTCGGCTATTTGGCTGGGTTACTGGCCTATGCGTCCGTCGATCTGCTCGCGCAACAGGTCCGCGTGACCCATGTGGCGGGCGTACTCGTGGATCATTCCGACCAGCACCTCGCGCAGCGACATCAGCCCTCCACCGCTGCCATGCTGATTCAACGGATC
>Ga0137378_10006142_pt1 | contig 10422 bp, 8 predicted proteins | sample SagtaG_21_FD_104813 | JGI IMG/M metagenome (GOLD analysis project Ga0137378, IMG submission 104813) | Vadose zone soil microbial communities from Sagehorn Ranch, Mendocino, California, USA - Sage2_L_60_16 metaG | ecosystem: Environmental > Terrestrial > Soil > Vadose zone | place: USA...
AGGATGCCCGGAAATGGATAATCGAGCTGGGTCGCGTTGCCGAGGAACGCGATGAAGATCGAATCGACCCCCACACCGTAGACCGTCATCGTGTCCCCGAAACGCACGATCGCCGGCCGCACGCTGTCCACTTCGAGCGGATTCGACACGCGGAGCAGGAGGTCGCCTTCCGGCGCCTGCTCGAATGCAATCGCGCGCGCGGTGATGTGGACGTTGCCGCTGTTCACGCCGGTTACCGTGGCATAGCCACCGCCGTCATTCTGGACAGTCGCGGTCGTGCTGCTCCCGGTCCCAAACGCGAAAGCCACATTCGTAATGGGCAGTGTATCCGTGCCAATCACGTGCCACGCACGAGCGTAAACCGACATCTCCTTGCCGCGGAGCACGACGCGGGAGGGTCCCTCGAGGGTGACGAAGACGTTGTCGCTTTTGTCGGTTGGGAAAGCGCAGGTGACGCTGAGCGCCGCCGCCAGGGTCACGATGGGGATAGCTCGGGTGAGACCGCGCATGCAGGCCAATCCATGAGCGTGAGGACCGCCCATACTATAACACACTTAGAGCGAGCCTCGGCGCTTCAGGTCGAGATACTTCGTGACCACAGCCTGTGCCGCGCGCTCCGGTGTGACATCAATCACGATCACCCCCGCCCGCCGCATGTGTCCCAACGCTTCCTCCCGCGCATGCAACAGCTCCTCGGCCGCCGCTTTGCGAAAGGCGTCGTGCGCCGCTGCCGGCCGCAACGCGGCCGCGGCATCGAGCTCGGGGTTGCGCAGCGTCACCGCAAGTGGCAGGTGGCGGGGACGTAACGTGGCCACATTCGCGACGAGGGCATCGGACGCGAACCGGTCGATGACATCCGTGAAGAGCACGGTCAGCGCGCGCTTGCGGTTGCGCGCCGCGAGATAGCGAAAGGCGCCGGGGTAATCGGGCTCGACGAGCTTCGGCTCGACTTCCGCCAGCACGTCTACGACGCGCCGCACGCCGGCGCGGCCGCGCTCGGGCGCGACGAAGTGGTGGACGCCGTCGGCGAACGTCATGATCCCGACGTTGTCATCATGCTGAGCCGCGGCATAGGCCAGCTCGAGCGCGGCCTGCACGGCGAACTCCAGGCGCGCCACGCCACCGACTTCCGCCGTCATCAGCCGGCCCGTATCGAGGACGAGCAGCACCTGCTGGCGGCGCTCCGCCTCGTACTGCCGCGTGATGACCTTGGCGCCCCCACGGCGCGCGGTCGCCTTCCAATCGATGTGTCGCAGATCGTCCCCCGGCACCCACTCGCGCAACGACTCGAACAGCCGTCCCTCGCCGATGCGCCGGATCGGCTTGCTGCCGGCAACGCGGCGCCGCAACGCCTCGGCCACGGATGCGCGGAGTCGCACCGAAACGAGGGGGGGATAGACCACGACGTCCCACGGCAACGGCAGGCGCACGCGACGTCGCCCGAGGCCCAGCGGGCCGATGCTGTCGAGCACGAATCCACCGGCGCCGCCCCCAGTTTCCCGGCCGCGGCGTCGCGGAATCACCGCCACGCGCTCATGTGTCGTCGACCGCGGGAGAATCCGCACCGCCCGCGGCGGCTGCGGGCCACCGAGGATGTCGGGCCGCACTTCCCGTACCTGCAACCGTGCCCGGCGGGGCGCCGGATTCGTCCACCGATACGTGACTTCGCCCGTATGGCCCACCGACAGCGCCGGGAGCGGCTCGCGCGTCACGGCGACGCTCTGGGCCAGCGTCGCGTCGAGCCAGATCAACACGACTAACGCAAGGTCGGCGAGCAGCATCACGTCGAAGCTCCACGGGGCCCAGAACCCGGCGACGCCGGCGAGCGCGAGCAGACCTGCGATCAGCAGGGCACGGGGAGTCCACAGAATCCCCGCGGTGCTACCGAGCACGTACCATAGGCCCACGAACGCAGCGATGACGGCGCTGGGCAGCAGCAAGGGCTGCAGCATCAGGCGGTCGGCGCCTCGGTGCGATCCAGAATCGCTTTCAGCGCCTGATCTGCGGTGACGCCCTCGAGCTCAAGCTCGGGCGCGACATTGACGCGATGCCGCAGGATCGCGGGGGCCAGCCGCTTCACGTCGTCCGGGATGACGTAATCGCGACCGTCGAGCAGCGCCGCGGCCCGTGCCGCCTTGAAGAGCGCGACGCCGGCGCGCGGGCTGGCGCCCAACGTGAGCGAGGCCGCTTCGCGGGTGGCGCGCACGATCGCCGTGATGTATCCCGTGATGCGGGGCTCGACCCGCACCGCGTCGACGTGCTGGCGCAACAGATCGAGACCCTCCGCGTTGACGACGGGACTCACCCCATAGGTCGTGGGGCGATCCGCTTCGAAGCCGCCGACGTAGCGGGTGAGGATCCCCTGCTCGATGTCAGCGGGTGGGTAGCCGACCAGCACTTTTGCCATGAACCGGTCCAGCTCGGCCTCCGGCAGCGGATAGGTGCCTTCGAACTCGATCGGGTTTTGCGTCGCGAACACCGTGAACGTCGGCGAAAGGGGATGGCTCTTGCCGTCCACCGTGACGGTGCGTTCCTGCATCGCTTCCAGCAACGCAGCCTGCGTCTTCGCGGGCGCCCGATTGATCTCATCCGCCAGGACCAGGTCCGCGAAGATCGGGCCGGGTCGAAACGAGAATTCGTGGGTTCCCGTGAGCAGCGTGATGCCGGTGATGTCGGCCGGCATCAGGTCGGGAGTGAACTGGATCCGCCCGAACTGCACGTCGAGCGCGAGTGCGAGCGTCCGGACGAGTAGCGTCTTGGCGGTACCCGGGACGCCCTCGAGCAGGATGTGGCCGCGCGCCAGCAGGCAGACGAGCACTTCGAGCGTCGCCGCCTCCTGCCCCAATACCACGGTGCGTAAAGCAGCTACGATGCGTTGCGCGTCCTGCGCGGGCGCAGTTCCTCCCACACGTCCTCCACGGCTTGGGCGGTGTCAAGCACGCGCTGCGCGTCGCGATCGCGTGCGGTAAGTAAGCTGTGCAGCCGGCGCACGGCGGCGCGGCCCTGAGGGCCGCGCACCGCGAGCTCCAGACTCTCGACCCACGAGAGCACATCACCGTTCGCGGTGTAGGCTGCCCTGGCCCCGGTGCGGCTGAGACGACGGCGCAGCCCTAGTGCGAGTCTTTGCACGGCGGTATCGGCCGCCGCCGCGTTCTCGAGTCCGGCGCCGAGCGCTTCGAGGTGCTCGAGTGGCGAGCGGCGTCGCCGCTCGATCACGGACAGCGCGGGACCGAAGCGTACGGCGGTCGTCGCGAGCCACACGAGCGCAACGGCCATGAGCTGCAGGATCGCCCAACCCGCCGGCGAGTGTCGTAACCAGCTCCACGTCTGGCTCGTGAGCGAGGGTCCCGTTTCCTCTCCGAATCCCTGGTGGTACTCATCCCACACGACGCGTCCTGGGTGCTCGCGCGACGGCGTGAACAGCGGGAGCGCGACGAGGGGCACGTCCGTGTCACGCCACACGCGATTCGTGAGCCATCCGGGATCGGCCGCGAGCGTGACGGTGCTGCCCCCGCGAAACCGGAGGCGCATGATCACCGGCCGGTTGTTCACCGCCGCGACGATCGTGTCGGTGGCAAATGGAGCCAGGGTGCTGCAAATCCCCGGAGCGCCCGCTTCGTCCCCGCCCTTGACCAGACTCTGGAGGTCGCGGTGATCGCTGGTGTCGCGTTCCAGCGGGGCCAGCACGTGCGCGGCCCGCGGCAGCCGGGCGCCCCCCGGAGGGGGCGACCGCACGGCGATACTGTCCGGGCGAAACTCCGGCTGGATACGCCATCCCAGACATTGCGTGATTCCGCCGCCCCAGCCGCTCGCGACCACTGCGCCGCCGCCGCGCACGAAGCGCACCACCTGCTCGAGCTCCGCGTCGGTCAGCGGAATCACTGGATTCAGCACCGCAAGAATCGCCGGCCGGCGCGCGCGCGTTGTCGCGAGATTGTCGAGTTTGGTGCGACGTCGCTCCGTGCGACGACCCAGCTGTGAGAGAATGTCGTACAGCGCCTTGCTGCCGCGCGGGCCGGTCAGGAACGTCGAAGAGCGGAAATCCAATTCCGCAGTGCGCGAATGGCGACTGCCCGCCCACACGACGACGCCCAGGGCCACCATGAACAGCAGCGCCAGCCCGATCTCAAACCGGTACGACATGCGGTCCGCGCGCCAGCTCCTGCGCGGCGGCGCCGAAGGAGTGGTACTCCGCTTCGCCGCACGGGACGGCGCCGAACAGGTGGCGATACAACTCGGCGACCAAGGCCGCCAACGCGGCGCGACCGGTCGCGTCGAGACGCGCTTCGGCCACGTACTCGGCGGGTGTCTTGGAAACGTGAAAGCGCAGTGCTTTCCTTTCGTCGAGCTCCAGGACCGCGGCCACGAAGCGATGCGCCAGCGCCTCGACGTACCGCCCAAGAGCGGCGAGCTCCTCGGCCCGCTGGAGGTGGGCCCGCGCGTTCCTCACGACGCCGACGTTGGAGGACGGGCGCGTGCCGGTTCGCGCCACCGGCTGCACGATGCGCCACATGACATAGCCGATGTGCACCAGCAGCACGACGAGCGCAACGACGAGGAGCGTGAGGAGAATGTTGTACCCGACCGGATGATTCTGGGAGAATTGGTCGAGCCAGTCTTTCAGATGCTGCCATTGCCGCGCGATCCACGACAGCAGACGTTGCTGCTCGACCCACTGATACTCCGGGCCCGCGAACACCCGGCCAAGGACACGCCGCAGCGAGTCGGCGGCGGCGGGCGGCGGCAGGGTGGGTGCTTGCGGGAACAGGAACCAGCTCGTGGTCAGCGGGTCCCCAATTGCTCGCTCAAAATCTGCAGGTCAAACGCCTCCCGGCGAACGCGGAGATCGTAGTACAGGAGCGTGAGAGCGCACGGCAAAATGGGCGCCAGGACCACACCCAGCACGATCGTCCCCACGCTGAGGAACGGCTGCACCGGTGAGTCAGGACCAACCGCCTGACCGATGCCGAAGACGACGATGGACGGCAGAATATTGGTAAAGATGGCGATCACCAACCATGTAAAGAAAACCTTGAGGCGCGAATCTCGTGTGAGGTCGCCCGAGCGGCCGAAGGCATCGAAGGCGCTCAACAGGTCCTCGAGCACGACGACCATGCTCGTCAGGCCGTAGCCGCACAGGACGTACGCAAACAGCCAGATCCCGCCTACGCACCCGAGGAACAGAAACAACGCGCCCATGCCCAACAGCCGCCCCACGGCCATCATCACCACGACGCCGATCACGACGGCGATGTAGAGGACGAAGATGAGCAGGGTTTTGGCGATGGCCACGAGCAGCAGCGGAACGATCCGCCCGGTCGCGAACTGCAGCGCGGCCCCGAGCGACGGCTCATTGCCGAGATACGAATCCGAGATGATGCGGATCGTTCCCGCCTTGAGCAGCAGGCTGATCGCGATCCAGACGAAGAGGACCACGAGCCCGAACCCAATCGTCGCAGCGATGTGGTTTTGTACCCAGTTCGTGGCTCCAATCGGGTTGGAGAACGCTCGCGTGGCAAAGTACACGACCACGACTGCCGGAGCGCAAATCAGCACGAAACTCAGCCGCATGAACAGGCCGAAGTGGCGGCGGTAGATGCTGAAGCTGCCGTCGAGGATCTCGCCGAGCTGCATCGGCCTGACGTTGGAACTTCCGGTGCTCGAGGTAATGGTTCGCTCCCTGCGTGGGTGAGGCCTCTGCGCTAAGATGAGGAAATGACGGCGTCCGCGCGAGACCTCGATCTACGGCAGCACCACGGCGTCGAGACGCCGGAGCACGTGGATGTGCGGTTCGAGCTGGCGGGCGTGGGGTCGCGCGTGGCTGCCGGGCTCCTCGATCTGCTGTTGTTGTTGCTCGGATTGTTACTGCTTTGGTTGGGCGGGACGACGATCGCCAGCGATATCACCCCGCCGCACGGCACGGCGCGAGGCTGGGTGACCGCGGTACTGATTCTGCTCACGTTCTCCCTCGTCTGGGGATACTTCACGCTGTTCGAGGCGCTGAACGGCGGCCGGACGCCGGGAAAGCAATTGCTCGGGATTCGCGTCGTCATGGATACGGGCCGGTCGCTCACCACGCAGGCCGCGGTGGTCCGGAACCTGGTTCGCTTCATCGACTGCTACTTCCCCGCGCTGCCGTTTGCTCCCGCGCTCCTGGCGATTGCCCTGCATCCCAGCAATAAGCGCTTGGGTGACATGGCCGCTGGCACGATTGTCGTGCGGGACCGGCCCACCGACTGGACCCTCGGCCTGCCGGGCACGCCTGCGCCCGAAGCAGCTGCAGAAGCGGTCGAGACCGGCCCCCCCGACCTGTCGGAAGAGGAGTTCCGGTTGTTGGACCGCTTCCTGGGACGCCTCAATGAGCTGGCACCTGACGTCCAGGCCCGCATCACCGCCGACTTGGTGCGACGCTTCGAGCCGCGCATACCACGCCGCACACCGGACCTGCAGAGCTATCTCGTCACCGTGTTCGCCGAAGAGCAACGCAAGCGGCGCAGCCGGTTTGCGTCACGCGCGCAGGCAGGCACAGCTGGCCGCATCACGGTGCCGGCCGAGCGATTTGTGCAGAAAAAACGGGATGGTTGGGAAGCGTTCCGCACGACGGCCCTGCGCATGGAGCGCTCCGGCGTGGGCGCGCTGGCAGCGGAGGAGATCCCGACGTTCGCCGCACAGTATCGCGAGGTGGCCGCCGATCTGGCGCGGGCGCGCACCTATCAGGTCGATCCGCGCGTCATCGCGTACTTGGAGCGGGTCGTCACGGCCGGGCACAATGCCTTGTATCGCGCTCGGGGGAAGCCGCGAACGCCGCTGCGGCATTATATCCTGCGCAACTTCCCAGCAGCCGTGGTGCAGTCGTGGCAGTATGTGTTACTCGCCTTCCTGCTCTTCTCGGTCCCGGCGGCCGTGGGCTACGTCATGATCCGCGAGCGGCCGGCGCTCGCGGAGGAGCTCCTGTCGCCCGTGATGGTGGCCCGCGCGGAGGCCGCGGCGGAAAATCTGGCGGAGGGACGCGGCTACGCCGAAACGAGTAAGGAAGAGCGTCCGCAGGTGGCCGCGCTGATCATCACCAATAACATCACGGTGTCATTCGGTACCTTTGTCGGTGGCCTCACGGCCGGCGTGCTCACCACCTGGCTACTGTTTGCGAACGGGATGATGTTCGGGCTCGTGCTGGGACTGTTTCGCAACTATCAGGCGCTGAGCTATCTGCTGACGTTCGTCCTCGGACATGGCGTGCTGGAGCTGACCGCGATCTTCATCTCGGCGGGGGCGGGCTTTCGGCTGGCCAAGGCGATGATCGCACCGGGCGATCGGACGCGGCGCGACGCGCTGGTCGTGGAGGGCCGCATCGCAGCGCGGATGATCGGGGCGGTCGTCACGCTGCTGGCGATTGCGGGAACGATCGAAGGGTTGTTGTCGACGTCGCCGGCGCCGGCCTCATGGAAGTACGGCGTGAGCGCGGCCTCGGCGGTTTTTCTGGTGCTCTACCTCGCCAACGGGTATCGCGAAGCCGGTGGTCCGGCCACCCGATCGTGACACCGAGGGACCGACCTGCTGCACGGTCGCCGTCAGGGAGTCGGAGATGCCGTCGCCCGTAGCGACGATGACGGTCGTCCCGTTGCCGACTGCAGTCACGATCGCCTTATGAGGGCCGCTGTCGGCAACAGTCACGATTCCGGTGTTGCGCGACAGCCAGGTGATCGAGACACCGGGCACAGATGTGTTCTGGGCATCGCGCGCGTCGGCAGTGACGATGCTGGTATCCTGGAGCGAGTCCAGGGCGATGTCGAATGGCTGAAAGACGATCCTGGCGATGCGCGAGCGAATGGCGTATGGGGCGCTCGAAACCGGCGCGCTCACCAGCGGGACTGCGGTGACGGTAATGCTGGCGCCGCCCAGCCGCACACCCGTCACGAGCCCCGTTTGCGATACGCGGACCAACGTGCTGTCGGAGGAAATCCAGACGAACGTCAGGCCGGTCAGGATCGGCACGCGCCCCGCGAGCGCCGTGGCCGTGAGCTGCTGCGTGCCGTTAAGCGCAACCGTTGAATCGCCCGTGATCACGACCGAGGTAATCGTCGAGGAGGGACCGTTATCTCCGCTGCATCCTGCGATGATTGCCACACACAGCAGCAGACACAAACGCCTCACGCGCCGTTCGGAAACACTCACCTCATCCACTCGATCAGAGCTCCCAGACGTGGACCGACGATCGACACGCTCGTGCCCGCATCGTGGAGCGTGCCGAAAGCGAGCTGCGCCTGCAGCACCGCCGCCGCGCGATCGCTGAGCCGGTAACGCAGGTCCGTGCCCGCTCGCAGCAGGTACCCGAGCAGCTCCATGCGCTGGCCAGGCCCGGTCAGCTCATGGCGGAATTCGAGCATCGGCGACAGCGTCGCCCGGGGCCCAGTGGGGCGATCGAGTCGCGCACCGACCGCGAGCACGTTGCCGCGCGGCACGGGCACCGTTCCCGTGCTGGCGACGTTGCGGGCGAGCAGGCGGCGCATATCCCAGCCGTACAACGAGAGCTGCGAGTTACCGACCGGCAAGTTCACGGTGGCGTAGCCGAGCACGCGGTCGCCGATCGTGCTCTGCCCGCTCGGGCCAAGGTCGTTGGCCGCGGTCGTCGTGTAGACCAGTGCGCCGCGGAAGTACTTCCCGCCACCGAACGGCCCCTCGATGCCGATGCGCGCGCGGAGCTCGCCGCCTGGGCTCATCTCGTCCCCGCCCTGGACGGGCACGTAACGCGCGGCATAGCGGTAGCTCGCGCCCGCCCCCACTGCCCAGTTCTGCCCCATTTTGAGGGCTGACGAAAAACCGGCGGACACGGCGCCACCCGAGCCGAAGCTCGGTGTCGTGAATCCGAAGAGATGGGTACCCGTCGCGCCGAACAACGGGATCGTCGTGTCGGCCACGGCCGTCGCGCCAGTCGGGATCGTGCCCACAACATTGAACAGCAGTTTTCCAGGAATCACGCTGTAGCTCGCGCGCACATCGGTATCCACCAATCCCGCGTGTGTGATGCTACCGCTCCCACCCCCCGCTTCGCTGACGGAGGCGCGGGCAAAGGCCGTGCCGAGGTCAAGGACAAGCCGGCCACCGGCGATGCGCTGCGTGACGCTGACCGGAATCGTCAGCTCGCTGATGCGATTGAATGCCAGCCCGGATCCGAAGGCATAGGATTCGAACGTGACGCCGGTGCGTGCGACTGTCGTCGCGCCCTGAGCCACAAGCGCTCCAGGGAGCACGAGGAGTCCCAACGACCAGCGCGCGCACGTCACGGCAGGCGGAAGATGATCCGAAGGACGCCTGACGCCTGGAGGACGCTCGAGATGCCCTGGCTTTCCGGCGTGGGATTGCTTGCCACAGTGGTGATCCCGGTCTGGACCACGTCGCCGATTGTCGCGGAGACGTCGAGCGTACCCTGCTGTAGCGCGCCGAGTGATGCGGGCTGGCGAACGACGGGCGGAGCCGCCTGAACCACAGTCACGACGTCGCCGGCAGATGCCGCTACGACAGGCGCAGCTTCAGCCACCTGTTGCTGCTGTTGCGCTTGCTGGAACGTTGGATCGGCCCGCGTCGCGGCGCCGAACGCCGCCGCGGCCGCGCGATAATCGCTGCGATCGAGCGCCTCGAGTCCCGTACTGTAGGCGAGGAAGGCGGCCAGGTTCTTTGGACCCTGCCGCAGGATACGTTGTCGCTCCGCCTCTGTCAGCTGAATCCCCAGCTCCGTCGCCAGACCGAAGACGAGCTGTTTCTCCAGATCGAGGAGCTGCTTAAACGTCCCGTTTGCCTCCGCGCCGGAGCGCACATTGCCGTCACCGCGGACTACTGCTGCCGACATCCGGACCGGGCCGTTCAGTGTAATCGCCGCGACGCCCTGCACCATCCGCTCGGCGCGCAGCAGCCGGCCTACCCGCGCCGCGGTACGAACGTCGGCCCGGCCACTCTGTCCCAGCTTCAGCTCGTCGAGCAGCGCGCCGATCTGCACGCGCTCCAGGAGCCGGAGGCTGCGCACCAGAGCCAAATCGGACGTCAGCAGCTCAGCGAGCCCGCGCGATAAGGGCTGTAGGCTGGAGTCGCCCGCGATCGTCAGCGGTAGCACCGCGATGGTCGAGGGATCGGGCGCGAGCGCGGTCAAGGTCGATTCCCGCGCCAATGCCAGCTTGGCGGTCTGCGTCGCCTGCGTCCGGAGCGCGATCTCGGCCAGTGCCCGCACCGCGGCGATACCGTGCGCGTGCGGGTTCTTCTGCGCGAAGTCAGTGTACGTCGCAAACGCGAGGTCGTAACGGCCGTCTTTTTCCTGGCAGCGGCCGATCACCATCGGGCCTAACGCGTTGCCGGCTGCCTGCAACTGGCCCGACTTCGCGACGATAACTGCGGTATCGCATCGTCCGGCCGCCAAGAGAGCGGCGGCGAGGC
>Ga0137378_10006144_pt1 | contig 10420 bp, 8 predicted proteins | sample SagtaG_21_FD_104813 | JGI IMG/M metagenome (GOLD analysis project Ga0137378, IMG submission 104813) | Vadose zone soil microbial communities from Sagehorn Ranch, Mendocino, California, USA - Sage2_L_60_16 metaG | ecosystem: Environmental > Terrestrial > Soil > Vadose zone | place: USA...
ACGCGCTTTTTGAACGTCATCGTGGTGGTTTTCATAATCATTGCTCCTTACAGTTTTGAACTTCTTCTCTGATGGCGATCCAGTAACGGTGCAAGGCAGTTGAGTCACGCCTTACGGCATATCTACTTCCCGCCTCTTGGCGCCTTCGATTAACTCGATCGAATTGCGCGACGCAGGCTGAATAACCGGTTTTTCTACATGCTGCTTAACGGGGATCGACACCCGGATTGGCTTGGCGGGCTTCGGCTGCTCGACCTTGGCCGCGCTTGGTGGCGCCGGCTCAGGCTTCACGTTTTCACCGCCTAACAACGAATTCTTGCTGGCGCCTTTGGTGTCCGCGCTCTCTTGATCGCTGTAATTCCGCATTACCAGTTGCAGCTTGCCTTCATTGGCGGCCAGCACCAGCTTCTCCGCTTCCTCAGGCGTCACCTGGAGAGTAACGGCCTTGACGGCAGTCGGCTCGCGCTGGTTTTCCGGCGAATCGATCTTGGCCCCGCTGGCCAGCACCTTGATGTGTTGCAGGACGATCTTTGAGATGGGTCCCCGCGCTTCTCCGCCTTGTTGTGCGGTCGGGACGATGACAGCTACGATATCGACATAAGATCCAGGCATGACAAAACCAGAAACACCGACGACGTCATCGACCTTGACGGTCATCGCCCGATAGCCTTCCGGAATCACTGCTGAAAGGCCGCCGCCCATGCCCTCCGGAGCGAGCTTCATTGTGCTGATGGTTTCGCGCACGCCGATCGGAGTGATGGCCACGCGGCCGACCACGTCATCTATTTTTCGGAATGCGCCCTGAGGGGCAGAACCGTTGGGTATCGGGGCCAAAGCCAATTGGTCCGCGACGATCTTTGTGCCGAGAGGGATTTCCTCTTTGGCGATGACCACGTTGTTCAGATCTTTGGTGTAGGCCTCGACCTGAGACAGATAGCGGGTCACCAGCATGACGCCGAGCAGGCCGCAAACTATCGCGCCCGCGATTGCGATGATGAGACGTTTGTTTCGCATAACTAAATTCTCCGTTACTAAGTGAATTACGTGCGCCCTTTTTCTGGGCGCTGAACATCAACAAAGAAACCAGGCCACCAAAACATATCGGCAGCGCATAGGGCAGAGTGACGCTGTGATCTTCCGGGACGTCAAAGCGCGGCACCGTTTGGCCCGGCAACAATCCATAGAAAAAGTGGGCCACGCCGGTCATGGTCTGTCCCACTCGGCGGGCGTAAACCATCTTGCAGATGGCGCAAACACCCCCGGTAAGCGCCACGACAAAGAGAGTCTGCAGGACGTGCGAAATGCCGACGATCGATGCCACAGCGGCAAAGAGTTTCACATCGCCCGCGCCCATCGTGCCGAAGACGTGCAGGATAAACATCATGGCGAAGCCCAGCCCAAGTCCCTCAAGGCTCGCGACGATTCCGTGCATGCCTGCAAAAAAACCATTGAGGGCAATACCGGCGACTATGAGCGCCAGCACCAGCCTGTTGGGAATGCGCCGATAGCGCACGTCCATGTAAATGATTGCGATCGCTAAGGGAATGAATAATAGGGCTACCACGATTTTGGGCTGTGCGAGCATTGGCTGTTTTGATCCGTTCGATAGTCAGTCTCGTACGACTTGAAACGTCATGCTTGATCTTGGCGCGTGAATCTCTTGAATGAAAAGGATCGTGGCGGGCTCATGAGCCCGCCATTCTCCCTAAACAACTTGACTAGCCCGTTGTCGTCGCAGCGAGGAGTCGGCTCTGGAGCGTCGTTCTCCAGCCGGCGGGATCGGCGTAGACGAACACGGCCACGGCCGCGATAAGGCCGGCGATAACCGCGTATTCCAGCGTTTCCATTCCGGACTCGTCCTTCAAAAAGTTCTTGATCATTTTCATTTGATTTGCTCCTTGTTCAGTTTAGTTAAGGTTAGCGCCCGACCTGCAAAGCTTGATCGGGGCAGCGCGGTGCACAAAAGTGAAGGCGTCATCTCAGGAACTCTGAGTGATCGCTTCCTGCCGATCACGGCAACATTTTTGGTGCGGGCTTCCGGTGAGCAATGGTTATGCCGTAGGAATCGACGGAAAGAATGAGGTCGCGCCAAAGTCTTGCAAGCGCCGACAAGTCCTGCGATTCGCGCTCTTAAAAATCGATAAACACGAGATTGCGCGTCGAAGTGGATTGGGCCGTTCGCTAAAACACTGCTCGCCAGCGAGCACCTGTGGCAGAACCTATCTTTCTTGTTTTGCAGTGGATGTTGAACTGGAAGATTTGGTGAGGCTAATTGCCTTCACAATTAGATTGCTATGAGCAGTTTCCCAAGTATTATGAAACTGAAGGGCATGACCCATTGGCGAGTTGGGAGAATCCTATTAGTTCTAAGACTGGGACAAGTGAGAGTTCGCTGACATTCTTATTCGGCATAACGTTATTTGTTAGCGCGGCGTTGCTCTTTTCAGTGCAGCCGATGGTCGCGAAGATGCTGTTACCTCTGCTCGGTGGAACACCCGCTGTGTGGAACACCTGCATGCTCTTTTTTCAGGCGGCCCTCCTTGCCGGTTACGCCTATGCGTTGATTGTTTCCAGGTGGCCGTTCCCTCGACAACTGGCGCTACAACTCCTGTTGCTGGTGTTGGCGTTTGTGAGCTTACCCATCGGTTTGTCGTCATCGTGGGTTAGATCCGTGCCTGCAACTGGTAACCCGTCACTATGGCTGCTAACTTGTCTTGCAGCCCTGGTGGGATTGCCATTCTTTATTGTTTCCAGTAATGGCCCCTTGTTACAAAAGTGGTTCTCCCACACGGGCTTCACATCCGCCGGCGACCCTTACTTTTTATACTCAGCGTCGAACGCCGGCAGTTTCGTTGCCCTGCTCGCCTATCCTGTTTTGGTAGAGCCGAATTCTAGTTTAGGCTCGCAGAGTCGGCTCTGGACCGGCGGGTACGCAGTGTTGGTGGTGCTGGTGGGCGCATGTGGTTTCGCGCTCTGGCGGTTACACCGGAACGAGATCACCAGCACACCACTCGACCCGCGATCAGCCGCATCGTTAACCGACGCAGTCTCATCATCTATTGAAAAACGCGCCGCCACTCCTTCGGCCGGACGACGTCTTCGCTGGGTCTTGTTTGCTTTTGTGCCTGCCAGTTTGATGCTCGGGGTAACTAACTATATCTCGACGGATATTGCTTCCGTGCCTCTTCTCTGGGTCATTCCCCTGGCGCTGTATCTGCTAACTCTGGTGTTCGCATTCGCCAGGCGCCAACTGATTTCTCTCCGGGTACTGGCCATTATTCTGCCGGGCGCAACACTCGTGATCATCTATTCCATGGACATCTCAGTGAGACCCGCGCTGATGGCCAGTTTTAGTCTGATCTACTTTTTCCTCGCCGCGCTCACCTGCCACAGCCAACTGGCCGGCGATCGACCCTCAACAAAGCACCTCGCGGAGTTTTACCTTTGGATGTCTCTGGGTGGCGTGCTCGGTGGCGTATTTAATGCCCTGCTTGCTCCTGTGATCTTCAGTTCAGTCCTCGAGTATCCTTTGGTGGCGTTGCTGGCTTGTCTCTTGCTACCTTCTGCGGCCGAGCGAACAGACCGGCGGCGAACGCGCTGGATGGATTTTCTGCTGCCTGCGGGCGTTCTGCTTTTCACATTTGCATTCGGACTAGTGGTCAACAAGGTCGCCTCGGGAAAACTAGCCGGTCAATTGGTGGCCATTGCCGTTCCCCTGACCATTATTTACCCGCTGCGAAAGCAGCCGCTGCGCTTTGCTCTTTGCCTGGGAGCAATAATGCTTGGCGCCAGCTTCGTCCCGGTCGTGGGCAAAAGGAGATTGCTCGCGGAACGAAACTTCTTCGGCGTGCTACGAGTGGAGGGCAACGAGGGCGATACCATGCACACCCTCATCCATGGGAGCACGGTTCATGGTCGCCAATATACAACTGGAGATCGCCGGTGCGAGGCCCTGTCTTACTACCATCGCACCGGCCCAATCGGTCAGATTTTCGCTGCCTTTCAGGCTTCGCTGGTAGCAAAGGAGGTAGCGATTGTGGGTCTCGGCACGGGCGCGACTGCGGTTTATGCCCGGCCGAACGAGCACTGGACTTTCTACGAAATCAATCCCGCCGTGGTGAACATCGCGCGCAATCCTCGATATTTCACTTATGTAGTTGATTGCGACCGAGTCCCCTTCAACGTCGTGCTCGGAGACGCTCGGCTCAAGCTGCGGGAAGCGCCCGATGCGAGTTACGGGTTGATAGTGCTGGACGCTTTCAGTAGTGACGCCATTCCCATTCATTTGATTACGCAGCAAGCTATCGATCTCTATCTATCCAAACTCGGCCCCGGCGGGCTTCTGGTATTTCATGTGTCCAATCGTTATCTCGATCTCGGCCCGGTCGTGGCGGCTCTGGCACAGAGCCGAAACCTTAGTTGCATGGCTCTGGACGACTCGATGCCGACGCCAATCGAAGCCAAAGACCCATCAGAGTGGGTAGTAGTGGCCCGCTCTCCGGCTGACTTTGTCGAGCTATCGAAGAGTTCAAACGCGCGCGTTTTGGCCGGAGATGCCCACCGAGCCGTGTGGACCGACGACTTTTCAAACATCCTCAGCGTATTCAAATGGCACTGAAGAATTGTTCAACAAACTACGTGACCAAATGGAAATGGTGTGCCGTGGCTTGTCTGGCGATGGTGCTGTTGTCTCTCCTACCTCAAATTCATCTTTGGATAGTACGTGGACGGGACTGGAATGGAGCTTATGTGAGCCCGCAGGGAGACGAGCCGCTTTACTCAGGTTACGTAAATGCGCTGATAGAGGGACGAACACGAAAGAATGACCCCTTTGGGGGCAAGGACAGTTCTGCGAGCGCGCCGCTACCGGAATCTGCTTTCTCAATTCAACTTGTGCCGGCCTATGTGGTCTCATCCTTGGCGCGCACGTTCGGGATTTCAGCGTCGACCGCCTTCATTATTCTGATCGCCGCGGCGGCATTGTTTGCAAGTCTGTCTGTCTTTTGGCTGCTTAACTGCGTCACAGGTGACCATCAATTAGCTACAGCAGGAACACTGTTCGTACTCTGCATTGGAGCGCTCGCTGGAGGCAACGGACTTGTTGGAATTCTCTTTAAACCTGATTTGTCCATCCCGAGCCTACCATTCCTCAGGCGATATCAACCCGCCGCAGCCTTCCCCTTGTTCTTCGTCTTTCAGATGCTGACTTGGCGCGTGCTTAATCGTCAGAGTAAACGAGGCGTCCGAGCCGCCGCGATAGTTGCGGGCCTCATATTGGCAACGCTCGTCTTTTCCTATCTCTATTTATGGACAAGCGCGGCAGCGTGGCTAGCATGCATCGGTACCCTGTGGCTTTATTCTCGACCTTTCGACAGGTGGAAGACCATGGCCGCCCTAATAACGATTGGTTCCATAACTGCCATTGCGCTGGTGCCGTATGCTCACATGATTTCACACCGAGCGACGACGCTGGACGAACAACTGACATTGATTTCAACTCATCGCCCAGATCTTTTGCACGTCGATGAAATCCTGGGCGCAGCTATTTTGGTTGTGCTCGTCATTGGAATCCTGCGCCGCCGGATCGAACGGGCGGAGCCGCGAGTTATCTATGCCATGTCACTCGCCTTGCTTCCGTTTGTTGTATTCAATCAACAGATCCTGACGGGAAAGATGATGCAGGTGTTCCACTTTGAAGCTTTTGCCGTTAACTATTCCGCACTGGTTGCCTTAGTAGTAAGTGTGACGCTTTTTTGGCAGCCGGTTCCGCATCGTTTGTTGATATGGATGGTAGCTTTGTCTTTCTCGTGGGGAATATTGGAAGTAGGTCTCCCTTCCAGACTCTCTTATGTACCTGCGGCCGTCGCCAAGGATCAAAGCATTCCTGCTTTAAGACGACTGAAGGAATTATCAAGGGAAGACGGCACGCTTGCGGACTTGCGCGCGAAGGGTCACGCTTCGACCCTAGTGTTTTCGCCAAGCGTTGCTCTAGAGGCATTGCTACCGACGTGGACGTCGCAAGGAACGCTACTTGACGCGGGAGGCGTGGACTTCGGTAGTGTGACGCAGGAAGAACGAAAGCGATTCTTTTATATGCATCTCTATTATTCCAGAGCGGAAATTCAAACGGTACGCAAGGCACTGAACGAGAGGGACAAGTTCGCCATTGCTGTGATATTCGGCTACCACAGGTTATTTCCGGCACTAAGTTCTCAATTCCAGCCAATTCAAGCCTATGAAATCGAGCCCGAAGTCCGAGCTTACCAGGCGTACGCAAATTCTTTCTCGCGCGAAGAAGCCCTCCAGCGCCCCATCGCTTATGCACTTATTCCAGTCGATGATAATTTCGATTTTAGCAACCTTGATCGCTGGTACGAGCGCGATAAGGGCGAGCGTGTCGGAGCTTATGATCTCTATCGGTTAAAGCTACGCGAGTGAATACTTCGCCTTCTTACATGACCAAGTGGAAATGGGTTGCTTTGCCGGTGATGGCAATGCTGCTGCTATCTCTTCTCCCCCAGGTTCATCTCTGGTTAATTCGTGGCAGAAATTGGAATGGAGCGTATGTGAGCTCGCAGGGAGACGAGCTTCTTTACTCGGCTTACATAAATGCGCTGATAGAGGGACGCCCACGAAAGAATGATCCGTTCGCCGGCAGGGACAGCACGTCGAAGTCTCCTGTGTCTGAATCTACTTTTTCAATTCAATTCATTCCGCCTTACGTAATCTCTTTTTTGGCGCGAATGTTTGGAGCCTCGGCATCCACAGCGATGATTGCCTTGATCGCCGCGGCTGGATTTCTGGCTAGTCTCTCGGTTTTCTGGTTGCTTAATACAGTACTGGGCGATTATCGCTTGGCCGCAGCGGGAACCCTATTTGTTCTCTGCCTTGGTGGCGCAGCGAGCGGCAGCGGACTGCTCGGGATAATTCTTAACTTCGATCTGGGGATGCCACTTCCTCCGTTCCTTAGGCGTTATCAACCCGCAGCGGCGTTTCCCTTATTTTTCGTTCTGAATACATTAGTTTGGCGCTCCCTAACTAGTCAGACGAAACCACGCTTGCTTAAGTCTATCGTCCTTGGGGGCGTGACGCTGGTAATACTTATCTTCTCGTATCTATATCTCTGGACTGCGGCAGTCGCATGGGTTGGCTGCATCGGGGTACTTTGGTTCTATTTTCGACCCAGCGATCGGCGGAAAACGTCAGCTATGCTGGGAGCCATAGTCCTCTTCATCTCAATTGCCCTTGTCCCCTACGCCTATCTAGTTTCTGCTCGTCCACCAACTCTGGATGAACAGCAAACTCTAACGATAACCCATCAGGTGGACTTATTTCGCGGTCCTGAGATCCTCGGCATGTTAATTCTTGTCGCGATTGTCATTGGAGTTCGACGCGGAAGGATTCAAATGGGGGAATCATCCGTTATTTATGCGACGTCGTTAGCCATACTTCCCTTTGTGCTTTTTAACCAACAGGTAATAACCGGGAGATCTATGCAGCCGCATCACTTTGCGGCTTTTATCGCAAATTATGCGGTTCTTGTTGGGTTAGTTATCGGTGCTGTTGTGTTATGGAAAACAATTTCGCTTCGAGTACTGGTGTGGGTGGCCGCCGTTGCGCTTTCGTGGGGTTTCGTTGAGGTCGCTTTGCCCGCAAGACTGGGATCAGTTCCCCTAGCCGTGGCAGACGACGAGTTGATTCCGGTTTTGATGCGTTTGAGACAACTATCGATGAACGATCGCAAATTTGCGAGCGTCAGCGGGAGCATGGGCAATTCGGCCCTGGTCTTTTCTCCGCACATTCGCGTGAGCCTGCTTTTGCCGACGTGGACTTCACAAGGTACGTTGCTCGACATGGGTGGTCTCGATTTTGGGAGTGTGTCGCGCGAAGAACGAAAGGAATTCTTTTTTATGCATCTTTACTACTGCAATGCGGACGCGATGCTCTTGCGCAACTCCTTGAAAGGCGTGACCGCCGACATCGAGCAGAGCCATTACGCCCGCAGTGTAATTTTCGGCCATGAGAGGGTATTGACTGTTCTAAGCCATGAATTCCAACCAATCCAACCCGCCGAAATTGAGCGGGAAGTTCAGCAGTACCAAGTTTACATAAGTTCTTTTTCCCGCGAAGAAGTCATGAAGCGTTCGATCACCTATGCCGTAATACCTGTAGAAGGCAACTTTGATTTCACAAACCTTGATCGATGGTATGAACGCGACGCAGGTGAACGCGTGGGAGATTACACTCTCTATCGTTTGAAACTGCGAGAGTGAAATTGTTCCCCTCTCCCGCTGGGAGAGGGGCTTAGGGGAGAGGGTTTACAGGCGCACCCTATTTCTCATTTGTGCTTAGTGAGTGGCGAGTGGCGAGTGGCATTCAAAGACAAAATACAACTACGATCGCCAAGCGTGCTAAGCCCTCTCCCCAACCCTCTCCCACAGGGAGAGGGCGAAAGAAAACCCCTCTCCCGCTGGGAGAGGGGCTTAGGGGGAGAGGGTGCGAAGCTTAAGTGGTGCGCCTTAACGTGTCTGGCGATGCTCGTGCTGTCCCTGATGCCCCAAATTCATCTCTGGGTAGTACGCGGCCGAGAGTGGAATGGAGCGTATGTGAGCCCGCAGGGAGACGAACCGCTTTACTCGGCTTACATAAATGCCTTGATCGATGGTCGATCGCGCCGGAACGATCCGTATGGCGCCAGGGACGATTCCCCTCAGGCACCTCTGCCCGAATCTGCTTTCTCAATTCAGTTTGTGCCGGCCTATGCGATCGCCTTGCCGGCGAGGATATTCGGCATCTCTGCCTCGACGGCTTTCATTGTCCTCATCGCCGCCGCGGCCTTGCTTGGAAGTATATCTGTCTTTTGGTTACTCAATCTTCTTACCGGCGACCATCAATTCTCTGCGGCCGGAACGTTATTCGTGCTCTGCTTTGGCTGCATCGTTGGAAGGTACGGGATCTTCGGAGGGTTCCTGGATATCGGCATTCCCGCGTTGCACTTCCTCAGGCGATATCAGCCGGCGGCTAGCTTCCCTTTGTTTTTTCTCCTTCAGATTTTGGTTTGGCACGCGTTCACCAATCAGAACAAACGCATCGCCCGCGTATCGACTGCTCTGGCCGGTCTAACTTTGGCAACGGTGATCTTTTCCTATCTCTATTTATGGACTGCCGCCGCGGCGTGGCTGGCTTGCATCAGCGCGCCATGGTTCTATTTCCGACCAAGCGACCGCCGAAAAGTCGTCACAGTCATGACAACCATCGGCAGCATCACCGCACTGGCGCTGTTGCCATACGCTTACCTGCTTGCTCACAGAGCCGTGACGTTGGACGAGCAGCAGACGCTCTCTCACACGCATGCCCCGGATCTATTGCGGGCGCATGAAATCCTTGGCGCAGTCATTTTGTTTGTGCTCGTTATCGGAGTGTCGCGCCGGCGGATCAAAGCGGGGGAGCCGCAGGTAATCTACGCGGTTTCGCTCGCGCTGCTTCCATTTGTGGTCTTCAATCAGCAGGTGGTAAGCGGAAGACTGATGCAGGCGTTCCACTTTGAAATCTACGTCGTTAATTACTCCACACTCGTGGCTTTACTAATTCTCATCAGCCTCTTTTGGCAACCTGTACCTCGGCGCTTGTTGATCTGGATGGCAGCCTTGTCCTTCGCTTGGGGAACTATTGTGGTAGGTCTGCCTGCTCGATTGGCTTTTGTGCCCCTGGCCATCGCGAACGACAAGAGTATTCCCGTCTTACTGCGCCTGAAACAATTATCCAGAGAGGACGGGACGTTTGCGGATCTGCAAACAAAGGGGCAAGCTTCGACGCTCGTCTTTTCACCAAGCGCTGAGGTGAATGCATTACTGCCGACGTGGACGTCCCAGGGAACCTTACTTGATGTTGGTGGCGTGGACTTCGGTAGCGTCACACGTGAAGAGCGAAAGAAATTCTTTTATCTGCACCTCTATTATTCCCGGGTGGAAGCCGACGCTCTACGCAAAGCCCTGAACGATACCCCTGGTCCATCCAACGCAGAACTATCAACCGCGCGAAGCTTGATATTTGGCCACGAGAGAATAACGCCGGCGCTCGGTTCCAGCTTCAAACCCGTTCAAGAGGACGAAATCGAGCGCGAGACTCAAATCTACCAGGCTTACATAAATTCTTTTTCGCGCGCAGAAGCGCTGAAGCGGCCGATCACCTATGCCGTCATACCCGTTGCCGGCAACTTTGATTTCACAAACCTTGATCGATGGTACGAGCGCGACGCGGGCGAACGCGTGGGAGATTACACACTGTATCGAGTGAGACTGCGAGACTGAGCGGGCCATCCGGGAGTGTTTGTGCGCGTCATTGTGTCAGAACTGCAATAGCGAGGGAATGGCCACTCAGGTTTATGATCCGGTCGCTACCACAACCCCAAGCGGGCTGC
>Ga0137378_10006145_pt1 | contig 10419 bp, 7 predicted proteins | sample SagtaG_21_FD_104813 | JGI IMG/M metagenome (GOLD analysis project Ga0137378, IMG submission 104813) | Vadose zone soil microbial communities from Sagehorn Ranch, Mendocino, California, USA - Sage2_L_60_16 metaG | ecosystem: Environmental > Terrestrial > Soil > Vadose zone | place: USA...
CACCCAGCCGCACCGTCAGATCAAGTGCCTGCTCGTAGTTCACCGTTTTGAAGGTTCTTTTCATGCTCATCAGTATACCATTTTAGGCAGGCGAGCCTCTGCTTCTCTCCGACAAGCTGCTAGCGAGTGATTTCACCAGGGATATCCGAGTTGATGCCGATGGCCTGGTTGTGGATTATCCAGGGTTGTTCAAAAGGGTATGAGTTTTTAGATAGAACGCAGTAGACGAGCCAATGCCAATGCAGTCCCAATCGGGTAGAGGCGGGTCTTTGGATCAACTACCTCACCGCCAGCTACGATGATGGCACCCTCGTCGAGCAAATCGGCCAAAGTGGGTTTGCGTTCCAGACCCCAAATCACTTGCTCTGGGGTCAATGCAATGATTCCTTGATGTTCATCTTGCTGCAAGTTTTCCGGCCTATCCTGTAAGCGAGCCTTGTATATGACTATATGATACAAGTTTCCGGCCCGACTGGTGCCTAAAGGATAGACCATTTCATATAAAGCCATTGGGCGAGGATGATCTATGATTTCAACTTGCTGTATGGCATCATGATGAGGAATATACCATGTGATAGGGGCTGGCAAGATTTCAATTGCAGTCCCAATTTCTTCGTATGCCTCGCGGTAAGCACAGGTTAGCCAGTCCTCGCCTTCTTCCCTGTGACCACCAATGCCTGCGTAGAACAGTTCCCCAGAAGAACAATGATTACGTAGACCCGCAAGTCCGAAGAGGTAGTGTCCGTCATCATCTTGCAAAGCGAGACCAACACCAGCCTCTACATCGCCTGGAGCAAAATCCGCAATCATTCTCATAAGCATTGTTCTCCTAAAATACTTCGAGCAGTTCTTCTCGCACACTTCTGGCAGGCGTGCTAATTCCTTTCGCGCGGCGTTTTAGCTTTTGGTGATCGTTATAAACGATATGCTCCCAGGGAAGCGTTCGGGAAAGGTCCTTTGCGGTGAAGTAACGAGCATCATCCATACCCAGTCGCACAAATGCACCTCTCCAATCTTCCTCGCTGACTTCAGTTTGCTGATAGAGATGAGCCAGTACAGCGGCGGATTGATCGTCACCAAGGGCAAGAACCGGTTGATAATACGCCATTGGATCGGGAATTACGCTGACAAGCAGAATATCGCTGCCCGCCAACTCAGACTTGAGTAAAGCAAACTTGCGCCGGGCTTCCTCTGGGCGCACATTGGCAAAATACTGATACGGCGTCTGGGCCTTCAAGAAAGCCGGGTTATAGTGGACGGCTAACGAATTGTAACTTCCCAATGTTGCGCGAAGTGAATGTAAAAAAGTCGCGAAACGCCGGGTATGTTCATCCGTTTCATGGGGTAATGAACCAAGTGAGTAGATATTCATGGCAAGGTCATATTTTCTCGCATAGCTAGCCAGGGTGAGCAATTTTTCGTCGGAGATATACGCTTTGCCTATATAGGGTCGCAAATCCTCAGTAGTCTCCGGGGCAAAGGTGACTTCGGTTTGCCCTACCGCATGGAGCATGTGGAAGAGCTCCTCATCTGCCTGCTTCACGTTCAGCGAACCAATGCGGCATTTAAATCCATGATGGAGCATTGCTTCAAGCAACATTTTAATGGATATTGCGTTGATATCCCCTTCTTGAGGTGAAAAGGCCGAGGAAAAGAATATCTTGACAAGGTTGGTTCTGTAACGCTTGCGGCGTTCAAGCGATAAGGTCATGATCTGATCTAGATCAATCGTCATTGCGCGGCCATTACGCGCGCCCTGAACATGACCTACGATGCAATAGGGACACTTCTTATGACAACCCATAGCGGCCATGATGCTGAAGTAATCCTCATACTCATAGCAGGCATACTTGCTAGTCCAGACCGAGTAAATGGGATATTCGGTAAGATCGAGCGGTACGTTTGCCTCGATAACAGGATGACCGTTCGTACATTTAAAATCTATAAGGTAGCCTTGCGCATCTATTTCAAGTGCGTAATGTGATGGAATATATACGCCCGGAATCTCAGCTAGGGCAAAAAGTACCTCGCGCCTGGAAACTCCGATCTTTTTTAAGCGCTGGTATTGCGTCACAATTTGATAAAGCGCCTCGCGTCCCTCTCCTAGCACGACAATATCGACAAAGGGACTGATGGGGAGGGGGTTGAGCATGGCGCCCCCGCCTGCTACCACTAGCGGAAAATCGTCACCCCGATCTTTTGAGTAGATGGGAAGACCAGCCATGGTCAGCATTCGTAGAGCATTGAGATACGTATCTTCAAAAGGAATAGAGAGGCCGAGCACATCACATCTGGTCGGTGACATGTCAGGGTCGTTGAGAAAAAATCGGTTTGCGCTGATGGTATCAGCGAAGGCGAAGTAGACGTTGACTTCGCGCGCGAGTAGATACTGAGCAATGCTTTGAGCGCCCAGATTCGCTATACCATAGTCGAATGGGTTGGTGTTAAAAAGGGCGACATTGGGAAGATGAGGACGAGGATTTACAGGGTCTCCATGATCGATTAGTTGATTCCAGGTCATCCCTGAATTTATCTTCTTCCGACGCACTACAGAACCGATGCCTGTTCCCATAAGAACGACTCCTAAAGCATAAATAATTTATGAAAAAATAGAGGATTTTACACGAGGAGCTTCCCCTGCTTCTCGCATACAGCGGAAAGTAGGCAGAGAACGCGAGGAGTAATTGACTCTCTATGGAAAAGGGAAAAGGACAAATAGGAAGAGACTGTCCCACCCTTCTTCCCTGTTACAGTGCCTCCTTATTGGAAACTACTATTAGTATAGCAAAGCCCAACAAGAATAGCAACAATTGTAGACGAAAAATACCAGGGTTTTCGAAAAAACCTGGTAAAACACAGTAGCATTTCCTGTTGTCATGGGCGTTGATTGAAGCGTTTCCAGACAGAAATGATTCTCTGCCAGCGATTGTGGGCCTGGTAGCGCTCTAACAGCAGAGAGGCCAGAACTTGGTCTAAACGAGCAGCCAGTACCTGATGATGCCTAGCCAGATGTGTAACAGCATCGGAGAGTTGAAAGATGGCGGCATCGGAGAGCAGAATATCTTGCCACTCCTCCACGACAAATGGGAGCATCTCTGGCTCTGGAGAGGCATCTACGAGCGCCTTTACCGCCAATTCCGCTTGGTGCCATCGCTTCATGAGGCGTATCCAGGCACGCTGTATACCATACTCTTTCGCTTCCTTGAGCCAGGTCAATTGTAATTGCCAGTAGAAGACGCTGCTAGTATCTTCTTGCGCTGAACTTTCGGCAATTCGTTGCTTAACACGGGAGAATGCCTTCACAGAAAGAATTAATTCCCTAAACTCAAACAAATACAAATTCGCCTTTTCCCAGGTTTCAGCTTCCTCAAAGTAGCGAAATGCTTCATCGAAGCTCATATCTCTGTCATAAGCACTGTAGCGACCCATCTTTGGCACCTTTCTGTTGCTGTTGCCATAAAAGTGTTCAGATTGATATGCTCGACTTAAGCAACCGTAAAGTGAAACTTCTAGTCCGCTGTTGATCCTCCCTCATGCTGAAGGCGCCTCTTCTACCCCGCACTACCGCTTCCAGCGTAGACGCAACTTCTTCTTGGCCAGATTTAGCAAGGTGCGGCTTGACTGTAACTCACGCTTGTCAGTTGGCCAGTTTACTTCATCTATATCAACTCCATATAATTTAAAAGCCGCATTAAGTGCTTGAGGATCATCAACGGTATCTTTCAGGTGACATATCATAGCTCGTGCTTGTCCAGCTGGAAGAGTCATCACGTCGACAGTAAGCTTTATCAAGCATTCAGCGAATGCCTGCTGTTGTGAGAAAACATTCGCGGGGTCGAGGAGGTTGCTGCTTGTTTCTATCCGTACTGTTCCAGGATCGATTTCTCCATAGTCATCAAGAGGTAAATCTGCAAGATGGCGACATTCCTTCACAAGATCAGCAACTAAGGTGAACATGGTCTGCCGCAGGTAAGCACGAGGATAAGGAATTGAAGCTTTCCTTGCATTTCGCCAGTACTTAATCGAGGCCTTCTGTACTAATTCATACACCTCGTCTTGCCACAATTCAGGCGGAAAAAGATAACGTGGAAGCATGCGCCGAGCTAAGGTCAGTATGAAAGGAAGAAGTTGTTCGACAGTAGCATTCCCTGAAGCATCAAGCGAATGATCTGGTATGTACTGCGTTTTATTTGCGCCTGATTTTGCAGTCAATGTAGTTGAACTGACCATTGCTCTTCCCTCCTGGATATGGTTCAATATTGATTATTCAGTTGTAAATAGAGGAAGGTGTACAGTGACTTATCACCGAAAGTTGTTCACACTAATTTGTCCATAAAACAAACGAACAATTAGTGTGAACGACAAAAGCCTGACAACTTATTGTTGATACAAGTGTATCTAATCCTCATCAAAAAAGCAAGTCAGCAGTATCGATGCTGGGAGGTACTCCTATGGGCCGAAGAGACAAACCAATTCTTAATGGGACGAGCCTGGGAGCGAGATTAAGACAAGCACGGCAAGTAGCAGGAATTTCATTGAGTGAAATGGCTATACTTCTTGGGTATACGAAGAGCCACCTTTCTGCAGTGGAGACGGATGTTGGTCGCCCCTCACCCGGGTTGTTAGAAAAATATGCAGAGAAAGTGGGACGGAGTGTTGAAGAACTTAAAGGAGTCACCACTCCTTCTGTTTCTAGTAAGTCGGGGGGAAGTCTGCTGACGCCAGACTATCTTGGAAGCGAAGATTGGAAAGAAGCGCCATCCTTTGAAAAGTTTTTTGGCCGTACACAAGAACTGAAGAAACTGATTGAGTGGACGACAAGTGACAATAGTAAGGTGATTTCGATCTCTGGTAGAGCCGGAATTGGCAAAACGACGCTAACAGCTGCACTCTACAATCAGATACGAGGGAAATTTGAAAAATATCTGTGGTTTCCTCTTACACATGAGTCGTCGCTGAAAAGTTTTTTGAAAATAGCGCATCAAGTATTCTCCAATCAGCAACAGCCAGATGAAGATGTGAGCGACGAGCAACTAATCTCCCGTTTGATTGAAATCTTTCGAAACAAGAGATGTTTGCTTGTTTTAGATAATGTTGAGGAGGTACTGGAAAGTGGCAAGTTGAGCGGGCAATACAAAGAAGGCTTTGAGGGCTACAGCAGACTGATTCTTGAGGTAGGAGCATTTTCACATCAAAGTTGCCTGATATTGAGTAGCCGCGAACAGCTTAAAGAAGTGCTTCGACAGGAGAGGAAAGGTGGGGGGATACGTTCATTAAATCTTGGTGGGTTATGTATTGAAGATGCAATGAATATCCTGTATGAGAAAGGCCTCTCAGGAAAAGAAGAGAAGCAAAAGGAACTTATTACTCTCTACGAAGGTAACCCTCTCTTCTTATGGACAATCAGCTCATACATTAAAACAGTGTTCAAGGGAAACATCGATCAATTTCTGGTAGAAAACGAACGTGTTTTCGGTGACCTGCGTCGTTTCTTAGATGAGCAATTCGAGCAGCTTTCAGAAGTGGAAGTGGAAATTCTTCACTGGTTAGCCATTGAACAGGAACCCGTATCGGCAGAGGAATTATATCGAGATCTGGCACGTCCAATTGAGAAAGGACTGCTGTTCGAGGTATTGGGAGCTTTACAACGGCGCTCGATGATCTATACGGATGCGAATAGCAAGTTCAAATTGCAGCCTGATAACGAGGAAAACGCACCACAGACTGTCATCATGGAATACGCTTGGGATACCTTGATTGATAGTGTCTTTCAGGATATCGACAAAGAAAAGATCACTTGGTTAGCACGCTACGCGCTCATTCAAGCTCAAGCAAAGGATTACGTTCGTGAAATTCAGGAGCAAGTTATTCTACAGCCATTATTAGTACGGTTACAAGCGGCATTTAGCGAGCGCGTGCTTGAAGAGAAGCTTAAACACTTGCTCGATACTCTGCGCAACACCTACCGGGGCATTCCAGGATACGCAGCAGGCAATATTTTGGACATCCTGGTGCATTTGCAGATCGATCTTGACGGCTACGACTTCTCCAGTCTGGCAGTGAGGCAAGCATATTTACCTTATGCCCAACTCCGCAATGTCGATTTTCGTAACGCGAATCTGGAAAGCTCCGTTTTTGCCGATACCTTCGGCAGTATACTCTCTATTGCATTCAGTAAAGATGGGAAATTGATCGCAGCAGGCACCTCGCATAGTGAAATTCGCTTATGGCAAACACAGAATTTTACGCCGATACAAGTGCTTCATGGACACCGGGGATGGGTCTGGTCGGTTGCTTTAAGCCCGGATGGCAAATACCTGGTGAGCGGCAGCGAAGACAGTACAGTACGCCTCTGGGATGTACAAACTGGTCAAAACCTTTTGACCATTCGCGACTATGTCGGCTGGGTACGAGCCGTCGCTTTTCATCCAGGAGGAAAACTGATCGCCTTCGGAGGTGATGAGCAAACGATAAAGCTTTATGAAATCAAAGAAACGCCTTCGCTCACCTACAATTTCTACATGTCACTCCAGGTAGATGACAGCGATAGCTGGATCCGATCACTCTCATTCAGTCCTGATGGAACACTTCTTGCAAGCGGCAGCGAGGGTCAAAAAGTGAGAGTTTGGGATATGCAAACAGGGAAGTGTAAAGAGACGCTGATAGGACACGAGAATCGGGTTCGTTCTGTAGCGTTCAGCCGCGATGGAACATGGCTCGCGAGTTGTGGAGAGGACGCATATGCTTGTCTATGGGATACGAGGAAGCGGGAGCCAGAACCTATCAAGTATTACCTGCCGAGGGAGAGTAGGCCAATTCTTGTTTCCGTAGCTTTCAGCCCACGGGAAGACCTGTTTGCTACTGGCCAGAACAATGGGGATATACACCTTTGGGATATCAACACTCCTGACAAGCCGATTGCAGCAATGAAAGGCCATACAAATTGGATTCGCATGGTGGCTTTTCATCCAGATGGAGAGATGATCGCTAGTGGTAGTGAGGATCATACATTGCGCCTCTGGGAGACCAAAACAGGAAAAGGGATTAAAACGGTGCAGGGTTACAGTAGCTGGATGTGGTCGGTAGCGTTTGGACGCAAAGTGAATATCCTGGTAAGTGGTGGCGAGGATAAGATGGTGCGTATCTGGGACACAAACAAGAACACATATCTCAAGACCATGGAAGGACATAGGCAGCGCATATGGTCTGTAGCCTTTAGCCCGGAAGGAGAGATGATCGCCAGTGGCAGTGAAGATCGAACCATCCGGCTCTGGCGGGCCGATACAGGGCAGCATCTCAAAACGCTGCTTGGTCATACACATCGCGTACGCTCTGTCGCATTCAGCGGCAGTGGGCGCATCCTCGCTAGTGGCAGCGAAGATCAAAGCATTCGGCTCTGGGATGTCAATACTGGTGATAACCTGCGAACATTGAGGGAACATGATCGTATGATCTGGGCAATTGCTTTCAGTAGAAAGAGACCATTGATCGCCAGTGGAAGCGCTGATGAGACAGTCCGTTTATGGAATGCGGAAAGCGGAGACTGCCTTCGTGTCCTTCGAAGGCATAAAGGCGCTGTACGTGCAGTAGCATTTAATGAAGAAGGGTCTCTGGTTGCGAGCGGAGGCGATGATCAAAAAATTTACCTTTGGGACGTGGACAGTGGCACATACCAGCGCGCTCTGGAAGGACACACAAACCGCATTTATACATTGGCATTCAGCCCGGATGAAAGGTTCCTGGCAAGCGGGAGTCATGACCAGACGATAAGGATATGGGAGGTCAGCACCTGGCAATGTATCTACACTCTCGAGGAACATACAAGCCGCGTCTGGTCAGTTTCATTTAGTTCCGACGGACAGTGGCTTGCCAGTAGTAGCGAAGACGGTACGATTAAAATCTGGGATGTTGATAATGGCAAGTGTGTACAGACCATGAGAAGTCAAAAGCCATACGAGGGAATGCAGATCGCCGATGTCAAGGGCCTGACCCCTACACAGACAGATACACTCCTGGCACTGGGAGCGAAAGAAGAAGATTTTTAGAGAGGAAAGCTGGTGGGTTTACCCTGCCAGCTTTCTCGTTTAATTCTGCATCCCCAACAAATTCCCGCTCTCATACCTCCGCAAACCAAGCGAGAATATTCCCACGGCGAGAGCCACAATGAGCGCAGTAAAACCAACCATACCGCCCAGTAATAGCCAGGTGAATTGTTTGAGCAGTTGTAGAGGCACAAATGAGATGAACCCTGCCGGGATGATGGTGAAGAGCAGGAGCCGCACCGTACCGCTGAAGATGTTCATAGGGTAGGTGCTGAATGTAATCAACGCCCCGAGCAGTTGCTGCGTCAAGCCATCGGTATTGCCCAGAAAAAAGGCCGTCGAGCCAAGAATGATCACGAACGAGGCGAAGATGAGGGCTACCATCATCGCAAGCAAGAGGAACAGGGCCGCTTGTAAGGGGGTTGGATGCAGCACCAGCAGGAATACTCCTAGCCCGAACAGAAAATCTCCCCAGGCGGTCGGATCTGTTGCCGAAATGCAGACGTGCAACAGCACATTACGAGGCATGCCCAGGTAGGCATCCAGTCCGCCATTCATAATGAGGGCAGCCAGCTTAGGCGCGTTACCAAAGACGCTCATGCCGATACCGAAGCCGCAGGCTGAGATGGCCCAGATCACTACGATATCGGTGTTTTGCCATCCATGCACCAGTGGGAACTGCTTGAAGTACGTCCACCAGAAGAAGAGCCACAGGCAATCGTTGGCGGCCATCGAGAGAACCTGCACGACAAAGGCTGCGCGATATTCCATCGCCGCTTGCAAGTTGGCAATCAGGTACACTCCGATAAATCTCAATGTGCGTCCACTTCGCTTTAGCAGTTGCATATCGTTTTAGCCTCCATTGATATTGACTCGCCGGATGGCGATGCCGTAGGTGACCAGCAGGATCAGGCATCCTGCTCCCAGCGTCAGAGCTTGCTGTAGCAGTAACCAGCCGAAACGGTCCAGTTCAAAATGCACCAGCGTGCGGGCGGGGCCATAGAGAATCGCGCTAAACGGCAGCGCCTGGGCAATACTGCGCAGGGGCTGCGGGAAAATCTCCAGTGGAGCAAGCACGCCGCCCAAAACCAGCGTCAGGCGACTGAAGACGAAGGTAAATGAGTCGGTATTCTCAGTCCAGAAAGCGAGCAACCCGATACTGAAGTAGGCCACGAAGTCGATGCATAACGCCAGAAACGCCACCAAAGGCCACGCAAAAAGGCCTATCAGGCTGAACTGCGGTGGTCCTACCAGGATGAGCGCCATAGCGATAGCGACAACGCCGTTGAAGAGCATGCGCACCAGCCGCTCACCCAGGTATTGCGCGAAATTGTAGAGAATATAACTGCATGGTCTCCCCAGCAGGTAGGCGAGTTGACCGGTACGCACATCCTGGTCTATACGCCGCGTCAATTGCGGCATGGACGTGGCAATGATTTCCGTTGCTACAAGGTACCAGATCATGTCGCTCACACTAAAGCCACTGAGCAGTTGAATACCCCGCGCTGAATAGGTGGTTCTCCATAACTGACCGAATACAAAGATCAGCGCGATCAGGAATAAAGAGCGGAACACCACCTCCATCACGTAGGCGAGATTACTGGCTATGCTTATACGCATCACCGTGCCATATTTTCGCAGGAAGAGACTCAGGATGTGTTGGGCGCGATAAATCGCGCCCCTACGATGTATTGCTTTCTGCATATAGTTATGCTCCTGATTCCACTTCTATATTTTCTTCTGGTTCTGATGGGATACGTGGAGCATTGTAGAGCGTCTCTCCACCTTTCTGCCCGTAGATGGCCGCGATGATCTCTTCCATCGGCGGGTCAGCGATGGTCATGTCGAGAATATGACAATGCTGCATGACGGCTGCGATGACGGGTTCGAGCGGTGTGCGCGAGGTGTCAATCTCCAGTTTCAGGCCGTGCCCTTTGGCCTTGAGTACCTGCACGCCCTGTGTATCCAGTAATTCTTCGTGAATGGATGTAGTCGATTGTATACTCAAACGCTGCTCACCGCTTTCACTGTCAGTTTTCAGCAGCGTGTCGGCTGGCTCCTCCAGCAGCAGATCAATCGTCTTGACTTTCAGGTACTCGCGTTTCATTTTGGCAACGGGTGTATCGAGAATGATCTCGCCGTGATTGATGACGATGGCACGGCGGCAGACCTGCTCGATATCCCCGGCATCGTGCGAGGTCAGAAAGACGGTGACGCCTTCCTCCTTGTTCAACTGACCGATCAGGTCGCGTATACGCTGTTTGGCAATTACATCCAGCCCAATCGTCGGCTCGTCCAGAAAGAGGATGGAGGGTTTATGCAGCAGGGCCGAGGCTAGTTCGCAGCGCATACGCTCCCCCAGGCTCAGCTTACGCAC
>Ga0137378_10006151_pt1 | contig 10415 bp, 12 predicted proteins | sample SagtaG_21_FD_104813 | JGI IMG/M metagenome (GOLD analysis project Ga0137378, IMG submission 104813) | Vadose zone soil microbial communities from Sagehorn Ranch, Mendocino, California, USA - Sage2_L_60_16 metaG | ecosystem: Environmental > Terrestrial > Soil > Vadose zone | place: USA...
ATGATCAAGGAGTAAGCCAAACAGGCTGATGACGCGTTGTGGAGGAGATCCCAGATGAGAACGGTCTTCGGGCAGCCTTTCGACAGCTATCCCAACCAGGATGAGCGCGACGGGCCCGGGCCGCACGCCTGGCGCTCAGGCCGTAACCTGGCAGCCTGGAGCGCGGGCATCGCGACCCGACCCTGCTCGGGCCGGAGGGCGGCATGTACGGGTACACGCACGACAAGGACAGCTACATCAGGCGGCTCCGCCGCATCGAAGGGCAGATCCGCGGCCTGCAGCGCATGGTCGAGCACGACCAGTACTGCATCGACATCCTCACCCAGGTCGCCGTCGCGACCAAGGCACTCCAGTCAGTCGCGCTCGCCCCGCTCGAGGAGCACCTCGGCCTCTGCGTCGTCCAGGCCGTCGCCGGCTCACGGATGCCTGGTACCGGGCCCGTGTCGCCGGGCTCGATCCCTCGATGTAGCGGACCAGCTCACGGCCGTCCGCGGCGAAAGCGCCGCCGGCTACCTGAAGCGCGCCGGTGAAGCCGGCTCGCGCCAGATGCCCCAGCAGCGCCAGGACCGCCGGGCTCCATGGACCAGGACCACGGTAGACGACGCCGGCCCGAACGCTCGCCGGTGACTGCTCGCCGTCGCTGCCGGGCACCGCAAGGCGCCTCTCTCCACCGCTCACCGCCCGATGCTGTCACCGCGGCCCGCGCCCGGGCATCCCGGTTGTCACCCAGCAGCCGGAAATGGCATGGCGGCGGTGCTGCCGCTGAACGAGGTTATCCGCTTCGTGTGCCAGGTCCTGCCCCCGGGGGAGTTCTACGGTAGTGTGGATGTCGTGACCGCTGCATATGAGGACGTTCCGTTCAGCGAGTTGCTGCATCATCCGGCTGCGACAACAGGCAGGCTGAGCCGGGTGCGGGCGCTGCGGCTGCGCCGTCGTGATGCCGGTGACCTGGCCCTGATGCGGATGGAGCAGCTGGAGCGCGACGAGGCGGTGGTCGATTTCGCGTCCCGGTTGCTGTCCGGGCTGCTGCGGTCGGGGAACGCGGCGGCGGTCCGCGAGGTACTGCCGGAGGCGCTGCCTTGGGTGGCGTTCCTGCCCGCGGATGACGTGAGCGTGTTCCTGGCCGAGTTGGCCTCCGTTGCCCGCGGCGCCGCTGACCTGGACAACCTCGCCCCGGTCGCGGTCCTGCTGGCCCAATGGCGGCACACGGCCGAGGTCCATGCCGACCCAGCCCTGCGTGAGCTCATCACCCGTGAGCCCGAGGGCGACCTGGGCCCCGTCCCCATCCCGGAGCCGGGCCGGTGAGCCCGCGGCGAGGTGACCGGGCCGCGCCGCCGCCTTTACCGGGGGAGTACGACCTGCGGTTCGCGAGCAATGACGGTGCCGCCGGCTGGGAGCAGCTGGCCGCTCAGGCCGCCGGGAACCTGCGCCGGGCCTTTGACTCGATCCGCGCAGATCCCAGGTCCCGGATGGCGCCGGAGCGCCAGCACCGGCTCAAGGGCAGTCTCGGGACTGGCACCTGGAAAGGCGAGGCATTCGAACGCTGGCAATACGAGGTCACCGGCGGCGGCCGGATCTGGTATCTCATCGACGACACCCGCCGAACCGCATGGATCACGTACGCCGGCACCAGCCACCCCAAGGCAACGGACTGACGACGATCCTGCCCGACGTCGGCGCCTGGCGGAGCTTTCGGCGGGACCGGGTGAGGTGACCCTGAGCATCAGGTTCGCGACGTCGGCTCAGTGCAGCGGGCTCCGCCCGCGCCCGCTACCCACGTCCGAGCTCTTGTCTTTGACCGTCATTCGCGGTCAAGGCAGCAGCCACAATTCCGTTGGCCGAGTTGGGCAGTCAGCCCGGACGGTGCGACGGTCTGCGTGATCAGCTACGACTAAGCGACGGCAGGCGTGTGCCGATTCTGCCCCGCACGAGGCGATCCGCCCGCCCAAGGTACACGCTGGGAGGCCGCGCAGGTCACTGGTCATGTTCTTGCTGGCCGGCAGCCTGGCGGCCATAGGGTCTCAGCGCTCGGATTTCCTTGCCGAGCGGCCGACGATCAAGCCTGCCCTCGGGCCTGCTCCGCTCAGCGGTCCTCGCCCTGCCGCCAGTTCCGGGCCAGTGCGACGAGACCTCGGACTACGTCGGGGGGCAGCCCCGGGGTGCTCGCGATGTGCCAGAGCGTCGGGTCCTCGTACTCGGCGTGCTCGCTGTCCCGCGATGCCGCGTTAGGCTCGCCGCCTGCCAGTATCCGCCGGCACGAGCCTGGGGCCCAGCCGAGGCGATTTTCCACCATAGCGAGAGTGCTGGGGGAAACCCGCTGGCCGTTCTCGAGCTTTCCGAGCGTCCGCTCGGTCACCGTCGTCGCCTCGGCAAATGTCCGCCTGTCCCGCATGCCCAGCTCGACCCGGCGGGCAACGACGTAATCGGCGAGCCGCCGCCAGTCCTCACCGGCCATCTGACCGTCCTTCCCGCGAGCCGCCAGTCCCCCCACCGGTCGGCGACCATCCTTACCCCTAAGAAGACATAAGAAGTCTAGTCGCTCCTGCGGGCGGCTCGCGGGAAGGTTCTGCACCCTTCACCTTCTTGGTTCATCTTAATCATGCTACTTACTTCCTGTCTATACTCATATAGAGCACAGGATAGGCAATTATCTTCTTGTTCCTTCCGACGATTGCCTCCGAGTCAGTCTGACGGCCAGATCGAGCTGTGTCAGGCTGTGAACCTGCCCTGGAGCCTCGATGGTCAGCAGCATTGGGGATCGTGCTCAACCCCTCCCTGGACCTCAACCGCGAGCAGACCGCCGCGGCCATGTGGCTAGCCCTGGCCACGTTGCGACGCCGCCTGGCCAGGGGCCGGTCAGCGCCGCCGGACGTGCTGCGTTCAAGCCCCGAGGCCGGTGATGGTCGGCTAGCGAAGCGGGCTCGGCGCGCCGTACCCAATCCGCAGCACGGCCTGGCCATCAGCCAGCGTGACCGGCTCCGCCCACGAAGGGCGGAACTCGGCTCGCTGCTTGCCGACGAACGCTCTCATCCAGCGCACATATGCCGCACGCGTAAGGTGCGCCGCCGGGACGGCCGTGGCCACCTCTACCCACCGCAGGAGGCTGGCAGGTCCGCCGCCAGGCGATTGGCTGAAGAAGCCCATGATGCGCAACGGGTGGCTAGCGGCCATGGGAACGATAAGCGTCGGCAGCCGCGGGTCAATCTCGCCGCGGAGAAGCTGCGCCCTTGCTATGGCCGACAGCGAGATATTGCTGTTGGTCAGCAACTGCCCATCGGCAACTTTCCTGGCGCGCTGCGCTGCGTGCTCAACGCCGCGATAGCTCTTGGCGCCGCCGGGAAAGACGAGCCTGATGTCGATCCTGGCGCTTCCCGAGCCGAAGCTCGCGATGACGGCCGGAGCGTAGACAGAGGCCAGCCGGCCCCGGAACTGGGCTCGGATATCGGCAGTGGCGATCACCAGTTCAGACTCGAGGGTGTCGTTCGACGTGGATCCGAGCGGCAACAGGTTCGCGGGCGGGAATCCGCTGTTGGCCAGGTCCGCGCAGACCCGGCGATCGCAGGATACGAGCGCAGCGCGGCTGACCTGGTGCAGCGTCCAGGTGATGGCTTGCTTTCTAACCGCAGCCTCAACAGCGAGCTTCTGGCTGATCCCGGCATGGCCACCCGCCGATGTGCCCCGGCGGGCAAGGGTGAACACCAGCCCGCCGGCGACGAGCATCAGCACGGTCAGAAGTGCAGCCGCAAGCCACCGCCGCCGGGAGGCCAGGCCAAACCCGCGCCGCCCCGACCGCCGCCTGGACGCCCGGGCGCCGCTGGCCGGGCCATGACCGCTGCCGTGCCGCGGCTGAGGAGGATCGGACGCAGGCTCGGGCGGAGCGGCGGACGCACGCTGTGAGCTGGCTGTCTTCTCGTCCGTAGCGAGATGAGAGGTCATCGGCGGCATCGGGCCCATGAGCGGCACTCCGGCGGCTAGCAGCTCGCGGAGCGCCTCGCGGGCCGACGGCCTGACACCTGAGTCCTTGCTGAGGCAGCGATGGACGAGCGAGCCAAGTGGTTCGGGAAGCCTGCCCACATTTGGATCGGAGTGAAGAATGGCGAACGCCGTGGCTGTCAGCGACTCGCCCTTGAAGGGCAACTTACCGGTGCCTGCGAACGCGATCGTAACGCCCCAGGACCACATATCGGCCGCCGCGGTCACACGCTCCGCGGCCAGCTGCTCGGGAGCCATGAACGCCGGAGTTCCGATCGCCTGGCCAGACATGCCGGTGGTGGTCATGCCGGGAACAGTCGCCAGCCCGAAGTCGATCACCACTGGTCCGTCGGGCCCGAGGAGGACATTCGCGGGCTTGAAGTCGCGGTGCACCATGCCGACTGCATGCACTGCGCCGAGCGCGGTCAGTGTCGCGACGGCGATGCGCTCGAGCGCGGCACCTGCGCGAGGTCCGAGCTGTTCCACGACCTCTATCAGCGACGGCCCGTTGACATATTCACTGACAATGAACGGCCGCCGTTCGAAGATCCCCGCGTCCAGGACTTGCGCGGTGCAGAACCGGGCGACCCGCTGCGCTGCGGCAACCTCCTTCAGGAAGCGGCTCCGGACCTGTGGGTCCGTTGTTGGCGGCAGGAGCTTGACCGCCGCCGGGCTTCCAGCAGGACTGTCAGCCAGGAACACGACGCCCTGCCCGCCTTCGCCCAGGCGCCCGAGCAACCGGTATGCACCCACCTGGCGCGGATCTGTGTCGCGCAGGGGAAGCATTCCCGACATAGTGAACCCGGTGGACGCCACCCGGCCATTTTGCCCCGGTAACTTAACATGCGCCACTGTTCCTGACCGACATCACCCGGCGGACCGGTGCCCCGCACCCGTCGAGTCGGCGAGCCCAGCCGGAGCATCGTCCGTACAGCCACCTAGGGCACGGAGTTCGGAGCGCACTCTGAATGGTAAGGAGAAGGTCTACGGTTCGATTCCGTAAGGTAACTCCCAGTTCAGAGTGATTATTTCGAAATAAACATCGATCCGGAATGTCGTTTTCGTGGACCGCATCGTGGAGACGTCTGAGCCACCTGAAGGTTGCTGGCATGCTGCCTCATTCGGCTGCAACACCCGCGTGAGAGCTTTGGTTCAGCGGGTAAGAAAGTTACTGAAGATGCAAAAAACCACTCGGGGGACAGTGGATTCAGGTGGGGCTCGCCTATAGCCGACTGGGAACCGGGGCGCCGCTAGTTCTCTTGCACGGAATCGGGCACCGGCGGCAAGCTTGGGACGCCGTGCTGCCCCCTCTTGCGCCGCATCGTGACCTGATCAGGGTGGACCTCCCAGGCCATGGGGAATCCCCGCCACTAGCGGCTGACGGACGATCGGTATCCAGGATTCTGATCGAGGAGATCATCGACCTCCTCGACGAGCTCGGGCTGGAGCGCCCACACATCGCGGGCTGTTCGTTGGGCGGCCTGCTCGCCCTGGAGATCGCCGCGCGCGGCCGCGCTGCGAGTGTCACGGCGTTGTCCCCTGCCGGGTTCTGGACTAGCGCCGGGGAGCTGAGATACGCGGTCGCGGTGAACAAGGCCATGCAAGCCGCTGGACGGCTGGTACGGCCACTGGGTCCGGCGCTATCCCGCAGCACAGCTGGCAGGGCGCTCATCTACGCATTGATCGTCGCCAAGCCATCCCAAGTGAGACCTGAGCAGGCTAGGGATGACATGGCAGCCTTTCTGGCCTCCTCCAGCGCGATGAATGTGATCTTGGCCGCGGCAGTCCCGTTCACAGGCAGCATCCCCGGTGGGGTGCGGGCGACGATCGCCTGGGGCACCCGTGATCGGCTGCTGCTGCCTCGCCAGGCGCAGATAGCGATGGCACGCCTCCCGCAGGCAGAGCTGGTTCCGCTGCCGCGCTGCGGGCACGTGCCGATGACCGACAATCCGCAGCTGGTGGCCGATGTCCTGTTTCACGGAAGCAAGGCAGAGCCGCGGCTGTCGGCCAGCGAGTTCGCACCCGCCTAGATCCGCTGTCGCGCGGTTCTACGTGAGTCACCTGCTGAACTTGGTCAGGACGTGGTGCGTCACAGCGGGCACCGCCGCTGCCACCGTCATCGTCACGATGGTCAGCCGCGTATCGTCAGCATCGAAACAGCGGTGCCAGCGGGATCGAGGGATCGCGGACATGCTTCGTGTGGCCACCGATTGCCCCCCAAGGTCGCGGTAGTCAGCCCGGCCGTCATTAGCGGAGCGGCGGTTCGCTGGCCCGGGATCGGGCGGCCCGGGATCAGCTGTCCGGACATCGGGCGGCCCAGCATTTGCCGGTCCGTCATCAGCCGGGTGCTCGCCTTTGATCAACGCGAGCCCGATCGATGCCCTATGCTTCGGCTGAGGCTTGCCGCGGCGTTCCTCCTGGTCAAACTGAAACCGCGGCTGCCAAGCGAATGCCAGCGAGCCACCGATGACCCCGATCAACATTCCGAGGAAGAACCCACCCAGGTTGGAGGTAATCCAAGAGCCAAGCGCGAGGATGATCGCGAGCAGTGAGTAGAACGTTCGCTGAACGGGATGGAATAGCAGCAGCAACCCAGTGACCACCAGGACGACGGGGACCAGGTAGCCCGCGACGCCCTGGAGCCCGATGTGGATAATAAGCGGAAGCGGTGCCGCTTGAGTCAGCAGGATCTCCGCCCCACCGACTAGGACAAACAGGGCACCCCAGAACGGCCGGCTATGTTGCCATTGCCTCCACGCACCCAGTCCCCGCTGCCAACGCCCGGATCGAGGGCGGCCTGCAGTAGCCGCCATCAGCAGTGGCCACCAAACCGCAGGCTGAAGTTCGGCAACGTGAATGTGCCCGCGGTGGTGGCGAAGGCATGCTGGCGCAAGTTGGTGATAGTGACCGTGGCAGCCTGCTGGCCAAAATCGCCAGGTGGCCCCTTCACGCCCGGCACCTGGGTGAGGGTGCTTGCGTCCCGCCCGATCTCGATGTTGGTGAACGACGCGTTACCGGAGAGCCGGTCCGCGTCAACCACCAGGTCGGTCGCGCTCACCGGCCGACTGCCAGTCCCGGCGGTAATCCGTAGCGTGAGGCTGCCCAGGGTCACGCTCTGGCACAGATCCGTTAGGCTCGCCGACCGAATCGCGTTGGTGGCGAGCATGGTCAGGTGCTTATGGCCGGGTAGTGCCTTGGGCACAGAGGTGTCGAGCACGCCGAACTGCTCGAACCCGCGCCCCTTGAGTTGCTTGGCGGTCACGGTGAACGGCGTTCCGGAGATGCTGAACGAGACGGCGAGCACGCTTTGCGTGGTCAGCACGATCAGGACGGCCGCCGCCGCGAGTGACGGCAACGCGATGGCGGCGAAGCGGCGCCAGCTAACCCGACCGCGTGCAATCGGTGCCGTGCCCCCGGAAACGACCATCGCGGCTCCTCCCAAGATCCGTGCTGCGCGGCGAGCAACAACGACTGGGCGACTGGAACGCCCTGTCATCTGATGCTAGCCCTCCGTAGCTAGATGGAGGGGCAGCAGGCCGCGAGTTCAGCCACCGGCCTTGCAGACCGGTGCGGCCGGACACGCGCTACGTCTGCGCGCCACCGTCCCTCGCTGGCATGATCCGCCGGCCGGGCCAGCGTGCAGACCCGCGATGTCGGCAAGGCAATCTCCGCCCCATCGGAGCGTCACCGCCAGGTCACCGATGATCTTTCGGGTCTCGCTTCTGGCCCACCTGGTCTGTGTCCTCCTGCGGGTCCACGCGGCGCTGGTGACGAACCTCGACCGTTGCAGAATCAGGCCACCGGACTCCCGCTGAGCTGGTACGACATGCTCCTTGAGCTGGCGACGCCCCTGGCAGGCGGCGGCGGCCGGGCGAGCTGGCCGAACGGGTCGTGCTCGACCGGACCGGCCGCATCGTCGATGAACTCGTAGCAGCCGGGATCGTCGGCAAGCAGGCCAATCTCGATGACGGGCATCCTACCTTCGCCGTACTGACTGCCGACGGCCTGGCGAGGTATCGCGCTGCCGCTCCCGTCTACCCGACCGCCACCGTAAACGAATTCGGCGAGTCGCCTTTCCGATGCCAAGCTGGCCGCCTCGGCCGCGCTGCGGAAGGTCATCACCTGGCCGATCACGCCCGGCTGAGGCGGTTGAGATCTTCGCGCCGGTCGCGCGGTGAGTCCGAATCGATGGAAGCGGTCTGATAAAGGCCTACAATCTCGCACTTTCCGAACATACTCGGCTAGCTTTGCAATTAGGCGCGAAACGCCTTGCTAAGCCGTGAAATCAGTTTGATCAGGAGGTAGATTGCCATTGCGGTTGCACCCCGTATAAGCGGGCTCACACGGTGTAGCGTCCGCGGCTGGCAAGTCAAGATCCGACGCCTGCGCGGTATTGCCCGCGCCTCGCAGCTTGGAGGCATAGCATGACATCTCTCGGACAGACAGCGCCCGCCGGGCTCGGGCGAGTGCGCTGGCGACGGTTCACGATCGTCCTGGTACCCGCCATTTTCCTGGCCGTCCTGCTGTTGATGCTTACCGCGCAGTCGGTGCTCGCAGTGTCGCTCAACATCTCCGGCAGACCCTTCACCGTTACTGCCCGGCTACTGCATGGACGGGGTTTCGAGCAATTTGGGATACTGGACCACTCGGCTATCGAGCTGCCCGGCCATGGGCACCAGATTGCCCTTGCTGCCACCGCAATGCGGTCGGCCACGATAAGTCACCTTTGCCAGGTCGTGAACATCGGCGGCGTGTCGATGGTCATTACGGCGGGCAATGGCAGGACGCCCGTTTCTGCGACCAACCTGGTCGTATTCGCAGATCGGTTCTCCGGAGATGCGTCATTCGAGAACCTGACGCTGGGTCAGGACGCCAGCACACTCCATGAGGTGCCCGGCCTGCGGGGCCCGGCAGGTGCCTTCTCCTTGCATGCGACGACCGTGACCATAAGTAATCTGCGACAGCATGCATTCGCCACTACGGCGTCCTCGTTTACGCTCCCGGGATTCCGGCTGCGGTTCGGCGGCAGCTGCTAGCGGTGATGGCTTACAGCACCGGATCTGGCAATAGGCCAGTTGAACAGCGCCCGACTCCCGCATCCCCTGGCAATTCACTCACGACTGCGCGGCATGCGTTCCGGATCTGGCGGAGAACCCGCCCGTTCTGGGGCGGGCTCCTCGTTATCGTCGGCGCTAGTGAGATGCTGGTGTCTGAGCGAGATCCGCTTCCGCTTGTCACCCACATCGGGATCCAGGGTATGGCCGGCTACCTTATTCCGACATTCATACTGCTTTGCGGAGTGCTGCTCTGGTCGATTCCCAATGCCTGGATCTATTATTCGCTCCTTGCGATCTTGTTGGGCCTGGGGTCTTGGATCACTTCCAATCTCGGCGGGTTCTTCATTGGCATGTTGATCGATGTCATCGGCGGCGCGCTCGCCTTCGCGTGGACGACGGATGCCGATTATGGGTCGTCCGGGTGGCTCCACGGTAAGCCGCCTAGCGGGCTGCCCTCCTGGGCGCTAGACGTGATATCCCGGCTGAAGGAACGCTCGGCGCCGCAATCAGAAGGCCACGGTGAACTCAGGGACTCTCCTGGCCTCGCCGAACCCACTGCTGAGCGGTCCGAGCGCGCCGCCCACCCCGACGGCCCCAAGAGACCGACGACTTCGACACCTCTACGACAGCGGACAATACGGCTGGTTCGACCACTACAAAAACTTCTATCGTCCGTCGTCCACGACGACGGAGACCACCGCCGCCACGACTACCACAACAACCGTTAGTCGGCGAAGTGAGCCGCCCCTGGCCTTTCTGTTGACTACGTTCTGTGATTGAGGTTGTCGTCCTCTCAGGACGTTGCGCGCGCGCCAGATCGAGTCGTCCTTCTGTAACTGGTTCGTCGCGGCATGCAGGGCTCCCGCAGGCACGGGGTGCGATCGACCTCGGCCGGCCGCTGCTGCCGCTCAATTGCCGGCGTGGCGCTCTTTGGCAGGTCATGGGCGGCATGGCGGCTTCGGGTGCACGATGAAGATGTCGCCGCTGATGAGAAGCGCGAGCCGCCGGTGGGGCAGCGGGGCAAGGGCGGCGAAGTCCGTGCCTGAGCCTTTGGTCTGCGACAAGATGCGGCCGGTCGTGTCCGTGGCGCAGGAGATCGAGCTGCCGTCCAGGATCCACAGCACCCGCCCTGTCAGGTAGACACGGACGCCGTTGGAGAAGACCTCACGGCCGGCCGGGCTGCGCTTCGGCCGGGTCTCGCGGAGGCGCCCGTGCGGGCCTGCGGGCAGCATGCTGGCCATGAAGTAGTTGCCGAGCATGCCGGTCGCGTACGCCAGCCAGGCATGGTGCCGCGCGCCGGCGATCCGCGCGGCGCCGATGCCGGCCTGGGGGCCGGCGGCCGCGGCGAGCACCGCGCCGGTACGCGGGTTCCTGCGCTGCACGGCG
>Ga0137378_10006155_pt1 | contig 10412 bp, 8 predicted proteins | sample SagtaG_21_FD_104813 | JGI IMG/M metagenome (GOLD analysis project Ga0137378, IMG submission 104813) | Vadose zone soil microbial communities from Sagehorn Ranch, Mendocino, California, USA - Sage2_L_60_16 metaG | ecosystem: Environmental > Terrestrial > Soil > Vadose zone | place: USA...
GTGAGGTACAGGTACGTCATCGAGATCACGCCGCACGTGACGTGAAAGCCGTGGAACCCCGTCATCGTGAAGAACGTGGAGCCGTACAGGCCCATCGTCGCGGCGGGCAGCGTTCCGTTCGCCACGAGCGTGGCCAGCTCGCTCCCCTCCCGGACGCCACTCGGCACAAACCCGTGCTCGATCAGGTGGATGTACTCATAGACCTGGATGCCGACGAACGACGCACCGCCCAGGATTGTCAGCAACAGCCAGAAGCGCATTTTCTTGGGGTCGCCGTCCTGGATGGCCGCGTACGCCTTCACCATCGACACGCTCGAGCAAATCAGCAGAAACGTGTTGAAGGCGGTGATCTTGATGTTCAAGACGATCCCCGGCCTGGCCCATTCGCCGGGGGCGCCGAACCGCAGGATGACGTAGGTGCCGATCAGCGCCGCGAAGAACATCACTTCAGACGCGAGGAACACCCACATCCCCAGCTTCTTGTTGTAGACGTCGAGCCCCCGCTCGGCCGGGAAGGGGGGCCGCATCTGGTCGACGGTGGCGGCTGCGTGCGTCATCGGTCGTCCCTCTCCCTCGGTCAGTGGCGTGCGGCCGTCGCGGCGGCCGGCTCGCGGTCGGTCGGCAGCTTGCGGGTCTGCGGCAGGTAGTCCTCCGGCACCTGCGGCGAGCTGAACTCGTACGGCCCGCGGTACACCGTCGGCACGCGGTCCCAGTTGCCGTGGGGCGCGGGACTCGGCAGCGTCCACTCGAGCCCGTTGTCCTGCCACGGATTCAGTCCCGCCGGCTTCCCTTTCTTGAGGCTCCACCAGAAGTTCACGAAGAAGATGATCTGCGTCGCGAACAATAGGAATGCGCTGATCGAGATGAACACGTTCATCGGTTGGTAGGGCTGGAGGAACGTGTATTGCGACGGGTCGTACAGCCGACGCATCATCCCGCCCATGCCCAGGATGTGCATCGGGAAGAAGACGCAGTTGTAGAAGACGAACGTGAGCCAGAAGTGCACCTTGCCCCAGCCCTCGTGCATCAGCCGCCCGAACATCTTGGGATACCAGTACGGGATCGCGGCGAACAGCGCGAACAGGCTGCCGCCGAACAGCACGTAATGCAGGTGGGCCACGATGAAGTAGGTGTCGTGGATGAACATGTCCACCGGCGTCGCGGCCATGAAGATCCCCGACAGTCCGCCGATCACGAACATCGCGACGAACGCGACCGCGTTGAGCATCGGCACCGTGAACCGCAGGTTGCCGCGCCACATCGTCCCCATCCAGTTGAACGTCTTCACCGCCGAGGGGACGGCGATCACGAGCGTCGATACCATGAACGATGATCCCAGCGTCGGGTTCATGCCGCTCACGAACATGTGGTGGCCCCACACGATCCAGCCGAGGAACGCGATCGCCACGATCGCGAACACCATCGAGTGATACCCGAAGATCGGCTTGCGGCTGCCGTTGGCGATGATGTCCGAGACCATGCCCATGGCGGGCAGGATCAGGATGTAGACCTCGGGGTGGCCGAAGAACCAGAACAGATGCTGCCACAACAGCGCCTGGCCGCCGGCCGCCGGATCGAAGAAGTGCGTCCCGATGATCTGGTCGAACAGCAGCATGATCGCCGCCCCGGAGAGCACGGGCAGCGCGAGCAGGCCCAGGATCGCCGTGATGAACAGCGACCACACCGAGAGCGGCATGCGGAACCACGTCATGCCGGGCGCGCGGTTGTTGATGATCGTCGTGATGTAGTTGAGCGAGCCGAGAATCGACGACAGACCGACCAAAATGATCGAAACCGACCACAGCTCCTGGCCGATCGACGCGCCCGAATAGTCGTGCCGCGCCGACAAGGGCGCGTACATGGTCCAGCCGGCCCGGGCGGCCCCGTCCGGCACGAACATGCTCGCCAGCATCACCAGACCGGCCGCGAAGAACGACCAGAACGACCACATGTTGATGCGGGGGAACGCCATGTCGTGCGTCCCGATCTTGAGCGGGATCAGGAAGTTGGCGTACACGCCCACCAGCAGCGGCATGATGGCGAAGAACACCATGAACGTGCCGTGCATCGTCACGAGCTGGATGTAGTACTCCGGCAGGATTACCCCGCCGGGCGCCATGGTCTCGGGCAGGACGCCGCCCCCCGGCATCGGCTTGCCCGGGAAGCCGAGCTGCCAGCGCATCTGCATCGCCAGCAGCCCGCCCACGAGCAGAAAGAACAGGCTCACGAACAGGAACTGGATGCCGATGATCTTGTGATCGGTCGAAAACACGTACTTCCGGATGAAGCTCCGGTCGTCGTGATGCGCGGGGGCGGGATGAGACGTCGCAGCCACGGTGGTCATGACGAGGCCTCCTGAGCAGCCTGCTTCATCCAGACGTCGTAGTCTTCCTGGGTCTGCACGAACACTTGCGCCCGCATGCGGTAGTGCCCGAGCCCGCAGAGCTGCGAGCAGCCGAGCTCATACGTGCCCGGCACGGTCGCCTCGAACCAGGCTTTGATGTCCATCCCGGGCACCGCGTCCTGCCGGACCCGAAACTGCGGCACGTAGAACGAGTGGATGACGTCCTCGGACGACAGCAGGACGACGATCGGCCGACCCACTGGCAGGTGCAACTGGTTGCGGACCGTGAAGTCGTCGGGCGTGCCGAGCTTGCCGTCGGGTCCCGGGTAGGTGATCTGCCACTCGAACTGCTTCGCGTGGATCGCGATCGGGTAGGCATTCGGTGGGATGCTGTTGCGGCCCTTCATCTGGACCCAGTAATGGTTGCTGATGAGACCGAGCGCCACCATGGTCACCGCGGGGATCGCGGTCCAGATCACTTCCGCGCGGGTGCTCCCGTGCGTGTAGAAGGCCTTCCGGCCCGGCCGCTGCCGGTATTTCACGACGAACCAGATCAGCCCCACCTCGACCAGCACGAACGCAATCCCCGTGATGATCAGGATGGCGAGGAACAGGCCGTCGATCGGCCCGGTGAATGTCGAAGCCTTGAACGGCAGCCACCAACGCATGGGGCGCTCCTCGGTTAGATCACTTGGCGGCGAAGCTGAAATCCGCCGTCTTCGTCTCGCTCCCCGCCACGGTCACGGTCGCGCTCTGCGTGCCGTACTTCTCGTGCCACGCCTCGATCGTGTACGTGCCCGGCGGCAGCCCCTTGATGGTGAACGAGCCGTCGCTGCCGCTCACGCCGAAGAAGGGATGCGGCAGCACGCCCAGCCACGCGTGCATCCAGCCGTGCACGTTGCACTCGAGGGGCACCATCACCTCGGGAGCGGTGAACGTCCGATCCGACGTCATGACGGCGGGCTGACTGATGTTAAAGGGGCGGTTCTTCGTGCCTTTGGCCTTGATGTTGTGTAGGATGCCGTCGGAGTTCTTGATGGCGAGGGGCTGGCCGACCAGGATGCCGAACACGTGCGGATGGTAGCGGCAGCCGTCCTGGTCGAGCGTCACCGGCCCGGCGGGCGCGGGCGCCTTGTAGGTCGCCGGCAGGCCCGACTTCACGTAGACGAACACGTTCGCGAGCGTGCCGTTGGCGTTCACGACCACCGTCTCCTCCGTGGGCGGGGCGGCGGTGTACTTCGCCTTGCACTTCGGCTCCTCGCTCATGTCGATCTTCGGCATAGCGGGCTTCGCACCGGTGAACTTTACCTTGCCGCTGATCGTCCCCCCGCCCTGAGCGGCGGGGACGCCTGGGCGCATCCACCCAGCGAGCGCCAGCACCAGCACCGCCCCTCCCGTCGCCGCCACAACTCCGAGCTTCCCCATCCTGCCTCCTCGATGAAAGTCCTGCAGGCTATCGCTGTCTCCCCGCCCGCACCGTACCGCGCCGCCCCCCCTGGGCCCGCCGCACCACCACGAGTCCCAGCCCCAGCGTCACGAGCATGGCCAGCACCGGAGAAATGAACACGCCCGGCGGCGTGGGCCGATCGAGCGCCAGGAAGTACCAGGTGCTCACGGCCATGCGCGAGCCGTGTTCCCCGCTGGAGCCGTCCCAGGCGAAGAAGGCCACCGGAATCGCCCGGCCGGCCTCAAGCTGAACTTCGTTGGCGGTATCGGGCGTGGCAAGGGCGCGCGTGAACACCAGCCGCCATTCCCCGTGATCGAAGCGCGCCTGCCCCGCCACCACGCCGGGGAGCGTGTCGAACCGCTCGATCCCCCGGGCCAGGCCCGCGACGCTCCGGCGCGGAGTGCTCGTCCAGCGCCACTGGTAGACCGGGTCGGTTTCGCTCCCCATCAGGAAGTAGGGACGCTCCATCGCCGCCGGGCTCTCCGGGAGATGGCGGGGGAACTGCACCGCCAGCTGGTCGGGCCACGGCTGCGCCTTGGGGGGGGGCGGGCCCGAGTCGTCGCCGGCCACGGTCTCGAGCACGCGTTGCTCGAACCCGAGCCACGCGCTGTCGGGGCTCTGCGTGCGGTCGTCCCAGCTCACTCGCAGCGCCAGCGTGCGGCCGTCATGCAGCGCCTGCACCCAGACGCCCGATACCGCCGGCGCGAACCAGCGGGACTTTCTGATCACCTGCCCCACGAGCGGGAACCAGTACCGGCCCACCCGCCCCCACACCGAATCGTCGGGCGAGGCCGGCACCGGGCCGGCGATCTGCGGTGCGTGGATCACGTCCTGCACCTCGGGCGGCTCCGGCGGCGAGAGCGAGCGCACGTACTGGGCCAGCCGCCATAGCTGCTCGTCGGTGAGGAACTTCTGGTCGATCAGGTCCGAGAACGAGGGCATCGGCGTCCCGTCGAGCCCGGTGCGCAGCCGGTGATAGATGTCGCCCGTGCTGCCGCCGCCGCGGAACCGCCAGCTCTGGTGCAGGTCGGCGGCAAAGATGGGAAACCCGGCGTCGTCCTTGAGCGTGGGCGCGGACGGCCCGTCCCCCCGTCCCTGGTCGCCATGACACTTGCGGCACCCGATGGAGTCGTAGAACTGCCGCCCCGTCTTGAGGGCGTTCGCCCCGGTCCCGCCGCTCGGCTCGCTCGAGAACTTGAGCGCCGCCACGTGTTGGCTCGTGTCCGCGAAGAACGCCGAGAACGTCTTGATGTATGCGGCCACATCGCGTCGCTCCGCGTCCGACAGGCGCCCCTTCCACGCCGGCATCGCACTCCCGGGCAGCCCGTCGTCGATCGCCCGCATCAGATCGGCGTCGGTCGGTAGCTGACCGGAAGCCGTCGTGCGGATCTTGTAGACCGCACCCGTGAAGTTGCGCGGCCGGGGCAGCATGTGCGCCGCGGCCGGCCCGTCGCCGGCGCCGCCGTCGCCGTGGCAACCGGCGCACCACTTCGCGTAGACCACCTTTCCGTGCGTCGTGTCCTGCAGCGGGACGAGGGACGGGGGACGGGGGACGGGGGGTGCGACGAGCACGAGCGCCAGCAGGGCGTCAATCATGCCCCGTCCCCCGTCCCGCGTCCCCCGTCCCCGTCTTCTCCCACGTCCTCGGCGTCCATCCGGTTTGATCGTACAGGAACAGGATCACCGACCAGATCTCGCGCTCGGTGAGGAAATCCTCCCACTTGGGCATCGCCGAGTTCCACGGTGTGCCCTCGCGCGGCAGCCCCGGCCCGCCCTTGGCCACGCGCCAGAACACGAAACTCTCCGTGAGCTGCGCGATGGTGCCGTTGTCCTGGAAGTTGGCCGGGAGTGGATTGAAGCCGGAGGCGAAGTGGCCCTGACCGTCCAGGTGGTCCCCGTGACACGGCAGGCAGTTCTGGTAGTAGACCCGCTTGCCTTCCGCGACATACGCCGGCAACGAGTCGGCGTGCTGGCGCAGCGGGTTCTCGAGGCCCGTCAGCGTGATCGACTTGCCCCGGAAAGTGATTTCGGTGGGCGGAGCCGGGTGGATGGAGCGGAGATTGGGTGGCGCGGCCACGGTCGTGGCCACCTGCCCGTACGCGATCAGCCCGACCAGCGCCGTCACCACCACGAGCAGCGCGGCCCGCGCGACGCGCAGCCGCGGCTCGACCAGCACCGCCGCGATCGGCTCCTTGAAACGGGCCCACCGCTCCTCGTTGTCGCTCACGTAGATGAGCACGCCCACCAGCACCGTGGCCATGTACTGGAGCACCACGCTCTTCGGGACGATGGCGCTGCCCGGGAGCAGCGGCACCACCCACACGATTACGACGTAGGCGAGGACGAGAATCGCCACCGCCTGCCAGAACGGGTGCGCGGCGTAACGCCGCAGCGCGGGCGCGGCGGTCATTTGTGCGCCGCCAGGTATTGCGCCAGCGCTTCGAGCTGCGCGGCGCTCATCATCGTCCCGAACGTCTTGGGCATGATCCCCGCGAGCTTCTCGTAGCCTTTCGCGATCGACGAGGCCGGATCGAGGATCTTTTTACGAATCGATTCCGCATCCCGGCGGGACCCGACGTGCGTCAAGTCGGGCGCGATGACCTGTCCCTGGCCGTCGAGCTTGTGACAGACGAGGCACCCCGCCGCCTGGATGATCGCCTTGGGGTCGGTGGCGCCCCCCGCCAAACCCCCAGCACCTCCTCCACCACCCCCACCGCCCGTTGGGGAGGTTGTGGAGGTGCTGGAGGTTGCCGGGATGTCCGAAGCGGTCACATCGACCGTGCCGTCCTGGGATTCGAGGAACGCGATCACGGACCACACTTGTGGGGGCGAGAGCTGTTTGGTCATCACCGGCATGATCGGCTGATAGCCCGCCACCACGTAGGCCTTCGGGTCGTCGAGCGACTCGTACAGGTACTGCTTGCAGTCCTTCCCGGCTTCTCGCTTGCCGCAGCGGGCGCCGATCGGACCGGTGCCCTTTTCGTCGGTGAGGAGATTGGGCGCGCGGGTGCCGAGGCCGTGGCAGGTGGTGCAACCGCCGATGCCGTTGAACACTTTCTCACCGGCGGCGACGAGCTGCTCCGGCGTCACATTGGCGCCCAGGGTGAGCGTCTGCGGCACCTCGGACTGGACCTGCGGGATCTTGTTGGCGATGAGGGTATAGAGCGCCAGGGTCCCGAGCACGATGCCGACGACCTTGAGGTTAGTGGCCCACATGGCGGCCCCCTCCCGCGGACTCACCCGGGGACACGAACGTGGACTTCTCCGCCAGCCCGCCCAGCCAGAACACGAACGCGACCAGGGTGAGGAAGATCAGCACGCACAGGCTGATCATCTTGGACGCGTAGCCGAGCGCGGGGGTGGCGGCGTACTTGCTCGTGTCCTGCACCACCTGCCACACGTGCCAGTACTGGCGGATGCCGGAGCGCGCGAACCCCATGAGCCCCATGAGCCACGTGAACGTCACCGCGAGGATGAACAGCGCGTACTGCGAGCGCGGCGGCATCTTGCCCCACTGAATCGCGCCCAGCGACTGGGCGCCGCGCGCCATCAGGATGTCGATCAGCGTGACGAAGACGATGCAGGAGAGGACCGCCAGGACCTGATAGACGCTGAACCCGATTCGCACGATGGCTTCGACGAAGTAGCCCCGAATGCCGTAGAACAGCACCACTCCGGCCGCGACGGCGAACATCGCTCCCTGAATGATCGTCCCTGTGCCCGCCCACGGCACGACCGGCCGGGTGTTGGCCCGGCGGTACATGAGGAACGAAAGAAACGTGGTGAGGATCATCAAGTTCACAGCCGTGTTCTTGGCGCTCATCACGCCCAGCGCGCCCAGGAACGGGTGGTGCGAGCCGCCCATCGCCGCCAGCTCCTTCGAGTCGGCGATCATCGTGTGCGGGGTGCCCCACACGATCGCGCCGAGCACCAGCACCACCAGCAGCCACTTGGTATAGGGGCGGAACCGCTCGGCGCCCGGAATCCGGCCCATCCCGATCCACAGGTAGTAATTGCCGGTGAGGAACAGCACCGCGATGAGGAACGCCTGAATGACCCACAGCCAGCTCATGAACCCGCCCATCATCGTGATGCCCATCGACTGATCGTATTGATAGATCTCGCGCCCCAGCCAGTAGCCGGCGAACGGCAGCACGATCAGCGCCGAGATGGCGATGAAGTTGCCGACGTAGCCCATCCAGTCGTAGTGCGCCCGCTCCTCGTCGGTCTTCGCGGCGAGGAAGCGATAGCTCGCGTACGCGGCGACGATCGCGCCGCCGAACACGACGTTGGCGATCAGGCGGTGCACGTTGATCGGCATCCAGGTCGCGTTGGCGATCGCGTGCCACAGCTTGATCGTCGCCGGATCCGTAGACGGGGTGACGTCGCGGGGCGGGGTCATCATGTAGGTGAGCCACGAGTTCGCGATGAACATCACGATCGTGCCCCACAGATTGAGCAGCAGCCCGAGGCCCCAATGACCCCACTTCGGCCGCCCGTACTTCCAGCGGTCCCAGCCGTAGTAGTAGAGGTACAGGGTGAACGACTCGCAGAAGAACAGCGCGGCGTACAGCCACATCGACGGCGCGAACACGGCGGTCAAGTACGCCCATGCCTTCATCCACAGCGTCGCCAGGATGAAGACCAGTATCGCGCCCCAGATCGCCGTCGCCGAGTACGCCACCAGCAGCAGGCGCGTGAACTCCTTGGCGAGGCGGTCGTAGCGGGCATCCTTGCCGACGATACCGATCGCCTCCGCGACGACCGCGAACATCGGCACACCCAGCACGAACGCCGCGAACATCAGATGCACCTCGGCCGCGATCCACACAGCGGCGCGGGCGCCGATGAGCGGGAATTCTCCGTAGGCGCGGGTCGTGTCCGCGGCGACCTGCAGCGCGAGCGACCAGTGCTCCGTCATCCGTTATCCGTCACGAAAAACGGCCGCCGTTTCGAGAAGTCGATCGGCATCGAGCTCCGCACCTCGGCGAGCAGCTCCGGCGTGACCTCGCGGCGCCCCTGACGGCGCGCCCACGCCTCCACCCGCTGCATCACCACCCCGCGCACGAACGAGGGGATGCGGGACACCCGCTCGCGCGCCGCGGGCGTCCACGCCAGCGCCGGTTGAAAGTCGCCGCCGTAGCGCAGCGCGCGGGCCGGCTCGATGGGGGCCGTGTCGCCCGTCGGCTCATAACTGCACGACGGATCGGCGGCGAGCACGTCCCCCTCGAGCGCGAACCCGCGCGCCCGGCAGCCGCCGCACAGCGCGCGATACTCGCATGCCCCGCACTTCCCCTGCAGCGGCCCTTCCCGCAGCCGTCGGAACAGCGGCGACGACCGCCACACGTCGGCGAAGCGCTGCGATGTGAGATCGCCAGCCACCTCGGGCAGGTACGGGCACGGCGTGACCTTGCCGTCCGGCGTGATGCGGCAGTACTGCGTGCCGCAGGGACAGCGCGTCTCGTAGTTCAGGACCGGGGAGTCGGGGTCGGTCTGATGCACCAGGCGCATGAAGTGCGGCGCGCATTTCGCCCGCACCAGCATGCGGCCCCGGTAGCTGCGCTCCCAGCGGGCCAGGTCGGCGAGCACCGCCTCGTAGTCCGCGGGCGCGAGGTCCGACAGGGCGGCGCCGCGGCCCGTCGCGACCAGGAAGTAGCAGTTGAACGACACCGCCCCCTCGTCCGCCGACCACGCCACCAGGGCCCCGAGCTCCGCGCGGTTCCCCTTGGTGACCGTCGTCTGCACGACGAAGTCGAGCCGCGCCGCCCGCAGCCGCGCGAGCGCGCCCTGCACGTCGGCGAGCGCGCCCCTGCCGCGGCGGAAGTTGTCGTGATAGGAGGGACGCAGCGAGTCGACGCTGACCGCGACCCCCCGCACGCCCGCCTCCACGAGCGCCGCGATGCGCTCGTCGGTGAGCAGCGTCCCGTTGGTCCCCACCACGACTGTCGCCCCGTTGGCGGATGCGTGGAGGGCGATCTCCGCCAGGTCTCCTCGCAGGAGCGGCTCGCCTCCCGACAGAATGAGCAGCGGAGCGGGGTTCACGGCGAGCACCTGGTCCACGATGTCCCGGCACGCCGCCGTGTCGAGCTCAGCCTCGGCGCTCTCGTGCGGGCCCGCCGCGATGTAGCAGTGCGCGCACTCCAGGTTGCAGCGCCTGGTCAGGTTCCAGGCGACCACGTGCGGTACGTAGTCCACGTCAGTCCCCAGCCCCGGCCCGCTCCGCCAGCAGCCGCTCCATCGCGGCCTTCGCGTCCTCCGGCTTCATGGTCTTCAAGTCCACGGGGCACTTCCCCATTTGCGCTTCGATGTCCCGAATGGGGCAGCGCGTGATGCCCTGCGCCTTGGCCTCCTCGATGAACGCCCGCATCTCGGGACTCAATCCATCACGCCCCTCGGCTTCGGCGCGGATCTGCTTGGCCCGCAGCTCCTGGAACATGACCATCATCGTATCCATGTCGAACTCGTCGGCCGCGATCATCGCCTGCTTGTTCTCGTCCATCACGCGGGTGCTCACGCGCCAGATGGCGTGCCCGCGCGCGAATCGCTCGACCGTGTTGCGCGCCAGCGGCCGGGCGATGAGCGGCACGAGCTGCAGCCGCTGCCAGGCTTCCTCGGTCCATA
>Ga0137378_10006157_pt1 | contig 10411 bp, 8 predicted proteins | sample SagtaG_21_FD_104813 | JGI IMG/M metagenome (GOLD analysis project Ga0137378, IMG submission 104813) | Vadose zone soil microbial communities from Sagehorn Ranch, Mendocino, California, USA - Sage2_L_60_16 metaG | ecosystem: Environmental > Terrestrial > Soil > Vadose zone | place: USA...
GGTTCTCTCCTGCTGCGAAACATAAGGGGAGTGCGGTTGAATCGATTCGGCCTTCAAGCGCCGAAGCGATGATTGGACAAGAGGAGTCGACGGGCGGATTAATCCACATGCTGCCGGTGGAGCACGACGATCCAATTAATGCAAAGATTCTCGCAGTCTCGGAGGACAAGATCGAAGGCTTCGTGTGCGAGCCGTTCGAGGAAATTGCGCGACGCTCAGGCGTAGATGTCGATCGTGTGATGGCACGCATCACAGCGATGCTGCGCGCGGGAACGATCCGCCGCGTCCGGCAAACGCTACTGGCGACCAATCTGGCTGATGGCGCGCTCGTGGCGTGGAAGGTTCCTGAGGATAAAATCGACGCCGCCTTCGACTGGATGTTCCAACGCGATCCGTTTTCGGGTCACGTGGTCCTTCGCTCCACCGATACGGTTAGCGCCGGATCGGATTACAAATTGTGGACGACCGTGAAAGTGCCGCATGGATTTTCGCTGGAGCAACACTGCGAATTGCTATCGAAAAAAGTCGGCGCCGAGCGTTTTCGCCTGATGCCGGCGAAAGGAATTTTTACTCTCGGCGTTGGACACGTGCGCCGAAAAACGATCGAGCCGGGCAGCAAGGCAGATCAGGCGGCAAAAATGATTCCGGTGCAAGTTGTCGATCTTAGCGAGCACGAATGGAAGGTTTTGCTCGCGCTGAAGCGCGAATTGGCTCCCGAAGAAATTCAGCCAACGCCCTGGGCAGCCCGGGCGGAAGAAGCGGGTGTCTCGCTTGATGAATTTTATCGCGTCGCCGAGCAGCTGAATGCGCGGAAGGTCATTGGGCGTTTTTCAACTTTTCTGGAACACGTCAAGCCGTCGGCTGGTGGAGTTCGTGTGACGCGTTTCAATGCGCTGTTTCACTGGGCAATACCGCAAGGTCGCGAGATTGAAGCGGGCGGCGAAGTCGGCCGGCATCACATCCTCACCCATTGCTACTGGCGCGAAGCAGGTCCCGAATTTAAGAATGTCAACATCATGGCTGTGGCGCACGGCACGGATAAACAATTGCTTTTAGACCACAAAGCCGCGATAGATCGACATCTTCGCGCGAGCACCATCCCAGTGGCATACACGAACGTTTTCTGGGGCGGACGCAGCGAGATCAAGCCATCGGAAATCTCGCCACATGTGTATCGCGAATGGTTGCGCGAGGTGGAAGCGTAATACGCTCTGCAAACTACCCTGCCGAAAACCTGGCAGCCGCGTCGAGGTGGATCGACCGCTCCATCGAGCGACGTTCAAATAAATGCGGCTTTGCCGCCTAGATTTGGCATCGAGCAGAGACTTCTCGATCCACCTTCAAGAAGCAAAACTCTCTGCATAAGTCCGGTCCAACTTTCTCAGGACCGCCACAGCAAACTTTTGACGATCAACCTGTCGACCCAGCGCCATGGCCAGCGAAATTGCCCGGCTTTGCAGCTCCTTCGGGAAATCTTCAAGCGACTGATTCACATTAATTCCGATACCGACGATGGCGAGGTGTGGCGCTTTTTCCTGCGCGCGCATCTCGACGAGCACCCCAGCGACTTTGCGCCCATCAATCCCGACGTCGTTTGGCAGTTTGATCGTTGTTTTGAGAGAAAATTCGTTTCGGATCGTCTCGGAAATAGCTTCGGCAGCCCAAGCGGTGAGTTGCGGGGAATTGCTCAGGTCGATCTTGGGTCGCAAAAGGATGGAGAACCAAAGCCCTTTCCTCGCCGTCGACTCCCAGCGATTGCCGCGCTGTCCTCGCCCGGCGGTTTGATGCTCGGCGAAAAGCACCAAGCCCTCCTCTGAATTTGGCCTTGTGATTCGCAAAATAGCATCATTGGTCGAGCCAGTTTGCTTGAGCACGGTAATCTCGCCACCAATGACAGCACCGCCGAGATCGGCTCGCAGCTCTTTAGCGATCAAACGATCCAACACCTCAACCCGGGACATGGGTCATTTCCAAGCCGATGTCGATTGCGCGTGCCGCATGTGTAAGACTGCCGACAGAGATATAATCCACTCCGGTGGCTGCAAAGCGGTTCACATTCTTGAGAGTGATGCCGCCGCTCGCTTCGAATTCGATACTGTCTTTTCTCAGCGCGATGGCCTCCCGAATTTGAGCAGGTGTCATGTTGTCGAGCATGATTACGTCAATCCCGTCAATTTCGACGAACGCGCGAACTTGTTCGAGATCATCGGCCTCGACTTCGATTCGGATGTTTGGTCGTTCCTGGCGAAGCTGTTTAATCCGGTCTGCCAAACTGGAGAGTCCCTCCAAAGTAGCCAGATGATTGTCTTTCACGAGCACCATGTCGTATAAGCCGAAACGGTGATTGCCGGCTCCACCGGCAAGCACGGCGGCTTTTTCCAACGTTCGCAGCCCGGGAGTGGTTTTTCGTGTATCCAAAATTTTGACTCGATGCTTCCCGACGGCGTCCACAAATTGGCGCGTCAACGTCGCGATACCGCAGAGGCGCTGTAGAAAATTCAATGCGACCCGTTCTGCCTTGAGAATCGAACGTGCCAGGCCACGAACCTCGATAATCACATCCCCGGCAACAACTTCGTCGCCTTCGCGCCGAGTGATCTGGGTGTCCATCGATGGATCGACTTGCCGGAAAACTTCCGCCGCGGCTCCGGTGCCAGCAACAGTGGCTTTTTCACGTGCGATGATGCGCCCGGTCGTGCGCAGCGTCTCTGGCACAAAGAAGTCCGTGGTGATATCGCCTTGGCCGATGTCTTCTTTGAGCGCGGCGGCGATCGGATCGTAACGGTCAGGCTTCATGGGCTTGGATTGCTCGCTGGGCTTGATAAACGCATCGCCCACGCATGCAGATTTTCAAATTTGCGGCTGGCCCGGCAGCAAAAATGCGAAGTGCGAAAGCCCCTCTTTTTGGGGAGCTCGCCAATCGCTTGTCGATGTTTCTCATAAGAAGCGACCGCGACCGGGCCGGCAACAATCAAGCCGGCTTCATTGCTTTGCGGCGGAATGGTAGGGACAAAAAAAATGATTCGGGCAGCGCACGCTAAGGAGAAACAATGAATCTAAGAAAACGTGCTAACCGCCCGAATCGCCTTAACCTGTTGAGTTGGACACTCCGTCACGGTCTTCGTTCGAATTTTTTACGAAAAATCCGTGTCTGATGTTAATTCCTGGCGTTCGATTATGCCAAATTCGTGTGGAGGCGGTCTGCGACGGTCGCAAGAAAGCGGGGCTCTCCAAGCGGAAGTGAGAGCGTCACCCGCCTTCAAAGCTACGAGGTGGCAGGCAGACACGCCGCTACAGAAGATTCCCCTGCACGCCAGTACTCGTTCGAGCAGCCTCGTTGCGCACTTCCTGTAGAAGGGACTTAAACTCGCATTTTTCCAGTGCCGCAATAAGCGCGGGATAATTGGGCTCGATTCGGAGATCATCGATGGGCACGGGCAATTCAAGATGACAATCCAAACCAATCATTTTCCGGTTTTGCAAAATTTGCTCGAGTGCGGTGGCGAGCTTTTCGCGGGTACGCGCGCTCTTAACTTTATCGACATTGGCGAGCAGCGGCTCCAGTCCGCCAAATTCGCGAATCAATACCGCCGCTGTTTTGCGGCCCAGTCCGATTCCGGGAATGTTGTCCACCGAATCGCCGGTCAACGCCAGGACATCGCCGATAAGCTTCGGTGGAACTTCCCATTTGGCAGTGACCTGATCTTCGCCCAGCAAGGCGAACGCGTCCTTTGGCGAAGCCAAATCCGCCTTGGCCGTCGTGTAAACTTTCACGCAGGAACCGACCAGCTGATAGAGGTCCTTGTCGTTGGTGGCGAGGACCACTTCCATCCCGCGGCGCTTGCATGCGGCCATTGCATAACAGCCCATCAAATCGTCGGCCTCAGTATTCGGCACTAAGATATTTTTGAAGCCAAGCAGAGGTGTTAATGTTTTTTGAATGAAATCGAGCTGCGGGATCATCGGCATTGGCATCTCTTTGCGCGTCTCCTTGTAGGCAGGTTGCAATTCCACTCGCCGCTGCGGCAGGCCTTCGTCCCACACCACGGCGCCCAGCTCCGGCTGCAAATGTTTCACCATCAGTCGCAAGGTTTTTGTGAAACCGAAAATGGCGTTGGTCGGTTCGCCCCGGGAATTGGACAGATTCGGGATCGCGAAAAATGATCGGTAAACGTAATAATGACCGTCTATCAGCAGAAGCTTCACAACTGGAACATAGACGTCACGGACTGTGCGGCCAGCGGGCATTTTGTCGGCCTTCTGCACCTGTTTCAGCGGAGTGCAACTTCGCTGGCCACACAAACTCTAAGTCTATGTCGTCTCTCCAAATGCATTCACGAGACGCATTTGTGGTCTAGTCTTCCGCGTTATTCCCGCTTAGATCAGTGCATGACCGAGGAATGGATCGTGCGTGTGCAGGGTAAGGAATACGGCCCTGCGGATATCGAGGCGCTCCGCGAATGGAAAGCAGAAGGCCGGCTGCTTCCGGGAAATGAAGCGCGGCGCGCAGATGTCGATCTTTGGACCACGGCGGCGGAAATTCCCGGTCTGTTCGATGCAGCAGCGCCCGCCGCGGCGAGTGGCTGGCAGCCAGCCCCGCCGCCACTACAACCTCGTCGTGGTTTTGCGCAGATTGTGGCGGAGGCGTTTAGGATTTATCGCAAAGGGTTTCTGCAGTTCCTTGGTCTTGCGCTTGTCGTGGCAGTGCCTTCCATCGCCGCCCAATTAACCAGTGCCACATCGGGCGCATCGCTGAATGCAGAGCCGGATTTTCGTACACTGATCGCGGCGGCGTTCGGTCTTTGCATGACTGTGCTCACGATGGTGCTGTGGCCCATTTATATCGCGAGCATTCAAATTCTTAGTGCCGAAATCGGCGGCGGGCGCCGCATTGGTCTTGTCGCTGCGCTGAATGAAGCCGTGAAATTTTGGCCGCGCATCGCCACGCTGTGCGTCTTCGTCTATGGCGTTTTTTTCCTACTGACAATTTTCGCGCTCGCAGTCGCGGTGATGATTGTCGCCGGCGCGTCTTCGTTAGCCGTGATCTTTTTCGCGCTGGCCTTGCTCATGATTCAAATTTGGATGTTTGGGCGTTTCTTCATCAATGTTCTTTTCTGGCAGCAGTTTGCCGTTCTCGAAAGCGCCGGCGTCGTCGATTCATTACGCGAAAGCAGAAATCTCGCGCGGAGCGGGCACAGCCTCGCTTGGTTTCAACGGCCATTGTGGCGCGGAGCGTTTCTCGTTTCAATTTGGACCGCCTTTGTGCTGGCGATAACGCTCGGCCCGGAGTGGTCAACGCTGCGGCATTATTTTAATGAGCTGACAACGACGCAAGATCCACAGGCGCTCCTGCAACAACTTACCGCAACCCAGCAAGCGCACAGCTTTGATATATCCCATTTCGCGCTGAATCTTTTGCAAAGGATTCTCCAGCCGTTGCTCGGAATCGCATTTGTTGTGCTTTACTTCGACAGCAAATCCGATCGTCGCCGACCCGGGTTCGGCCCATGATGATCGATATTAAAGGGATCCGTTTCCCCTGCAGCTCGTTCGGTCATTCTGTTAATTGTGAATCTTTCGGGCGAATGCCGAATTGGGCCAGCCTCGAGACCACTTTCTCCATTGGCAGGCCGACGACGTTTGTGTAGGAGCCGTCGATTTTTGCAATGATCTCTGCGCCGCATCCTTGCGCGGCATAAGCGCCGGCCTTATCGAGCGGATCCACTTTCGCGAGGTAATTCTCGATCGTTGCGGTGCTCAAACGGCGAAAACGAACACGGGAAAGGTCATGAAAAATTGCCGATCGTCCGGTCGCGAAACGATAAATGAAAACGGCGGAACAAACTTCATGAGTTCGGCCGCTCAAGCGCCGTAGAATCTGCGCAGCCTCGTTTAAGTCCGCCGGTTTACCGATGATTTTCCCCTCCAGCGCGACCAGTGTATCGGCTGCGAGCACGATCTTGTCTGGATACGCTCGCGCCACCGATACCCCTTTTCGGATTGCATTCCACGTCGTCAGTTCGCGCAACGTAAGATCGAGATGGAACTTTTCCGCGACGCGCGGAGAGACGGTTTCAAATTCGAAGCCGGCTTCAGAGAGCAATGCGGCCCGCCTTGGCGAGCAGGATGCCAGCACTAGTAAAGCGCTCGCGCGCACAACAGTCGGAGGTCTGGTTATGGATTCGGCGAGACGGGCGGAGCCGGATTCTTTTTATTAAAAATGTCCGGCAGCTTCGTTTCTTTAAAATCACTCGGGATAGTGAACTCGCTATCGTTAATCGGATCCTGGTTTACGGAGGTGATCGTGCTGGTGATTTCCGTAGCGTCAGCCGAAGGGCGCGTGCCCCGGTCGGTTGCCTGATCTTCCCTACCGATGATCATGCGTGTGCGGATCGGCAGCCCCGGGAAATCGCGAAAGTCGGGCATTCTTGTGTTGGCCGCATCCCAGAATTCGGATTTAATCGATTGCAGTTGCGCCAGAATGGCAGCGCCGTTGGGATAATTGGGTGCGATCCAGTAGATGGCCTTGAAATCGGGCGCATCGTACGTGTATCGCTCCGTTTCGTAACCGTTTACCGTTTCCTTCTGGCCGCTCGGCATCAGCTTCGGTTTTTCAGAGGCTCCTTTCTTGCTGTTAAACTTGTCTAACATAGCCGTGACCGCCTTCATTTTGTCCGGCGAAATGCGGATGATACTCTTTTGGTCGTTCAACAGAGTGATTACTTCGCCGGTCCTTGCATCGAAAATCGTAGTGACTTGTGACGAAGCATCAATGCGCGCTTTGTCACCTTTGATTTTGATTGTCATATTCGTGCCGCCTCCAGTTGCCTCGACTGCCTGATCCTTTTGCGCTTGCGATGTCGGCCGCAGCGTTGAGGCGTAAACAATCGTGAGGTCAGCACGGACGGGAAAGATGAAAGAAGCGCTCAGCGCGACCGAATAGAGTGCAATTTTCATCCATAACACAGCTAGATGTCCTCCGTAAAAATGCAAGGCACAGCGCCGCTAACTGGTTAGATAGCACAGGGCTCCAGTTCGGTCGCCGCGGCGACACGGACTCGCTGCGCCTAGCCTGTGGCGCGGGCAAGACGCGGCCTTGCCTGGCAGTTAACGATCCTGCGTCTTCAGCAGCTTAATCGCGTCGCGCAACTCCGCCGCCCGCTCATAGAGTTCCTTGGCAATTGCGGCTTCCATCTCGCGCTCCATGATTTCCAACTTCGATCGCGGGCGTTTCGCTTTCACTTCCTCGAGCCATTCGTCAAGGAAGGCAATCTCCGAGCTTTTCGATATAAGCTCGGGAAAATTTGAGTGTTGAAAAAAATCTGCAATAGCCTCGCGCCCACGCTCGATTTCAGCCACGGCTTCAGCAAATTTGCCTTCGCCAAGAAGAATGGAGGCTTTGGCGCGCGTGTTCATCATGAGCACGTAAGGCCGGAACTGTTGCAAGCTCCAGGAAAGCTCGTCGCGATCCGTGTGCTCGGTCACAAACGTGAAAAGATCGAGATTCCGTTGGGTGTCGCGCACCACACCTGTGAAATCGTTGATCTGAAACAGACTCAAATAACGATGATAATATTGAATCCCTTCCTGCTGAAGCTCAGCGCATTGTTCGGGCGTGAGCTCGTAAGCTTCGCCCTTCTGCTCCGCGCGGGCCGCCCGCTTTTGATGATAATCCAGAAGCGACTCGCAGTTGTGCGGGCGTTGACCATCGGGACGTCCGATCATTTCCATCTGCAGCACACCAAGATCGACGCGCAACTGCAATTTCTCGCGCCCATCGAGGCCGGCGATTTTGCGCACTTTGATGTTGCCGTTCTCGTGCGACCAATCTTTCAGGATGCTATTCAAATCCAAACTCATCGCAGAAGGAACATCGGACATTTAACCTTCGCTTGTCAATAAAGTCGCGGCCGGTAGTCCTGTAGAGGCAGCTGTACCGGCTGCATTCCCTGGCGCGTTATCGGGGGCCGACTGCAACTCATCGGGATTTTGCAGGCGACACGCCTGCCGCTACAGTTCAGAAATGGAAAATGCGATCGACTCGTTCATCCGCTTCCTCGCGGTCGAGCGCGGTCTGTCGGAAAATTATCAGCTCTCCACCCAAAGATCGCTAAGCGAATTCGCGCACTGGTGCGCCGTGAAGAAAAAGATCGACAATCCACGCGCCGTGGCTCTGCCGCTCATAAGCGAATATCTCGCAGACCGTAAGCGCACCGGCCTTTCCGCCTCTTCAATCAAACTGATTGTGGTCGCACTGAAGATCTTCTTCCGGTTTTTGGCCAGTAGAGGCGCGGTTGAGAGCGACCCTGCCGAAGCGCTTGGGCTCCCCCGGATCGAGCGTTATCTGCCCGAGACGCTCAATGAACTGCAAGTCGAGCAGTTCTTGGAAAGAATCGACACGAAAGTGCTCCATGGGTTGCGCGATCGGGCGATGATTGAGCTGCTTTACGCGAGCGGGTTGCGCATTTCCGAACTGGCGAATGCGCGGCTTGAAAATTTCAATTTCGAGGAGCGCATGGTGCGCGTGACTGGCAAAGGAAAAAAGACACGAATTGTGCCGGTAGGCCGCAAAGCTTGCGAAGCGCTGGCAGCGTATCTCTCCACAGAACGGCCGAAACTGGTCAAGCGCCGCAGCAGCAGTGAGATTTTTCTTTCGGAGCGCGGCACGAAATTAACAACGGCGCGTATCTGGCAGATCGTAAAAAAACATGCTCGGCACGCCGGGCTGGAGAAGAACATTTATCCCCATCTTCTCCGGCACAGTTTTGCGACGCATCTACTGGGGAACGGCGCCGACCTGCGCATTATTCAGGAAATGCTCGGTCATGCGGATATTTCGACCACACAAGTTTACACGCATGTCGATCAACAGCGCCTTAAAGCCGTCCATCGACAATTTCATCCGAGAGCATGATTTCCGTTTCTGTAGAAGCAGCCGTGTCGGCTGCGACGATTTAGAGTTCGCAGCCGGCACGGCTGCCACTACAGTCTGTCTTCCATGAAACGCATCATCTTCCTCGTGACCGCAGGAGCGGTCGTCGCATTCGCCGGCTGGTACGTCTGGAACCTTTCCCAGCAAGCTTCGAGCGCGTCCGTAAGCGTGCTTCTACCGCGGGAAACAATTTTTCTGGCGCATATGCAGGATTTCAATCGGACGCGGGATCAATGGCATCAATCGGATCTTTATCAGCTCTATAGGGAACCTGCCGTGCAGGATTTTCTTCGTAAACCGCTGGCGAACCTTCCAAAAAGAGATGCGGCCTCTCAAACGTTGCGCGAGATCGAGCAACTCGATCCCAAGAACGCTTTTTTCGCCGTGACATCGATCGACAATAATAGCCCAAAACTTGTGGGCGGCTTCCACTTCCGAGGCAGCATCGCAGACGCGGAGCGAGTAATCGGCAAATGGCGATCGACGTTTTTGGAAAAAAATCCGGGCGCGAAGCATGAGAAGCTTCAATACGAACGCCACGAAATCGAGCTCGTGACGGCGGCTACGTTTACACTCGCGACGGCGTACGATCGCCCCTGGTTTTTCGCCGCGACCGATCTCACGGAATTAAAGGCACTGCTCGATCGCGCTGACGGTCGCACCAGGAATCCAAAGGAGACACTCGACACGGACGAGGCGTATCGCGCGGCGACCTCTCGCCGGCCATCGAATTACGCGGTGTCTTTCTACCTGCAACCGAAGACATTTGCCGAACGCCTTGCTGCCCTGCGGGCTGCAGTCCAGTCGTCGGCGGCGGCAAAACAGCGGACCATGCTGGAAAAAGTGCGAACTATTTCTGGGGTGACGCGCTTCGAGAACGGAAAAATACACGATCTGCTCTATCTGGGGATGCCGAAGTTGGAGCAGGACGTAACACTCACCCGGTCTTCGCTGACGCTTGGAACCAAAGAGACGTTCTTCTACCTGTCGATGCTGCTCAATCTCGGGGAAAAAATCGACACACTAAATCAGGCGGCAGGCATCGGCGGCGCAGTGCAGAAACTGTTTCAGGCGTTCTCTGATAGCGGGATCGCAACCGATGATTGGAACGCTGCATTTGGCATGGAACTGGGATCGTTAGCGGATTGGCCGTCGAGCGCCCATTGGCCGTCTTTACTTCTGACGCTGCCAGTGAAGGACTTGACTAAAGCCGGCGAGATCGTCGAGGCTGCCACGCGTGCCGATGACAACGCGATCTGGACCCGGACGGAGAAGAATGGCGTACATTATTTCTCAATGCAGTCACCTGCGAGTTTCATCGCAGTTACGCCGACGATCGCCTTGTCGAGTCGGATCCTCATCGCCGGTTTCAACCCAGTCTCGGTGGAGGAAGCGGTAAAGCGCAGCGGAGGCACGTCGTCGGAACTTGCGGATTCGCAGGCTTATAAGGCGGCCGAGCGGTTGTTGCCGGCGCCAACC
>Ga0137378_10006161_pt1 | contig 10408 bp, 12 predicted proteins | sample SagtaG_21_FD_104813 | JGI IMG/M metagenome (GOLD analysis project Ga0137378, IMG submission 104813) | Vadose zone soil microbial communities from Sagehorn Ranch, Mendocino, California, USA - Sage2_L_60_16 metaG | ecosystem: Environmental > Terrestrial > Soil > Vadose zone | place: USA...
CCCAGACCAGCCTCGGACCCCACGAGGCGGCCTCGACCAGCTCGACGCGTTGCTGGACCCGGTTCGGACGGCAGGGGTGCAGCCCAAGCTCACCGTCCACGGCAGCGCCCGGCCGCTGCCCGCCGCCGTCGATCTTGCCGCCTACCGGATCCTCCAGGAGGCACTGACCAACGTCTTGCGCCATGCATGTGCCCGCACCGTCCAGCTCGACCTGCGCTACGAACCCTCGCAGGTGGTCATCCGGATCCTCGACGACGGAACGGCCGCCAACCCCGGCCAGGTCGGCACCAACGGTCAGGATGGGCACGGCATCAGCGGCATGCGGGAGCGGGCCCTGGCACTGTCTGGACAGTTCAGCGCCGGCCCGCACCCCGGCGGCGGCTTCCAGGTGCGGTGCGCGCTACCCGCTCCAGACCAGGCATGACGACGACATGCGCCCGCCACTGACCTGCCATCCTGCACCCTGGAGGACCAGGACGGGCAGGGACCGACGACCACCGACATCACCCGGCGATGGGGCATGACCGAGCCGATCCGGGTCCTCATCGCCGACGACGAGACGTTGATCCGCGCCGGGTTCCGGGCCCTCCTCGAAGCCGAGCCAGGGATGATCGTGGTGGGCGAGGCCGCCGACGGTGCCGCAGCCGTTGACCTGGCACAACAAACCCACCCCGACGTCGTCCTGATGGACATCCGCATGCCAGGTGTCGACGGGCTGGACGCCACCCGCCAGATCGCCGAGGCTCCCGACCTTGCGCACGTGCACGTGCTGATCCTCACGACGTTCGATCACGACGAGTACGTCATCGAGGCGCTGGGCGCCGGCGCCAGCGGTTTTGTGATCAAGAACACCGATCCCGGCCAACTGCTGCACGGCATCCGGGTGGTGGCCGGCGGCGAAGCACTGCTGTCGCCCGGCCTGACCCGCCGGCTGGTTGCCCGGCTTGTCGACCGGGCCCCAAACCGCCAGGTCAACGCTGAGGCGCTGGCCCAGCTCACCGAGCGGGAGCGAGAGGTCGCCGGGCTGGCGGCGTATGGCATGAGCAACGCTGAGATCGCCGAGCACCTGGTGATCAGCCCCGCCACCGCCAAGACCCACATCAGCCGGGCAATGGTCAAACTCGGCGCCCGCGACCGCGCACAGCTGGTCGCGCTGGCATACCAGCACCGCCTGGTCGACCCGCCTGACCCGACGTCACCGAATGCTCCATAACCGCTGACGTGCCCGGCGCAGGCTGCTGGGATTCCTGGAGACACTGGTGTAGGCGGCATCATGGTGGTCGGGATGCAGAGGAAGTCGGGGTTGAGAACTGCGCTGACCTCCGTGAGTACTGTCTGGTGCGGTCGGCGCGGTCAGCGGCGTGGGTGGGAGCGGGAGGCGAGGCGCTCCAGCGCGGATGCGCTCGGCGTAGATGTTGCCGAACTGTTCAGCGATCTTCGGAGTTGACGGCCCGGCAAGCCGCCCGACCGTCAGGTGCGGTCAGCCATTGGGATCACTGCCGCTTCCACCTGCGCCAGTTGCGCGACCAGGCGGCGGTTGTCGGCCTCCAGTTCGGCGTTGCGCAGGGCCGCCGCTGCTCCTTGCCGGCCTTGTCCAGTTCCCGCACTCGTTGGCGGAGTTGTTCGACCTCGGGACGGGAAGTCTGGTCGGAGGCCAGGAGCGTCTTGACCACTGCGGCGACCGGGGAGCGGTAGTAGGAGGCCCGGGACACCCTGGCTTCAGCGCACAGGTTGGTGACGGTGAGCGCGCCGTCGGTGGTCTCCGACCGGCCGCCGGCCAGCCGGTCGAAGGCGTCGATGAGGCGGCGGTCCAGCTCGGACAACGGCCGGCTGTCGGCCAGCCGGCGGAAGGCGTCGTGGTGGGGCTGCAGGGGCGGATCAGGCATCGGCCGGGTCGGCTTCCTCGCCGTCAGGGGCGTCGCGGAGTTGGAGTTCGCTGATCACTCGGTCCAGGTCGGCGATGTGGGTCTGCAAGGCGACGCGCTCAGCGGTGGCAGGTCGCCGCCGCCTGTGGGGGTGAGGTCCAACGCCGCGGCGGCCTGGTCGCGGGCCAGGGTGAGGCGGGGAAGGTGCACGCCTGTGCGGCGCGCGTTCGGGCAGTGCAGGCACATGTTGTGCAGCGGCAGGGGCGGCCCAGCGCTTTGGCCTGCTTGCGGCAGACCGCGGTGGCGCTCTGGTAGAAGCAGTCGTTCAGGATGCCGGGGTAAAGCGTCTTGGTCAGGTGCGCCAGCATCCTCCGCAGCCGCGTGGGGCTGGAGACCACGCCGGGCAGGTCGCCGAGCTCGCGTCGGATGCGGGCGAACTCGGTGTCGATGCGGGCGCTCGCTGCCTTGGGAGCCTCTGGCCAAGGTACTCAAGGTCACTATGGATCATCGCAGCCATGGTCTCGCGGTTGATGTACTGTTCGTCACCCATCTGGCGACCGTCAACGACGGACCCGGAGGACGAAGAGCATCGGCCGCCGCCTTCAGCAGGCGCCGGCAAGTAGATGTCGCGTTCGCCCAATGCTCGGGGTTGGAAGACGTCGCGCTTTCCAAGGCTGCGCTGAGTTGGGTAGGGCGTCAGGAACAATGACGTCACGTCGGGTGTGACCGTGGCGAAGGGGGGTCGGACACCGGCACTCGTCCGATGAACCAGGTGCCCCGGAAGTAGCCGAAGCCTTCCTCGCTGACGTCCTCGGCCGTGGGCATAGCGGACGTCGGCGGCGTCTAGCCCTGCCCAACGTCACGGAGTCACCGAGAGGTGGCTGAACTGGACGACCGGCCACGATGCACCGGTGAACGCTCCATCCGCGAGCTGCGCCCCTGCCTCGACGCCTCCGATGCCGGCGCTGTAGTTGGGGTCGTCGTCGGTGGCCGAGCCGACCGTCTGGCCGTCGATAGCTGCAGTGATGGCCGTACCGACCATCCTGATGGACACGCTGTGCCAGGTATTGGTCCCCAGCGCGGCCCCAGTCCCGTGGGCCAGCACCTCCACGCCGACGCTCTTGCTGTTCTTCAGCAGTCGCCACGCGCCGGAGTCGCTGACGTCGAGGAGGTAGCCGCAGAAGTTGCTGACACCCGAGCCCTGATCGCTGAAGCGGCCGATGACCCCAGCCGACGAGCCGGACCTGGTGAACAGCAGGTTCACGCTGATGGTGTAGTCCCTCCAGCTCGCGTCGCCGATGACGGCGTATGGGAAGCCGACGTGGGAGCCCCAGAAGACGGGCCGCTGCGCCGCCATCTGCTGCAGGCAGTTGCCCGCGAGGCCACCACGACAGGGGGCGAGCTCGAAAGCGCCCTCGAGCGCGGATAGCAGCGGAGGCTGGTGGCTTCCATCGTCGGCGCTGAGCGGGTTGCTGTACGGCAGCCGCAGCGGCGCCGAGGCGGGGGGTGCAGGCGCGGTGCCCTTGGTCTGCCCGCTGTTGGTGGTAAACGTGTACAGGTAACCGGGCTGAAGTGTGGCGCTGAAGGTCCCGTTCGTGGGGGTGACATCGGCGAGCCGCTTGAACCAGTAGGCCGTGACGGTCGAGTGTAGGTTGGTCGCCCAGACGTGGACCGTGCCAGTGGACAGGCCGCCCTTGACGGTGACGGCGATCCGTTGGGACGCGCTGGCGGTCGAGGTCTGCACGACCATGGTCCATTTGCCGGAGCCTGGCTGGCGGTAGCTGTTGTAGCTGCCCATGCTGGTGCCGTTCAGCGCCTTGTTGGCGCCGCCGACGTGGGTCCAGCCCTGCCCGACGAACTGGGTGGTGTGCGCGATCGCCCAGGTCATCTCGTTGACCTGGTACTGCCCTGACCAGGGCTCGTCGGCGTAGACGAGCCCCTGGTCCTGGTGCGGCAGGCCGGGCGGGAGGGCGTCGAGCAGCGGCCAGTGCAGGTAGCCGGTGACACCCGCCTGGTTGTAACCGTTGTTGATGGAGCGCGCCATGGCGGGTGCCCCGCTGTTGCCATCCATGGCGCCGATCTCGCTCTCCCAAAGGGGCTTGCCGAGGCCGCGTGCTGTCGACGTGGCCTGGCAGTCGTAGCCGGCGGTTGGGTACCCGCAGGTATCGTGGGCGCCGAGCACGGCGATGGACGAGTTAAAGGCGGGATCGTCGACCATGTCGTTGGCGGCCGCCCAGGCCTGGGCGGGGTCATAGCCGGAGGAGGTGCTCGGATCATCGTCGGCGGCCACGATCTTGACGGCGCCGTACCCGGCCGCGTCGAGCGCCGCCCGCATGTCCTCGTACCACTCGATGTTGTAGCCCCTCTCGTTCCAGCCGCCGAGGTAGTCGATGGTCAGCCCGTGCGACCTGGCGCAGTCGAGCCAGTCGACGACGTAGTCGATATCGCTCCGCGTCCACAGCGTCCCATCGCCGACCCAGCCAGGGGCTGCCCACTGCACGCCGTAGAGCTTGACGTTAGAGTTGCGCGCCTTGGCCTGCTCGGCGATCCACCATTGGTAGCCCGAGTCGCAGTCGATCTGGCCCTGCGCGTGCTCCACGCTGGGCTCGGCCCCGTCGGTGGAGTTGGCGTCACCGCCGATCTCGAGCTTGAGGAGCTGAGTCGTCGCGCCGTAATTCGGCTTGAACAGGTAGTCGAGGATCTGGCTGCGCTCTGGCTCCGGGTAGTCGATCAGCAGGCGCGAGTTGCCGCCACCTCCGCTGATCGCGCCGACCCCCTGGAATGCCGGTCCGGCCTTGGTCCCGTCGATGGTGATGTCGGTGGTGGTCAGCGCCCTCGCCGGGGCGGCCGATCCCGCCAATGACAGCGCGGCGGTGACGACCATCGCCCCGGCGACCGCGGCCGCCCGGCTCCTGCTGACCGACGAGAGGGTCCTCCGCTCGATGGCCCGCATCCCTGGGCTCCTCCCTCAACTCGGAGGTAGGGGCAGCCTGTGCGCGGTGAACCTGGGGGCGCCGTCCCGTTGGCGGCGTCGGCGGCCAGAGCGCCGGACTCGGTGACTTCTGTGAAGAGCCAGGCCTGATTGTCGCTCTTGCGGAAGACGAACCCCAACAGGGAGGCGCCGTTGACGTTGGTGACGGTGGTGGCCGGAGTCGTGCGGCCGCGCGACCGGGAGTCCGCCCTTGGTGACGTTCACCACCAGCACCGCGGCGAGGATCACGGAGGTCGACCCGTGCAGCGCTGATCCAGGGCGTCGGCGCATCCAGACCCTGGTCCAGACCACAATCCCGCAACCCCCTCCATGCCCTTCCCCACAGACGCGCCGGCCTGCCTGACAGAGCAAACGGCTCGGCCGCAGGATTGCAACGGGGGCGATGGCGGGGCTGGAGGCTCGCTGGAGGCACCATCCCGTAGCTCCGGAGGACGGGTGACACCGTTCACCGAGTTCAAGCCGTTGCATCCCGGACCGGCCAGCCTCGCATAGGACGGACTACGGGTGAGGTACGGACAATCCAGCTTCATCAGGCCAGGGGGATAATGCCGCGCCACGTGACCGGTGATCCGCCGCAGCGCCCGCAGGCAACTGTGGGATGGCTCTGTGGTGTGGGATGGAGGGTCCCGGAGTGGGTGGAGCTGCCGGTGTTCGGTTCGGGTCCTGCTTGGAGCGATTCGTCGAGGGCGGGTCTGACCCAGGTGCGGCTCGCCGAGCTGGCCTCGGCGGATGACCCATCCCGGGCCTCCTCGAGCGCACGTTCCAGGCTTTCGCACTCGATCAGGTAGAAGCCGGCCAGCTGCTCCTTGGCGTCGGCGAACGGCCCGTTGGTGGTAATCGTCCGACCCTCCCGGACTGAGACGCGCTGGCAGCGACGGGTCGGCCAGTCCTTCTGCCACGATCAGCTCCCCCGATGCCGCCAGGCCTCGTTGAGGGCGGCATGGCCCTGCCCCAGCTCCATGCGCTGGGCGTCGGAGAGGCCCTCCCACAGCTCCCGGAAGGCCGGGTTGCTGTAGACCAGGATCAGGTACTTCACCGCTGCCCCACGAGGTCGCGGAGATGCCTCACCCGATGTGTCGAGACCGGGTGCGCCGCTTCGACATCCCGACAGAGGACCAGGAACACGTGGTGGCTCCCGAGGTACTGGCACCGGTGCTGGTCGAGTTCTTCGCAGCTTTGCCCTCGCCGCGAGGGGCCTGATGGCTCCGCCAGTTCGGCCCAGAACCGATAAGGCACTACTGCCGGGGCCGTCGGGCACGACGCAGCGCTCAAAGGGAGCGACGCGACCTCTAAGGTGGAGATGCCCTTATCGATGCTTCGGTCTGTCCCGAAGCGTTGCGCGACTACGATCGCGGGCATGCAGAACCAGACTCTTCCCCCAAGGGCGGCGCACCTTGCGGGGCGAGGGCGAGAGCAGGTACTGGCGCTCGGCGCGGCGCTGGTCAGCGTGGCATTGTGGGCCTCCGCATTCACCGCGCTGCGCGCATAGATTTGTTGTGCTCCGGTGGCCGGTGCGCCGGCGAGTAACGGCCGCAGGGAGCAGGGGCGGGCCCTACCGAGGTGGGACGGAGGGCAGAGGGTGAGCCGACAAAGCGGGAGCGGCGGGGGTGGCGTGCGGTTTGGTGTGGTGCTTGGTGCTCACCGGAGGGCGGCTGGGCTGACCCAGCAGCAGCTCGCCGACCTGGCCGAGGTCAGCGTGGGAACGCTGCGGGACTTGGAGCAGGGCCGGACTCGCTATCCGCGGCCGGGGCCGGCCGCCCGGCTGGCCGCAGCGCTTGGCCTGGATGCCTCCCAGGCGGAGCAGTTGCCACAGCAAGCGCGGGTGCAGGCCGCGCGGGTGCAGGAGGGTGCCGCGGTCGTCCGCCATAGGCAGCGGGTGGCGTGGCCGGCAGCCGCCGGCGGGGTGTGGGTGCAGGTTCTGGGGCCGCTGGTGGCCTGGCGCGGTCTGCACGAGCGGGTGCTGCCGCACCTGGAGGCGGTTATCCAGCGTGAGCCGCTGAACGAGCAGGCGCACGCCCAGCTGATGTTGGCGCTGGCCGGCAGCGGCCAGCAGGCCGCTGCCCTGCAGCTGTTCGAGGAGCTGCGCCATCGCCTGGACGACCAGCTTGGCGTGCGTCCTGGACCGGAGCTTGCCGACGCGCACCTGCGGGTCCTACGCCAGGAGGTTCCCGCCGCGGCCGCCTCCAGCAGCGCTCTCGTTCCTATCCCTGTAACCACTGCCGCTGTCACGACCACTGCCGTCCTCACCCAGACCGTGCTGCCGGTGTGCCAGCTGCTCCCGGATGTGGCGGATTTCACCGGCCGGGCAGGGGACTGCGCTCGGCTGGCGGTACTGCTTGCCGCGGCCGCCGATACCGACACCGGCACTACCGCGGTGCCGGTCGGGGTCATCAGCGGACCGCCAGGTGCCGGCAAGACGACCCTGGCGTTGCACCTGGCGCACGCGCTGCGGTCGGCCTTCCCGGACGGGCAGCTGTTTGTGCCCCTGGCCGGCTCGTCGCGGCCACGCCGGCCAGGTGCGGTGCTGGACGAGCTGCTGCGGGCGCTAGGGGTGGCCCCGGGCGCGATCCCGGAGACAGCCGGCCAGCGGGCGGCATTGTTCCGGTCGCGGCTGGCCGGCCGCAGGGTGCTGGTGGTGGTCGACGATGCCGGCTCGCCGGGGCAGGTGCGGCCGCTGCTGCCGGGCACGGCCGGCTGCGCGGTGATCGTGACCAGCAGGAACCGGCTGGCCGGGCTGGGCGGCGGCTGGATGCGCTGGCGGTGGACGACCTGGCGGTGCGGGCCAGCGTGGCGCCCAGCTATCGGGCGCTTGACGGGCGGGCCAGGCGGGCGTTTCGCCGGCTGAGCCTGGTGGGCCCGCAGGATGTCGCCGAGTGGGTGGTGGCGGCGCTGCTTGACGAGCCGGACGCCGCCGATGTGGTCAACCTGCTCGCCGACAAGTCGCTGCTGACGCTGGCCGGGGTCGACGCTGGCGGTGAGCCCCGCTACCGGCTGCACGACCTGCTGCGCGACTTTGCCGCCGAACGGCTGGCAGAGGACCCGGAACAGCAGCGGGACGCGGCGCTGGAGCGGATGCTGACCGGCTACCTCCAGCTGGCTGGCCTGGCCGACCGCGGCCTGCCACGCGAACCCACCTTCCCGCCACCACAGCGCCTGCCCGCCCCGGCGGTGGTCCCCGACACGGCCGCTGCCAGGCTGACCGCCGACCCGGTGGCCTGGTTTGCCGCCGAACGGCTCAACCTGCTCGCCGCGACCCGGCGGGCATGCGAGCCTGGCCGAGGCCAGCACGAGCTGGCCGCACGGCTGGCATCCTGCCAGCTGGCGTTCCAGGACTACCAGGCCCGCTTCGACGACGCCGGGGCAGGGTGCTGCCAGCAGGCCCTTGCCACCGCCCAGCAGTTCGCCGACCCGGTCTGCGAGTACCTCGCGCTCAGTGCCCTTGCAAAGTCCCGGTCCCTGGCCGGCGACCACACCGACGCCACGGACCTGGCCCAGCAGGCGCTCAAGCTGATGCGCGGGATTGGTTACTCGTGGGGCGAGGCACGCTGCCTCACCCTCCTTGGCAGCGCATACCACGGGCTCGGCCGCCACCGTGACGCCATCGACGCGCTGGCACGGGCACTGCCGGTCTACCAGCGATGTGGTGCCCGGCACGCGCAGGCCGCGTGTCTGCTCAAGCTCGGCCACGCCCACCAGGCGCTCGGTCACCACCAGCAGGCCACCCAGTACCTGCAGCACAGCCTGCGCATCTCCCGCGAGCTTCGTCTGAACAGGCTCGAACGGCAGGCGCTCCAAGCGCTTCAGAAATGCCGCGCGGCCACCGGTCCAGCACCAGGTTCAACCAATGCTCGGCCATACACGGGCGGCGAAGCCTGTCAACCTCGGTGAGACGCATCAGCCGGGAAAATGCTGAGGCGACTCCTTTGGGTCGACGGGCTTGTTGATCCACCCCTGCTCGGGCAGCCGTAGCGGCTCGGGCGGCTTGCGGACGAACCGCTCGGGATGGGCAGCGTAGGCGCCCTCCAGCACCTGGGCGCGGGCGGTGATGATCTGCTCGGCGCGGCCGTCGTGGACATCGGCGGGGGTCAGCAGCGCGATCCCGCTGTGATAGTGCTCGGCGTTGTACCAGTCGAAGAAGCCCTGGCAGAACGAGCGGGCGTCCTGGATGCAGCCGAACCGGTCGGGGAAGGTGGGGTGGTGCTTGAGGGTCTTGAACTGCGCCTCGGAGTAGGGGTTGTCATCAGGGACGTGCGGACGCAAGTGCGACTTGGTCACACCGAGGTCGCTCAAGAGCATGGCGACCGGCTTGGAGGTCACCTGGGTGCCCCGGTCGGCATGCACGGTGAGCATGTCGGCCTGCACACCCTGGGCGGTGATGGTCTGGGCCAACAGCCGCTCGGCCAGGCTGGCGGCCTCGCCGGTGGCGACCATCCAGTACGGGATCTCCACCACGGTTGGTGTGGAGGGCCCCGGGACGTCCTCACGAGCCCTCCCGGAGCACCCGGCTACGGCGGCAACGTTGTGGAGCAGCCGCAGCACCCGCAGCATGCCGCGGCTGCGCCGCAGCAACGCATACAGCCCACACCTCCAGGCCGTCGGGATGGGGCGTGCGTCCGTCGAGCGTGATCGCCTCGACAGGCTGGACGTGGAGCAGCTGCAAGACGTGGTCGCCCTCAAGGGCGGTCAGGACCCCGAACCCCTCGTGACCAGGGCAATGCTGCAGCTCAGCCCGGACGTGGCTGTTGTCGTCCACCACCGACGACGACGCTGGCGACCAGGCCGACTGGTCCAGAGCCACCGCGGCCGGCTCGTACCGGAGCGGCGTCCGTCGCTGACAGGGAGGATCGGCTGGCAGGGACATGGGCCCCCGCGTCATCGCGTGCGCCAGCCCGCCAAGAGTAGCCGCTCTATGTGATCGCCACCGGCCACGACAGGCGATCCTGGCCGTGCGGCTACCCCAATACGGAAGGGCTGACGAGAGTGGGGCGCACGGTCCGACGCGGCCTGGGCGCCCTCCTGGGCCTGCTTGGAGTGCCGCACTGCGAGACTGCCTACTCATGGGCCGTGTCCGATCGGCGGGCAGACGCGCGATCTGCCAGGCGATCGCTGACTGGCCATACGGCGCCCGGCTCGCCGCTCGCCGCTCGCCGCTCGCTGGTTCCACGCTAGAGACCTGGGCGGTCAGCATGCTGAAGAACCACTGGAGACACGATCCCGTAGTCGGCTGGGGGGAGTGCCGCCACCCCGCCGACGTCAGGCGCTCGCGCACGCCCCGTTGGACCCGGCGCCCGAACGCGCTAGGGGAGAGTCGCTCGTACCAGGACCCGTACCAGCGGCGCAGCAGTATAGCTGGCCTGAATTGATTGCTGCTGACTCTTGACAGCTTCCCACTTATGAGAATGACTAGCAGAAAGTTGTCTCATTCGAAATGAACCTGCCGGTGGTCGTGATCGGCCTGCTGGCGGCGGCGGCGTGGCTGCCCGAGTCGCGCGCCTCCGAGCGTCCCGCGCTGGACCGGACGGGGGTGCTGCTGTCCAGCGCCGGGCTGGGC
>Ga0137378_10006163_pt1 | contig 10406 bp, 9 predicted proteins | sample SagtaG_21_FD_104813 | JGI IMG/M metagenome (GOLD analysis project Ga0137378, IMG submission 104813) | Vadose zone soil microbial communities from Sagehorn Ranch, Mendocino, California, USA - Sage2_L_60_16 metaG | ecosystem: Environmental > Terrestrial > Soil > Vadose zone | place: USA...
GTTTATTCTTTCGAGATCCTTGTCCCCGTAGTTCAACGGATAGAACGGAGGTTTCCTAAACCTTAGATGTGGGTTCGATTCCCGCCGGGGACGTTTTCAGATGTTGGAAACGCCCAGACCGAAGCCTAAAGTCAGAACAGCAATAGGCCGCGCTGGTGCCGATTGCAACCGCCGCAGATCGTTTTCAAAAGTCTGAACTTCTTGGGATTTTCATGCTTGACCGTTCGCTTGCTTTGCGAGTAAAAATCCGACCATGGGCTGCCTCGGGTGAGGATAGCCCAGTGGTTTAGAAGTTGTTTCATATAGTAGGGAGCGCGGGCGGATGACGAACACCCGCGCTCTTTTTTTAAGCAACACGGCTGAGGAATGCGTTGAACTTCCCTAGATCGCCTCGACCTATCTGGTCGGGATGAACGAATCAGGAAATCAAAAAGGCAACCTAAGTTACCTGGCAGGCACCAAGAAACGGTCCGATTCTTTGAGTTGTTTCCAATAAGAGGGAGCGCGGGCGGTCGGACGACAATGACGCTCTTGAGGGAGCGTGGGCGGTCGGATGACAAAGACGTTCGCGCTCTTTTTTTAACAACGCGGCTGGAGGAACGCGCTAGAGATAACGCTGCGCCTGCGCGTCCAGTTTCTCAAATTCAGTGTCCGTCATGCTGGGCTTCTGTGGGACCTTTCAGGCGGGGAGGGCCACCATCGCCATCGCCCTGCGCTGGCAGCGGCAATGACGGCACAACCGTCGCCGGCTCTTCATGCCTTTTAAGCCAATTATCTTTCGCACTTGCCCCCGGCGGCCTGTAGTCAGGAGAATCAGGATCTTCATGCGCGTAGCGCAAGACTAATCGAATTTTCTTTGGCGGTTCGAGCGCGTCCAGTTCAAGTCGATCCGCGGGCTTGCCGACCCAGTACTCGAGAAAACTCCGTTGCAGAATCGGATTTTTGGACTTTATCCAGGAGCGCAACAACAGCTCGCCCCTCGAAATCATTTCGCCGTTAGGCCCGGGGACCAGCTCGGACGCGATCATATCTGCCGTGCGCCGCAACTCCTCGAAAGTTTTCGGCCTACCCGATCTATTGATGCGTTCGTCGCCTGGGGAAAAAGGCCGTCCTACGGTTTTGTGTTTTTGATTATCATTAGTCATCATTTTCATTTTTCCTTTCGAGTTGTTTTCTCAATATCTCTGTGCCGGAGATGCGCGACCACCTGTGACGGTAGCTATAGGCTGAGAGCGTTCCTCGTGAGACTCCTGTCGCCTCGCTTATTGCGCCGAGGGAGCGACCGAAAACAAAGGCACGTTTGAGCTTTGCCCATTCTTCTTTATTCAATCGTCGCATGCCATCTTCGCCCAGAGGTTGCCGTCCGTGATTACCCGTCTCAAAGCGACGAAACATAATTGAAAACTTCCCCGACTCCAAGTTTGACGAAGCAATGCGCCGCTCTTTGCGCCAGCATTTTGTCGTTGCCGTGTGGAGAGCAATAAGACAGAATTCACGCATGAACCCCAGAAACACGATCATTGCAATCTTGGCGGCGCTATCTGCATCGCTCGCGCTGGCGCAAAACTTCCAAACCATTAACGGGAAACAATACAAGAATGCCAGCGTGATTCGCGTCGAACCCGACGGAATCACGATCAAGTTCTCCGGCGGAATCTCAAAGATTCCGTGCGAGGAAATAAACAAAGCAGATCAACAACGGTTTAACTGTTGTGATCCACAAAAAGCGGTTGCATACGCCGCTGAGCTGGCGGCGGCCATTCAGCGGACAAATCAAGAGATTCAAGAATCTAATAAGCGGGCTGAAGTGGAAAAGCAGAAGGTCGAAGCAGAAAAGCGGAAGGCACTTGAAGTTTCGCGGCCAGCGCAGCCAGCGGAAGGAGTTTCTCGGCAAAACACCGCAAACGGGCCACACATCGTCGGCGTGGGCGGCGTCGATGGGTTGACAGTCGAAATGAGAGACAAACATCTTCAGTTACATGCCGCAGCTATGGAAGAAGCGCAGACGCCGCAAGAGAAGGCAGCCCGGTACGCGGCAAACTTGAAAACATACGATGGAGCGAAACAGGTAGCAGCCCGGCGCGGCCTAGACTCAAACAACATCGTGCCGCCGCGATACGGTCAACTTTATTACGATCCGTTTGCAAATGTTGACAGATAGAGCAAGCGACGGTCAGCCGTAGATGTACCCGGTGATGCCGCAAGGCATCGAATGAAGAACTGGGAAATAATCGCCGACAATCTCAAGCAAAGCCGGTTGGAGTTGGGGCTGCGTCTCAGCCATTGATTGCGAACGATGTCGAGAGGCCCTATTCCGCCAACCAGCTTCGCGCCTGCTCGAAGTCGTTAGGCGGAAAAAACTTGACTGGTGCGCGGCGGACCCATGCTCCGGCAAAAGAGAGCGCAGGAGTTTCCCAACGGGGCTCGGCGACGATGGCGATCTTGGAAATCTTGTCGGCATCCGAGAAGATAAATCGAGATCATTCCAATCCGCGCCGGGCTCCCAGCCTTCGAAGCCTTCAAGAATTACAAGCAAGCGAGGTTTCGATCCGATGTCGATATTACGGGCGAGTGCGCTTTGCTCTGCGCCAAATTCGGATCGTTTCAAAATGCCGCTGATGCGTAGCACAAAAATGTCGTCAGCCTGGTATTGGATTTGAGCTGGCATGGTCGCGTCTTTATCTACTTGCTTTTATTTTTTCAAAAAATCACCGCTGCTCATCAGATCACCCATTCGGGAAAGAAAATACGATTAGTGGAAATCCGCCCGACTTCCACGCCCAGTCAAGTGCGTATTCGCCTTCCAGAAATAGGTCGTACTCCTTTGGGTTCTTAGTGGCAAAGCGTTGAGCTTTTCGATTTGAGTCACAGCGCGATGTGACCGGCTGTAAAAGTTTGCGTAGTTGATTGCGTTGCTGACCGCATTCGGCCCGTCGTACCACAAGCGACCGCCAGCATCAGTCCTCAACGTGCAAGCTGGAGCCTTTCTGATCTGATTCAAAGCCTATGTGCACTAATGCTGAGCGAAGCGCTTGAAGAAGCTATCTGGCTTCCACTCAGGAGTCTTCTCGCCATTAGCAGTAAAGGCGAGTAGGTCCCAAACAAGCCCCTCGAACTTACCGGCTGTTTCCAAGTTGACAGGCTGCTGCGTGTCGTCTGACGGCGCGTGATAACGATTGTGCAACCACTCATCAATCGCTTTCTGCTGTGGTGTATCAAGCTTACAGCCGACAGCCATCGCCACCGCTGGCACACCCTTGCGGATAAAGCTGTATTGGTCGCTGCGGATGAAACTATTCCGCTGGGGCTTGGGATCGTCCTGAGCTTCGATGCCGTGCTGTTTCGCCACTTTAGCGGCCCATTCACCTAGATCAGATTCGCTAATGCCGTAGACCGTCACTACTTGTAGCGGGATGATCGGAAGGAACATGTCCGTGTTTATGTTGGCTACGATCGAACTAGCCGGCACAGTGGGGTATTCCGCGAAGTAGCGTGAGCCGAGAAGTCCTTTCTCTTCGCCGGTTATCCACAAAAGGATGACAGAACGCTTAAACGTTGGACGATTCTCTTTGAAGAAGCGTGCAAAATCAAGGAGCATGGCTGACCCGGAGCCATTGTCCATCGCACCATTGTAAATCCTATCGCCATTGATTGGTTCGCCAATACCGAGATGATCGATATGGGCGCTCACGACGATACAATCTTGCTTTAGTTTTGGATCGTTGCCGTCAAGCTTCGCCACGATGTTAGATGATTCCAAGTGCTGCACATCCATCTTGACGCGAGCGCGAATTTCAACTTTGAGTGGAAAACGTGGAAGAGGTTTGCGGGCTTTCGCGAAGTCCGATATTTCTTGGAACGTATGGCCAGACCCGGCGAATAACTTGTCCGCGCTAGCAGGATTGAACGCGACACCTAACTTTATTCCAGCAGTGTCGTCGAGAGTTTCGTCTGCTGGCGCCATTCCGACCTGGGTTCTGAGCACCTTGAGCCGCTCCCATGGGATATCCATGCTGTGGGGATTGGGGATTGCAATTATCCCGATTGCGCCTGCTTTCTTCAAAGCCGCCCACCGCTGCCTGACATCATTGTAATGCGCGGAAAGCGGCCCGGGAATTTCTGAAGGAGAACCACCAAGGAGCAATACGGCGACCTTCCCCTTAAGATCCGCGCCTTGCAGATCGCTGTATCCCTTTTCCGGAATATCAAGTCCCCAACCAACAAATACTAACTGCGCATCTACCTTTGGCGCTTGAGAGAACCGATTACTGAAGTACGCATCCGTCCCGAAAGACAACGGCTCCGACTTACCATCATGGAAAAGTGCTAGGCTAGAATCGTTTTCCAAGGTCCGGCGGGCGATGAGCTTTACCGGTTGGTAATAGCCATTCGTGCCAGCAGGCTGTAACCCGTCGGCCTTAAGTTGGTCGACTATAAAAGCTTCGGCCCGCTTCAAGCCTTCGCTCCCGGTGTTACGACCTTCCATGTTGTCATCAGCAAGAACCTTCACGTAGTTCCACCATGACTGGCCATCGAATTTCGTTGTGCCTGGTTGGCTATTAGATTGTGCGAATGCTGAACACGCGATCAAAAGAAAGAAAGCCGAGAGCAGAGAGCGTGCAGATCCTTGCCGGACGACAAGGAAATCACGTTTGCTAAGCGAGTCGCCAATTGATTTTCTTTCGAACAAAGCTGCAGGTTGTTTTGTTGTCATTTTTTGTTCAGATTGGATTGTTGGCTGCGATCCAGTCCGGCGCGAAACCGAGAAGTGCCCTTCCAGCAAGACATCTTCCAACAAGCTATTCGCTTCGGCAGACGCAGCTGATGTGATCAGGTGCACCTGATACGAGCGCCGCGAAGATTTGTCGAGCTAAAATGATAAGTGACCGGCTGCGAAACTTTGCGTAATCGACTGCATTGCTGGCTGCGTTTGGCTCGCCATACCACAGCCGACCGAATGGCAGAGCTTCAGAGATTAGATCGACGCCACGTTTACCTTTGTGGGCGGGGGCTTCATAAGCGTCCAGCTGTTGCGGCGTAGAAAACTCGCATTTCCACCGCAAGCGCCATTCCAGCTGCCCTGCGGTCGTCCGGCCAATCAAAACGCACTAATGCGCCACTATGTCGAGCAAGTGGTTCAACTGAACCTCCAGGCGTTGAAACTTAGTAGTGACGTCTACGAGATCGTGCTTCAAATCCAGGTACGCCGCCAGTTCCCCGGGGTTATGCAACTCCGCTGGATTCGGAAGCGCCAGAAATTCGCCCTGCAGATCGGCTTCACCGCGTTGCACAGCCGGCAGAATGACATTTTGGATTTCGGCTATCTGGTCGGGATTCGGTGGCCCGTGAAGATTAGAGAAAATCTCATTGGCGTCGTTAAGAGCGTTTTGCAGAGGGCCCTCCAAGTTAACCGTATCAAGTACCTGGTTCGCAACAGGCGCAAGACTTTGGAACTGTGCGGCTCTCTGTGCTGACTCCCGCACCGATTGAACGGCCGGCAGCAGAAGGCCAATCAGTATGGCGATAATGGCGATCACCACGAGGAGTTCGATCAGCGTGAATCCGGACCGGCGAATATGCCTACGGGGAAGCATATTGGGTGCCGTCGGTAAGAGTGCCCCGAATCCGGCCGTGAGACTAACGAATATTTTCTGAAGTGCTTTTGTTTTCATAACTATTACCTTTCGTCTTTTCTACTGCTTCAACTAAATAAAACCCGATTAGTGGCTGCCTGTAGCGCCCGTGCCGCCAGGGCCGCCTGTGATGGGTTTGGAATTGCGCGGGATACTGCCACCACCTTTGACGTCTTTTCTTGGCTGCAAGTCACGAACTTCGATGTGTCCCTTCTTCATTCGGCGCCAGACCGACTGGATCACATAGGCGCTGACATCTTTGTTTTGTGCATCCATGGCCAATATTTCGTAGCCACCGTCCCGGTTTAGGATAACCAACTGACTCGATAATCGCAAACATTTTTAGCGCGCTACCACTCTTTGAACTCGCCCGCGTGTTCGTGCGTCTCGATCACGTTGCCCGCGGCATCGTAAACGCGAGTCACGGCATCATGTGATCGGCTGTAGTGCTAGCAAACTTTACGCCCCGCCAGCCGGAAGACTCCGGAGTCCCCGGATTAGTTCGCTAACAACTTCGGATCGAAAGACCCAGCCAAGTTCTGCGGTGAAGTTCGGGTTCTGCTCAGGACCGGTTCCTGCAACGGCCTGTCTGTATCGTCCCGAATAGATCCCCACGAAGCGATTCCGACCTCGCTCTGATACAACGACCATCGCGCCAGACATTCCCCTTCGGGTAGTTGCATCAATTAGCAGCTTCGGCTGCCCGTCAAAATCAAATAGCGGTTCACTAGCAATATTGCCGGTTTTCCAGATCGGGAATGCCCCGTGTTCCAGGGGGCGATGAATCAAACCTTCTGGAAATCCGAGGATGTAGCACGTTTGTCCTACGTACAGCGATAACTCGGAATTGTACCTGGGCATCAAAAAGCTGCGGTCGAGCGGATGACTGACGCGGGTGCCGGGCCGAACTGGAAATACAGTCACGTCGATTCGCGATCCGCTTTGGTGGGTCGCATATAACGGAGCGTGCACATTGGGGTCATTGCCTTCTGCGTAGAGATTCACGGAGAAGTCCACACCACTCCCTTCCACATGAAGTTGGTTAGGGACACCGCCTGTATCGCTGATGGGAGTTTCTACTCCTGGTCGCCTACCGGAGAGATTATGCCATGCTGTGATGAGATAGAGCTGAGAGGAAGAGTCGCGGGCAATTACGCCTGAACCGGTCGCCAAGTGAGTACCTTCATAACCCATCGTAAGAAGCACAGCACTTCGGGTGAATGAATTTGCCTGAGCAACGTCATGACATCCGTTCATCGCTATAAGCGAGATACCTACATTCGAGCTTAATTCCAGTACCACAGCCGACCGAATGGCAGCACATCGGAAATCAGATCGATGCCACGTCTATCTTTGCGCGGTCTGATTTCGTAAACGTGCATAGAATCGATTTCGTTACTAGGTCGCGTCATTGTGCCTTGGCGCATTCGCCCATCTGAACTCGACGCCGCTCCTACCTTGACGGAGTGCACGAGCACTCTCTGCAAGGTCTTTGCCGCCTACCGATGCAGCGAATCGAGTATGTCGGGATCTCCTAAAAGCGTCTCGATAAGTTGTTCTGCCCCAGAAATGCATGCGACCCCTTCGTTGTAGAACGTCGCGTATTTCGTCTTCGGAAAAAGATCGATGAATGAAAAATTGCGTGGACAAGAAACTATGCGGAAAGATGACAGTATTCAGAGTCACTTCGATGATTGGGGGGGCAACTCAGGATCAAATCCTTGGAGTATTTCTATTTGGAAAACATGGTTAACATCGAAGGCGGGTGTTTGCCCGTGATTTTCAATCCGGCAGTCGACACCCACAAAACTTCCCGCCATTCCAAAATTTAGAACCAAGACCGGCGTTACGGATACATAGGCTCGCAATTCGCGCTCGGATGTCTCTGCCCGCCGAACCACAAACCGAAAGTGGCCGCAAATAAGGCGACCGTGAACAATGCCATAACGCCGGTACTAATCGCAACAATCTCCGCGTTGTAATCTTTAACAAACTTGATGATGCGCTCTAGGCGGCCTAGATCGTGTGCTTTTCCAGCGGTAGTCCTATAATGCGGGTTCGATTCTCGCCGGGGATAGAAATCGAACGGAGGAAGACTGTTCCCGCGTAGATTTTTTTACACCTTCTTTAGGCAATGCCAAAAAGGTGTCGTGGCCGCCCAGCGAATGTGTTTGTACGGGTAAATCAAGCCGGCTCTGGAAGAGAAACTTTAAATGCTGGACAAAATACTGTTAGCGGGTTTGAAACGGCCTCTGGATTCGCGAGCGCCTGTCTGACGTGAGTGGCTATTTCCGAGCGATAAGTCTCTAGCTGCGGAACAAGCGAATATATTCCGGATGTGTCGATCGAAATCGTCCTGACTTGATCGACATCGAACGGGATCTTGTCTTGTTTCCTTATGATTTGGACGATGGGAAGTTTGGCAGCGTGTCGTAGGCAGAGCTCGTAAAAAACATTCGGATTCCCAAAGGAAAGATCTACGATCGTTAAGCGTGCTCTGAAAAGGTGTTCTAATATCTGTCCAGTAATCATTCCTGACTCACCGATTTTATCAGCACGAATAACCTTTAATCCAAACTCGCGGAGGGCTGGTTCGACTAGATGATTGAGAAAAAGATCAGAGTGTTGGCGTTCTTCGCTGCCTTCGTCGCCGATGGGAGAAATGTAAAAACAGACGTTCGACCAATCTTCTTGAGGCCGCCCAGATGGTTGACCATCTCGAGAAGGAATGATGGGAGCAGTGGTGCCGGACGTTAACAATTGAGTGCTCGGCTGCAGTTCCTCGACAACTTGCTCTATCGGTAAAACCGTCTCCGAGCCGGCGATTGTCTGAAGCAGGCCAAGAAATTTCGCATTAACAATGAATAGGTCTATACATTCATCTAAGTTGTCCACGCCGTTAACTGCGGTCTCCAAAAAATCTTTGATAACCTGGTGAGCAGGTAGTTTTTTACGGCTGTATTCGTCGTAGAGGGTTTTGAACGGTGTGATACCAGCAATGGCAAGGTTAAATCTTGCTGTCAAGCGGTCACGGGGTGGCGTTTCAGCGCGCACTGCGAGCAGACCCTCCGGGGTGATTTCGAGCCATTCGGCCCGGTAGCTGCCTCTTGTGATCTTATACTTGCCCGAGTTTGTGATTAGCATCTGTGTGCTACTGCTCGTCGGAGACTTATTGATTGATTTGAGAAGCGTGAGTCGTCGCACCTTGCCGTCGGGGGCAATTTTTTGGATTTCTTGCGCTAGGACGAGCGCATCCTCGAATGGCGCCGCAGGATAAGGCCGAAAGGCACGAGCCTTACGTTCGGTAATTTTCTTTTTGACAAGACGACGACGCTGTTTGCCGGTAGAGCCGTTCCGGTGCGTCGCTGGGGGGTTTGCTGCTCTTGGGCTGTTGGCCGACAGATGTCGGATCAATGTGGGACATCAGAATAGTATAGACGAAACATGGGATATCGCGACGGGGTTTTTGTGTCACCCGTTGTGTCACCCTGCTGATTGCAAACGGTGCGCCACGCCACCTGCACCGCTATCTGCGCTGCTATAGGCAAAATTCGTTGCATTGTAAGAACATTTGCCCGCGAATCACCCGCCTACGCACGCTACGGCGAGGCAGGCGCTAATTGACGCGAATCAAAGAAGAGGGCTTTTGCGCAAACGATCCGAATCTCGGCGGTTCTTAAACCGCCACGCCCTTGACTTCATATTAGCGTTATTCGCGTCATTCGCGGGCTAAACGTTTTCGATTGCGGCGAAGCCGCGCTGTATAATCCGCGGTTAAGTCTGGCGCGGTGCGCGATTCAGCGCATCAGGGTAATAAGCCGGCTGCGGCTGGGCACTTCGAGTTTGCGATAAACCGCGTGGAGGTGCTTTTTCACCATCGCCACGCTCAAGTGCGCGGCATCGGCGATCTCCTGGTTGCTTCGTCCATCGCAGACAAGTCGCGCAATTTCCTGTTCGCGGCGCGTAAGCCGGACGAGATGCGGCAAACGGGCGCTCGCTGCCGGCCCCGTAGATCGAGCAGCGTGACGGCGCAAATCCTCGCACTCGATCAGAAAATGCGGCCGCGCCACGCCCGCTGAGGTGAGCGGTTTAAGATGGAGCGTCGCTCGCAAATGCGGCGACCGTGGATGGTGCACCTGTTCTTCTTGGGCGTTTGTTTGCGGCGCATTGAGGCGTTGCATGGACGCCCATTGTTGTTTGAGCAGGCGGCATCGGTCGAGAATCTCGGATGGAATCGGCGAACTCGCTTTCATTAGTCGCGCCGCCTCCGGTCCTTTTTCCCACACTGCACAGAAGTCGCGCGCGGCTCGGTTTTGATAAATCGACTTAAGATTCCATCGCAGAAGGATCGTCGGCATTGGCAGCCGGTTCAGGAATTCTTCGAAGGCCATCCGCGCCGAGTGTTCGCGCTCGAGAGAGCTAAGCCGGTGAAGCGCGGTCAGAACCTGCGGATAAAGCTGCCGGAGCAATTTCATCTCCGCAGGCGACAGATCGCCCTGCGTTGCCGTGCGCATGATTGCAATCACACAAATGAGTCTCTCATCTTTCCAAAAAAAGAGGCCGACGGCGTGCAGGCAGCCTTGAGGCGCCATGTATCGGCGATAAAAGGCCGATTTCATCAAACTGCTTCGATTCGAAAAGACGTCGCTAATCCGCACAAACCTGTTACGCGGCCGCCCGGCGATATAACCTTTAAGCGGCGTGGCGTTGAAAAAACCGTCAGGCATGGGCAATGTCCACCTCGTGATCATTGGCAAAATTGGATTGTGCTGA
>Ga0137378_10006167_pt1 | contig 10400 bp, 10 predicted proteins | sample SagtaG_21_FD_104813 | JGI IMG/M metagenome (GOLD analysis project Ga0137378, IMG submission 104813) | Vadose zone soil microbial communities from Sagehorn Ranch, Mendocino, California, USA - Sage2_L_60_16 metaG | ecosystem: Environmental > Terrestrial > Soil > Vadose zone | place: USA...
CAGCATGGGCGGTGCGGGGTATGACATTCTGCCGTTCGGCAACCAGACGGTTTTCAGCCGGGTAAGCAAAGTGCCAACCGGGAACGGCGCTGGCGCCTCACATGGCCGTAATTTCCAGGTCAGCCAGCAAACCACTGGGCCGGCGGATATTGCGCGCGACAACGGCTTCTCGACTTGGCTGGAGGCCGGTCTTACGCCGTATCTCGATGCTGAATTGGGATACACACGCAGCGTTCACTACGCTTTGAATTCAGTTTCGTTCTCCCTTGGTTTGAACGTAGGGCGCCTGGTCCGCAGGAATGTCAGTAATGGTTTTTGAACACCGGTCGAAAATTAAAGGAGGGCAACTCAAATGAAGATGATACGAATTGCAATGCTTAGTCTTGCAGTTGTTTTGTACGCGACGACTGCTCTTGCCCAACATGGGCAGAGCGGCGGTATGGGCATGAGCGCTGCCATGGGCCATGGCACAGGATTGGACAATCATGGCAAGTCAGGAAGCGCAAACACCGGCAGCTCTTTGACCCACAAGACGAACGTAGATGGCATCCTCAGCAAGAATCCGGCGATCGGCAACAAAATTCAGACGCTCACCGGGATGCCCGCCTCTAAGGCGTGCGCTGGATTCAAGAACCTGGGCCAATGCGTTGCTGCAGCCCATGTCAGCAAGAACCTTGGACTCAGTTTCGATTGCCTGAGGTCGGGCATGACGGGCGCCGCGCCACTTAGCAGCTCGAAGTGCCCGGCTGGCACTGGAACCCAGGGTATGAGCCTGGGAAAGGCAATTCAGACGCTTGATTCGCACGTAAATCCCAAGTCTGAATCCAAAAAAGGCGAGACCCAAGCCCAGCAGGACCTGAAGAGTTCCGGCGTTCGGTCCTAGACTGAAGTCAGCGGATTGGGTGGATATTGTAAGACCGAGCGGAAGAGCGGCTGGAAGCAGCATTCGCGAACACCGGCCGCTCTCCCGCTGAACTAAACGCTCCCTGCGCGGCCGCTACGTCAAACCCCGCCTTGGTCGTATAAATCGCCTGATCGAAAGTGCTCCCACTCTTCGCTTTCGCGACCGCAAACACTCCGTAAGCTTTGCCTCCGGCAAACGAGGTTGCGACGTAGTCCGCGGCCATCTGTCCGGAGAATGTTGACGGCAGCCAGCTCAACGCCATCGGCCCCGCGATGGGCGTGGCCGAGCTCCACGTGCTGCCTCCATCGAGCGATGAAATAAATCCGACGTAAAGCGCGCACGTAGCGGCAGTGCAATTTGCCTGCGGATAGTAGTAGTAGGTCAATCCTAGGTGCGCCGTGGCGCCGCTGGTCACGGGATCAATCCCCAACCCGGGAATGAAGTGATCGACCGTACTGGTGGTCGGGTCAATAAGAATGCGCGCCGGGGCGCCCCAAGTCACGCCATCCGCCGATGTGCTCATGACGAGATCATTGGAAGTGCAGCCGACGCGGAAGCTGCAATCCTGCCACACCACATAGACGTTCCCGGCCGCATCCAGTTGGGCCGAAGGCAGAGGGTCGGTCCGCAGGCCGCCCGCAACCAGGTGTGCGGAGACGTTCGCAACCTGCTCCGCCGCACTCCAGCTTGCCCCGCCATCGGTGGAGGAAAAAGATTCTATCGCGGCACCCAGCAACCCACCCAGGAACGGCACAATGACAGTGCCATTTGGCTGAACCAGCGGCTGCCCTCCCAGTCCAAAGCCACCACCGCCCGGGCCATTATTCAGCGCCGGCGCCCAAGTCAGGCCGCCATCGGTGGACGTGCTCATCCAGATCTGGCCGCCCTGTGCGACATCGTCCCATTCCACATAGCAGTGCCCGTAAAAGGCTGAGGTGGCCGTGTTGTCGCACATGATCCAGTCTTTGTCGGGATCAGGACTCTGGCTCACTGCAATCGGAATGCCCCAATTCATTCCGTCCGGTGACGTGTTGACGACCACCTGGGTCGCTCCGCTGGTGGTGATGGTCAGCGACGAGATGATCCAAACCGCGTGCGCGCGATCGTAGATTACCGACGCATCGCTGACCGCCGCATTCACGCCTCCGCCCTGAAACGTGGTGAGTCCGGGCAGGAGACCGTTTTTCCAGGTTGCGCCAGCGTCGGTCGAGATGGCGAACCCGATGTCGGAAGCTCCACCGCTAAAAATCCTCCCCACCTGAAACGCGGCAACAATGGTCGAGCCGAACGCGAAGCTGTCAGGCTCAACCTCGGTGGCATGCTGGCTGGTCGAATTGGTGAACGTGTCGGTGCTCAGCTTCACCAGCGGCGTCGTCGCCGGAGGAAAAGAGGAAAACGGATCGTTGGAAGACGATCCCGATCCACAGCCGGTCGCGGCCACAATGATTGCGGCTAGAGATAGCGCGGCGGAACTTCGACAGGTCCCCCTCAATGCGGACTCCCACCCCCGGCCCAGTATAGGCACTCGTCCAAAGCTATAGAGGATAGGCAACTCTGGTCAACGCAATAGCGGAGTTACTCTCGTCCTCCCGTACACGAAGGTACGACACTGCTAACATGTGCGTGTGCTGCTCGAACTTCGGAACCTGACCGTCGAGTTCCCTGCGTCCCCGCTCGCGCTCACCGCCGTGCGCGATGTCAGCTTTGCAGTGTCGCGCGGAGAAGTTCTCGGCCTGGTGGGAGAATCTGGCTCGGGAAAATCGGTCACTTCTCTCGCCATCATGCGTCTGCTGCCCTCGCAGGCGAGATTGAGCGGCGAAATACTGTTTACGACTGGCGGCAAGTCCCAAAACCTTCTCACCCTTGATTCTGAACAGATGCGCCTCCTGCGCGGCTCCCGCATTTCCATGATTTTTCAGGAGCCCATGACCGCCTTGAACCCGGTGATGCGGGTCGGCGAGCAGATTGCAGAGGCAGTCCGCGCTCACGCCGCTGTTTCCAAAAAAGACTCATGGGACCGCGCAGTAGAAGCTCTGAAAGAGGTAGCCATTGACGATCCCACACGCCGCGCCCGCGATTATCCGCACCAGCTCTCCGGCGGGATGCGGCAGCGAGTGATGATCGCCATGGCCATCGTAAACCATCCCGATATGCTGATCGCCGATGAACCCACCACCGCGCTCGACGTCACCATTCAGGCGCAGATTCTGCATTTGCTGGCCGAAATTCGGGAGAGATTTGGGCTGACTATGCTTTTCATCTCCCACGACCTGGCCGTAGTCTCGCAAGTCGCAGATAGGGTCGCTGTCATGTACGCCGGAAATCTCGTGGAACTCGGTCCGCGCGCAGAAATTTTCCGCGCGCCGGCGCATCCTTACACCCGCGGCTTGCTAGAAGCTGCGCCTACCCTGTCCACCGAGCGCAACCGCCCGCTTCAGACTATCGAAGGTACGGTCCCGCCGCTCGGTGCCTTGCCCAGCGGATGTCCCTTCGAGCCGCGTTGCGATCTGCGCATCCCCAAATGCCGCGACCACCTTCCCGAACTTGTCGAAATCAGCGCCGGACACTGGGCCCGATGTCCAATTATGAACCCGGTGGTGAACCCTCCCGTATAATCGCAAGTTCTCGGGTGACGATTGCGCATACTCCTGCTCAGTGATATTCACAGCAACTTGGAAGCTCTGGAAGCCTCGCTGGCGGCCGCGCCGCCGCATGATGCCATCGTGAATCTGGGTGACATTGTCGGCTATGGCGCCAGCCCAAATGAAGTCACAGCCAAGGCGCGTGAGCTGGGCGGAACAGTGGCGACCGGAACACTAGTCCGCGGTAATCATGACAAGGTCGTTGCCGGACTGGATGACGTGGAGAGTTTTAATCCCATCGCCGGACTTGCCGCCCTCTGGAACCGCGCGCAACTTTCCAGCGAAAACCTGGACTGGCTGCGCTCACTCCCCCAGGGGCCGGTTGTCCTTCCCGAGCTCGCAGGCCTCCAGTTTGTGCACGGCGCGCCCGATGACGAAGACCGCTATGTGGTCCTGATTCAAGATGCGATCCCCGCCTTGATCAGCTCCGAGGTGAGCGTGACGTTTTTTGGGCACACCCACATTCAGGGAGCCTTCCTTCTACGTAGCGGATTTGGAGAGACCGTGCATCCCGAATACGCCAGCGTCGGACAAAAGGAAACCTGTGATTTTGAGCTCGAAACCGGAGTGAGTTATATGATCAATCCGGGGTCGGTCGGGCAGCCGCGCGACGGCGATTGGCGTGCCGGCTTCGCGCTGTTCGACACGGACCGGCGGGCGGTAACTTTCTGCCGCGTACCCTATAACGTGCGTTCGGCGCAGGAGAAGATCTTCGCCGCCAATCTCCCCGCCCGGCTTGCCACACGGCTGGCAGCGGGAAGGTGATCGCAATGAAGGCTGCTCCGGAAACCTATCTCATCGCGCACACCGACGGTGGCGCGCGCGGCAATCCCGGGCCGGCAGGTTACGGCGTCGTAATCCACGATTGCAAGGGCAATCGGGTCGCGGGTCTCAGCAAGTACTTGGGGCAGCAGACCAACAATGTTGCCGAATACCAGGCGCTGATCGGCGCGCTCGAATATGCCATCGAGAACCAGCACCGGGCCCTCAAAGTGGTCAGCGATTCTGAACTCCTGGTCCGCCAGATCAAGGGCATTTACAAAGTGAAGGAACCAACGCTGCGCGATCTCCATGCCCGGGCCACCGAACTCATATCGAGACTGGAGTGGTTTCAGATTGAGCATGTGTTACGCGGACATAATCGAGAAGCTGACCAACTGGCAAATAAGGCCATGGACGAAGGCTCAGGGCGGCAGGCTTTTCATGCGCCACAACCTGCATCGCAGCCGACGTTGCAGGAATTCAATGGGGTTGTGCGAGATGGAAAAATTGAATTGCTGGATGGCATGCTGCCCGACGGCACACCCGTACAGGTGAGAATCAAGCGTTAATCTTCGCCGGGCATGCGTACGCCAGCGCCTACTGCGACGGCACCTGTTCGCTAGCTTCTTCTGAGCGCTGGCTTTCATTTCCGCGCACGTCAACTGCAGAGACCGAATAAAAATACTGGTGCCCGGCGAGGACTTGCGTGTCCCGGAACGAGGGCGTTTTCACCGGCTCCGAGTTCAGCTTGACCGGCTGACTATCCTGCTCGCGCCGGTAAACGTTGTACTCCGCCAAATCGGCTTCCGTATTCGGCGCCCAAATAAGATCAATAAACGGCTTTTGCCCCGGTCCAGAAAAGACCGCCTGCAATCCCGTAGGCGTTGTAGGTGGGAATACATCATGGGCAACGACTGTGACCGAAGGCGTATCCTCGCCCTCCACTTGCTGCTCCGTCTTCTTTTCCTGTGCGACAACAGTCACTACCCTGAGCCGGTAGTTGTAAGTCTTTTCCCAAACGAAGGCATGGTCGAGCAGTCTGGGCTCTTTTTCAACTGCCAACCCGACCTCTCCCGCCACAGTCTCCCCAGTCGCCCCCGCCTCGCGGCGATACACGCGGTACAAGTAACGGATGCCCGGACCGTCGTTGGGCGGCGTAACGGCCTTCCAGGTGAGCCACACTCCTTCTACCGTAACCTGGACCTGAAAATCAGCCGGCGGCGGCAACGTGGGCGCAGCGGGCACTTGCGCTGGATTGGAAAGCCCCGCGCTCCGCCCGTACGAATTTAGAAGCCTTACCGCATATACGACCGTCGAAGTCGAATTTTCCGCCTGCAGTTTGGCAGGAAGCTGATCGGAATAACTCAACTGAGATTTGGGCGCGGCTTTGGTTGCGGCTGGTAGTTTCGCAAAAGGGATTTGCGCCACTACGACATCGCAGTCGGGCATGGTTGTTCCCAGGCCTCGGCATATCTCGGTCGGCCCCGGATGCCGGATGTTGTGCCGGTCTGTGGTGACTTCCGGCGCCGACCAGGTGAGATAAACCGTGTTGCCCTTGCGGACCGCGCGCAGGTCGCTGACCGGGCGCGCCAGTTCCAGCGATGGCGGCAGCGGCACTCCCGGACTCCCGCAGCCGGCAACCAGAGCAAGCGCAAGCATACCAAGCCCAAGCTTCGAAATCGGATTGCTCATGCGGTGGCGAACAGATTAACCCTTCGCATCCGGACAAGCGTTGACGGGCGAGCCTCTGCTTCTAAAGAATGTACCGGCTCAAATCCTGGTCCTTCACAATATCCGCCAGCGTCTTGCTCACGTACTCGGCATCAACCTTGAATTGCTCTCCCTTTTTCTCAGGAGCAGAAAAGCTGATCTCGTCCAGCACGCGCTCCATAATGGTATGCAACCGCCGCGCGCCGATGTTTTCCGTGCCTTCATTCACGCGGAACGCAAAACGCGCAATCTCTTCCAGCGCATCTTTGGTGAACTCCAGCTTCACGCCTTCGGTCTCAAGCAGCGCGGTGTACTGCTTCACCAACGAAGACTTCGGCTCCGTAAGAATGCGGATGAAATCATCCATGGTCAGCGACTGCAGCTCCACACGGATGGGGAAGCGCCCTTGCAGTTCGGGGATCAAGTCGCTGGGCTTCGACACATGGAAAGCTCCGGCAGCAATAAACAGAATGTGGTCGGTGCGCACCATGCCGTAGCGCGTGTTGACCGTGGTCCCTTCAACGATCGGAAGAATGTCGCGCTGCACGCCCTCGCGTGAAACGTCCGGCCCGTGCCCGCCTTCACGTCCGGCAATCTTGTCAATCTCGTCCAGGAAAATAATTCCCGCATCTTCCACGCGATCAATCGCCATACGCGTGACCTGGTCCATATCCACCAGGCGCTGCTCTTCTTCCTGAATCAGATATTCGAAGGCCTCATTGACCTTCATCTTCCGCTTCTTGGTACGCTGGCCGAAGATGTTTGGCAGCATGTCTTTAATGTTGACATCCATCTCCTCCACGCCCTGGTTGGAGATGATTTCAAACGACGGAAAATTTCGCTCTCGCACATCGATTTCAACGGTGCGGTCGTCGAGTTTGCCCTCGCGTAGTTGCTGGCGCAATTTTTCGCGGGTGCGCGAATACGAGTCGCCGGTGGATGCTTCCAGCGTGAACCCGGGCTCGGGATGCGACGGCGCGGCAGGCGGAAGCAGAATATCCAGCAACCGCTCTTCGGCGTTCAACTCAGCCTTATCGGAGACGTCTTCCAGCTTTTCCGCGCGAATGTTGTCAATGGCGATCTCAACCAGGTCGCGCACCATGGACTCCACGTCGCGGCCAACGTATCCAACTTCAGTAAACTTCGAAGCTTCCACTTTCAAGAACGGCGAATTCGCCAGCTTGGCCAGCCGGCGGGCGATCTCGGTCTTGCCGACGCCGGTCGGCCCAATCATGATGATGTTCTTGGGGATCACTTCTTCGGCAAGATCGGGAGTAAGTTTCTGCCGCCGCATCCGGTTGCGCAGAGCGATCGCCACGGCCCGCTTGGCGGCATGCTGTCCGATAACGTGCTTATCGAGCTCAGCGACTATCTCGCGCGGAGTCAGGTCATCCAGCGCGAGCTGTTCTTCGTCGGCAGTTGCGGGGAGATAAATAGCCATAAACCTCAGTTGTCAGTGATCAGTGGTCAGTGTTTAGTCGCTCAATTTACTGGCCACTGACCACTAGCCACTGATCACTGCACTTACAATTCTTCTACCGTAACCTTGTCATTGGTATAGATGCACATTTTCCCGGCAATCTTCATTGCTTCTTCCGCAATCTGCCGGGCGGAAAGCTGTGTGTGTTCGGCCAGCGCCTGCGCCGCGGCTTGGGCATAAGGCCCTCCGCTGCCGATAGCGGCAATTCCGCCGTCCGGCTCAATCACGTCGCCTTGGCCGCTCAGCAGAAACGTCTGCTCTTTGTCGGAAACCAGGAGCAGCGCTTCCAGATGCCGCAGGAATTTGTCCGTCCGCCAGTCCTTGGCCAACTCCACCGCGCCCCGCCCAATGTTGCCATGATACTGCTCCAGCTTCGCTTCAAAGCGGCTAAAGAGCGAAAATGCGTCAGCGGTAGATCCGGCAAACCCGGCGAGAATTTTGTCCTGATACAACCGCCGGATTTTCTTCGCCGAATGCTTGATGACCGCTTCGCCGAGCGTGACCTGTCCGTCCCCGGCCATAACAACGCTGCCGTTGCGGCGGACGCACAAAACTGTAGTGGAGCGAATCAGGCGCTGCTGTGGCATGAGGGCAATTTTTGATTATAGCAGCGGGAGGGTGATAACTAGCGGTCGGATCACCGCACCTTGGACACCTTCTGTAAGTCGAGCGCCCACTGCAACAAAACAGGATTTTGGCTGATTATGTAATCGAATCCACTCGTGTCCGTTACCGCTGTGCGGCTGCGACCGCCATCGACAATTATTTCGAGCCACGGCGCGCCTTCAATGAGGTGCTCCTGCCCTTTGGAATCTTTGAGTGGAAGGCGCTCGCAAATAGAAGTGTCGATAGCCTTCGCTCGGACCATGAGATCCAGCAACATCGCCTCGGGAACGTCGGCTGAGTTTTTTGTGACAGGCACCTTCGTCGCCCTCGCTTCGTAATCAGCAAGAGTCCTGTGCTTCCCGGTAGAGACCATCGGAAGCGTCGCCCCAAATCGACTTCCCGGGTGTATAACGGAAAATCGTGTGAGTTGAAACATGCGGATCGATCACGATTTCGTACTCACGTGAAAGGCTGCCGTAAACACGCAGCACAACCGCCGAGGAGCTACTACCTCGTGCATTGGCAAAGTACGCGTCCAGCACTTGCTCATGCTGGTCGTCGCCGTGCCCGCAAGACTTCGATCGCGTCTCGTTCTGTGCGAGTCCACTCAGACAACACAAGGACGTGATCGCAAGCGCAGTTATCGTTGCTCCGAAGGAGAAACTCATTCCTCATGCCCCGGCCGGTTGTAACGCCGGCTTCCCCGCCCGCAGGTGCCTCAACACATACTGCAAGATCCCGCCATTGGCATAGTAAAGCGCCTCTTGTGGAGTATCAATTCTCACCGCAGCTTGGAATTCCTTCGCGCTCGCACGAACCTTCACCCGCTGTCCGGAACCGAAGTTATCGACCAGCTCGCGAATTCCGCTGATCTCGAAAACTTCTTCTCCCGTCAGACCAAGCGATTCGGCGCTCTCTCCTGGCAAAAACTGCAGCGGCAGAATTCCCATCCCGACCAGGTTTGACCGATGAATGCGCTCGTAACTTTCAGCGATTACCGCGCGGACTCCGAGCAAAAGCGGCCCTTTCGCCGCCCAGTCGCGCGAAGAACCCGAGCCATATTCTTTCCCGGAAAGAATCACCAGCGGCGCGCCTTCGGCAATGTATTTTTCGGATGCCTCAAAGATCGACATCTCCTCGCCGTCGGGCAGGTGGCGTGTGAATCCGCCTTCGAGGTTGGGCACCATTTTGTTGCGCAGGCGCACATTGGCGAACGTGCCGCGCACCATTACTTCGTGATTCCCTCGCCGCGAACCGTATGAATTGAAATCCGCAGGCTTCACGCCATGCGCCTGCAAATATTTGCCTGCGGGGCTATCTTTCTTGATCGAACCCGCCGGCGAGATATGGTCGGTAGTCACACTGTCCCCGAGCACCGCCAGCACGCGGGCATCCTTAATGTCTGCCACAGCCCCGGGCTTACGCGACATTTCGTCGAAGTAAGGTGCGCGTCGGATGTAAGTTGAGCCTTCATCCCAGGCGTAAGTATCGCCCTTGGGAACCGGCAAACCGCGCCAATGGTCGTCTCCCTCATAAACCTCGCCATAACTCTTGCGAAACATGTCGGAGGAAATCGAACGCTCGGCCGCCTCATCCACCTCGCGCTGCGTCGGCCAAACGTCGGCAAGAAAAACCGGCTTGCCATCTTTGCCGGTGCCTAGCGGGTCTTTTCGCAGATCCACGTCGATTCTCCCCGCCAGCGCAAACGCCACCACCAGCGGCGGCGACATCAGATAATTGGCGCGAACATCGGGATTGATACGCCCCTCGAAATTCCGGTTCCCTGAAAGCACCGAAACCACGACCAGGTCGTTCTCGTCGATAGCCTGGGAAACCTCCAGCGGCAGAGGTCCAGAATTTCCGATACAAGTAGTGCAGCCGTAGCCAACCACGTGGAACTTGAGCTTCTCAAGATACGGCGTCAAGCCGGCATTCTCCAGGTAGTCGCGAACAACCTTGGATCCCGGTGCCAGCGAAGTCTTCACCCACGCCGGCACTGCCAGACCCCTCTCCACCGCCTTTTTCGCTAGCAGGCCTGCAGCCAGCATAACCGATGGATTCGAGGTGTTAGTGCAGCTTGTGATTGCTGAAATCACAACGCTGCCGTGGCGTAAAGAGTCCTTCACCGAAGCCGGAACATGCTCTTCGATGAGATGGTTCCCCGAGCCAACCGCCGTGGGACTTCCGCCTTCCTGCTCCCAGCGGCCAACTTGGTTCACCTGGTTCACCGCCGGTGCAACTGGCGAGCCTGCCTTGCCTGCTGACTTCGGTTTCATGAGGGAGGGACGGGCGGATC
>Ga0137378_10006170_pt1 | contig 10396 bp, 7 predicted proteins | sample SagtaG_21_FD_104813 | JGI IMG/M metagenome (GOLD analysis project Ga0137378, IMG submission 104813) | Vadose zone soil microbial communities from Sagehorn Ranch, Mendocino, California, USA - Sage2_L_60_16 metaG | ecosystem: Environmental > Terrestrial > Soil > Vadose zone | place: USA...
TCCTGGTGCGCTCCGACACCGCTCCACTCGCCCTCCTGCGTGCCGTCCGCAAGCAGCTCGCCGCCATCAATGCCGACCAACAAGCCGGCAGCGAAGCCAGGACCCTCGAACAGCGCATCAGCGAAGAGCCGGAGTGGCAGCAGGAACACCTCATCTCCTGGGTCTTCAGCGCCCTTTCCATGCTGGCGCTCGTACTGGCCGCCGTGGGTTTGTTCAGCGTGGTCTCCTACTCCGTTACGCAGAGGACTAACGAGTTCGGAATCCGCATGGCGCTTGGTGCGCCGCCATTGCACGTGCTGCGCATCGTGTTCTCTTCCATGCTGATCAACCTCGGCGCTGGCATCGCCGCCGGCCTAGTGCTCACTCTGCTCCTCAGCCGCGCGCTCGCCAATTGGCAGACGGGCAATGCCCATGATCCCATTATCCTGCTCGTTTCAACAATGGTCCTCATCGTCGTGGCCGCCCTCGCATGCACTGCTCCGGCCCGGCGCGCCGCAAAAGTCGAGCCGATGATTGCACTCCGCTACGAATAACAGCACGACGTCGCCAAGACCTTGGCGAACCCCTTTCTTCCGGCACTATCCTCTGCGGTCTATCTGCCTTCGGACAAGATGTTCACCAACCCACCGGTTGCGATCCGTGGGCCAATATGGGCCAATGCGCCACGGCATCCCGGGATCAATGAAGATGGCTCAGCAGGATGACATCGCGCCTCGATTGTCCGCGTGTCATTAACAGATGCTCGTGGTCAGATGTCCAGCTGAAGTCAAATATTTCGCCGGACGCGAAGTGAGTGAGCTGTTTCGGCTTCAAAGTGCTCAATGGCTGCTCCCAGATATTGGACGCACCGTTGCTCGTGAGCACGTAGTGCAGCGCCTTTCCGTCAGGAGACCAGCGTAGAGTTCCGAGGAACCCAGGAACCTGGAATTCGTTGATGGGAGTGCCTCCGCCAGATGGAATTACCGCCAATTCCACAACGGGAGGAGAGTACTGCTGATACGGATAGGCAAGGTACTTCCCGTCGGGGGAAACGACGATGTTCCCGAACAATGTGTCTCCTAGTACGTCGCCGATTTCCGAAATTGATCCGTCAGCCATGGAGATTTTGCGGATTTTTTCAGGATGAACGGCGTTGAGATAGTAGGCAAACTGTCTGTCCTGCGAACAGGCAGGAAACAAGACGTCTCCACTCGTTAATACCGTTTCGTTCGAACCGTCGTTCGCCGCTCGGGTCAAAATTTTCTTGCCGTTTGTACTCGTCACAGCAAGCAGGAAACGCCCGCATGGCTCAATCCATTCCGGATGATCTAAGGATCGGACAGGTACTCTGTTAGTGCCGTCCTTATTCATGATCCAAGCGCCCGTACCCATGGCTATCAAACGCCCATCCGGCAGCTCACGCACTTGGTACAACGTCGGCTCTCCGGACGTGACCTGCGAAGGGTGAGAGAGATCCGATGCTCCAGCAATCCACAAATTCGATGCCGCGCCATTTGCGATTACCGCGACTCGCTTGCCGTCCTGGGTCAAATCAATTGCGGAGTCGTAATCAGTCCGGTCGTTCGTGACGCGGTGTGCTTCTCCCGACGATGTGGAAACTGTCCAAAGCTGTCCTCGATGCGAGTTAGGATCTTTCAAGGTAACAATAAGTCCCCGCCCGCCCTCGATCCACAACGGACGTCCAATCGCGCCCTCAGAACTGTACAGTTCAGTCTGGATTGCCTTCGGTAGCGAAATGAGATACAGCGCGAAACGACGTCTTTGTCCGGTCAGATGCGCGGAAACGGCTATGCTGTCGTTCTTGGGTGACCACGTGGGCCCGCTGTCAAAAACCTCGTTTCCTGCGACTGTGGCCAGCAGGTGATCATCAGTTCCATCCACATTTGCGACGCGTACTTCGACGATAGTACGACGCGGGTATCCCCGAGTGTAAACAAGCTGCTTGCCATTGGGCGAGAAACTGACCGGAGTGTCTGCATCCCGAATCAATTGTTCGACGCTGCCTCCCTCCGCGGGCATTCTGCACAGGTAACCGAAAACCGGATTGCTTTTCTCGGAGCGGGCGAAATACAGAAAGTGTCCATCGGGAGAGAATTCCAGGCCAGCGAAGTTGACGGTGTCTGCCGTGAGAAGCTGCGTTTCGTTTCCGGTATCTATCCGCTTGAGCCATAAGCTCTGTTCTAATCCTTCATCCTTGGCATAGGCCAAACTCAGTCCATTGGGAGATATCGCCATCTCGCGGACCTTCCCATTGTCCGTCAGCTCGGTGATTTCCGTGTATCGGAGTTCGAGGGCAGGCGGGCGAGCAAATCTCCCATATCTGACAAGAACGACTGCGGCAGTTCCGAAGAGAACAGCCATCAATAAGTTCCAGTATCTCCGGGTGCCGGCCGGTTGGACGATAGTGGGCAAATCAGATTCGGAGCGAGTGTCACTGGGTTCTTGCTTGTCCGTCGCATTCGGAAAATCGGTTCGCCGGCTGGCGGCTCCTCGGGTAGAAAGCCGTTGCCTGAGACCGGAGCGATAAACCGGTATCCACGGCGGGGTATCGTTTCAATGAAAACAGGGTTATCGGGTGAATCTCCAAGTGCATAGCGCAACTTCTTGACGGCCGTGTTCAGGCCCTTGTCAAAGTCGACGTAAGTGCCGTTAGGCCACAGTCGCCTCTGCAAATCCTCACGTGACACGATCTCTCCAGGATGTTCCAGAAGGAGAGAAAGAAGTTGAAGGGGTTTCTCTTGCACTCGAAATGGCAAACCTCGCTTCAAGAGCTGGCTGGACTCACGGTCCAGTGCGAAAGTGCCGAAGGAAAGTCTGCCTTGTCGTTGACCCGCCACGCCCCACGCCCCCACGCGCGCGTTCCGCCAAGTCTAGCACGCCCTTGAGTTGCCGGACGTGAGTTCACCGTTTGGCGTAACCCGAACAATCTGCGCTGCTTGCCTGTTCACACGAGGTTCACCAGCAGTTGGCTTGACGATCGTTTCCCTGCTGATGATCATCTGCCGCCAGCAGTCGCTCACGCAGCTGCTTAAGCTCAAGACTCATGATCGCCCGCAGGTGAAGAGGAGATTCCTATGAAAGCGCTGCCCAAACGACTCGTCTATATCCTCGTGACGCTGCTTGCAATAAGCCGTCCTCTGCAATCCTCAGCGCAGAATCACCAGCGCTATCGATTGTATGATCTCGGTCCAGGGAGTGGCATTGGTGCTGGAGTCACCTTGGCAAACGACCATGGCGATGTGGTCGGCGGCGCACTAACCTCTACCCCGAACCCCGACCTGCTCAACCCTAACCCACTTTGGGGCCCCTCGGAATTCACATCGCATGCTTTCCGGTGGCGAAATGGAAACCTTACGGACTTGGGCACTCTCCCTGGTGGAAATAGCAGCGGCGCTGTCGCTGTAAATGAGTCCGGAACGATTGTCGGCCTCGCCGACAATGGACTCATCGATCCCCAGGCCGGGTTTCCAGAAGCCTTTGGTGTCTTGTGGAGCCATGGACACATTCAGAATCTGGGCGCTCTTGGAGGAAATCAAAGTTTCGCGGTTGCAATCAACAATCTTGGCCAAGTCACTGGCGTTGCGGAGAATGACGTCCCCGATCCCTTCAGTTTTCTCGGCGCAACCGAAGCGCATGCCTTCTTATGGGAACGCGGCATTATGCGCGATTTAGGCACTTTAGGTGGACCGGACAGCTGGGGCTTCTATGTGAATGACAAAGGACAAGTTGCAGGCTTCTCGTTTACCTCTGACCTTAGCCTTCGTCCTTTCCTTTGGACTCAAGGAGAAATGATTGACCTGGGTAGCTTAGGAGGAACGTTTGGTTTTGCGAATGCATTGAATAATCGTGGACAGGTTGCGGGACCCATGAACCTGCCTGGGGACTTCAACTCTCACCCTTTCCTGTGGGATCGCGGAACGCTGGTCGATTTAGGCACCTTGGGCGGTGAAAATGCCAACGGGCAAGCGATGAATGACGCGGGCGAGGTCGTTGGAGAAGCCGACAATTCCACTCCTTGCACGCCGGATTGCGACCATCCCCAAGTGTACCGAGCGTACTTATGGCGACATGGAGTCATGAGCGATCTTGGTGCAGTGCCCGCCGATCGCTGCGGAAACGCCTACTCCATCAATGCCCGAACTCAGGTTGTCGGCACCAACGGACACTGTCATGGCTTTGTGGACGCCTTTCTGTGGGAGAACGGATCGATCTATAACTTGAACGATCTCGTTGCAGGCCCTGCTCCGCTCCATATGGTCGTTGCGCTTTACATCACTGACGATGGGCTGATCGCGGGTACCGGTGTGCCACCCGGCGTATCCGTATACGATGTCGAAACACTAGGCCACGTTTTTGTGCTGGTTCCGTGCGGAGATGGTTGCGAGGAAGACGATGCAGAAACCATGGCTGCAAAGTCGGTGGTCCGAGACGAGTGGTTGGGTACAATCGGGCCCCATACTTCTTCGAAGCAGGAAGCAGGAGGGATTCCCGCCCGAATCCATCAGCATTTCTTACATAACCGTGCCCGTAACACCGCTCAGTAAACAGTCGCCCGCGTCCGGGGCAGCGGGAGATAACGTGCGGGCCACGTCAAAGCGTTCCGGTGGACTCTGGTAAGAGGAGCACCCGCGGCGGATCGCTCCTGAAAGGTCGGTCAGTGTCCAGCGATCCAACCGGTTCGGCTGTCAACTGTCGATTAACAGGCCAACGCGCTCATCCAGCTCTCGCCAAAGCCGGCCCGGTCGGCCACGTTACAGCTGATAACCGCGCCGTTCACATGCTTGCGTGAAGACAACCCACTTTAGCCCCACGATAAGAATTCCACTTCGTTCATTTAAAGGACTTAGGGCGCCAACCCGCTCCCGTCAAGTTGTTGAAAGTACGTTGTAAATCAAATTTGGGAGCCGAGGGTCGCAGACGATTGGAAGACACGAAGAAAGAACGCTTCCTTGCCAATCTGTTGGCTACTCCGCGGGCAAAAACATAAACACTGCCCGACATATCGGGACAAATCCGTTCCCCGTGAGGTGGATGGCGTTTTTGTTAACCTCTCAAACACCCAACTTGAGTCGAGGAATCGGGGACGAATTGATCAATTTGATGCCTGCCGCAATGAAGGTGTGTAACGGACGAGAAACCCGCAAGGCAGCGCACACAAACCTCTGCTCAGGCCTCATTCATTCGTGATCCGCGTTCCGCGACTGCTGCGGAACTGGGATCGTGAGCGCGCAACCGGGCGCGAAAGCTCCCTCGAGTGATGTTCCAGCGCGGCCGAACCGTCCCAAGGAACTTACCGTGGCGCGCAATCTGCCTATCCGTTCCTCACTACATGATCGCCGCCGGACAGTGGGCTATTTGGCCCCCAACCAATTTCAGGCTTTCCAGGCGGCGTGAGGAAACAGTGGCAAAAGAAAATACCCGGATTGCGCAGCACTAAGGGCGGATCAGTGTCTCGGAGCACCGTCCGTTCGACACCGCTTGCATCGACGAAAGGTGAACGGGCAAGTGAAGGGGTATGTGCGCGATCCTGCTCGTTGAATTCAATCCTGACGGCGCCAAAAATGCTCCCGTAATGCACAGTATCTTCCACAACCAAATTTGTAGGGATGTCGGGAAGCGCGGTTTGCTGACCAGTTTTTGGGTCAGTCACAAGCAGGACGTTGATCTCATGATGGGGTGTTCGCATTCCTATTTTCCTCCAGTCGAAATCTCAGCTACTAACTTTCTAAAGCGAGGATCGAGCCGAAAGTCCGCCAGATCGGGTTGGCGGTCCAATTCATGCACGATTTCCGGTTTGGCTCCCTTGAGAACCTGGATCGCGCGATCCCGTTCGCCGAGAATTTCATAGGTCAAGACAGCTTTACGGGTCACCTTGGTCTCGCCTTTGGATAATTGCAATGCCTGAGCGATTTCGTTTTCCGCCCTCTTGCGGTCCCCCAGCCGGGCGAAGATGTAAGCAACGAACCCTCGGTCATATCCTTCTCTGGGGTCCCGCTCGAGTGCCATCAATGCGATATGCATGGCCTTTTGGTAGGCGGCGCGGGCATCGTGCAGGCGTCCCAGGCGTCGCTCGGAATCGGCAAGATTCTGTAAGAAAACGTAGTCAGTGGGGTCGATTGCAACCGCCCGCTGGTAGTATGCGATGGCCTCCGTATCTCGCTTCTGATACGCACGCACGGCGCCCATGCTATTCAGGGCTCGCGCTGTTTCGTGCAGCTTCAGAGAGGTCAGTAACGCTTTCTCAGCTTCCGCATCTCGGCCAAGATCATCCAGAGCCGCGCCCAGGTTGGTGTACTCATCGAATAATCCGGGAGCCTGTTCGATCGACTTCTGAAACTGTTCGGCAGCATTCATGTAGTCTCCGCGGTAGTAATAGAAGATCCCAAGTCCGTGATATCCCGCGTAGTATCCAGGATCCAGTTGAATTGCTTTCTGGTAGGCTGCTATTGCCTGAGATGGCATGTTGAGTTTGTCGTAGACTTCGGCGAGATGCCGCAGAGCTTCTTCGTCCCGCGGTTCACGATCCAGAACACTACGGTACTCGTCCAAGGCTTCTTCATACTGGCCGGCGGTCACTTTCAGCAGGCCCGCAGCCAGGCGAACTCTGGTCGAATTCGGACTCAGGCTCTCCGCGGCGTCCAGATCCCGGCGGGCGTCATCCAGCACATCAGGGTGGTCGGCTTGTTCAGACCGCATGACCTTGGCTTCCACCAACCCGGCGAGCGGGAGCGCCGAATGAGGATCGAGTCGGGCAGCTTCACTGAATGCCGCTATCGCCTCGTCAAAGCTTTCCGTGTCCTTGCGCAGCATGTAGAGTCCGCGATCATAGGCCGGCGTGGCCGCAGGAGAGAGGATTTCCGGAGTTGCGGATCCATGCAGTCCCAATGCCATGGAGGCTGCGCCCGCCAGGGCGGCCGGCATGTTTCCGATGGTGTCCGACGAATAGCGTCCCGTGAACCGTCGTAATGGTGACCGTGTTGCCAAATCGATGACTTCGCACTGCGCCAGGACAGTCTCGCCTTCCCGCGCTAATTTGAGTTGCAGAGCGTGCGTGGCATGCAGAGCATCCCTGGCCTGGTCGGCGGTCGAGAATTTCTTTTCCGTTAGCTCTGAAGGAGAGATGACCACCACGGTCCTCCGACCGCTGCTCATTTGTCGGATCCGATCGGAGACGTCCTGCAACACTCCTCCGCTTACTTCTACGCTATTGGCGGCGCCTTCAAAAGGGAGGACGGCTAACCGTACATTGGGCGGTGGCCATATCTGATCGCGCACCCACTCACGCACCGAAGGGATAGTGAGGGGCGAAACAAGCAAAAGTCCAGCCGCTACCACAGGAGCCTTGCGAATAGGCTTTTTCTCGAGGGCGGCAATCACTTTACGCGCGTCGGACGGGCGAAGGCCCGGGGATTCGTCAAGACACGACAAGATAACTTGATCCCATCGTGGATCAAGCCCTTTGATCAAGCTGGACGGAGCGGCGAAACGGATTGCCTTAACAGAACCCGCGGTTTTCCCTTCCGTTGGCTTGCGACCCGTGACAATCTCATGCAAGATGACACCCAGCGCGTAGATGTCGGAGGCACCGGATGCCTTTTGGCCTTTACTCAGTTCGGGGGCCATGTACCCAGGAGTTCCCCCTTCCGTTGAGTCTGGAGCCAAGGCGCCCGCCAGGCCGAAATCCATGATGACGACTCGTAAACCTTCGTCGGCCGTCCGGCTTAGCATGATATTGCCGGACTTTAAATCACGATGGATGACGCCTTTGCGATGTGCTTCCGCTATCCCTGCACATAACTGGCGCGCGACTTCCAGTGCCTCTATTTGGGGTAGCTTGCCGTTTTGTGTTAGGTAACTCGAAAGCGTCTCGCCGTCGACGAACTCCATGGCTATGAAGTCAACGACAGCCTCGTCCATCTCGGTGTCATGAATCTGATTTACCAGGCAGATATTGGGGTGCCGCACGGAGAGAGCGCCCTCAAGCTCAGGTGAAAGCAGACGCTGAAATCCAGCCTTGGCGAACTTGAGCGCTACGCGCTGATCGCGTTTCCGATCATGGGCTTCGTACACGATGCCCATGCCGCCTTCGCCGATCTTGCGGACGATTTCGAAGCGGTCTGAAACGATCTGTCCGGCGAGGAGCGACCGGGCGGGATCCTGAAGGACCAGCATGGGGCGCTGCATGAACGGTCCCATCAATTCCACGCAGGTGACAACCTCCGCGGCCTCACGGTAAAGCTCATCATTTCCCGCGCACATGAACCGCAGGTAGGCCTCGCGTTCCGCTGCCGGCTTATCGAGAGCCGCAGTCACGAGCTTCATCAGACGCTCATCGTCTTCTGGACTTGCGGTCATGGGCAGGAGCTCAATCGTTCGAACAACCACCGGCGTGCCCGGTACCACTCTCGCTGAAGAGTATGCACGGTGAGATGGAGCGCATCGGCGGCCTCCGGGTCAGTGAGGCCGAGGAAGAACTTCAGTTCCACCACTTCCCGCCTCTGTTGCGATTCCTTTTCAAGTTCGTCGAGCAGGGCATCGATTGTAATCGCAAGTTCCCACGGTGTGCGGGTTCCAAGGACACGCTCCGGAAGCCCTTCCAGGGGAAGGAAGTCGACGCGCATCGGACGCGCGTGGTCGATCAGATAACGCCGCATGACTCGCGCGGATATTGCGAGAAAGTGTCCTCGATCCTGCCAATCGATATTGTTGCTCTTCGCGAGTCGGAAGAAAGCTTCGTTAATCAGCGCGGTCGGCTGAAGAGTATGGCCGGGCCGCTCGCCGCGGAAACAGCGGCCTGCAATCTTGCGCAGATCCGGCATCAGGAGTTCAAACAGACGATCTTCGACTTGCCGGTCGCCTGTGCGCCACTGCCGCAACAATAGCGTGATTTCTCCAGGATTGGGGTCCATTGCATCCCGCAGATTCAGTTGCGCTATTGTACGCGTACCCGCGGCAACCTGGTGTGCTAAATCGAACATCCGGAGAAATCTCCATAATTTTGTTCTAAACCTGGCGGGGAGTTGGCTGAATGACCGCTATCCAGTGTGAGTACGAGTTAGCCAGCTCCTTCCCGGCTAACAAAAGGAGAGGTCATGAGAAAGCATCTCGCAGCACTTGCAATGACTTTGGTTCTGCTCACCAGCGCAGCCGCCTACGCCCAAACCGTTCACGTACAAGCGACCATTCCGTTCGACTTCAACATTGGAAACTCGGCATTCCCCGCCGGCAAATACGACATTCAGTCCGCGAGCAACGGGGAACATGTACTTTACGTCCGGAACCTGCCTTCAGGAAAAGCGTCAATTCTGGTTCCGCAATCCTGCGAATCGGCCCACGTTGCCTCTAAGAGCAGCCTCACGTTTCGGCGCTACGGCCAGCAATATTTCATGGCCGAAGTCTGGGTCGCAGGTTACTCCCAGGGCCACGCATTCGGCGTCGGCAAGAGAGAACAAGAAATAGCCAGGCTGTTCTCGAAGCAACAGACCACGCTGCTTGCGTCAGGAAAATGAGCCTCGGGGGGCGTAATGCGGCAAGACCGGAGGAACCTGTTAGAGTTCCTCCGAAGCTTGCTCGTACTTCCCGATTGACGATTGGACTCACTCGGCACGCACGACAACATCCTGGTTCAATGATTTTTCAATATAGCGAAACCTTGCTTTCAGAACGGAAGAGATGCACGCTATCTGCTTCTTGATGGATTTCAAGCCCCGGGTCACCCTGCCTTCTAAACTCGCTTTGAATCGCCATAACGATCGAAAGACAAGGGGCGCGCGAAAACATAGATCCGCGTCGTTTTTCATCTCTATCCGATCTGTTCGCCTCATCCGGTGAGCCAGGTCGGTGGTTTGCCGCTGCCAAAGGCGTTGGTTTCCTCGATCTCGCCTTTGACTTCGCCCGTTCCGGCCGGACCGATCCACGAACCTTAAAGCCGCGCCTCGCGTGACTTGGTCGAAGATGCGCAGTTCAGCCTCGAAGCCGAAAGGCTCGCGCTTCGCCTCATGGATATGGCTACGAGATGACTGGTATGGACGCATGCGACTCGATGCACACTGGAATCTGTTTGTAAGTGCAATAGTTAGAACTTATGCTTGAGGGGTGCTATCCGGTGCAAATAGGTACGGCAGGCCGAGAATAGAACTTAAAATCCGAGGGGCCCGTTGCCTCGGACGCTGGCTGCTCTGCTCCGTCCGTGTCACAATATCTGCATACCCGGAATTCAATTCATGAGCCCAAATGGGCCAACCCGTCTCGTACTAGACCAGTACACACATCGATGGCGAGAGCGGTAGAATGAAGCGCACAAATGCGCCGCGACCGCGGGAAATCTTGGATTGTCGGGCGATCCTGCGTTCTTGTGTTAGGACAGAGTTCGTTGACTTTGACTGTTGCACGATCA
>Ga0137378_10006174_pt1 | contig 10393 bp, 11 predicted proteins | sample SagtaG_21_FD_104813 | JGI IMG/M metagenome (GOLD analysis project Ga0137378, IMG submission 104813) | Vadose zone soil microbial communities from Sagehorn Ranch, Mendocino, California, USA - Sage2_L_60_16 metaG | ecosystem: Environmental > Terrestrial > Soil > Vadose zone | place: USA...
CGGATCCGCCGGCCCTCCGCCGGTCTGAACCTCAGACGATCCGGAGCTTGGCCAGCAGCCTTCGGGCCGGCGCCTCCTCGCCTTCGATCTTCAGGAGGCCCTCACGTTCCAGGGCGTCGAAGGGGTCCCGTCCGGCCGCGGCCATGACGAACGCCGGCGCCCTTGCCAGGATGCGGGAGGTGGCCGACGCGGCCAGGTCGGCGCCGTTGGTTCGAGTCCCCAGCTCGTAGCCCCACTCGGGCAGCGGCACCTGCTCCAGCGAGATCGCCACCCGCGCGCCGGGAGGACCCTCGACGTTCGGGCTGGTGCTCGCGGCGATGGCCCGCAGCAGGAACTGGGCGACGGATTCGAGGTCCACGTCCTCGTCGGGCATGCCGAAGGCTCGGCGGATGTCCTGCCGGTGGATCCATTCGTCGTAGGCGCGGATCCATACGAGCATCCCCGCCTCGCCCCTGCCCAGCACGCTGGGGAGGCGCAGGCGGTACATGGGGGCGGGAAAGGCCCGGGCGAACGCGGCGAAGCGCCGCCCCCACCGGTCCAGCGCCAGCAGCATGTCCCGGACCGGCCGGTCCCTCCACTTCGCCACCTGCTTCTCGTTCCAGGCCTCGAGCTTGTCCATGGAGCCGAACACCTGGGACAGGATGGCCCCCGTCACGGCGGCCTGGTCGGTGGTGATCAGGTGGGCCACCACCTCCCGGACCCGCCACCCGGGCAGGGCGGTGGGCACGTCGAACCGGTCGTCGGAGAGCGGACGGAGGAGGCCGAGCGTACGGGCCCGCTCTGCCGCGATGGATCGAACGACGTCGGGCTTGTTCACGCGCCCGGCGGCAGCGGCTCGGTCGGCTCGCCCCCCTCGCCCCCCTCGCCCCCCTCGCTCCCCTCGCTCCCCGGGGAACGCGACGAGTTCCAGGGAGGCCACGGGGAAGCCGCGGGTGGGGGTTCCAGACGCGCCTCGGGCGGGGGCGGCGGACCCGGGTTCGGCGCGGCCGGAGGGTCGGGCGCGACATCCGGCTGGGTGACGGCAGGCGAGGGCTGCGGAGGCTCCGGCCTGGGCGGAGGAGCGGCGGGCGGGGGCGGTGGGTTCCAGCCTCGGGACGGATACGCCTCCAGGAGGACCCGCCGCCGTTCGAGGAACTCATCCCGGCTGATCTCGCCCCGGGCGTACCGCTCCTCGAGGAGCCGCAGGGCGGGGGGCCGCGATTCGGGCCACCGCACGTGGGGCAGCTCCCGCCGGAGCAGCAGGACGGCCACCACGATCAGCGCCACCCAGAACACCGCGCTCCCAAGCCCGAACAACCAGCCGGGGCCACCCCACCAGAACATGGCTCAGGCCCCTCCCGAGAGGTCCTGCCGGATCGTGGCCAGCTCCTCCACCGAGATCTCCCCGCGGGCGAACCGGTCCTCCGCGATGCGCACCGCCGGCGAGGTCCGGTCGAACAACGGCTGGCCCGGCGGCGTCGACTCGCCCCTGGGCAGGACGATCCACAGCACGATGTACAGCAGCACGCCGAACCCCATGAACGACGCGACCACGAACCCCACCCGAACCAGCACGGGGTCGATCCCGAAGTAGCGGGCGATCCCCCCGCACACTCCGGCGATCCGCTTGTCGGACTCCGATCGGGCAAGCTGCGGCCTGTCCATGGCCGCATAGTCGTTCCCCTTCGGCGACGCTGTCAAAGCGGGCCAAGCGCCTCTGTTACGCTTGCCCCGCACCGGGGGTGTAGCTCAGTGGTAGAGCGCTGCCTTCGCACGGCAGAGGTCAGGGGTTCGACTCCCCTCACCTCCACTTCGTGTTTGTCGTGTTTCGGGTGATGTTGGTCACCCCGGCGTCACCTGATGCTTGACGGAGTGTATCCACAGATCGAGCGGGACGAGGCCCACAAGGGGCAGCGGCGAGCTTCAGACAGCGAGCCCAGGACCTCCGGAGTCCCGGCCATTCAGGTATCCCTGATCCCCGGTTCGGCTCGCAGCGGAGCTGGCCAATGCGCCTTCCACCTGTGCTGATCCGCTCACCGGTTGTTGCCATGGGGACCACGGAATCTGAGACCCTACTCGGGTGAAGAAGGAGGTGGAGGAGGCCCTTCGCCGAGCGGCCCGGTTCCGGCGGGAGTTGCTCGGCCAGCTCACGACGCAGGACCGGCTCCGCCTGCTTGAGGACCTCTTCGTCGACTTCTTCGTCGTCCAGTGGCGCGTCCTTCTGAAGTGGGCGGCGCTGACCGGGCAGTCCTCGCAGGTCGACACGGGATACATCGCCCAGCACGTCGCATCGATACTCCTCGCCGAGCCAGGCCAGGGCTTCAAGGGAAAGGGCCTCGACTTGCTCGATGAGTCCGAGGTCAAGAGCGCTGCCATCGTGTCGGGTGTGGATCGGCCCCGCTGGAACCACGATCTAGGGACCTTGGTTAGTGACGCCGCCCGCCAAGCGAAGGGGAAGCCGACCAAGTCGCAGTCTTTCTTGTCCTCCCCCAACGTCTTCTACCTGCTCTTTGACCGGCTTGTGCCAGACGAGCCGACGGGGGATGAGCCACTGGTGCTCCGCGTGCGCGGCTGGTGCCTGGACGCTCAGCGGGACCCGGCGTGGCGCGATCTGCTCGGTCGGTTTCTGGAATCACGACACGGTCAGAAGGGAGCTGACAAGTACAACCTGCAGCTGCATCCTCCGGTCGGCTACGACGATGATCTCGTCGTGAACGAACTGGGCAATTTGGATTTCAGCAAGGTAAAGGTGTTGGAGGCACAGATCCATGGGCTTGGGGCCGATGAAGAGTTCCGAGTCGACTGGCCCCTTCTTCCACCCAAAGCGGTGCGGCCCGTCCAGGGACGGACGATCGCCCTCCCGTACGAGAAGTCCCGGCCAAGCCGGCTCTCGAGCGCTGCCGACGTGCTGCCGGACATCCGAACCCTGGAGGAGCTGCTGCCGGGTCATGATGTGCAAGCGCTGGTCCGCCTCCTGGAGATCGAAACCCGTGCGGGGGAAGCGGACGTCGACGAGGTGCAAGCCGATCCCGAGGACACGGAGGGCTGACCAGTATCTACTCTTCGTGAAGGTAGGCGTTCACGAGCGTGGATCGCGCGGCCGCCACACTCGCGAGAGCGTCTGCGACCCGTCGTGCAGTCTTGTCGATCCAGTCGTCGTCGAATGAGGGGGCGACGGTTTGAAGGACATCGGCGCTTTCTATGCGTCGTCGCGAGCTCGACGTTCCCCTGCCGAGGGGCGCGAGCTGCGAACGGACCAGCGGGTGTTGGAGGAGGGCAAGCGCGGCGTATGGGTTGATCCTGGACTCAAACACGCCAAACTCGGCCGAGCAATGCACTTCGAGGAAGTCATCCGGGATGACCGTGGCTCGGAGCTTTGACGGATTGAGCAGCGAGATGATGATTTGGCCCGGGAGCGCTACAACGCCAGGGGTGGTCGGCCGATATCTCTGAGCCTGCAACCAGTCGACACTGCCCAATTCATCAACGTGGAGCACGGAGATGAAGGGGACGCCTGAAGGCTGCCCCGCTCTACGCTTCCTGACCGCTCGGAGAACGCTTCCCAGACTCTGGCCGCCAGCTTGTATCAGCAAGTCGCGTGCGCGAAGAGCCTCGGCATCAATGGGCGATGCATCCAGAGAGGCCAGTGCAGCGGCTGCAACGCTGCTCACCTGGCCTTGCCATCTCGTGGGTACCGATCGATTCCGCAGAACCCGTCCCACGCAATCGGAGAGCTCGGGCAGATCGTCGCCCTCCGGATCCTCTGCAACCACGCCCTTCCGCATCACATGCCCGACGTGGTCGGCGCGGGCAAGGAAGACTCGAGCGCGGTCGTTGGCGACGGCCTTTCGAATGAATAGGACGCTTGTCTTCGCCATGGTCCCGGCGGGCGCGAAGGTAGCGGCCGGGAGGCTGATCACTCCCTCGAGGCGAACCGCATTTAGCAACTGAGGGGCCCCCAGCATAAGGCGTCGCAGGTGGGGACCGTCTGCTACGCCATCCGGGAGGATGATCCCGGCAACCCCGCCCGGGGCGAGGAGCTCGATGCATCGGGCGACGAAGGCCAACGCCGGGTCGATGCGCGGCTTGCCCGCCAAACCTGGGAGCCAGCGCCCGGTCCTCGCGATGCCGGCGGCCGAGTCATACTTGCCATCGCCGAAGGGCGGATTCGTAAGGATGAGACGAACGCTTCCAGCGATTCGGTCCAAGGCCCGGTGGGTAACCGAGTCATCAACGGTGAAGACCTCCGGATGACTCATCCCATAGGCCAGCAGGTTCACCCGCGCCATCGCCACCGAAGCTGAAGACTGGTCCGCACCGAAGAACGACTGCCCGAGCGAGTCGATGTCGCTGACTGTGCCTCTCGCTCTGGCCTCCTCCAACATGCCAACAAGGAACCGGCCGCTTCCACAGCAAGGGTCACCCATGACCGGGCATTGAACTGTGCCGTCCGTGAGCGGGTCGATGAGTTCGAACCCGACCTTGGCCATCGTGCGAACGACGGTAGCTGGCGTTAGGTAGGTCCCGAGTCCGCCAGCATGCTCATACCTGCCCCTCAAGAAGACGTCGAAGGCGGTACCCACGGCGTCGATGGCGCTACCTACTCCAAGCGGGATAGAGCGGAGGATCTCAAGAGCCTCCGCCAGGATGTCGCATCTTGTGATTCTGAGGGGTTCGTCCGCTGGCCACACCGACTGGATGCCATTGCCTGGGATCCGGCCGGCGAGGTCCTCCAACGCATTCACGCGGGCAAAAGCATCCTTGAGCGGCTGAGGATCGTCGAGTGCTCGTACGACCTCGGGGTCGCTGAGCTCGGCCAGAGTATGCGGCCCGACCCGAATCCTGGGGTGGCGGTGAGCAGCGATCCGGACGAGGAGGAGCTTGGTGAGCTCTTCGACCGCGGCGTTGGATGGCCGGACACCCCCGCGCGTGTAGAGAAGCTGGTGCAGGTCGTTCAAGCGGCGTGCGAGGACTACGTGGCTTGCTGCCTCCATCGAGTCCTCCATAAGCGTGCTCCTCGGTGTCCTCCGGTCCTCGCCCGCATCCGGCGGGGCAGCGAGCCGCATTATTACAGGGGGGTCTGACATGGACCTGGAGCCTCTGGGCGGAACATGGGAGGAGTCGGTTTCCCTAGACACAGCAGTGAACCGTCGCGAGGTTCTTCGAATGGCCTCCCGGACGGTAGTCATCTCGGCTGGAGAGGAAGGGGACATCAAGTGGCTCGATGTCCTCCAAGTCGGCGACCACGAACGCCTTCCACCCCGCCTGCTGCCCGGACGAGCTCTCTCCTGAACACTGGAAGGCGACCAAGATCTCCCTTCCGTCGGAGGACTGGCCATGCGAGTAGGGCTCGACCAGGCGCCGCCGGCCCCGGTAGCTCAACGAAAGCAGGCGCCGGGTTCGGATCGCCTCGCACAAGGCCTGAGTCGGCGGTCGATCGCGGTAGCTCACCGTCAAGATCAGGCTACACCCGGCAAGCTCCGAGCCCTCCAAAGGCGAGGCGTAGGGGACCCACCAGCCCCCTGCGATCATTGGATCGAAATGGAAGACGTACGACTCCGCCTGGGGATCACCGCCGATTCGGCGCTGGACTCGCTCAGAAGCCTCAGACTGCAGGCTGGGAACGTCGCGGCGGGAGGAGGCGGCATCGCACCGGAGCGCCACCGCGACGAGTACCTCGCGTGGGTTGAGACCGCGGAGGTGCAACTTCGGAGCTTGTTCGCTGCGCCGGATGTCTGGCGCAAGCTCTACACGGATCGGTACTGGCATCTTCGCGAGCTCACGAGCGACACGCCCCGCCCCTACCCACTCGTGGACATGGAGGCCAGGTGGCAGGTCACGCGGCTCGAGCGGCTGGCCGAGCGGCTGCGTCAAGCGCAGCAGTTCTTCGAGCTCCCGGCCGGCTCCGTCGCGGTCGTGCCCGATACGAACGTGTTCGCCCACTACCGGCGGTTCGACGAGATCCGATGGCCAGAGTTGGCTGGCGCCAAGCAGGTCAGGCTCGTCGTACCGCTGCTTGTACTGGATGAGCTGGACAAGCTCTCGTACAAGTCTCGATCCGGCGGGGAACGGGCGGCGGGAGCCCTGCGTGCTCTCGCCTGGCTCCGAGGTGACTCCCTTCCCGAAGCGCCTGTCCACGTGCGCGAAGGGACGACGCTCCAGTTTCTCGTTGACCCGCCAGGCCATCAGCGCCGGGCCAACAGCGACGATGAGCTACTGACGCGTGTCGAGGATCTGGTCGCTGTGGTCGGAGAGGAGGTGCGAGTCGCTACCGGTGACTACGGGATGCACGTGCGCGCTCGAGCCCGTGGGTTGCGATGCCTCACGCTTCCTGAGGAGCTGCGGCTTCCGTGACGGGTCTCGCCGCGCGCTCTGTGCCCGAGGTTGAAGCTAGCCCGTGCTCGGATTCCGAATTCCCCCTCGGAGTCGGGTGTCGCATTCGACTAGGTCGGAGGCCGTGCAACCAGCAGCAACGTAGCGAACAGAACGCTCGAATCTGGGTCGCTCATGGATTCGACGTGCCATTCGAGGGGCTGTGGGTGGCTCGAGCCCTACTACGCCGACACGATGCCTGGCGGCCTCTCGACGCGTGCGAACCGAATATCCGCCACGGAGTCGCGCGTGGCACCGTCCGAGTAGGAGGCGCGTTTATCGGCCGAAACGCTACCGAAGTCGGACGATCTGGTTGTCTGACCGGTCGTCCGAGCGATGGTCCGGCGGAGCGGTCGACGCTGAGGCCGGTGCCGCCTCTCACGAGCCGGGTTCCTAGCGATCACCTGCGCCTCGGCGGAGGACGGTATTCGGCGCAGTCAGTTTGACGGCCGGCCCGTCTACCAGCAGCGGGGTGTTCGCATGATGCCACCCCAAGACCACTCTCTCATGTGTTTGCCCACCCATCTCCGGCCAGCGTGGCGGACGCTTGTCGTGCTCCGGAAGCCCAGCCCTGATGCCGCATTGAGGCTAGTCTCGCTGAACCCTCGGTGAGATTTGCGGCGGGTTCGGTCTCATGATCGTCTACGACACCAACCAGTGATGACAGGGAGGACGACGGTGACCACAAACCGGACAACCGAGGCGAACGACACGGGCGCATACGCCGACGTCAACGGCATGAACCTCCACTACGAGAGCCACGGGACCGGGTGGCCGCTGATACTGCTTCACGGCGGGCTCGGCTCGGGCGAGATGTTCGGGCCGATCCTCCCCAACCTGTCCGAGCGCCACCGGGTCGTCACGGTCGACCTCCAGGGGCACGGCCGCACTGCCGACATCGATCGACCGATCGACATTCGGCTCATGGCCGAGGACATCGCGGCCCTCATCGACCACCTAGGGCTCGACAAGCCGGACGTCGTCGGCTACTCGCTCGGCGGCGGGGTCGCCTTCTTCATGGCGGTCAACCACCCGCAGAAGGTCGGCAAGCTCGTCATGGCCTCGGCCAACATCCGGCGCGACGCGATCCCGCCCGAGATGCTCGCCCAGCAGGCCCGGGTGAACTCGGCGGCGGTCGAGTTCATGAAGGACACGCCGATGTACCAGCTCTACCAGCGGGTCGCCCCGCGCCCGGAGGACTTCGGCCGCCTGCTCGACAAGATCGGCGAGTACATGAGCAGGGACTTCGATTACTCAGAGGAGATGCGCGGCCTCGAGGTGCCGACGATGCTCGTCTGCGCCGATGCCGACATGGCACCACCCTCCCACTACGTCGAGGCCTTCAAGCTTCTCGACGGCGGCCTCCGCGATGGCGGCTGGATGGGCGAGGGGCGGCCGAAGGGCGGGCACGCGCTGGCGATCCTGCCCGGTCTGACCCACTACAACCTGGGCGTCTCGCCGCTCTTCGCCGCGGTCGCCCTCGACTTCCTCGACGGGCCCACATCGGGCAGCCGGAGCCGATGAGGGTCCGGTGCTAGGTCGTGGCGAGCCCGGCTCATCCCAATACCCAACAGGTGGCCCGCGCTGGCGAGCCCCTGGTGGCTGCGGTGCTGCACAGACGGGGTGCCTCCGGTGTACCTTCGCTGGCAATATGCTGAGCATCGACATCGTCGCCAGCAACCTGGAACAGACACGGACGGTGATGCTTCAAGTTAAGACGAACCGCTCAGGCACTTGGCAGGCCAGTTCCAGGTCGGACATCCTTAGAGAGGCAGTTCCGGAGGCGCAGCCCTTCTGGGTGTTCGTGGACATCCACAAGAACCCGTCTGTGCCTCCCGTACGTCGTCCCCAAGTGTTGGATTCAGAACGACATCTACTCTGCCCATCAGGCTTATCTCAAGCGACACGCAGGCAAGCGGCGAAGCGGTCCCGGTTCAACTCACCATGCGATTCCTCGCATCCGGATCGCTGCGTGGGACAATCGCTCGGACCAACTGGGCGTCTTCCTTGCGGCTCCATGAGCGGGCCGCCGAGATTCATGTGGGAGGGGTAATGCTTAATCGTCTGCCTATGAGGCTCCCACCGGAGGTGTATGACTTCGTCCGGACGCTCTTCGAAGACTGTAACGCGCATGTCGCACGCAAGATCGCGCACATGCCTACGAGTCACGAGACATCCCTTGATATGTCCCTCATAGAGGCCATATCGCAACACGCGCCGGCATCACATCGGGTCGCTCCGGATTGGATCGTCCGGCTTGAGACGCACTATTTGGGGGGAGGCCGACACTTCGGTCAATGGGAGGTTGCCGACATCGGGTTCATCGTCGTCTGGCGTGACCGCGGCAAGGTGAAACTCCGCAAGGTGGCGATCCTTCAGTCGAAGCGGCTCTACCCTGATGAGCAAGGCTTGGAGGAAGACACTCCGCTCGACTACATGATCGGATTCGGACGTCTCATGCAGGGTGATGAAGAGGATCTGGCCGCCCAAGAGGAGCGAGTCTTCACGTTCACTCATGAATCAAGGTATCGGGCGCTAGTCTCGGGCGATGATCAGTACCAGGCGATTGAGGCCTACGAGGCGCGTCGTGCCATTCCCGTCCACTATCTCTTCTACAACCCGCTCTCGATCCCGTGGGCTCAGCGAGTACCGGTGACGGAGCGAAAGAGGTTTCCTCGGAACGATGTCGGTGTCCAGGTGATACGCGCGCGGGCCCTTCAACTAGCCCTGCGTCGGAGGCAGGGTGGCTACACGCCCACCTACGCCGACGTCGCAGGGCTGAATCCCTGGAGACTTGAGGTATTCGTCGCCGACGAGTTACTCCGGTGCCGACAAGGGTATCGAGCCAAGGGACCGAACGATGACGGCCTTGTCCAGGTCTTCAGTCGACGCACTGGTCCCATCTCCACGGCTATTGGCATAACCATCGACCGCGTGTCACCGGGCGGAACCTCTTGACGCACTTTGCCAATCGGCCTCTGAAGCACGAGCGTTGGGAGGAGGGTTATGTGGCGGCAATGCGATCTGCATACTCACACGACTCCTGATGACACAAGGCCCGCGTCTTCGCCGGAGGACCTTGTTCGCGGTGCCATCGAGTCTGGGGTGGACGTCATGGCTGTCACCGACCACGACAGCCTAGCGAACGTTCCCATAGTCGTCGAGGCGGCACGAGGAACATCCTTGGTCGTCATCCCGGGACTGGAGGTGACCACGAACCACGGTCACTTGCTGGCTCTGTCGCCGGGGGACCAAGGAGTACTTGCCCTCCAGGATTTCGTGGCGCGAGCGGGTGTCGCGCCAGGTGCGGTGCTTGATTTCCACGAAGTCGTGTCCGATGCACGGGAGGGGGTGGGCGTGAACTCGGGGTCCTTCGCTGAAACGCTTCTCCTGATCGGCGGACACGTTGACCAGCACGGGTCTCTCCTCGCCGCCCAGCAGCCGCTCGATGTCTCTGGACAGCTCTCTCTGGCTACTGAACTGGACGCCCTCGAGGTCGTCAACGACGCGATCCGAGAGGAGTGGCTAGTCAGCGGAATCAAGCAGTCCAACCGGAAGATGCCTTTCCTGCGAGGCTCGGACTCCCACCACGTGGACGATGCACGTCGCACCACGTGGCTGTATCTGCCGGCAACCGACCTAAGGGCGTTCCTGCAGGCACTTAGCGTGCCGGAGTCCTCGATCCGGTTTGATGCTCCAGGGGGCAGTCCCCGCTTTGTCATCGAGACAGTGGCTTTCGAGGGCGGTTTGCACGACGGGATGACTTTTCGACTCAGTCAGCGAGCCACGGCCTTGATTGGTCCCCCGCTCTCGGGCAAGTCCCTGATTATCGATGCCATCCGATTCGTGTTTGGGACGCATTGCGACATCCCCGAGATTGCCGAGGTCTGCAACGCTCGACTTCGGCGGGCGCTTGGTGAGGGAAGCATCGTCCGTGTCACGGGTAGAGCCGACGGGCAACCATTTCAGGCTGAGCGGTCGTGGGGAGGCACTCAATCTTCCGAGCCGCCGTTTCGGCCAATCATCTTCAGTCAGACAGAGC
>Ga0137378_10006180_pt1 | contig 10390 bp, 11 predicted proteins | sample SagtaG_21_FD_104813 | JGI IMG/M metagenome (GOLD analysis project Ga0137378, IMG submission 104813) | Vadose zone soil microbial communities from Sagehorn Ranch, Mendocino, California, USA - Sage2_L_60_16 metaG | ecosystem: Environmental > Terrestrial > Soil > Vadose zone | place: USA...
ACTTGCCCAGCAGGCTGTGGCCACCGATCCCGTGTCCCTGGACCAGATTCTTCACCCCGATGCTGGGTAACGGCGAAACCACAACCTACAGTGCCTACCTGAGTCAAGCAGATACCTATCTTCTCCAATTTTGCCTGATGGAGGCGCGGAGCCGGCTCGGAGTCGGGAAAAGACGTAGTAGAAGTTGGCTACATGTGTAGTAGAACCGGAGCGCTCAGGATAGCTGCGGACGAAGTCGTGCCTTGACGCGTAGGGCGTGTCCGGGGCCCAACCTGAATGCGGATGCCGGCACAGGAATCTGGAAATGGTCTTCACGCAACGATTCGAGCGCACCGTCGACCAGGACAACACCGTACGCTTTCACAACATGGTCATGCAGATTGAGCGTGCCGAGTGGCGCCCCACCTTTGCTGGATGCAAGGTGATCATCCATCAGCACCTGGACACTACCCTGACCCTCATGATCGCAGGACATCGCGTCGGACATTACAGCGCAAAAGGAAAACTCTTGACGCCGCTGACCAAAAAACAAATCAAGGCCGTGGAAAAGACGTTAAGAGGAAAAGTCACAGAACAGACTTTCCCTCTTAACTTGCAAATCCCGCAAAGAACGCGGGATTCGCACTTTACCACCGCCTCTACTACGGCTGATGATTAACAATCCGGACACTTCACTTGCTATGAAAAGCGGACATTTTACTCGTTGAGTCAATTCCAATTCAAGGATGAAGCCGGGGGAAACTCGAACGAGTTTCCCCCGGGCTTGCAATCTTACGCCGCGCCGACATTACTTTCTCGACGCAAGCAGCGTAGTCTCCTGCTTTGAGCTCTCCTTGGCCAATTCTGCTTCTCTTGCACCAACCCGAAATTGGTGACCCTGCGTGTAACCTCGGACCCAGACTTCGGCCATGAAATATTGCTGGCCATAGCGGTGAAAGGTGAGTTTGGTCTGAGAGGAAGGATGCGCCGATTCGCAAGACTGCGGAATGACGAAAGTCCCTTCTCCCGAATTCATGTTTCGGATGTAGAGAACATGGTCCTTGTTGCTGGCAGATTGAATGTCATACTTGCCGGCCGGAAGCTGCTTGCTTCCGACGTTGAAGCTGAACGGTACTGCGGTCTGCAGGTGGACAGTTTGGGCGCAGGCGGCTGCGCTTGTCAGCAGTGCCAAACTCATTGCGAGAGCTCCTAGATGCTTTTTCACGACCCCTCCTTTTAGTTAGCCGTGGGATGGTTGGCTAACTTGTACTCACACTGGATAGCGGAGATAGCGCCAACTCTCCGCCACCCTCGGAGGAAATCTTTTTAGTTTGGAGTCCGATTCTCGATTTCGGTCCCAAGATAATTGGGTTGCGGTTACAATAGGCCAACCGAAGGCACGGGGATGTTATGGCGTCCAACCCCGGAGAAATCACGCAGTTGCTGCGGCAATGGCGAACCGGCGATCGCCAGGTCGAGGGGAAACTGTTTGAACTCCTGATGCCGGATCTGCGCAACATTGCCGGCCGCTGTTTCCGCGGGGAGCGCCCCGGCCATACACTCCAGCCAACGGCGCTGGTTAACGAGGCATTCCTGCGCCTGGCCAAAACCCATAACATCGACTGGCAGGACCGGGGGCATTTCCTCGCCATGTCTGCCCGAGTGATGCGGCGCTACCTGATCGACTACGCCCGCCCCCGTCCGGATATACACTTCGTGCCCATGGAAGGACTTCCGGAGCGGGTCCTGGCAACCCATACACCATTGGAACTTGCGATTGCAGTGGACACCCTGCTCGATGAACTTGAAACGGAATCGCATCAGAGGCGAGCAGTGGTTGAACTGAAGTTCTTCCTCGGCCTCACCGATCCGGAGGCCGCCGCAGCGCTGAATCTCCCCTTGCACACCCTGCAACGGGAGTGGTACCGAGCGCGCCGGTGGTTATTCGAGCGTTTAAGTGCCTGTCCATGACCAGCACCCATGAAGACGATCATCGAGTCATGACGATCGTGTCCGCGGCTCTGGACAAGCCGGCTAGCGAACGCGAGGGCTACTTGCGTCTCGCCTGCGAAGGGAATGAGGAGCTTTATCGGGAGGTTGCGGATGCCGTCACCTGCGAAGAACTCATGGGCGGTTTTCTGCAACACCCGATGGTGGCTCTTGAAGATCCACTCGATCTTATCCGCCCCGGCCAGATCTTCCTGGACCGGTTCGAAATCGTTCGCAAGATCGGCGAAGGCGGCATGGGCATCGTGTATGAAGCCCACGACCGGAAGCGTCATCAGAGAATAGCGCTCAAGTTCGCCAAGACTGGCTTCCAGCGCCTGTTGTCGCCTGAACTTGAAGGCGCTCTAACGGTGCGTCACCCCAACATCTGCCTGGTAAATGAAATACACACGGCACGGGTCGACGAGTTCGAAGTTGATTTCCTCACCATGGAATTCGTCGAGGGCGAGACTTTATCTTCCTGTTTGGCAAGAGGCGGCGAATCCCTGCAAAGGGAAGCAATTGAGATCGCCCGCCAGTTATGTGCGGGAATTGCGGAAGCACATCGCAGCGGCATCATCCATCGTGACTTGAAGTCCGGCAACATCATGCTGTGCCGGACGGCGAACGAAGGCTTGCGCATCGTTATCATGGATTTCGGCTTGGCGGGTGCCGCGGTTCTCGATTCGACCGAAGGCGGAACTCCGGGGTACATGGCCCCGGAGTTGAGTAAAGGAGAAAGGGCGTCCTCCGCTTCTGACATCTACGCGCTGGGCGTCATCTTGCACGAGATCGTAACTGGCCGAAGGCCTATTGAAGAAATGCCCGCGGATCCGCGAAAGCCGAGACGTTTCGCGGCGCCGTCCAGCATGATCAAGGGGCTTGGCCCAAGATGGGACCGAGTCATTCTGTCCTGTCTCGAAGAATCTCCCGACCTCCGTCCTTCCGACGCACGCAAGGTAATCGCCGCCCTGGAGAAAAGGCCCATTCGCAAGGGTCCTTTTATAGCGGCTGCGCTGTTGCTCGTTGCGCCCCTGGCTATTCCTTGGGTGCGTGAGTGGGTGCGCGATCGGATCTGGCCGCCACCTAATGTACGTCTGGCCATTCTTCCTCTCGAAGGTGCTCAGAATGCGGATGCGAGCGGAGGAATTCTGCAGGATGTCTCTGAACGTATCCGGCATATGAGCAGTGGGAGGCGGACGGTGGTGGTCATGTCTCCCTCAGAGCTTTTGGATAAGAAGGTCCTGACTTTGGACCAGGCCCGGGATGCCGTGCACGCCACACACGTATTGCAAGTCAAATTGAAGCAACAAGGCGCAGTTGTGGTAGCGGAGTGCAAGATCGTCGATCTGACCACGCGGACCGCTCTACGAGAGTTCGCGGGGCGCTATTCGCCAGACACCATCGGAACTATGCCAGCGGCGCTGGCTGGCGCAGCCTCGTTGGCATTGGGACTGCACGGGCCCGCTACTCAGGAAATCCTGTCTCCTGCCGCCACGCCGGCCTACGATCAAGGACTCTACCTGCTGCGCAGAGATCAAGCAAGCTTCGAAGAGGCGATCTCGTCTTTCGGGGAAGCCGCCAGCCTGGATCCTCGTTCCTCGCTCCCGCTCGCGGGCCTCGTCGAAGCCAAGGTCATGCAGTTCGAACAAGCCGACCGCCCAGATGCTCTGGATGATGCCCGTCGGGATCTGGAGGCCGCGGAGAGCCTGAGTCCGGATTCGCCCCGAGTACGTCTGGCTGGGGGCCTACTGAAGGAGACCTCCGGCCAGTATGAGGAAGCGTTGGAGGATTACCGCAGTGTTCTGGAGCGGGAGCCGCAGGACGAAGCCGCTCTCCGGCGCATCGGCGAGGTGTACGTCAAACTCAAAATGCCGTCTCAGGCAGTAGCAGCTTATCAAAAAGCTATTCAGCTAGATCCGGGATACTACGCCGGATATCACGGACTGGGAGTCTTTTACTTTTACCACGGAGACCTTTCGCAGGCCGCGGAGCAATTTCAGAAGTCCATCGAACGGGCTCCCGGTTTATTCGATGAATACACCAATCTGGGTGCGGCGCTCGATGATCTTGGTCGAGATGCCGACGCAGAGAAGGCGCTGCAGACCTCTTTGAGGTTGCACGAGACAGCGCGGGCTCTGAATAGTATGGGAGCGATGCGGGCCTATCAGAAGAGAGATACGGAAGCCGTCACATACTACCAGCGCGCGGTTGTGATCGATCCCTCTGAATACGTCTACTTGCAGAATCTGGCCGATTCGGAGCGACGTCTTGGGCGAGTGCACGACGCCCGCGCAGCATACCGCAAGGCGATGGATATCGCGATGATGGCACTCATGCGAGACCCCCGAAAAGGATATGACCGTGGGTTCGTTGCCTACATCTCCGCCCGGCTGGGAGACCGCAGGAGAGCCGAAGACGAAATCGCACAGGCTTTGCAGATATCCAAAGACGAGAGCAAGGTGATCCGTAAAGCTGTTTTGACCTATGAAGCGCTTGGCGAACGGGACCGCGCGATCCAGGTTCTTAAGGGAGCCAAACCAGAAATGCTGCATGAACTGGATCGCCAACCGGACCTGGCGGACTTTCGGCTGGATTCTCGCTTTAGACAATTAGTAGCTGAAAACTCGAATGGAGGGAAATAGAAATGCGGACACCCCATCATGAAATCAACATCCTGCTTGTGACTGACAGCAATGGGCAACAAAACGCAGTTCCCGACATACCTACAAACTTGGTTGTGGGAGATACTGTGCATTACGGGAGCATTTTCGGCGCCGTCAGGATTGAGTTCGGCGACCAGGATCGTGCACATACCCCCTCACGTTTGCAGTCACCTTTCCTCGATGCAAACGCAAGCCCGAAAACGGTGGTCAGCGACACTGATCCACCGCTAGCGCTGCGTAACGCGGGAATTTTCTTTTGCCACTGTTTCCTCAAGCCGCCGGGAAAGCCCGAAATTGGCTGGGGGCCAAATAGCCCACTGTCCGGCGGCGATCACGTAGTCAGGAATAACTGACCAGCCGCAGATAGAAAGCTCCTTGGGTCCTATGCAGGCCGCCATGGCACCATCGTCCGAGGGAGTTTTCGCGGCCCTCAGCCGTCTCGCACCAGGAACTCGTCGCTCCAGAGGGAGTCTTATCGCCACTTCCACCATTGGACAAGCAGAATCAGTGATCCAGGCAAGACCGTGGAAGCGGATGGCAGGAGGTGGTCCTCACTGTCTGGTCGCAAATCATCGACCAGATGACGATGCCGCGAGGCTGCCTATGAGGGGCGAATCTGCCGTGGCTGGCAATTTGTCCCGACAAACGCGCTTCACTTCAACAGGCGAACAACTCGCCGCAAAGTGTGTGTGTCGATACGGCCTAGTACTACAGTTGGATTCAGCCAGGCTCGCGTCGGTCCGGGGCCTAAAGGCCACTCTATTTTGGCCGCTTTTCAGTGGCCTAAAGGCCCCTGCTCCCTCTGGAGCCGCTATCTAAAAAACGCCTTGACAGAAGCCGACGCTGTCATACCGGCGCTGCTGGGTACGGCGCTACTGGGCGTTTCAGCGGGGCGAGCCACCCCAGCGACGCACCCAGAGGGTACCCGCTGTCGCTGGGAACCCCGTCAGGACGGGGCACCCGAAGGACTCCTACTTCACACCCTTGTCGGGGTTCCAGGCGCCTTCCAGCTTGCGGACGTAGAGGATCTGGCCGATGTGGTAGGCGTTGTGGGCGCCGATGTGGGCGATGAGCGAGGCGTTGGCGGCCAGCTTGGCGTCGTCGGCCGACTGCACGGCCGTCTCCCAATCGGCGAGAACCTGGTTGAGCTTCTTTACGAGATCGTCCCATTCCGCGGGGGAGAATTTGTCAAAGGTCTCGTTGTTGTTGCCATCGAAGGCCGGCGGCTTCTCGCCTTTGAACTGCGCGAGGGAGCGTTGATCCCAATACCAGATGTGGTAGGCGAGTTGTCCGACGGAGTGACCGTCCTTGCCTGCGGGCTTCCACTGCGCCTGTTCGGCTGTTAGGCCATCGATGGCGATGGAGGCGGGGACGTACCAGTCTTCCTCGTTGTGCGCGGTGCGGAGCTGCTCGAGCAGCACGCCGCGGAGATCGGTGGGTGCTTTCTTGTTCTGAGTAAAGGCGGAGAGCGGGAGGGCAAGGAGCAGCAACAGAGCGAGCTTCTTCATGGGATTCAAGGCCTCAGAGAACCGCGATGAACGGAGTATATCGCTGCTGCGGTGCTGCGCGGACCGGGTCCTCACCGGCTGAATGGACCTTCAGGCCGGTTGAGAACTTCGCTCGATCCGCGCGGCGATTGCGGGGCGATGGCCGTGTCATTGTGGTTCGCGGAGGCCCCTGCTATGAATCGAATGCTGCAACCGGCGCTGACCTTGTTTGCTGTGGGAATGATGGGTTTGGGCGTGCTTGCCCTGGTGGTGGGCGACTTTGCGATGGTGTGGCAGCCGGTGGCGCCGTGGGTGCCGGGGCGCACGGCACTGGCGTACGGAGCCGGGGTGCTGATGGTGGTGTGCGGCGCGGGACTGCTGTTTGAGGCCACCGCGAAGGCGGCGATCCGGGTGCTGTTTGCCTACCTGATTGCGTGGATGCTGCTGAAGGCGCCCGCGGTGGTGGTGGCGCCGCAGATTGAGGGCGTGTGGCTGGGCATTGGGGAACTGGCCATGCTGATGGCCGGCGGCTGGGTCTTGTTTGCGCGGCTGGGCGGGGCGCCGCCGGAGTCGAGTCCGGCTTCACTTCTTGGGTTCGCCGTGGGCGAGCGGGGCGTAAAGCTGGCGCGAATCGTCTTTGGGATTGCGGTGGTGCCGGTGGGGCTGTCGCACCTGATCTACACGCCACAGACGGTGGAGCTGGTGCCGGCATGGCTTCCATTCAAGATTGGCTGGGCCTGCCTTACCGGGGTGGGGCAGATGGCTTGCGGCCTTGGATTGGCATTCCGGATCTGGCCGCGGGTGGCGGCCTGGGCCGAGGCCTGCATGGTGAGCCTGTTCACGCTGCTGATCTGGCTACCGGCTGCGGTGGTGACACCGAAGGCGCGGCTGCCGTGGACGGCGTTCTGGATATCGTGGGCGATTGCAGCGGCGGCGTGGGTTGTTGCCCAAAGCGTGGGCGAAAGAGGTCAGTGGTCAGTGATCAATGGCTTGAAGGGCAGGGAGCGGGAATTCGAAAAGACAGGGGCTGGGGACTAGAAGCTGGAAGCTAGGAGCCGGTTTTCAGAGGGATGGGTTTGATGTGCCAGAACTCCTTGAGGGAGGGGTCCTTGGCGGACATGCGGCGTTTGAGTTCGGACTGGGTGAAGAGGCGGTGGTGGACGGGCTTGCCGAAGATGCTTTGGAGTTTGCCGAGGCCGGCGTCGAGTTGGGTGGAGTTTGGTGCGCCGATGAGGAGGAGCTTGAGATCGCCGGTGAGGTCGGGGGCGCCTTTGGAGCGCGGGGCGTAGAGGAAGACGGATTCGAGGCCGGGGACCGCGGAGAGGATGCCGGCCGCGGTGGCTTCAACGCCGATGGAGTTGCCGAGCAGATCGAAGAAGGGCTTGCAGCTGGGCGAGGCAGTGTGGAGAGCATAGTAGCGCTGCCGGCCCTCGGTTTCGGCGCGGAGGATGCCGTCGCGTTGGAGACGGGCGAGCTCGCGGGAGACGTTGGTTGGGTCGGCCTGAAGGATGGCGGCCAGCCCCCGGACCCAGATGCGGCGGGCGGGGTTCAGCTTGAACCAGGTGAGCAGGTCGCGGCGGAGGTCGGAGCGCAGGGAGAGCATGTAGTAAGACCATACTACGTATGTAGTGGACAGACGACAGAAAACAGGGAACAGATGAAGAAGTGAATTGAGTGAAGAAGTGAAGAAGGGAACCAGGATCGGGGATGCTCGCGCGGACGTACTGCGGTTCATTGAGGCGTCGGGCCGGGAATAGGGGCAAGCGCTCGCGCCGCAACGAGCCGCTCATTCTGACGCGAATTTCCTGACGCGAATTTCTCAAAACTTTCACAAATCAACGTTTGCCCTGCGTTCAAGTAATTGAAATATTTGCGGATCTAATTTGTTATTGACACTTGTTGGATTTCGATCCTATTATGGTGATGGGAACTGTTGACACAAAGGAGGTATTCCATGCGCCGTATTCTGATCGCTTCCCTGCTTTCTTCTTTCGTACTTACCGCAGCGGCCGCCACCGGCAAGCCCGTCAACGACGCAGTCTCAACCTCTGTCCGCCCCATCTCCACTGGTGTTACCGCTCCTCAACTCGTTTACTCGACCAAGATCAGCATCCCTGCCTCCGACCTTCCCACCTCCTCTTCCAACGCCGCTCGTGTCGTGCTCAAGTTCAATCTCGATAAGACCGGCAGCCCTCAAAGCATCCAGGTCGTTCAACCTCTCACCCAGTCGATCGATGCACGCATCGTGGAAGCCGTCCGTCACTTCCGCTGGACGCCGGCCGTTCTCAACAATCAGACCGTCCCGATTGAAATGAACCTGATCGTGCAAGTCCAGCGTTAATCAGGTCCAGCGCTCATCAGACACGGCGCTCATCAGGTCCAGCGCCCACAGAGCCCAACAAACCAGTCATCGCACGCGCATTTTCTGCCGGTCTTGTTTATCACGTAAACCGCAACAGGTGCCGTGTATCTGCAACCCTTCAGTCATCCATGCCGCGAGCGCCAACAATGCTCGCTGCTGCAGGCCCTGCACTCTTTCTTTGTTTTTGAACCGCAATAACAGGAGAAGATTCATGCGCAAATCCCTTACTGTCATCCTTCTCTCCACTCTGCTCGCACCTGCTGCCGTACCCGCCATCGCCGCCGATGCGGTGACTGCCGATACGGCCACTTCCGGCGCGGCAGTTCGCGTATCCACGGGAGTTGTTGCTCCCGCGGTGATCAATTCCGGCGACTTCACCGTGTCAGCCGATGCGATGAGTGGTGTGGTTGTCGACAAGCCCGCCGTCGTGCTCGCCCTCAGGGTCAATGAGAAGGGCATCGCGGAGAATGTCCGCGTGGTCCGCTCGATCAACACGCGCGTCGATGCCCAGGTGCTGGAAGCGGTGCGCGACTTCCGCTTCAAGCCGGCAACGCTCGACAAGCAACCGGTTCCTGTCGACCTGCACCTCACGGTCGTCGTTCAGCGGTAAACGTAAGCCGCGAAAGCCCCGCCACGCCGGAGCCCTCCCCTTCACGCCGGCACTATAGCTTATTTACAAGAGCCTAATTACAAGCGGCCCGCTCCTCATCCCGAGGGGCGGGCTTTTCCCTTTCTTTCAAAAGATAATCGAACACCTTGCGCGCACGCTCCGTCTTTGCGGGTGTACAGGCCGATTCTGAAAGCGCCTCGCCTTTGCAACCGGCGTAGATTCGGAGTTGCAGGATCCCAGGGAGCGAGCACGTCTTGATCAACGACGGAGAGGTGGAGTTCACGGCGCTGGTCGAGCGCCAGTCGCGCTTCGTGTTCCGCGTGGCGTACGCGGTGCTGCTCAACTCCCATGACGCTGAGGACGCGGTGCAGGAGACGTTCTTGAAGCTCTATCGAAATAGCGGATGGCGGGACGCGGAGAATGAGCGGGCGTTCCTTGCGCGGGTGGCATGGCGGGTGGCTGTCGATCGCCGGCGAGCGGCGCATCCGGCCGAGGCCCTCAGCGAACCTGACGCGGCAGAAGGCGTGCCGTCTCTCGTTCCAGGCCCGGAGCAGGCGCTGCTCTCATCGGATCAACACGCACTTGTGCACAGCCTCATCGATGCGCTGCCGGAGGAATTGCGCTTGCCCCTCGTTCTCGGCGCGTTCGAGGATCTCAATTCGCGCGAGATAGCCGCGATTCTCGGCACGCCCGAGGGCACGGTGCGCACACGCCAGCAGAAGGCCCGGCAGATCCTGCGCAAGAAACTTGAATCGCTGAACGCACGCGCCCAGGAGACTCACTATGCGTGAAAAGGACCAGCTCGACCTCCTGATTGACTCGGCTCTGGCGACCTACGCCGAACCGTCTTCCGGCATGGAGCAGCGCGTGCTGAACGCGCTTGCAGCGGAACGGGTCGCGGTGCCGGCGAAGTCAAAGCTGGTTGCGTTTCCGTTGCGGCGCTGGGTGCCGTGGGTTGTTGGTCTGGCGGCTTGCTTGTTACTTGCGCTGTTCGTTCACAACGGCAAGAGCCATCGCGAGACACTTGCGCGGGACACCGTGTCACCGCAGCCACAGCGTGCGGCTGCGCCGACTGGCATCATCGCAACCGGACGAACGCATGCGGCAATCGCTCGGACACCGAAGCACCGTGCACCGCGCCTCATGCCTGTCGTGCAGGCTGCCGCGCCCAAGCTGGATGTATTTCCCACGCCGCAGCCACTGACGCCCGAGGAACAGGCCCTCGTCGTCTTTGTCGCCCAAGCTCCCGAGAATGAACGCAGAGCCGTCGCCGACGCCCAACACCAGATTGAAACGCCTA
>Ga0137378_10006181_pt1 | contig 10390 bp, 7 predicted proteins | sample SagtaG_21_FD_104813 | JGI IMG/M metagenome (GOLD analysis project Ga0137378, IMG submission 104813) | Vadose zone soil microbial communities from Sagehorn Ranch, Mendocino, California, USA - Sage2_L_60_16 metaG | ecosystem: Environmental > Terrestrial > Soil > Vadose zone | place: USA...
TCCCGTGGTCGCGCGCTCACGCAAGAGCAAACTGGTGATGAGGTAGGCGCTCAGGGCGAAAAAAAGGTCCACGCCATAAGCACCGCTCGTGAAGACGGGGATGGCGGTTGCGGTGATCCATCGTGGAATCTCATTGCCATCATAAAAGCTGGTGACCCGCGGAAGAGCATGGAAGAGGAACACTCCGAAGAATGCAAAAAACCTCAGGGCATCGAGTTCAGGACGATAGAAGCGCCTCTCATGGTTTTCCGCCGTGATCGTAGCGAACGACGGTGCAACGGCGGCGCTCATAGAGTAAGTGTTTTCCTCAATCCCAAAGTTAATGTCGTTAGAGATGCCGTTACCGGAAAATAACCCCAATGGGCTACCATATATATGGTACTCAATACCTGAACGTTATGTTTTCACCTAAGCCAGGTTTAGTTCGAAGCTTGCAATGAGCCTTAAGCGTGTTGTCAGTCGAAGCTTTCCAAGCAGCGTTTGATTGTCACTGAAAAAATGCTTTCATTTCCGATCCGGCCGGGCACCAACACGAAAATGGACGCAAAGGAAGTCCACGTTTGGCAAATCCATCTCGTTAGGTCGGAAGCCGAAATCCATGGCTTCCGCGGGGTACTTTCCTTGGATGAGATTCAACGTGCCGACCGGTTTTATTTTGAAAGAGACAGAACGCGTTTCGTTGTTGCCCGAGCAGCGATGAGGAAGATCCTTGCGGCCTACGTTGGCATCGCGCCAGAGGAACTGGCATTTTCTTATGGCGCCAAGGGTAAACCGGAGTTGTCCTTGGCACTGAAGGGACTCGACATCCAATTTAATCTGTCGCATTCTCGTGATTTTGCGTTGCTTGCTGTGACGCAAGGACTCTGTGTGGGCGTGGACATTGAATTTATTAATCATGAGTTCGCAACGAGTGAGATTGCAACGCGGTTCTTTTCGCAAGGCGAAGTGGACACTTTGCTCGCTCTGCCGGCGGACAAAAGAGCAGAGGGATTTTTCAGTTGCTGGACCCGAAAGGAAGCTTACATCAAAGCCCTGGGTGAGGGCCTTTCCGTTCCTCTGGATAGCTTTGGCGTGGCGTTTGGTCCCGACGTACCGCCGGCGCTCTTATGGGTAAACCTTGCTCCCCAGGAAGTGTCGCGCTGGAGTATGTACGATATTGCTGTGACTCAGGGATATGCGGCTGCTCTTTTGATCGAAGGCCAAGGGCACATAGTACGGCAGTGGCCGTGGGAACCAGAAGCTTGACGAATATGTGCCGTGAGGGCTGCCTGAATATTAGCGCATCGATCACGGCGAATCAATGGCGAATTTTTGGATATGATCCGGTAGCCTTTGCTGCCCAATCGACATCAGAGACAGATACCACCAAAAATTTTAGGGGTCCTGACCATGATCAAGACCCCTGTTTTCTTTTTGCGACTTGTAGCGCCCGCGGAACGGTGTAGACCATCGACTATGACTCCACGCTCCGAACCCGGACGCCTTTCATTGAGTCATAGTCAAAATAAACACCATGGCTTCTCAACCCCCAGCAGTCACGCCAACCATTACATGATTGGCGTGACTGCTGGCTGCGCCCCAATCGAAGGACCGTGGAAACACATGGAATGGATTGATCTCACTTCGTCGACCTTCAGCAGTTCATGCAGAATGTTATCTGCAATGCAACCATCGACCTGCAAGACAGAGATCGCGCCATGTCCATTCGTCCCATTTCGTCCCAGAACAAAACTGCCGATGTTAATTTCGTGTTGCCCCAGAACCGAACCGACCTTTCCAACGACTCCAGGTACATCACGGTTGTGCAGGCAAATCAAGTTGCCTTCCAGCGGGACCTCAATATCAATGTTATCGACGCTTAGGAGGCGGAGAGAAGTACCGTTGAAAACCGCACCTTTTACTGTTCGCCGGTTGGAGCTGGTCTTGAGTGTTAATTTGATAACGTCGCTCGTGCCTGCTCCGGAGATCCTCTCGCTTCCGCTTTCAAAGAGCTGGATTCCTTTCTCGCGAGCGATGGCGGCGGCATTGACCAAATTGGCTTTTTCTTGAGCAAATTGATTCAGTACCCCCTGGATGGCGGCGTTACGAATTAATTCCGTTTTCCAGGTGGCTATCCGCCCACTGTAATGAATTGCGATTTCTTCGAGTCGACCATAAGCTCCGCTGGCGAGGAACACCCCCAAATTACGCGCCAGGGCAATATAGGGCTGCATTTCTTCATACTGCTCAAAACCGATCGACGGCATGTTGACCGCGTTAAGAACTACGCCGCGCTTCAGGTACTCACGAACCTGGCTGGCAATCTGGATTCCAACGGCATCCTGGGCTTCGTTCGTTGAACCGGCGATGTGCGGAGTGACGATGACATTGTCCAGGCCAACTAAAGGCGAATTTTTGGGTGGTTCTTCGGTAAAGACATCAAGTGCAGCGCCGCCGACATGCTTACTGGTGATTGCCGCGGCAAGGGCCACATCGTCAATCAATTCGCCCCGGGCACAATTGATGATGCGCACACCGCGCTTCATTTTGGCCAACGATTGATCATTGATCATCCTTGCGGTTTGTGGAGTCATGGCCACATGCAAAGTCAGATAGTCAGCCGCTGCATAAAGATCGTCCAATTCGAGCAACTCGATTGCATGCTTCGAAGCAACCGCGGTCGAAACGAATGGATCGTGTGCAACCACTTTCATCTGGAACGCCTTTGCTCGCATGGCCACTTCCATGCCAATTTTCCCCAGGCCAACAATACCTAGCGTTTTGCCATGGAGTTCCGTTCCCTGTAGTGACTTCTTCTCCCACTTTCCGGCCTTGGTCGTGGCGTCGGCACGGGGAATATGACGAGAAAGGGAAAGCATAAGGGCCAGGGTATGCTCGGCTACAGCAACTGCATTGGCCCCAGGAGTGTTCATCACCGCGATGCCGGCCTTAGTCGCCGCATCCAGATCGATGTTGTCCGTGCCGACTCCGGCCCGCCCGATGACGCGCAGTCTCTCCGCGGCACTGAGCACCTTAACATTTACGTCAACGGCGGAGCGGACGATAAGCGCGTCAGCATCGGAAAGAGCGTTGGTCAGGTTTCCGTTGAGTTGTTCATGGGTAACAACCGTCCATTCCTTCTCTTGTTTCAAGACCTGAACGGCATTAGCAGCAACTTTTTCCGCAATAACAATCTTCATGGCAATCTCCCTATCAGGCAGCAGCCTGTTTCGTAAATGACTCGGTATACGCCAGCTGCGCTGCTTTCAGCCCAGCACCCAATTCAACTCCGGCGCCTGTCGCAGCCAGCACATGTTCCAGAGCGCCTATCATTGAGATAGTGTCCAAGTAGTCATAAAAACCAAGGTGCGCTATCCGGAAAAGCTGGCCCTTCATTTCACCCTGGCCGTTGGCGATCACCGCTCCGAAGCGACTGCGGAAGAGCTTCACGATATTTCCGGAGTCCATGCCGGCTGGAGAAGCGATTGCGGTAAGCGCAGCCGCGGGTGACGACGGAGAAAAAAGCTTCAATCCCAGGGCCTGTGCGGCGGAGCGCATCATCAAAGCCGAGATTTCCGCGTTGGCAATCAGCAGGTCCCGTCCCACAGCCAGATCGCCACCACCCTGTTCAGTAAGATAGTCCAGTGCAGTAGATAGGCCGGCAACCAAGGCAGTAGACGGCGTGTAAGAAGACTCCCCCTTAGCGGCATTCTTTCTCTCCTTCCTCAGGTCAAAGTAGTACCGTGGATTACTGGTGCTCTCCATCTTCTTCCAGGCACGATCACTGATTGCGCAGTAAGCGAGTCCCGGGGGAATCATGACCGCTTTCTGGGAGCCGCCTATGATCACGTCAATGCCCCAGCCGTCGACATTGAAGTTTGTTGTGCCCAAGCCGGTAATGGCGTCCACCACCAGCAGAGTGTCCGTGCCTTTCAGCATTCTGGCTATGCCCTCCACGTCAAGCCGCACGCCAGTCGAACTTTCCGTGGCCTGCATATAGACCACAGCGTGCTCCGTAGTGAGTTTTTCTCTCACCTGTTGGAGGGAGACAACCTCTCCATACGGAGCACGTACTGTGTCAACGTGACAGCCGAAAACTTTTGCCAGCGACTCCCACCGCTCCCCGAATTTCCCGGCGGACACCACTAACACTTTGTCTCCCGGGGAAGTCAGGTTGGAAACGGACGCTTCCATGGCGCCGGTTCCGGAGCTGGTAAACAGAATCACATCGTTGCGTGTGCCGATAAAAGTCCGCAAACCCGCCAGCACTTTGCTGTACAGTGCGCGGAAATCGGCCGTGCGGTGATGCATGGTGGCGCCAGCCATGGCCAGTTGGGCCGCGGGTAAAAGCTGGGTCGGACCTGGAGTGAAAAGACGTTCTTTGCGAATCATAATTTTATGAAGTGAACCAATCCATTTCAAATTTTGTTCTTCGTGTTTACAGGGCCAGTCATGGGCTCGCTGTTCCGGTAAGAGTCCTTTCGCAAACTAAAAGTGACACCGGGAAAACGCGCATTCTCGGAAGCTTGTCGCTATCAATTGATGGAGATCTATGTGAGTTAGAAGGCCCGATAGGGTGGCTGTATCGCACCAGCGACTCAAGCACTCTGCCACAAGTGTTGTGGCAGAGTGCGAATCGCAAAAGAACTCAAGGGGTGAGTTTTGAACCGTGCATTGGGAATGAAGTTAGTGGTAACTCTATTTCGAAGAGAATCGGCGTCTACCAACCACGGGTCTGGAGCATATCCGATTCCGCCATCGCACTTACGGCCAATCCCTTCATGGCGCCCACAAGATCTTCGCTGATCTCAAGCAATATTTTCGGATCGTCAAAATGTGTGCAGGCGCGCACGATGGCGCGGGCACGCTTCTCCGCCTCGGCGGGTTCGCAAAAGCGGGCTGCATCTTCCATGAAGATGGCGGACCCTACAAAGACGGCTTCAGCGCCTAGTTGGCGAACCAGAGCAGCATCAGCGGGTGTGGCGATTCCACCGGCAGAAAAATTTGGGACCGGCAGCTTTCCGCTTTGCGCTACCAATCGCACAATGTCATAGGGCGCCTGAAGTTCCTTCGCTTTCGCGTATAGCTCTTCATGGCCAAGCACCGTGAGTATGCGCATGTCGCGGACAATCGCGCGGAGATGTTTGACCGCATGCACCACATCGCCAGTCCCGGCTTCGCCCTTGGTGCGAATCATGGCCGCGCCTTCTACAATCCGCCGCAAAGCTTCGCCCAAATTACGCGCACCGCACACGAATGGAACGCTAAACCCGTGCTTGTCCACATGGTGGGCCTCGTCGGCAGGGGTGAGGACTTCCGATTCATCAATGTAATCAACGCCGAGTTCTTGAAGGATCTGGGCTTCGGCAAAATGTCCGATCCTGCACTTGGCCATCACCGGAATGGACACGGCGCGCATGATCTCCCTGATTTTTTTGGGAGACGCAATGCGGGCCACGCCGCCTTGGGCGCGAATCTGCGCGGGAACACGCTCCAGGGCCATAACAGCCGAGGCCCCAGCTTTTTCAGCGATCTCAGCCTGGCGGGCGTCGGTAACGTCCATGATGACTCCGCCCTTGAGCATCTCCGCTAGACCAACCTTCAGACGCAATCCTGAATTGCCATTTAAACTCGACATTAGAACCTCCATCCGCCGATATGAGGCGGTCTCTCTAGTATTTATGACTACTTACCATTCACTGCTTAACATTCGCATCATGCTGTGAGGCGCCATCTTAATGACCTGAGATGCGCCACTCCGGGAACCTGCGAACTCATTTGGGAACCCGATAGGAACACTCGTATCGCCATTGCCATTGGTGGAAATCTTGGTGATGGTGAGCTTCCAGGCCACACCTTGCGGTGCGGTTCCCGCTAGCTTCGTCAGGGTTGTACGGAGCCGCTTGACCAATGTCCTTCGCACAGATCAGAGATTGGCCCCGGTACTTAGTGTTCCCGGGGCCTCAGGGTTACTACAATCGAACAACAATTTTTCCGCAGCTGCTATTCGATTCCATCAATTCATGGGCTTTCACAATGTCTGTGAAGTCGAACACCTTAGCGGGCTTGGCTCTGTAGATTCCGGCGCCGACCCTGTCTACAATTCTTTGCAACGGAACTGACGACAAAGGAAAATTTTTCGTGCCGTAAACAAAACTGCCAAAGAAGTTCAGGTTGACGCCCGAAGGCATTTGCGTGAGAGGGTTGAATTGCAGGGGATCGGGGCCTCCCAAGAAACCGGCATTGCACACATACCCCCCTTTGCGCACCATGGCCAGGGAATCCAGGAGCGTAGTGTTGCCAACCAAGTCGAGGACGCTGTCCACTCCGTCGGGACACAGTTTCCTCATCTCCTCCTTGAGGGCCGGTTCTTCGATCAACACATGCGCAGCACCCAAACCTTTGAGGTAATCAGCCCGCTCCTGCCGGCGGGTTGAGGTGATCACAGAAACACCCTGGGTATTTGCAGCGATGTTGATGGCCGCCTGGCCGAGCGCCGAAGTGCCGCCGCGGACAAAGACAACGTGGCCGTTTTGCAAATGCATGTTGTCATGCAGGCAAGTCCAGGCAGTCGAGTAAGACTCTGGCACCGCTGCGAGCTCTTCCCAGACCAGTGAACTGCTAAGGGGAATCACATTCGACGCCGGAGCGCAGGTAAGCTCGGCATAGCTACCGTTGATTGTTCGACCCATGCCACCCATCAATGCTGTTACTTTCTGGCCTTTGGCCAGTTTTCCTGATGGATCTTCCCTCACCACGCCGACACACTCAATTCCGCTGACTCTGGCGACCTCGCCCCATGCCCCTTTGCGCATATAAGTCTCGGCGCGGTTCACTCCGAATGCCTTTACTTCAACCAGTACTTGGTCGGTTCCAGGGCTGGCAACCGGCAAGTCTTGAATGACTAGCTTTTCAGGACCGCCATATTCACTAATTACAATAGCTTTCATTACAACCTCCCTCGTTGGTGCTTACAGAACAACACTGCTACTTGTCGATTCAGTAAGAGTAAATTTATGAAAGTGCGCCATCGGCAGCCGGAAGCCAAAGCGCCACAGCTGACGCCTTGTTTCCAAAGAGGGATGAAGACAAGCAGCACCCGTCTTCATCCCCCTTGAGTCATGCCAGTGACACCATCTCCCTACGTTATTGAGCACAAAATCACGCGTTTGATTCCTGCCCGGAAAAAAAGTGACCAAATCTCACCTCCAAAATATGGCCACTCAACGCAGCTGAAATGGCAGGCCATCTCATATAAAGTGGGTCGCGCACACTCATGCTGTTCTTACACTCGTCTCAAGAAATATTTTTTGCGTCGATGGGGCAACCCCGAAGGACCTAGCGTCGGGCACGAGTCATTCACTCATGGAGTTGCGAAGGCGTTGATCCTCAGAGCGGCTCAATCTGAAGTCGATGGGAACAAAACAGTCATGCTCGGGGATATCCGCGGATAGACGAAGAAGTGCTGCAACGATCCAATGCTTATTTCGTGCCGCCAAATCGCTTGGTGAGCGTTAGCGTGCCCGTTTGGCCCTGGGGACGGCCTGCTACAGCAAACTCGTAAAGGTACCGCCAAGAGACGAACAGGCTCGGGCCGCGAAATGCGAGGCTCAACTCAGGGCCAACGGCTGCCGCATGAGGAAGAAGGGTAGAAGCGCCTCTGCCGCTGTCAGCAGTGATTTTTTGTTGATAGTAGCCAGCTGGGCCGAGAGCTACAGTCTTGCTTACAGACTTACTCACACCCCACTCCACGGTGTAGACGCTTCCGAGGGTAATGTGCGAATCACGCTGCTCGGTATTAAACTCGTACCGGTTCAGTGCTGAGAGTGACCACGTCTTAGCTCGATCAGGGCGCCAGGTTGCTCCCGCGCTCAGCATGGTTCCCAAGTAGCCTAGACCAGCTCGCGTTGTCGGCGAAACAGCTGAGTTGCCCCATGGCACATAGAAGCCCAGAGCTCCCGCATAGTCAAACTTTCCCCTATGCCATCCTACCAAAGGGCCGATCAAGGAATCACCTACGCTGGAGGTGTTGCCGCGAAATACGCCATTGGCCCCGTTAAATCTTACATGCTGATAGACGAGTGGAAGGGAAGCTTCAAAACCCAAAGAGCCTTTAAGGAATTTTCTGTTCGTGATCCACACCACGCGAGGCACCTGCGCGTAAACAAAAGCGTTCAGCTTGGCCGCGGGGAGTTTATTTCCCGACGGGTTATTGAGCTGTCCAGCAGAGTAGAAGTAGCTGTAATCGAGCGTGTAAAGTCCCGGCGACGGTACCGTGGAGGACTCAAGGCCAAGCACACCGGCAACGTAGTGCTGGCCATGGAGCAGCGTGGGGCCAAAAATGATGATGGCAACCCACAGCAACCGATGCACCACAAGGACCAGCATTCGAACATGCTCGCGCATGAACATCGCATTTACATTTCGCAAGAGTTTCATGATGATCATTGCAGTGGGCCTTTCCGTGTGCGAATAAAGAAGGCGGCATTTGACGAATCAAGCAGTTTTTCCCGATTCCTCAAGTGCCGCCTGAGAGGACAACAACTGGGACGAGAGCGATTCGCGGGAAGGCGCGAGTAAAAGCCGCCCCAACAATCTCCCCCGCCCCATATCCACTAGTGAGAACTGTAAACCGCGAGACCTTGCGGTTCAGAGCCAATCGGAACATGGAACTGGACCGGCGTAGTTTCCGAAAGCAGTCCATCATGCCCCACGGATAGCACGTGCAAAGCTTTTCCCTGGTCAAGCGGGATCTGGGAGTTGAAGTTTTGTGTGACGATGTATACATTCTCTTCGTCATCACTAAGTTCTAGCTGCGCGGAGTTGCCCTGGCCAACCAGGTCGATTTTTTGGATTTCACGCGGCTCGTCCGCGTCGCTCATGTCATACACAGAAATGGAGGAGGTATCGGCAAAGCCCTGATTGCTGGTGTACATGCGAGTACCGCTACGGTTGATACGGAACCAGCAGACGGCCTGGCCAGAGTTAGGAACGGACCGCAAAAATGTGAGGTGTCCACGATAATCAAACTTGAACACACCTACGCGGTTGATTGGCGGCTCCCCAACATAAAGGTAAGGAAGGCGTGGGTGCGTGATTGCGCCCAGAATGACCTGGGGAGCATTGCCGTTGCTAGGATCGGTGAATTCCGAGTCGGGTAGAGTGGCCGTTGGGTTCTGCTGCAAGCGGCCATCTTCATCGAAGCGAAAACTCTGCACTAGGCCGCCCAGGAAATCGATGCCAAACAGAACGTTAGTGCCGGGCGCAACCAATACCTGAACGGGATCGCTGAGCCGAGCAACCTTCACGGTGGATCCCTTGACCGGTGTAAGCGAGCCATTGGAAGCTATGTGAAAAGTCGTGTAATTTGGCAGACGGGTCGTGCGGCCCTCTGTAACTGGTCCTGTAAGGTGCACAGAGTCCCCATTCTGGTTGGCCACGAAAAGACGATCCCGTGACACCGCGACGCTGACCGGATCTGTGCCGCCAGAGGGAAATGGCGAGCCTTCAACCGCTTTGAGCGATCCGTTGGAGTTGATGTGGAACACGGCAATCGTGTCCGAGCCAGAATTGACCGCGAAGAGGAGCCTCCGGTTGGAATCGACCACCAGGCTTGAATCGCCCTCATAGGGCCCGAAAACCAAATGCGTTTCCTGCACCCCAGCGCCGCCGGTCAGGAATGGCGAACCGGGAACCTGCGTCAGGGTGCCGTTGGAATGGCGTTCAAAAGCGAAAACGGAGTTCCCGTTCGGCGATTGAACTCCACTTTCAACATAAACAAATTCCGAGCTCCCAGCAACGGCCGCAGGAACGGCAATCAAGGAGCCCACGATGAGTAGGCTGAGAACCACAAACTTTTTGAACATAAACACTCTCTCCGGAAAAATAGATTTATCGATGTGTTGAAGCCCTGATAATGCTTGGATAGTGAACTGCCGGCGGCTGGCGCCTTCTCAGACTCACTATGCAGTTCGTCGTGCCGCAAAAATACTCCTTACAGAACTTTCGATAATCTTGAATTTTGACTAGCGCAAGCTCAATCGACAATCGCGCGACGCGACCTAAAGGTAAAGCCGAACGTTTCGCTTCTGCTGGTGCAAACAAAGAGGGCCTGGCGCAATGTATGAATGTCACAACGCAGCCGGGCCCCCCGATGAGAAAATCTACACCGCGACAGCCTGTCTAGCTGGCTGGTTCGGGTAAGGCACAAAATAATTTGTGAGATAGGATGCGGCCATATGTTCGAAGCCGGAGATAAACTCTGGAAACGGTTCCGCATTCGGTTTATCCAACGGCTCACCTTTGGAAAGCGGAAGAGTATCGCCGAACTGTGAAATCAGCTGATCAATCTGCTTCTGATTGTCCTGAATGGAATAGAAGAACTCCAACTCGGCCTTGCTATAAGCGTTCA
>Ga0137378_10006188_pt1 | contig 10385 bp, 10 predicted proteins | sample SagtaG_21_FD_104813 | JGI IMG/M metagenome (GOLD analysis project Ga0137378, IMG submission 104813) | Vadose zone soil microbial communities from Sagehorn Ranch, Mendocino, California, USA - Sage2_L_60_16 metaG | ecosystem: Environmental > Terrestrial > Soil > Vadose zone | place: USA...
AGTGGGCAGTGGGCAGTGGGCAGTGGGCAGTGGGCAGTGGGCAGTGGGCAGTGGGCAGTGGGCAGTCCTGAGTATTCTAGTATCGGCTTAATCATTCGACCCGCCCCACTGACCACTGACCACTGATCACTGATCACTGCCCACTGTATTTGCTATACTCCCTTCCGCAACTTCAACCACTGGAGGGAGCATATGCGCTTTTCCGTTTATGGTCTGCTGTTCGCAGTTCTGCTAGCTGGGCCCGCGCTTTGGTCAGCTCAAGCTGAGGATTCCGGCAAAACGGTGTACGCGGCCAGCGCCAGCAATAAATTCATGAATGTCCCCGGCCTTCCCACTTGTACCAAGACTGTCGTCCTGAGCGGCGATCCCTCGAAGGGTGGCTCGCTGATGCTGGTGAAGACCGGCACCGGATGTGTCGTCCCCTGGCACTGGCACACGCCCACCGAGCAATTGATGGTGGTTTCCGGCCGCGGCAAGGGCGAGATGAAGGACGGATCCCCGGTCATGCTGCATCCGGGAGACTACTTAAGCTTGCCGGGCAAGGGTGTTCATCAGTTCACTTGCATTGCGGCGTGCACGTTCTTCCTGAGCAGCGACGGAGTCTTTGACATCCACTACGTGGACGCTAGCGGAAAAGAGATTCCTCCCGATGAGGCCCTGAAGAGCAAAGGCAAAGCCAAGATGCCAATGAAAAAAGAAATAAAAGAAATGAAAGACATGAAGATGTAGAATTCTGCTGCACATCCGGGACCTGCCCGGCAGGTCCCCTTCCCCCGCGACCGCCTCCCCAGGAGGGTCATCATGGAAGAGCGAATCCGCTTCATTACCCATCGAGGCCAGCAAGTCCTGCTGGTGGACGTTTCCAACTGCACAACCGCCGAAATGATCGCTCTCGCGCGCGTGCTCCCTTCTCATCTTGCTGACGAGCCGCACGGTTCGGTCCTGCTGCTGGCCGATTTCACTGGCTCAAAATTCGACAAGACAGCGTTCGAGAGCTTGAAAAAGGCGGCCGTCTACGACCGTCCCCACATAAGGCGCTCCGCCTGGGTGGGTGTCGAGGCAATGCCGAAGGTCTTTTACGAAAACCTCAAGTCATTTTCCCAACGCGACCTGCCCATATTCGCCAGCCGCGAGGAAGCTCTCGATTGGCTGGTAGCGGAAGAGAAAATCGCCAGCGGGCAGTAAGCACTGCTATGCGCGCGCAATCTGACAGTCTCTGCCGCACATCGTGCCATCGGGCGATAACCGAATAAAAATCGCCATTTGCACCAACAACCAAGCCGTGAGTGAAATGCCCTGAAAAGGCGAGCCATTTTTAGCTCAACCTTGCGCGGACTGGCGTTGGGAAAGTCTCAGGAACGTCGGGCAGGCAAAAAGGGCGTACAATCCGTGCCGCTTTCGAAACCCAAAAAGGACATTTAGCTCTAAGCGCCGGTCGGCGCCCAAATTTTTGCAAGAATGGCCGCAAGAGCAGACAAGAGGAGAATGGTTATGAATACACCAGTTAATGTTCCAGCTCCTGTTTTCCGCGGTGGTTGTCCTGATGGGGTGAGTGGCAGATCTCACAACGCAAATGTAGCAGCCGTCAGCGGCGTGGATGAGACTAACAGGGCGGTAGGTCTTCCGGCGCGCAACCATTTGTTTTTTAATCAACCTGCGGGGGTCGGCGAAAGTGACCATCATCAGGTGGTGAAGGCGAGTTGCCGGTATCGTCCGATTCAACTACTGTTGCTGTTGGCGTTGGTTTTGCTGTCGTTTGCGCCTTGCGCATCAGCGCAGGCAATCAACCGCATCTTCTTCTTTGGCGACAGCCTGTCAGACCCCGGCAACCACTTCATCTTTACCCATGCGAGTTCCAGGCAACCGTTCTTGCTTGGCCCGCCAGATGACTCGTACGACATCGGTGGCCATCATTTCAGCGACGGAGCGACGTGGGCCGAAGAGCTCGCCACCCAACTGCACAGCCCCAACAGCGGCAGCCCGGCGCTGCGCGTGCCCGGCGTCTTCACCGACTACGCGGTCGGCCGCGCGCGGGCCCGAGCAGGTGCGACTGAATTTCCTTATTTCGATCTCACCACTCAAGTACAGCAGTATCTGAAAGATTTCGCTGGACAGCAGGCGCAGCCGACAGACCTGTTTGTAATCTGGATCGGTGGCAACGATGTCGATGATGCCCTGAGTGCGCTCAGCACCGACCCGAGCGGAGCGACGAGCGCCGGCATTATTCAGGCGGCGGTCGCTGCGGTTATAACCAACGTTCAGACGCTCTACTTCGGAGCCGGCGCAAGGATGTTTCTGATTGTCAATGTGCCGGATTTTGCGAACACGCCATACGTCCGCTTTCTCGGCGCCAACGTTGACCCTCAAATACCGGCGCTGGCGACTCTGTTCACTGGCTCTTACGACGGGGCACTGAGTCAAGTGGTAGCTGCGCTGAACGCTGGACTGCCACTGCAGCAGAACCAATTCATTCGCCTGCTAGATGTAAATGCGCTGTTCAGTCAGATCCTGGCTTCGCCGGACAACTTCGGCCTCAGTAACACAACGGACCGCTGCACCGTGCCGGGTGTGATCGGGAACGCGATCTGTTCGACGCCACACCAATACCTGTTCTGGGACGGAATCCACCCGACGACGACCGTCCACAGCGCGGTGGCGCAACGAGCGCTGGAAGTGCTGCCTCCCCAGTGAGCGACAGCCGAGAAACAGGTGGCGTCGAAGGAGTTGTCTCAAACAACCAGGAGAAGATCGCTAGCGGGCCGTGAGTGCTCGGAAGCGGCTCCGGTCAGGATTGTTCGCGAGTCATCTGGCTCTTGGGAAGGGCTGCCATGAGAATTTGGCAATTCATGCCACCGCCGCCACCACCTCCGACTCACCGTCCCGCTGACCACTAGCTCAGTGGTCAGTCGGTGTCGAAGGTTTTACTGCCCACTGACCACTGGCAACTGACCACTGCTTTTTCAACTTCTCCACTTCAGCGTCACAGGTCCGCTCATCGGATGCTTCATTTCCGCTCCGACGCGCTTGGCCTCGAGATGCGCAGCCTTCAGCGCGAAATACCATTTTGCCGGACGGTCCGCATCGTCAATCAGCATCAAATGCGGATTGTGTTTTAATCCCTCGCTCTGCAACTCCATCGTTCGCCGATCTTGCTCCACAAACTTTGCGAACACAAACTTCAATAACGACGGCCCAAACGGCACCCAGCGGAAAATGTTCCAGCAGGCGACCACGTCAATCCGGCAATGGTCGCGCCTGATGGGCGTGACCGTGGTTAGCGACGAAAACCAGTACCTGCCGGCACGGATAGTCTCAACCCGAAGATTCGGCAGCACGAAGTCGATGGTCGTAGTGATGGAATCTGCTTCCGCGTAAAGCCGCAGTAGCTTATAAGGCGAGCTGTTGGAACTGGGCGTGTGCGCGCTCATGCGAAAACCGTTGGGGATCGGCTCAAACTGCTTCTGTTTTTCGTGGATGCTGTGGCGGCTGCGCCACCACCATGCCTGGTGCACAAACGGCCCATGCGCCGGATCCATCAGCCCGATGATTCCGTGATCAACGCTGCAAGGCAAATTCGCGCTCAGGTATGCCGTTTTGTATCTCTCGCTGAAAGTAGGCACGCGCGGAACTTGCGCTACCGGCTCTTCGCGACGCGTAAATCCCGCGCTCGACGGTCCCGCATCCGGAATAAATACCCATATGAAATCATCGCGCTCTTCGCAAGCGTAATTCCCGGCATATATACGATCCACTTTCAGGTTTTGATCGGCCGTGAGCGAAGGGATGAGTTGACACTGCCCGCTATGTGCCTCGAACCTCCACCCGTGGTAGCTGCACTCCAGCTCTTCCCCGTCGAACCGTCCGCAGGAAAGCGGCATGCCGCGGTGCGGACACGCGTCGCGCAGCGCGAACGGGCGCCCGTTCTTGTCCCGTCCACGCTTTTCCCTGCCAACAACCAGCGGAATTTCCAGCAACATCGCCTTGTGCAGTTGGCCGCGCGACAGCTGACTGGAAGGCAGTGCGCGATACCAGAAGCCGGTAAGCATCAAGGAATCCGGCACTTCGCGTGGGAGTGGCTCAGCGGTGGACATGGATAAACGCAGCCTAACACAAGGCTCAAGATTCGCCGCTCACACCCGCTGCCACCGATTCTGCGAATCACAAATATAATGTTGCTCAATTCGCGACAGTAGAAGAGGGACGCAGTGGACGAGGCATATGTGCATGGTTACGACCCGCGTGAGAACGAACGCCTGCGGGATCAGGCCGGAGCGCTGGTGGACCTGCTACACTCCGACACCTCATACCCGCCCGGAAGCATGGTGCTCGAAGTCGGGTGTGGCGTCGGAGCACAGACAGTCACTCTAGCTCAACGGAGCCCGGGGGCACGATTCACATCGGTTGATGTCTCAGCGGCTTCGCTCGCGGAAGCTAAGAAGAAGACAGACGCGGCCAGCCTCACCAATTGTGCAGTTCCAGCAAGCGGACATCTTCGCTTTGCCCTTCGCCCCTGAATCCTTCGACCACGTCTTCGTGTGTTTCGTCCTGGAGCACCTGTCGCGCCCGGTTGAGGCTCTGGTGATTCTCAACCGGCTACTCAGACCCGGTGGCACCATAACCATCATCGAGGGTGACCACGGATCTACCTACCTCCATCCCGACAGCCGCGCAGCCTATAAGGCAATCGAGTGTCTTATTGAGTTGCAGAGGTTGGGGGGAGGCAACGCGTTGATTGGCCGGCAGCTCTATCCACTTATGGTCGAGGCCGGTCTGGAAGCAGTCCACGTCACTCCACGCATGGTGTATGTAGATTCGAGCCGACCCGACCTGGTCGACGGCTTCACCAGGAAGACGTTCACTGCAATGGTCGAAGGCGTTCGCGAATCCGCGATCGAAGCCGGCCTCACAGATCACGGAGAATTTGATGCAGGTGTTCGAGACCTTCACCGAACGGCTGAGGCCGACGGGGTCTTCTGCTACACGTTCTTCAAGGGAGTGGGAGAGAGAAGACCTTAGGCGCTAGGTACTTTCCTGAACATACGCAATCTGGTGCTTAAAGATAAACAGATTCGGCTGTCCTTCCCGCGTCAGGCGCAACATGTTGCGGTCGTAATATTCAATCCAACCGCGCACGGTTTCGCCGTCCACCAATTTGATCGCCACCGGCTGTTGCTTTTCGCTCAACGACTTGAGGTAAGCAACTTCCTGGTTAGTGGAATCCGGAGGAACAGCTTTGGGCCTGCGGTTGGCGGAAGCAGTATCGGACAAGGACATATTCAAATTGTACAGTCCGCCAGCTAATGCAGCTTCGACGTGTAGTATCCGGTGCGGTGGCGGGTCTTGTAATCGGCGCCGGAATTAATTCCCGCCAGCTTAACCTCAATCCGGCGGAAGTCCGAATCGGCGATGCGCTGCGAGGGATAGTACGCCAGCAGATACTGGGTTCGCAGTTCGTCGCTGATGGTACGGAACGCCTGATCGAGTTGCGGAAGAGTTGTAGCGTAGAAATATTTGCCCCCGGTATCTTCCGAAAGCTGGATGAGCGCGTGTTCCCCGCCAGTGTCACGTCCCGCGCTGGCTTCGATGGGCACAACGATAATGCTGTAAACGATGGCTTCTGATATTTGAGCCGCCCGCACGGCCTGCTGGTAGTCCATTTTGCTGACCGTATCTCCGCCGTCGGTGATGACCACCATCACTTTTCTTCCCTCACGAGTTTCCAGAGCCTCAGCACCTAGATAAATCGCGTCGTAAAGAGCCGTAGCCGCGCCCAAAGGCAGGTGGTCAATGCCCCGGTCAATCGTCTTTAGGTCAGAAGTGAACGGAACAACCTGATTCACGATTTCGCTGAATCCGTAAAGAGATACACCGTCCACCGGGCGCAGAATAGCCTGGGCAAAGCGGCGCGCCGAGTTGACCTCAAGCGGCAAGACTCTACGCGTGCTCAGGCTGGTATCGATATCCAGGACAATGGAAAGCGGCAACTCCGATTCCTTGTCAAACACAGATATCTTTTGCAGTTTGTCGTCTTCAAGCACTTGAAAATTGTTTTTATTCAGGCCTCCAACCGGCGCTCCGTGCTCGTCAGTTACGGTGACGAAGACGTTGACCAACTTTACATCCACCTTGAAGGTGGTGTCGTCGGGTTCGGGAGCTTTAGTGCTCGAAGATTTGGAGCCGGGAACCCAGGGCGGTTTCGGCACACTGCTGGAGCCCTGAGCATGGCAGACGGCGACTCCCAGCAACAGCATAGCGGCGAGGATTTTCATCGGGCGGCTATTCACTTGGATGCAAGGCTCCACGCGAATGGGTGCCCGCAACGACTTGCTCCGGAAACGGCTCTCCGTCGGCCCACACCGCGCCATCCTCAAAATGCTCTTTTTTCCAAATGGGTATCGTCCGCTTGATGGTGTCGATCAGCCAGCGGCAGCTTTCGAAGGCCGCAGCGCGATGCGCGGAAACCACCACGATCAGCACGCTGGTTTCCCCAATTTCAAGCCGTCCCAAGCGGTGAACCATGGCCACATCGCGAATCTGAAACCGCGCCAGTGCCTGCTCCGTCAGCGATTCCATTTGCCTGCGCGCCATTTCCTCATAAGCCTCGTATTCAAGAAATAAAGTGCGCCGGCCGCGGCTGTGGTCGCGCACCACCCCCTCGAACACCACGGCAGCGCCGTCTTCTGGCTGCTTGATCTTCTCCAGCGCCGCTGCTGTGTCAATTTTCCCTCGCACGATGGCGGCGCGAGGCAAGCCGCCACTCACCGGAGGAAGCAGTGCCACTTCGTCTCCGGAATGCAGCTTCCTCTCCGGTCTGGCGTATTCCTGGTTCACCGAGACCGCGATGGCTGAAAGCTTCCCGGTAAGCGACGGAATCCGCGCTTCATAGTGTTCGAGCACATCCCCGGCGGTAGCCTCGTCGGGAAGCGTGAGCAAATCCGAACTGCGCCCCGCCAGATCTTTCAGCACTCCGAAAAATAAGACCCGAACCCGCATAACAGTCCCCGTGAAACAGCGTGGATACCAAACCGCTGACACCCGAGAGTAGTTTACAGGGAGGAGGCCGACCATTTGAATCCCGATACCCTAAGTGGGACCGCGCCCAAAAAAAAACCAGTCCGGTGGCCGGACTGGCGATATCGCTAACTGAATTACTTCGTTACTGCGGAGGTACTTTGTCCTTGTTGTCCTTGTTCTTCTTGTCCTCCGGTGGAGGAGCCGGCTTTTGATTGCGCTGCTCCGGCGGTCGTGTCTGCTGCGAAGGCTGAGCTGGACGCGGTTCTGGACGAGGAGCAGTCTGGCTCCGGTTTTCCTGCCGAGGCGCTTCCGCTGGAGGCCGACTCTCATTGCGGGGAGCTGTCTCCTGGCGGCTCTGCGGAGGAGCGTTCTGCTGCCGCGTTTCCGGTGGGCGACTCGGTTGTTGCTGCCGGTTCTCCGGCGGACGAGCCGGTTGCTCCGGTTGGGCCCGCGGCGTCTCCGGGCGTGTTGTCTCAGGACGCGCACTGGGGTTCTGCCGCGGCTGCTCTGGAGTTGGCTCCGGGCGATTCGCCGATGGCGGTCGCGGAGCGGATTGCATCGGACGATTATTATTCTCGGGTGCCGCCGGACGGTTTTCCGGAGCTCCGGGACGGTTGTTCCCAGGTTGCGCAGGACGGTTCTCAGGCGCGGCAGGGCGGCTGGCTTCCGGCTGCGCCGGACGGTTTTCCGGCGCTCCGGGACGGGCGTTCCCAGGTTGCGCGGGACGGTTCTCAGGCGCTGCCGGGCGGTTGGTTTCCGTTGCGCCAGGCCGCGGAACTTCCCGGCTGCTTTCTCCCGGACGGTTGTTCCCAGGTTGCGCGGGACGGTTCTCAGGCGCTGCCGGACGGTTAGTTTCCGGCGCGCCAGGCCGCGGAACTTCCCGGCTGGCTTCTCCAGGACGATTGTTCGCCGGAGGACTTGGCGGCGGAGCATTGCGATTGTTTTCCGCACCCGGGCGATTCTCCGGCTGCCCCGGTCGCGGACTGGCATTGTTGGCCGGTGGTGCCCCAGGACGGTTTTCCGGCTGGCCCGGTCGTCCCCCGGCGTTGGCAGGAGGAGGATTTGCGCCTCCGCGAGCACCACGCTCCAAAGGCCGTGCCTCGGTTGGCGGTGCGGCGCGAACCGTCTTCACTGGAGGCGGCGCGGCCGCGCGCTGCGTTCCAGTCCCAGCAACTGCCGATGGCCGACTCACCACTGTCGGCTGACGAGTTGCCACTACCTGCCGGCTAATAACTTGCTCCGGCGGCTTTGTCTGCACTTGGCGCCCCGGCCCAATCACGCTCTGGCGCGCTGGCTGGATGTCCCTGGCTACCTCATGAGTTACCGGCGCCGACGCTATCTGCCGTGCATCCACGTGCACCACATTCTCGTGCACTGGACGCGCATTCACAAACGTGTCGTGGTTGACCACAGTCACGCTGTTGGTCACCCGCTGATTGACGTACGTAACATTGTTGACGTGGTTGACGGTCACATTGTTGTAAACATTCGTGACTTGCGTCACGTTCACACGAGTGTTGGTGACGTTGACGTTCTCTACGTAGCGCGGACTGGTATGGTACCAGGGCACGAATACTTCTCCCGGCCCCAGTGGGAACCATCCCACCCCGCCGCCACCACCGATCCCAACTCCAATGCTAAACCCGCCTCCTCCAACGAAAGCCACTAACGCCGGCGAGTAAACGGGCACTACCGCAACCGGTCCCGGAACCCAGCACCAACTGCTTTCTACGAAGGCCCATCGGCCATAGTGAAAGGGCGCAAAACCCCAGGGCTCCTGCTCAACCCACGTCCAACCCCAAGGCGAAACGTAGGTCCAATTTCCGTAGCGATAAGGCGCCCAGTCTCCGGGAACGCCCCCGGGTGTCCATACATTTCCATAGCCGGCTACGTCGTGCCAACGCCCATAGTCGTCGAGGTCTTCGTAGCCGGTCATTTCCTCGGAAACGTATTGCCTGCTACGGACCCGGTCTTGGCGTTCATCGCGCGACATGGCCCAGCGGCCAAAATCGTCTGGCTGCCCGATTTCTCCCACGTCGTAACTTAACTGGTCCACTCCAGAGAATGTTCCCTGCTGGCCGCCTTGCAGCCGATAAGAATCGCCGCCACCCGTAACTTCAGCGGCTCCGCGCCATACCGTTGCCACGGTTTGATCGCCATTCTCATTCACGTTCAAACGAAATTCCCCTCCCTGATTCACATTGAATGCCAGGTTGGGAGTGTCCACCTCGAACGCGTCGTTGCGGTCAAAGTGGCGGACCCGGAAAAACAGCGACCCCGTGGACAATCGAAGTTGGGTGACGTCATTTCCCAGGTCAAGAAAGGTCAAACTGGTTTCCGGCCCCAGCCGGATGGAAGTGGATCCAATCTGCACTTCCGCGCGCGAGTCGCGATCCACCCACAAATTGTCTCCCGTGGTCAGCGGCCGATTCGGTACTGCTTCCAACCAGTCTCCTTGGCCGCCGGGCTGGAAGGAAACCGATCCCTGAACAAAGCCGATGCGACCAGCGCGGCTCGGTGGATCCTGCTCGTAATCCTGCGCCAAAGCCGATGGCACAATTGGCAGCATCGACAAGATTGTCGCAAGCACTGCAACGAAAAATCCTCTGCGCATATTCATGTAGTCTTTCCTTACTGCGGCTTCAGGGCCGCCCGTCTTTTCTTATTTTCGTACGACCTTATTCGTAATTTTCGTCTCGACCTTATTCGTACTGACTTCCTGGTCATACTCATTAAACACATCCCCAAAACACAAGTTCCATACGGTCAGCAGGGTACACCTCCAAAAGTCAAATGGTAGATGGATATTCCTGAAAGGAAGCGGGTTACAAGGGGCATTCAGTGTTACCCCGAAGCATTGGCCGGGATACCCCAGAGAATGCCGTAGGGTATTAGACGGAGCGGGTGACCCCATGAAGCGGAATGCAATCGCCGCGGCATCGGCCTAAATCCCAGGCGTTCGCGCGGGCTGGATATCTACGATTTTGCTTATCCCGGTGCTTTGGCGATTCTGATCCGCCCGCGCCGCGACGTTCACGCCCGCCGGCGTCGACCGGGGCACGAGCCGCTAACTGACAGTCTGCTCTGCCAGTACCTTTTCCCGCTCCTCTGCATCACGCTGCTCTTCACGCACCGTAGTCGGCAGCGCCAGCTCGAGCACTTCGCGGATGGTTTTCACGTAGTGCACGTTCAGGTTTTCGAGCTGTTCAGGGGTGAGGTCCTCATCCACGTTCATCTTGTTGTCGGCTGGAAGAATCACGTCGTGAACTCCCGCGCGCTTAGCCGCGAGAACCTTTTCTTTGATCCCGCCCACCGGCAACACGTTTCCGCTCAACGTGATTTCTCCCGTCATTGAGGTCAACGGCCGCACC
>Ga0137378_10006194_pt1 | contig 10382 bp, 4 predicted proteins | sample SagtaG_21_FD_104813 | JGI IMG/M metagenome (GOLD analysis project Ga0137378, IMG submission 104813) | Vadose zone soil microbial communities from Sagehorn Ranch, Mendocino, California, USA - Sage2_L_60_16 metaG | ecosystem: Environmental > Terrestrial > Soil > Vadose zone | place: USA...
GAATCGTTAGCCAACTCCGCGCGGAATTCCGTTTGCGCCGACTGCCACTTGCCCATGTTCCAGAACGCATCTCCCATATGCATGTGTGTTCCCGGCATCTGCGGCGCCTTGTCGATGGCCTTTTTGAATTCGACCAAAGCCAGATCGTAATTGTGCATGCTCTCGTCAATCTCGCCGGCAATTTCGTGCGCCACAACTGAATCGGGATCGATTTCGTTGATCCTTGTCAGCGCATCCTCTGACAATTGAAGATAGGTTTTGCCAAGAAGATACCAGGCTTCCTGATTTTTGGGATTGCGCGCAAGGAAATCGTTCAGGTGCGATGTCGCCTCCTGAAGCTTTTTCGCATTGATCAGGATATGCACCAGAACCATCTCTACCTGGTCGTCTTTGGGATTGGCGCGAAGAGCACTTTCGAGCAGCGGCTCTGCTTTCTCATTCTTTCCCAACTGGAAGTAGCTCATCCCGAGCATCGCCGCGGTGCTCGGCATATTGGGGTTCAGTTCCAGCCCTCGCTGCAAGACCTCGATGGCGTGTGAGTAGTCGTGGCCGTCGAAGTAGAGCATGCCGAGATTGTTGTACGCGGCGGCAAGGTGCGGCGCCAGTTCGATGATGGCTCGGTATTTCTCGACCGCAGTCGCGCTGTCTCCGCCCTGCCGGGCCGCCCTGGCCTGTGCGTACAGATTCTGCACCTCGGGGGTGACCTCATCGTTGGCCTGCAGAGCGATTGCGTAAGGTGCGGAAAGGGCGAGGAGACAGAACAGCAGCAAACATTGACTCGATCGATACAAAAATGCAGGCATGCCCGTCCTCATGGCAAGTGATTATAGTTGAACGGAATTCCCTGACGCTCCCGCCAAAGTCCGTCGTGTGCCGGGACAGAAAAGGATGCCGGGTTGCCCGAAAGCAACCCGGCGAGGTCAGGAGACTTGCATTTGATGCAACCCAAAAGGCACATTGGCCTAACGAATCAGAATTCCACTCGGAAACTGGCTTGCCCTTGTCGATTCGAAATATTCGAACCTTGCGACGTTACCTGTCCAAACGTGCTGTCGCTTATGTTGTTGTCGGGGCCATTGAACTGTGTTCGGTTGAAGGCGTTGAAGTAATCCACTGAGAGGATGGCCTTCCATCGCTCTCCAATGTAGAAATTCTTCTTGGCATTCAGGTTTTCCAAAGCCAATGGGGCGTTTCTCATTCCCCCATAGTTCCTTTGGGCATTGCCGATCACGTACTGGGATGGGGTTTTGGTGAAGGCGGCGGGGTTAAACATCTGCGCGCTACTTGTCTTGCCTGTAAAGTAGTCGCGCACTCGGCTGTAGGAAGCGGTGCTCAGACTGACCGCGCTGTTCCGATCCGGGCGTTCGAAGCCGTTGGGGAACGGCGAGCCGTTCTCACCGGGTCCATTCGCCGATCCGGACTCGTAGTCCAGAATCCAACCGACCTGCCATCCACCGACGAGGTTGCCTAACTTGTGGTTGTTGACAAATTGCTTGCCTGGACCGATAGGCAATTCGTAGGTTCCGCTCGCTTTCAGAGTTTGCGGCTCGTCTGCATTGGAAATCGCCCACTCCGGCTTTTGGTTGTACTTGTTGATGCCGCCGGCGGTGAAACTGGAGAATCCGCTGCTGGTATTGTCCATCAGGCGGGAAAGGGTATACCCCGCAAGGAACGACAAGCCGTTGGAGAAGCGCTTTTCAATTTCGATCTGCGCGCCTTGGTAGTAGGTTGTTCCGTAACCCTCAAAGTTGTTGAAGATCTTTGAGTACTGTGGATAGGGTACAAGCGCCTGGGCGACGGTCGCCGACCCTCCGAAGTCATTCACGAAGTTTGGATAGGGCAGCGGAACCCCATCCACGCTTGTCTGGCCGGGCGCGAATGTATCCGCAAGCTGGGATCCCAACGAGGCATCGTACTTGGGATCCATCTGGTTGATCTCATTCAATTGGCTGGGCAGATGAATGATGCGGTTGCCTACCCATGCGGCCGTCACAAACATGTTGTACGGCAGTTCGCGCTGCAGGTTAATATTCCATTGCTGGCTATACGGGGCATAGCCGTCCTTCTTCTTGCTGAAGGCGTTAATCTGGTTTCCAGCTCCGAGCAACGGGCTAAACGCCGTGGGGTTGACGGCGGGAATGCTGTTGGAATCCCAACTGCCGAAGGAAGAAGTGAAGCTGCCGCCACTGGCCCGGGTAAAGGAGCCAGTCAACAGGTTGCCGTAATTGACCGCGACCTTGTTGGTGCCGTATTCATAGGCACCGCCATCGAGGAACGCGACGTCCAGGCCGCCCTGCACAACCATCTTCCTGCTCAGTTGGTAAGCGAAGCCGAAACGTGGGCCAAAATGGCCATAGTGAATGTCACCGCGATCAAACCCCGCGCAGCCGTTACAGCTACCGAACTTGCTCGCCGCACCGCTAATGCTGCCGCCCGGGAATGTTCCGGGGTTGTCCTGATTGAAGAAGACAATCAGGTTGTGGTTCTCGGTGAACGGCGCCTGAATATCCCATCGAAGGCCTACGTTCAAGGTGAGCCTGGGGGATATCTTGATATCGTCCTGGATGTAAGGAGACAGTGCCCAGTTACGCAGTTCCAGCTCCTGGGAATTACTGCGATTGGCCGAATCCGGAAGACCTAAAAGGAAACTGGCAAACGCGTTGCCATATTTCCCGAAATTCGGGTCGCTCGGATTCTGGACAGAGGTTTGCGAGTTACTGAAGTTGAAATGTCCGCCTTCGGTCTGCTCTTCGTTGTCGTCCTGGTAGGCGCGACGAAATTCGGCGCCGATGTTGAAGGTGTTCCGTCCCTTGGTCCAGAGCCAGTTGTTCACGATAGCGATTCCGAGCTTGCGGTTGATCGACTGAAACCATGACCCGCTCGTGCCCCAACAAGTGTAAGTTCGGGCGTTATTGCACTGATCGCTGTTTGGACCAAAGGTTATGTTGGGCGGAATGTTCTCATTCGTCACCGCTCCGAACGTAGCTCCTTTGGTGATATTGAACTGGTTGTTGATTTCGCCGATCCAGCCAATTCCGGCGGTCATCACCAGGTGGGACGAGATTGCGTTGTTATAGTTCAGCAGGAACACGCTACCCACGGCTGGCTCAAACTTCTGGCTGTTGAGCGGATTAGGCGCAAGGACCATCGGGTGGTAGTCGAAACTGTGCGTGGTGTAGCTGTTGCGCCACTGGCTGTAGTGGAGACTCTGCGTGGGTGTCAGAGTCTGGTCGACGACGAAACCCCAGACGTGTTGAATATTGGGATTGATAAAAGGCGCGAAGCTCTTGTTGCTGAGCAGGCCGCCTGGGCCCGAACCTGGACGGTCGGGATCGGGAATGAACTGTAGAATCGACGTGGAAAGTGCGCTGATTCGTCCGGGGGGAATAATATTGCCCGGGAACGGCTGGCCCGTTTGCGGGTCGTAAATCGGGATCAAGTTGCCGCTGGCATCCACAAGGTCACTGAAATTGCCGGTCTTCTCCAGCTTCGTTGGCACAGTGGAGACGTCAGTATCCTCGTTATTCTGCTTGTACCACTCCTGGCTGTAATGGCCGAAAGTCTTGTTGCGGCCGTCATAGACGTGGGGAATCCGGACGGGGCCCCCAATGCTGAAACCGTAATTGTTCTCGTGATCTGAAGGAGGCTTGTTAGTTCCACCCCAGGCCGGGCCGTTGAAAAAGCCCACTGAATCGAACAGGCTGTTGCGGTTAATCTCGAACAAGTCGCCATGATACGAGTTGGTCCCGGACTTCATCTGGTAAGTCAGCGCGCCCTGCCCAAGGCCAAACTGGGCGGAGAATGTCGACTTCTCAACACGATATTCCTGCACCAGCTCGAATGGCGGGTTGAAGTTCGTTGTATATCCTTCGGTTTCCGGCTGTGGAGCTGGGATACCGTTGTAGACAATCTCCTGTTCAAAGTCGACACCCCCGCTGACGCGGTGGGAGAAGGTATTGCCCGTGGTTCCTGGCGCCGTGAACTGCAGTTGGTCGATCTGGCGGCCGCGCCCCGACACCTCTTCCGGTAGTGCCGCGACGACCACCGGCTCGATCGTGCTCCCTAACTCGGGTTGGGTGGTGTTGAGCGCAATCTGGTCGGCCGTCACCTGAACCGTTTCATTCGCCGATCCCGCTGAAACTGTGACGTCAATTGTTGCCACTGTGCTGACCTCTACCGTAACGCTTTCCTGCACAGCCTTCTTGAATCCAGATGCTTCAACCGTCACAGTGTATTTGCCGGGGTTGAGGCCTTTGAATGCGTACGTTCCCGCGCTGCTTGATAATGTGTGGCTGGTGACTGAAGTGGCTACGTCGGTCGCGGTGACCTTGGCGTTGGGAACGACAGCGCCGCTTGAATCGGTGATGGTGCCGGTTATGCCTGCACTGGCCTGCCCTGAAATTGTGCGAGGGGCAAGAAGCAGCGCTAAGCATACGATTACAAATCCAGAGACAATCCATCGATTTCGGATTGCCCCATGTATTCTGGGTGTCTCCTGAAAAATGTGTGTAGGAATCACTGGGTCTCCTTCAAGTTGCTCCATGGGGTTGAAGCCGTGATTTCGGAGGGTCGGGAAGCGACAGTTTTGAAAAAGCGGCTTTTTGTTCGCCTTTATGGAATCGATACCACCAATTGTGGAATCGATACCATTTCGCGCAACTATACTTTTCGTGAAACTGTCATGTCAAGAAGAATTTGGCTCGCTAAACTCTGATCTTTCAGTGGCCCATCTTGTCAAACCTGAGGTGGCAATCCGCTCAAAACGAAGCACCCGCGAGCGCGAGAGACTGAACGAAGCGTCGATCATCATTTGAGAGCTTGAACCAGCCGATTGATCTTCTGGGGATGACGCAATTAAATCGGTTTGCTAACTCCAGGTCGACGCCGCCATGCAAGTCGCCGCTCTACTTGACACCGGGGGAGGAAGTATTGAGCATTGGCGGCTCATCGACCAGAATCTGCTGATCTCCCTTGACGTTGCTCAGGGTCTGCACATTTCCGCTCGGCCAGCGAATTTCAATGCTGGATGCGAAGGTGCTGCCGCCCAGGCCAAAATGCACGCGCGGGTCGCTCGCCGAGAGATAACTGCCGGAGGTTGTCGCCGTTACCCACTGCGGCCCTTCCGACGTAACCAGTTTGACAACGGCTCCGATGCCATCCCGGTTGCTCTTGTGCCCGACGAGGCGCAACGTGATCCAGTGGTTGGCGGTCACGGTCTCGTTATGAAGAACGTGGACCTCTCCTCCATTGGTCGTGACAACCGCGTCGATACGCCCATCGTTATCGATGTCGCCGATCGCCAACCCGCGCCCAACCCATGCATCGTGAAAGATGCCGCTCGAAATCCCAGAGACGTCGACGAACTTCCCGCGGCTATTTCGCGCCAGCAATACGGACTCACGGTAATGGAACTGAGGAGACACGAGATCAATGTTGTCCATATCGTGGCCCTGCGCGATCAGCAGATCCTTCCAGCCGTCGTTGTCGTAATCCACGAATCGCGCCCCCCACCCCGAGTGGAGAAGCGTGATGCCTCCCAGGCCGCTGATGAGGGAGGCGTAATCGAACGTTCCATCGCGATTGTTGTGGTAGAGCGCGTAGCGCTGATTGGCAAGATTGGTAACTACGATGTCGGGCCACCCATCGTTGTCGTAATCGGCAAAATCCACTCCCATCCCGGCAAAGGTCTGCCCCTCGAAGTTGACGGCCGTCCCCGACTCGAGACCAACCTCCTCGAACGTTCCATCCGCCTTCTGGTGAAACAGGAACTCGGGCATCGAATCGTTCGCCACATAGATATCGTTGCGCCCGTCCTTGTCGTAGTCCGCAATGGCAATCCCGAGCGCTTTGGCCGGTTTGTCCAGCCCCAGTTTGTGCCCCACCTCGGTGAAGTGGCCGTTGCCATCGTTGTGGTACACCAGCATGCTGATGGGCGGAAAGACATCGGGATGACAGATGCCGCGATATCCCTCGCGATGCTCGCCGCACCACACATCGTTCCAGTCCCAGGTGACATAGCGCTCAACCACTAGGTCGAGCAGACCGTCGTTATCGAGATCGATCCAGGTGGCCGAGGTTGACCAACCGCTGCCGGCCACTCCTGCCTTTTCTGTGACATCGGTGAAAGTACAGTCGCCGTTGTTATGGTAAAGGCGGTTCGATCCGTAGGCGGTTACGAAGAGATCTTCATAACCATCGTTGTCATAATCGGCAACGGCGACGCCCATGCCGTACCCAACGCCCTTGAGTCCGGATTTCTCGGTAACGTCCTCGAATGTTCCATCTGCCTTCTGGTGGTACATGCGATTCCAATCCTGCGGAGAACTCTTCTGCGGAATGAAGCCTGGCGGTGTGGGATCCGTGTAGGGCGCGCCATTGACCAGGAATAGATCGAGCCGGCCATCATTGTCGCAGTCGAAGAGCGCGACGCCCGAGCCCATGGTCTCCAGCAGATACTTGCGGGTCGTGTGCAGTGCCTGGTGCTGAAAATGCACGCCAACTCTTTGCGTGATATCCACGTAGCGGCCCGGGACCATGGCCTGGGATGGCGCGGGCGAAGGGCGCTGCGAACCTGGGGCGGGAGACTGCGGTTCCCCTGCCGCTGCCCATCCCAGAAGGCATGCCGTACCCAGCACGGCACTCACCATTGACCGCAGCCGCATCAGGGCTTGCTCCCTGAAGCCGCCGGCACCGTCACAGGGCAGGGCTGCCCACCACACAAAGCAGCGGTAATGCCATGGCCTTCGGTAATGGTGAAAATGCGATCGACCGCGGGCAGCTTCACGGTCTCTTTCGCGCCCGATGGCCAGTGAATCTCAGCGGTTCCCGCATCGGTCGCATCGCCCAGCCCAAAGTGCGGCCGCTGGTCGCTGCTCGATACGTAGCTGCCGCCGCTCAGCACATCCTGCCTCTGCCGCATTCCGTTGGCCATAAGAAAGATAGTTGCTCCCACTGCGTCGCGCGGGCTCTTCGGCCCCCCCACCAGCTTCAGTTCCAACCAATGATGATGGTCGGGATAGACATTCCTCAGAAGCACCGGCGGACCCTCGATCTGGCTGATCACTGCATCGATCTTGCCGTTGTTGAACAAATCGCCAAAAGCCGCCCCACGCCCGGAAAGAATCTGCGCCAGCCCGGTGCCTTTCACCGGAGGAACTTCTTCGAATTTCCCGTCCCGCGAATTACGGAAGAGCAGGGGCCGCTGGCTGTACGACGTTCCCCAGTCCAGCCTGTCGGCCGCAGGATAGATGTGCCCGTTGACGAACATCAGGTCGAGCCAGCCGTCGTTGTCGTAGTCGAGGAAGCCCGTCCCCCAGCCGAGAAATGGAATCGATATTTTGCCAATGCCCGAGTGCATCGACATCTCAGAGAAACTTGTCTTGCCGTCATTATGAAACAGCAGCTTGGGCTCGTCTGAAAAATCGCTGATGGCGAAGTCCACCAGGCCGTTGTTCAAATAATCGCCTACAGCGACACCCATGGCCGCCACTTCATGCCCATCCTCGTTCAAGCCGAAGCCCGACGCGTAGCTCGCATCTTCAAATGTCCCATCGCCGCGATTGATGTACAGATAGCTCAGCGTGGAATCGTCCGCCACCACCAGGTCAACCTTGCCGTCATTGTTCACGTCCACAAACACCGGCGTGAATCCGTAATAGCGATTCGCCTCATCGGAAACACCGGCTTTCGCGCTCACATCAGTAAACGTGCCATCGCCGTTGTTGTGAAAGAGGTGGTCCGGTTCTCCCTCGATGTTTTTAGGTCCGCACATTACCGGTTCGCCGCGGAACTCGCAGTAGGAAAACCCGACCGTCTTCGTCTTTTCGTAAGGTAGATTGTTGCGGTCGAAATGAACGTACCCGGTGACAAATAAATCCAACCGCCCGTCGCCGTCGTAATCGCCCCAGGTTCCCCCCGCCGACCAGTTCTCCAGCGTGATTCCAGCCTTTTCAGCCACATCAGTAAACGTGCCGTCGTGATTATTGTGGTACAAGCGGTTTTTGCCCAGGTTGCTCACAAAGATGTCAGGCCAGCCATCGTTGTCAAAGTCGGCAATAGCCACTCCGAAGCCCCAGCGATCGTTCGTCACGCCCGCTTTCGCGGCAACATCGGTAAATGTGCCGTCGTGATTATTGTGAAACAAGGCGGCATGCGGTGGTTCCTGTTTGCCGTCCAGCGCGTTGAAATTAGAACCATTCACCAGGTAGATATCGAGCCATCCGTCGTTGTCGTAGTCGATCAGCCCGACCCCCGAGCCATTCACATCGCAGATTAATCTCTTGTCTTTCGCGCCCATGGTGTGATTCCAGCCGTAGAGTCCCGCGGCCTTCGTGACGTCCTCGAAGACTACCGGGCCAGAATCGACGAATCCGTCCGCGGTGATGGGCGTTTTGTGCGGCGTGTTTGCCAGCGTTCCGGCGCGCCTAGTGTTGCTGCCCTTACTCGCTTCGCGGTTGGACGCACCCTGCGCCCACGGCTGCTTCGGTTGCGGGATGTAGCAAAGCACGACGATGGCGACCGCGCAAGCAAACGACTTGCGTGATTGCGTCAACGAAGTTCTCCTGGAATTTAAGGTGATCGCCAGTTTGGATTCGCTTCTCAACCTAACAAACAATCGGGGATTTCGATTGCAGGCCTGCCTGTTGGCGCTTAGCAAGCGCACGGCAGCCGGGATCATTCTACAACTAGAATTACTGGCACGGAACCCCCTTAAGTTCCGCCGACTGCAGGGCCAGAATGCACGCGCCCAGAAGTCCCGCCTCTGAGCCCAGTTTCGCGGGAAGCACCTTCGTGCCTCCGCCTGGCATTCCTTTCGACGCTGCCCGTCCCGGCGCGGTAAGCGCATAAACGTAGCTGCGCCGCTCCAGTTCCTGAAAGAGCGATCGCTCTATCAAATCCCACGACGTGGCCACACCACCACCGATCACATAGAGCGGCAAGTTGAGAATGTTGATGAGGCCCGCCAGGCAGATCCCGAGCGCGTGCGCGGCTTCCTCGTAGATCAGCTTCGCATCGGCATCGCCCTGTCGCGCCGCTGTAGCAAGATCAAGGGCGGTCAGCGAGGAATGCTCGCGCTTTAGAGCCGCCAGCCCTGGCGCTTTGCCGTCGGCGATCATCCGCTCCGCCGCGTTGATCAGCGCCGTCGCCGAAGCGCACGCTTCAAGACAGCCATTGTTGCCGCATCCGCATAATGGGCCATCCGGATAGATTGTCACGTGTCCGGCCTCGCCCCCCATTCCATTGGCTCCGTGCCAGAGTCTCCCGTTCAGGATGATTCCGTTTCCCACGCCGGTGCCCAGAGTCAGCATGCAAAACGAGTCGACTCCAAGTGCTTTGCCAACGCCCAGCGCATATTCCGCAAGCGCCGCCACGTTGGCATCGCTCTCGATCACCACCGGCCGCGACAAGCGCTTCTCCATCTCATCCAGCAGTGGGAACCCGTCCCATCCGGGAAGATTCGGAGGATGATGAAGGCGCCCGGCAGGCAATTCCAACGGACCCGGGGAACCCACTCCAATCCCTGCTAGACAGTGCCCGTTTGAGTGTCGATCGATCAACTGCGTGATGGCCCCGCACATATCGTCGACCACGCAATACGGCCCGGCTTCAAGACGCGTGCGCAATGTGAGGGAGTCCAGGATGCCTTGATCCACCGTGGACGCCGCAACCCGCAGGTCAGTCCCTCCGAGATCGACTCCTATCGTCAGCGACTGACCATTCTCGATAGTCATTTCTGATCACCGCAAATGAAAAAGGAAGATTTATACGACCAGGAAAAGAGACCGGTAGCTCCGGAAAACAGGCGAACTCTGGCTCGTTGGCGCACCATCGAAGCGGAAGGGAAGGACTTTACCCGCCGCTGCTTGGAAACGATACCACAATTATGTCAGGACGTGGCAAGCAGGATGGAAACGATCCCACTCTGACTCAAGCGAGATGCGCAGAACAGCCACATGAGCTGCGACGGATGAGCTGCGTTTCGAGCAGCACTCGCCGCGTTCGCCTTGCGCGCGCCGTGCCGCCACCCTTCGACGAGCCAAGGAATTTCTCAAACAACAGCTCCGCGGCCGCGCGTCCAATATCTTCAACCGGTTGCTGCACGACGCTCACCGAAGGGCGAAGGGTCGTGGCGAGTTCAAAATCGTCGAAGCCCAGCAGGGCGATGGGCTTTGGCATGGAGACATTCAGCTTTTGCAAGACCTCGAAGGTGTAAATTGTTGTACTATTTTTGAGAGTGAAAAAAGCGTCCGGGCAATTGGGGCCGGCGAGCAGGCTCTCGATCGCGTACTCCGCTGAGCGATAATCCTTGATCGATGTATTCACTGTGCAAGGCAAGCCCGCGGCATTGACCGCGGCGCGATAACCACGAATGCGCTCATGGA